>Ga0255336_100775_pt1 | contig 36318 bp, 33 predicted proteins | sample MeOH1_35cm_T3_17_FD_189102 | JGI IMG/M metagenome (GOLD analysis project Ga0255336, IMG submission 189102) | Sandy soil microbial communities from University of British Columbia, Vancouver, Canada - MeOH1_35cm_T3_179 | ecosystem: Engineered > Artificial ecosystem > Sand microcosm > Unclassified ...
ATTCGCTTACTTTAATTAAAAAAGAATTGCTGGTTTTTACCTTAATATATATCTGTTTAATTTTCAAAGACCAATTTGTTTCGCCGTCGTCTGACAGCTTTTATATCTTATCACTTAGCTTTTTCTATGTCAACACTTTTTTTAATGGTAATTTATTCATTACCTTGTGAGCTTCTAAGAAAAACTTAAGTTTGTTTGCCGCTTTGTATCAGCGACGTTATTTATAATATCATAAATTATAAGTGCAATTACTTAAAATAATAATGGCAAATTAAATTATAGTTATTTTACTCAATATATCTAATTATATCTTTATATTTCTTATATTGATACACCAGGGTTAGTATAATTATAATAACTGAAAATTGGCAACTAAATAAGGATACAAACTAAAAAAACTTTCTTGCATAGCAAAAAAGTTTTTTTACATTATATTAATTACTTAATGTTCATTCTTCAAAGTTATTAACTATTTCTTTAAATCTAAGGCCTCTAACTTCAAAGTTTACAAACATATCAAAACTGGCACAAGCCGGCGCAAGTAAAACTATATCATCTTCATCAGCTGCAAGCTTAGCTTTGTTTACCGCATCTTCGAAGGTTCCTGCCATAATTATAGGAAGTTTAAGATCATTTTCAGCTTTTACTTTTTCGAATGCATCCTTTATTTTATCTTTTGTAGCGCCTAATAAGACTAATTTTTTAATATAAGGAAATCCTTCTTCAGCTAAAGGTTCAAATGGTATATGTTTGTCATATCCTCCTGCAATTAAAATTACAGGTTTGCCAAATACCTTTATATCTGCAAGTGTTCTTGAAGGACTTGAGGCTATGGAGCTATTATAATATTTTACTCCTTGAATCTCTTTTACAAATTCAATTCTATGTTCAACACCTTTAAAAGTAGTAGCAACCTTTTTCATAGTCTCTATGCTGACATCTTCTTTCAAAGCACAAAACGCAGCTAAATAATTTTCAACATTATGCATACCTTTAATTACAATGTCCTCTGCTTTACATACCTCTATTCCTGATAGATATAAAGCTCCACCCTTATAGTAGGCCCCTTGTTCTATAGCTTTTTTAACACTGAATTTTAAAACACTTCCCTTAGCTTCAGCTGCCATAGAATTAGTAATTTCATTATCAGCATTGACTATTAAAACATCCTTATTATCTTGAAATAAGTAAATGTTCTTTTTAGCATCAATATATTCCTCCATATTTTTATGCATATCTAAATGATTTGGGCTTAAATTTGTTACTATACTTATTTCAGGAGAAACATTCATTGTCATAAGTTGAAAACTTGATAATTCCAAAACTACTTTATCCAATGGGCTGATTTCTTCTATTCTAGAAAAGAGAGGGGTTCCTATATTGCCTCCAACCCAGGTTTTATGACCTTCTTCCTTTAAAATATTATGGATTAAAGTAGTCGTTGTAGTCTTTCCATCACTACCAGTTACTCCATATATTTTAGCAGGACAGTATCTCACGAATTCTTCCATCTCAGAAGTTATATAAGCACCATTTTCTTGAGCCTCATTAAAATAAGGTGCATCTATTCTCATAGAAGGGGTTTTGAAAATGACCTCATATCCATTTAAGTTATCTAGGTAATTTTCGCCTAAAATTAAGTTCACACCTTTTCCCTTAAACTCTTTTACTATTTCACCTAACTCTTCTTCACTTTTTTTATCAAAGGCGCTTACTTTTGCTCCTAGCTTAAGTAAGAAGATTATTAACGGAATGTTACTTACTCCAATGCCCACTACAGCAGTCTTTTTATCTTTAATAAATTCCTTGAATTCACTAAAATCTTTTTTCATAAAACTCCTCCATTAATTACTTATATGGACTTAATAGTTATAAAAGATAAATTTAATTCTTTGTACATTCAGATTATACCACTTTTATAGTAATATCTATACTTTTCCTAAGCTATTATAAAATAATTAATTTAATATTCTATTAGTAAAAATAGTAGTTATATACTATATATACTATATATAATATACTTTAAACTTCTACAAAAATTAAATGTGCTATACTAATAGTCTTAGTGACAAATTTCAACAAATTCTCTTAAGTCATTGTGTTTTCATAACGATACACAGGCTTTTTACTTACTTAAATTTTTTTATGTTATTTTTATAACCTTACAAAACATGTCGAAATTGTGCGAATATATTTAATATAAAATCTTTTAATTTTACTATTGTAAAGTGTAAAATATTTATGCTATACTAATATTGTGCCGTAAGGAAAACATTAATATAATTCCCCATATTTTAATAAATATAATATATCCCCATGATAAACCCCACTTGATACCGGACACCCCCATGTTCGGTATCTTTTTTTATAATTTATAAAACTGAATTGTCTCAAAGTAACCTTAACAATTAAAATTTTAGCGAAAATATATAAAATATGGTGATTGGCTACAAGGCTTCTTGGCAATTACCTTGACTGGACTTGCACCAGTAAGTAAGGTCCAGCTTTGCTGGACGCACAGCATATCGTGAGAGATAGAAGTTCTTAGTGAAAGAATAGCCACAAAGCCTTAGTGTTGTTCGTCTGAATGAAATGAATTTACGAAAACACTTGGTTTTGTGGCTATTCTGAGCTTAGAGCTTCTTTCATAGCGATCAGCTCATGAAACATATTTTATATATTGAAGCTATTTTTATATGAATTTTTGGTTTTTGATGGTTTATTTTTACTAAAATTCTAATTTTTCTTCAATAAATCTTTCTAATTCATCAATGTTTAATCTAATCTGCTGCATTGTATCTCTATCTCTCACTGTAACAGTATTATTTTCTAAAGTATCGAAATCTATTGTTATACAGTAGGGTGTTCCTATTTCATCCTGCCTTCTATATCTCTTACCTATACTTCCAGCTTCATCATAGTCAACATTAAATTTCTTTCTAAGTCTATCATAAACTTCATTAGATTTCTCTGATAGCTTTTTACTTAATGGAAGAATTGCTGCTTTAAACGGAGCCAATGCAGGATGAAAATGAAGTACAGTTCTAACATCTCCATCTTCTAGAGTTTCTTCATCATATGCATTACATAGGAAAGCTAAAGTGACTCTATCAGCACCAAGGGATGGTTCTATGCAGTATGGCACATATTTTTCATTAGTAATTGGATCAAGATAACTCAAATCCTGTCCTGAATGCTCAGCATGCTTATTTAAATCATAATCCGTTCTATCTGCAATACCCCAAAGTTCTCCCCATCCAAATGGGAATAAGAACTCTATATCAGAAGTTGCATTACTGTAGAAGGACAATTCTTCTTTAGCATGATCTCTAATTCTTAAAGTATCCTTATTCATTCCAAGGTTTAATAGGAAATTAAAGCAATACTCTCTCCAATAATTAAACCATTCTAAATCAGTTCCTCTTTTGCAGAAAAATTCAAGTTCCATCTGTTCAAATTCTCTTGTTCTAAAAATAAAATTTCCTGGAGTTATTTCATTTCTAAAGGATTTACCTATTTGAGCAATTCCAAAAGGAACCTTCTTTCTAGAAGTTCTTTGAACATTTTTAAAGTTTACAAATATTCCTTGGGCAGTTTCGGGCCTTAAGTATACCTCATTTTTAGAGTCCTCCGTAATACCCATGTAGGTTTTAAACATAAGATTAAACTTTCTTATATCAGTAAAGTTTTTCTTTCCGCACTTTGGGCAAAAAATATTGTGCTCTTCAATGTAGCCTTTAAGCTGCTCATTTGTCCATCCATCAGCACTAGCTGCAGTTGCTCCATTTTCTGTCATATGATCTTCAACTAGCTTATCAGCCCTGAATCTAGCCTTACATTCTCTACAGTCCATTAACGGATCAGAAAAACCTCCCACATGTCCTGAAGCAACCCATACCTCACTATTCATAAGTATAGCGCAGTCAACTCCTACATTATATGGGCTTTCTTGCACAAATTTTTTCCACCAAGCTTTTTTAACATTATTCTTAAACTCTACACCTATTGGTCCAAAATCCCAGGCATTTGCAAGTCCTCCATATATTTCGGAGCCAGCAAATACAAAACCTCTTCCTTTTGCTAAAGCTACTATTTTGTCCATAGTCTTTTCAACAGCCATTTTATATTTCCTCCTTTCAGTCAGAACACTGGGCAGTTTAAGATCGCTCATTTCCATTCGCAAACTGCCCGTAAAAGCCCATTTAGGGCTTTTACCTCCTTTCAGTCAGTACACTGGGCAGTTTAAGATCGCTCATTTCCATTCGCAAACTGCCCGTAAAAGCCCATTTAGGGCTTTTACCTCCTTTTAATAAATCACTTATGGATTTAAATAAAAAAAGGTCTTTTACCATAAGGGACGAAAGAATTTTCTTCCGCGGTTCCACCCTTGTTGGCAAAAGCCCTGCTTTCACTTTAGAACATTCAAAAGTTCCCTTCATACTGTCCCTTTAGCTGCTTACACCACCACAGCCTCTCTAAAAAAGTTCTAATATTACTCTTCTTTCTCATCATGCATTATAAAATTATATTTTTAATTATAACCTATTAGTTAATAATGTCAATGCTATAATATTTCTTTTGGATTCTTATTTCCATAGTCCTTCTTTTTATCAAATATTTCTTTTCTGCCAATATTTTTCGTTTTATGTATTTCTTTTCTTATTTTTGTAACACCATAAACTATAACAGCTGCACCAAACATTAAAGCAATTAACTCACCAGCTAAATCAGGTACATATTTAGAAATTAAATTATCACCAGTTATCATATTAATGGCAGTATATATGAGAAGGCCAGCTCCAATATATACTATTATTACATACTTTTTCATAAGGTTAGCCACAAATTTAGCTCCAAAGAAAATAATAGGTATACTAAGAGAAAGTCCAAATATTATAAGCCATATATTCCCGTTAGCAGCTCCTGCTATCGCCAGCACATTATCTAAACCCATGCTTAAGTCTGCTATTATTATGCTTGATACAGCCTTCCATAAGCCTTTACCAGCTTCAATTTCACTATCTTCCGAAGCATCCTCCATATTTAGTAAATTCCAGGTTATTTTAACAAGCAGAAGTCCTCCAATTAACTTAATAGGCAGCCACTGAATAGACATAATTAATGTAATAATGCAGGTAAATAAAATTCGAAGTCCAACAGCTCCTGCAACTCCAATTAAACTGGCAATTCTTGCCTGCTTTTGGGGTAAATTTCTTATTGCTAAAGCAATGACACTTACATTATCCCCAGAAAGAGCAATATCCATTATAGTTATTTGAAGAATTGAAACTAGTATTATCCATATATTATCCATTATTATGCTCCTCATTAGTTTTTATGTACAAAAAAGCAATGTCATTTTAAGACACTGCCTTTATTATCTTTACAAATTTAAATAGTATACTATAAAAATGGCTCCATGGAGAGGGCTCGAACCTCCAACCCTTCGGTTAACAGCCGAATGCTCCACCATTGAGCTACCATGGAACGGTTATCACATTAGTTATTATAGCACAAAATATTAAAAATTCAAGTGCTTTTAATTAAAATTCAAAACAAATGTAACTTAAAGTTCCATAGGCATAGCTTCGATGAAGAAGTTTTGGAAGTTTTCCCTCCTTACCGCTTCCCATGGCTATAAACATTGGAACTATATGTTCTTCTCTTGGTATAGCCATTTTTGCATTAGGGGCTAACTTTTGATAATTAAATAAATTTTTTAAATTATTTTGTTCAACATTTTCTACAAGCCAGTTATCAAATTCTATTGCCCAGCTCTTAGCTTCTTTTGCCTCCCAATCTACTATTCTTAAATTATGAACTGTTGCTCCGCTGCCTATTACTAAAATATCTTCTTTTTCAAGCTCTCTAAGTGCTTTTCCTATTTCATATTGCTTTTCCATAGGTAAAAATGGATTTACAGACATTTGAACAACAGGAATATCAGCTTCAGGATACATTATCTTAAGAATATCCCAGCTTCCATGATCCAGTCCTCTAGTTGTATCAAGCTTACTTTTTATTCCGCTTTCTTCTAGCAAATCTTTAATTTTATTGGCAATTTCAGGTGAGCCTTTTGCATTATATTTTATTGAATAAAGCTCCTCTGGAAATCCATAAAAATCATAAATCATATCATAGGTATTATTTATTGATGATATTGCAGTTACTTCACTCTCAAAATGTGCGGTAAATATTATTATAGCCTTAGGTCTTATGCCCTTTGCTAAGTCCTTTAAAAAATCAGTATATTCGTTTTCTTCTATTGCAAGATTTGGTCCACCATGACAAACAAACAATGACATAATAAAACCTCCTTATTATTAAATTCAACTTACTTACTTTATGTAATTATATTACTATATACAATTCCATTTTGTCAAGGGAAATTTTATTCTTTCTCCTGCTTATTAAAGCTTCCATATTGTGATAAAAGAACGCCTGCAAACATTAGTCCGCAGCCAATATAGCCCCTTACTCCTAAATTCTCATGAAGTATAATTAATCCACCTATACCTGCAAATACAGACTCCATACTTAGAACTATAGCTGCATGTGAAGGTTTAGCATTTTTCTGCCCTATTACCTGCAGAGTATATGCAATTCCAACGGAGCAAATTCCGCCATAAAGTATTGGAATAACTGCCTGTGATAATCCAATAAAAGTATTCTTCTCGAATATAAAGGCAGTAATTAAGCTTAATATGGAACAAGTTAAAAATTGAACAAAGGATAATTTAAGTGCATCTACTTTTTTTGTAAAATTATCTATTAGTAATATGTGAATGGCCCAGAGAAAGGCTCCTATAAGTTCGTAAATATCTCCTTTTGCAACTGTAAAGCTTTCTGTAACGCTTAAAAAATATAATCCTATAATAGCTAGTATAACCCCAATCCAAGTAGACTTATGTATATTATGTTTTAAAAATATTCCAAAAACCGGAACAAGAACAATATAAAATCCTGTTATAAAGGCTGCTTTTCCAGCAGAAGTTTCTACTAGACCTATTTGCTGTAGTGATGCTGCCAGAAAAATTACGCATCCTAATATGGCACCTGGTTTCCAAGGACTTTTTAAAGCAGCTTCATCTTTAGACGGAGCTTTATCTTTATTCTTCTTGAAAGAAGCTATTAATAGTGGAACTAAAGAAAGACTGCCTAATGCAAATCTTACACCATTAAACATAAATGAACCTACATATTTTGAACCTATTCTCTGTGCTACAAAAGCAAATCCCCAAATTGCCGCTGCTAGTAAAAGTAGAAGGCTAGCCTTAACTTCCATTTTTTTCATATTAATTCCCCCATGTATTCCTTATTCTTTACACAACAATTATTAATTGTTGTGCCCCTCACAATGAATATTGTACCAGTAATTAACATATTTGAAAACCCCAAACCCTTGACTCTAATTTTACCCTACATCTATCATCATCATAATGAAATTATGAGCTTACTCATTTATATATGAACTTTTGAGTATTTCATCTGCATTCCAAAGGTGCTTTTTCAAATTAATTGAACCATCTTTTTTAAATGTAATTCCTTCGGCTTTAAGTATATCTCTTTGCAACTGTTTAGAGCCAAAAGCATACTCAGGTGCTAGCTCGCCAAGTCTATTTACTACTCTGTGACAGGGCAGATTAAGCCCACTGGGTGCTGCTTTCATAGCCCACCCAACTATTCTTGCAGATCTTGGTTCACCTAAAAGCTTTGCTATTTGTCCGTAGGTTGTTACCTTTCCCTCAGGAATCATTGATACAATTAAATACACACGCTGAAAAAAGTCCTTCAAGTTTTTTCCCCCTTCCTAAAAAATATCATTTATATATTACTTCATAAATCCTTATCTAAGGATTTATGAAGTAATAATTTCAGCAATAATAAGAAGAATTTCATTATTACTCCACTTTCCTATGATTACAATAGTACTTAAAACAAGTATTGTTTTATTTAAACACAAAAAACCTATAGAGCAAACTTTCTTTGTGATTACTCTATAGGTTTTATATGACCTTTAATAATATATATTATTTAGTATAATCTATAGGTTTCATTGTAGGGAAGAGAATAACATCTCTTATAGAAACTGCATTTGTAAGAAACATAACAATTCTATCTATTCCTATTCCCATACCGCCAGTTGGAGGCATAGCTGATTCTAGAGCACTTAAGAACTCTTCATCTATCATATAAGCTTCATCATCACCAAGTTCTCTTTCCTTAAGCTGCTGCATAAATCTGTCTCTTTGAACTATTGGATCGTTAAGCTCTGAGTAAGCATTGCATACTTCTCTTCCATAAATAAAGCCTTCAAACCTTTCAGTAAGATTTGCATTTCCTCTCTTTTTCTTAGTTAAAGGAGAAATCTCTACTGGGTAATCACAAAGGAAGGTTGGTTGAATTAAGTTTTCTTCACCATATTCCTCAAATAATGCATTTAATACATCAGCCTTTGTACAGTCCTTTAATTCCTTTTTGAATTCAAGGTGCTTTTCTTTAGCGATTGCTTGAGCTTCTTCATCTGTTTTAATTTCATTAAAATCTATTCCTGCATATTCTTTAACAGCATCTATCATAGTAAGTCTTCTCCATGGTGGAGTAAAATCTATTTCCGTTCCTTGGTAATCTACCTTAGTTGTACCATATAGCTTCATGCAAAGTGAAGCCATAAGATTTTCCATTATCTCCATCATATCATTGTAATCAGCATAAGCTTCATATAATTCTATCATAGTGAATTCTGGGTTATGTCTTATGTCTATACCTTCATTTCTGAAGTTCTTACCCATATCATAAACTTTTTCAAAACCACCAACAATGCATCTTTTTAAATATAATTCTGTGGCTATTCTTAAATACATATCTATATCCAGAGCATTGTGGTGTGTTGTAAATGGCCTAGCTGCAGCACCGCCTGCTATAGGAGATAGTATTGGAGTTTCAACCTCTAAATAGCCTCTGTTATCTAAAAATCCCCTTATTCCTTTAAGTATAGCAATTCTCTTAAAGAAGGTGTCCCTTACTTCTTCGTTCATAATAAGGTCAACTTCCCTTTGTCTGTATCTAATGTCAGGATCCTTTAAACCATGCCATTTATCTGGTAAAGGTTTTATGGCCTTTGATATAAGCTGAAAATCTTTAATATGTACAGTTATTTCTTCAGTTTTTGTCTTAAAAACAAATCCAGTAATACTAACCCAATCACCTAAATCAAAGGACTTATATTCCTTTATTCTATCAGCCCCAACATCGTCTATTTTAATATAAAGCTGAAGTCTTCCTTCTCTATCTTGTATATGTGAAAAGCCAGCTTTTCCTTGTAGTCTTTTGGACATAAGTCTTCCTGCAACAGTTACTTCTTGCCCTTCTAAAGCAGCAAAATCATCTTTTATTTGTTTTGAATTATGAGTTCTATTAACCTTATATACATCAAAAGGGTCTTTTCCTTCTGCCTGAAGTTCTGCAAGTTTTTGTCGTCTTAATGTAACTTGTTCGTTGTATTCAGCTATTTGCTCTCCAAGATCTTGTTCTTCATTAGCCATTTTATTATTCCTCCGTTATTCAATTATTAATTATATTAAGCTGTTCTTATATCAAGAATTTCATATTTGAATACTCCATCTGGAGTGGGCACTTCTACTATTTCACCAATTTTTTTACCCATAAGTGATTTTCCTACTGGTGACTCATTTGAAATTTTAAATTCTGCTGGATTTGATTCTGCAGATCCAACTATACTAAAATCTACTACCTCATCAAATTCATAGTCTTTAACCTTAACAACGGACCCTACCCCCACTTTATCTGTGGAAATATCAGCTTCATCTACCACAGAAGCATTTTTAAGCATATTTTCAAGGGTTGCTATTCTTCCTTCAACAAAAGCCTGTTCGTTTTTAGCTTCATCGTATTCAGCATTTTCACTTAAGTCTCCAAATGAACGAGCAACTTTTATTTTCTCTTTTATTTCAACTCTTTTTATTGTTTTTAGATAATCTAATTCCTCTTCTAATTTTTTTACACCTTCATAAGTCATCAAAAATTTCTTTGATTCACTCATTGTCCAATTCTCCCCTTTTAACTATTAAACTATATTTTTCCCTAAACCCTTAAGGAACTGATAAAATAATTAAGCTAATCATTTAAGTACATATTATAAAACAGCCTTCTTACATTGTCAACAACTAACAAAATATGAAGTAGAAAGGTTTCATCTTTTTTAGTTTTATTAATAATGATATTAAGAAATCCTTTATTGAAATTATTTACAATGCTATTATATTCACATTTAATAAAAAAATTACTCTATAAGTGTTTGTCTATATTCCTTAAGAATAATAAATACATTATCTATCTTCTTCTCAGTATTGACAGAATTTTTAATTTCAGTACAGTTTTTTATTCCCTTTACATACCAACCTATATGTTTTCTCATTTCTCTTACGGCTCTATCCTCACCATAATAATGATAAGATAGTTCCAGGTGCCTAATGCACATCTGCAGTTTTTCTGCATCAGAAGGATAAATAACTTCTTCACCCTTAAGAGCCTTTAATATTTGATTGAAAATCCAAGGATTACCTTGAGCTCCTCTTGCAACCATTATACCATCGCAATTTGTAACTGAGGCCATTTTAATAGCAGCCTCTGCAGAAAACACATCACCATTACCTATTACAGGAATTCTAACACTTTCTTTTACTTGCCGCAATATATCCCAGTCTGCATTACCTTCATACATCTGCTCTCTAGTTCGTCCATGTACAGTAACGGCATCAGCACCCGCCTGTTCCATTTCTTTTGCAAAATCTACAGCATTTATCTCACTCCTCATAAAACCCTTTCTGAATTTCACGGTTACTGGTTTAATAGAGGACTTTTTTACTTCCCTTACAATGTCTGCAGCAAGCTTAGGGTTTCTCATTAAGGCTGAGCCCTCACCATTTTTAACAATTTTAGGAACCGGGCATCCCATATTTATATCAACTAAACATATGTCTTCCATTTTATTAAAGTATTCAGCGGCTTTGGCCATAATATATGGATCAGATCCAAATATCTGTACTGCTGCAGGCTTTTCTTCTTCAGATAGCCTGAGCATTTCCTTAGTGTTTTCACTATTATAAAAAAGCCCCTTTGCACTTATCATTTCTGTATAAACAAGGCCGCAGCCCATCTCTACGCAAAGACCTCTATAGGCTATATCAGTAACGCCAGCCATAGGAGCCAAAAAAACGTTATTCTTTATCTTAAATTTTCCTATTTGCATTAAACCACCATTTCTGCGTTTTTTTCGTATAATATTCTTAATCCCTCTAAAGTAAGATATGGAGATACCTTAGCTATATATTTAGAATCCTTGTTAATAAGGGTTGCTAAACCACCAGTTGCAATTACAAGAGGATCGATTTCACCATAGTCTTCCATTTCATTTTTCATTCTTTCTACAATATAATCGACAGTTCCAGTGTATCCATATACTATGCCTGCCTGCATGCTTGTAACTGTATTTTTACATATAACTCCAGGAGTTTTTATAAGTTCTACTCTAGGAAGCTTCGCTGCTCTTTCAAATAAAGCCTCAGAGGAAATTTTAATACCAGGGCTTATGGCACCTCCTAGGTAATCCCCATTTTTAGTCACAGCACAAAAGGTGGTTGCTGTTCCAAAGTCAATTATTATTAGTGCTCTCTTATACATTTCATGAGCTGCAACAGCGTTAACTATTCTATCTGCGCCTACTTCTTTAGGATTGTCGTATTTAATATTAATACCAGTTTTTATTCCTGGCCCTACAATTATTGGAGTTTTGTTGAAATATTTTCTTATCATATGTTCTATAGTATACATTATATTTGGAACTACTGAAGATACTATTACCCCTTCAACTTCTTCTAAGCTTAATTTTTTAAGCATAAATAGCTGTGTAACCTGAATTCCATATTCATCTGCAGTTCTATTATTATCTGTAGCTAATCTCCAGTCTGCTATTAAATTTTTACCTTTATAGGCTCCGAGGACTATATTGGTATTCCCAACATCCAAAACTAATATCAACATAAACACCACTCTCTTTTAAATTACGTTTTAATTCTATACTTTCAATTTAAATTGTCAAGTGAAACTTTCAGCAAATTCTCTGGATTATTATGATAATATTGTTAAACACCTTTATTTCCAATTTTCATCATTTGTAACCAGTCATAATGTAGTAAACTAATTTACTTGATTCTATAAAAAAGAGGCACTTAATGCCTTCTTAATTAAACTCTCTCTAAGGTTAGAAAGGTATGCTTATACTTACTTTTATCATCCACTATACCTTCCCTTTTCTCTATTACCTTCCATTTAGTTTTATCATACTTTGGAAAGAAAGTGTCTCCCTCAAAATCCTCTTGAATTTCAGTTATATACATTTTGTTTGTATAGGGGAAAAGAAGCTTAAAAATTTGTCCTCCCCCAATGACAAAATATTCTTCCTTAGCTTCAATATAGGGCTTAAGTTCATCAATGTTAGTTATTACTTTTACATTTTCCTCATTAACCTTATAATCACTGTTATTTGTAAGTATTATATGTTTTCTTTCAGGAAGTACCTTTGGAAGGGATTCGAAGGTTTTTCTCCCCATAATCATAGTTTTGCTTTCTGTCATAGTAATATTCTTGAATTTCTTTAAATCATTAGGTAAATACCACGCAAGACTTTTCTCTTTTCCAATAACATTGTTCTCAGCTATGGCAACAACAATACTGAGCATTATACAGTCACCTCCATTTTTATTGCAGGATGATATTTATAATCTATAAGCTTTATATCTTCAATTTTAAAATCATAAAAATTATTTATTTCCGGATTAACCCAAAGCTTTGGTGCTTCATAAGCCTCATTTTCGCGAGATAGCTGAAGTTTCATGCCTTCCACTTGATTTTCATAAATATGTGCGTTATTTATAACATGTGTAAATAATCCGGGTTTTAAACCTGTTACCTGAGCTATAAGATGTACTAAAACAGCATATTGACACATGTTAAATGGTGCTCCAAGAGGTAAATCAGCAGACCTTTGAATAAGCATACAATTTAATCTACCATCAGTTACATCCCACATAGTTAAGAATGCACATGGATGCAGTGATCCTCCATCTAAATGTGGAATCTGCCACAAGCTCATTATATGTCTTCTGCCCTGAGGATCCTTCCTTAGACCTTCTATAAGCTTATCTAATTGATTATACTCCTTAACTACCCACCCATAGGCAGTGCCTATAGTGCCATCTGACCTCATCCATTCATCCCAAATGTGAACATTTTCTTCCTGAAGCTTTTTTACATCATTAGATTGATCCCTATATATCCATAAAAGTTCCTTCACAGCAGTTTTCAAAGCTACAAATTTAGTAGTAAGTATAGGAAACTCCTTTTGCAAATCAAATTGAAATATTTTATGGGGAAGTTTATAAGTTGGTATGCCGGTTCTATTTTCTGTCTCATAGTGTCCATTGTCTAAAATTTCTCTGACTAGCTGTAAATATTGTTTATCAGCAGTACTCATATATATTCTCCTTTAGTATATTATTAAAAATATTATATCAAAATAAGACGCAAGGGTTAATAAGTTTAATAAAAAATTCTATTTCCTAATTCAAAGCCAAGTAGTCCAAGTATAAGTGAGATTATAATATAGGTAATAGCATTTAATTTTTCTTTATCTAAAAATAGATTAAAACCTTCATACATAAAGGTGGAAAAGGTAGTATAAGCCCCTAAAAATCCCTCTGCTAAAAACACATACCAATTTGTACCCGCCGCTACGCTGCTTACAGCTCCAAGTAAAAATGCTCCAGTAATGTTTATAATAAAGGTTCCATATGGAAATTTGCCCTTTAATTTTCTTGAAATAAACTTCCCTAAGCTGTATCTTACAACACTACCCAAGGCTCCTCCAAGTCCTACCAGTACATAAGCCATTATAGGTTTCTCCTTATTTTCCTTATTTTCACTAAACAATTATTAATTGTTTAGTTCATCGAATACCTTACGTTCCTCAAAACTTGAAACTGCAATTTCCTCCATTGCTTCCCTACTTAACTTCTTTGAATTTACTCCAATAACTGTAATTCCAGTAATATAACCTAAATAAGAAGTAAAAATACCTATTATTGCTGAAAGAAATAAGTAGGAAAAGGCTGTAATAAAATTTCCGCTATGAATTAGCAGGGCAGCATCCTTGCACATACTTGAAAAGGTTGTAAAGGCCCCAAGAAAGCCTGTCCCAATACCTAGCTTAATATTTTCATCAAAATTCAAAATCTCTGAAGCTGCTGTCAATAAAAGAGCCAATATAAAGCTTCCCGTAATATTTATAATAAAGGTATTAATAGGTAAGCTTCCTCTGTTGGGTAAAATATGAATATTTTTAATATAATATCTTGAAATTGCTCCTAGAACTCCTCCTAGTGCAATAAACCAATATTTTTTCAAGTATATCAGCTCCTATAAATATAAAAACTCATGCAACTTATATAATACCCTTAATAATATAAAATTTAAACATTTAATTTTTGCTAGTAAATGCAATATATTATATAATAATACATAACAGTTTTTATATTAATAATAACTCAAATGCTGAAGTTCAAAAGTTTTTAAGTTCTAAAGTAAAAAGATAAGTTATTATTTTTATTTATATACTATTTATATTGTATTTAAGCATACTATTATTATATAATCTTATAATTCTATTACATTCTGCTATTAAAAGAATATTTTTCTTAGCTGAGTGTAAGAATTTTATAAATTAATATATATAAATGAGGGATTAAAATGAAAAAAGCAATATGCTCTATTTTACTTATTTTCTCACTAACTATGCTTAATGGCTGTGACAGTGTAAAAAAATTTATAAATACAAATGATAACTCAAAATCTAATACCACTAATGAAGCTTCTTCTAACTCAGATAGTACAAGCAATACTAATGTAAGCACCTATACCATTAAAGATTTTTATCCCTTTAAGGAAAATGAAAAGTATGAATATGTAGGTAAAGGGAATGAGTATGCTGCTTTCAGAAGTTCCGTAGATTTCATAAAGGATAATCGCATTCAGCTGAGAAAAAATAACGGCGGTACAGAGGTAGTAAATGTTCTAGAATATAAAGATGGGGCATTAAAATTAATATTTTCAAAGGAAGAATGCTACTACAGAGAGGACTTTACTACAAAGCCAAGCAACAAGGATGAATTTCTTCTAAAAGAACCATTAGTTAAAGGAACTTCTTGGACATTATCTGACGGAAGGAAAAGGTATATATCAAATGTAGAGGTGCCTATAACTACTTTATTAGGAAGTTATAAAGCTTTAGAGGTAACTACAGAAAAAGGAGCTGATAAAACCTTAGATTATTACGCTCTAAATACTGGATTAGTGGAAACTATTTATAATTCTAAGGACTCTGAGGTTAAATCTAGCATAAATAGTATTACTCCAAATTTAACCTTAAATCAAGAGGTTAAGTTTTATTATCCAGATGGAAACAGCGGAAAGTTATATTTCATAAAAAAGGAGCTTAACTTTAAAACCAATGATATTACTAAGCTAGCCTTTGAAAAGGTATTTAAAGAAGCTCCTTTAAAGGATTTAAATAAACTTCTAGGCCCTAATGTTAAAATAAAAAGCCTATATCTAAATGGCAGTACAGTCTATGTAGATTTTACAAAAGACTTTGTGCAAGAAATGAATGCCGGCTCCGGAACAGAGTCACTTATTTTGCAATGCATAACTAATACCTTAGGAGAATATTATAATGCTTCTAAAGTATATATTACCATTGAAAATGCTCCTTACAGTTCAGGGCATATAATAAAGAAAAAGGGTGAAACTTTTACTGTTAGCACCAAAAATTCTGTAGAACTAAATAAATAGAAAATGAGCCATGTGAGCCACGGGGACGTATCTTATGGCTCAATGAGCCACAAGATACGTCCCCGTGGCTCACCGTGGCTCACATAGCTTAAGGTTTTCTGACGCAGAGAACACAGATATGAAATTTTTTATTCTTCATTAAAACTTCCAACAGGTATTACCTTTTGAAAGTTATCTTTACTACCTGGATTTGCGAATTCTAAAAACTCATAACTTTTAAGTTCCATCTTTCTGCCGTTATATACCCATATAGTTTTCCCGTAGCCTAAAGTGTCTAAAGGATTTATACCCCAAATAGTTTGAATACACTTGATCTCATATACTCCATTTCTATCCTCATCTATAGGAACTAAAGATCTTATGATATTATATGAACCTTTATTTTCTTTTTGCAGTTCACCATTATCCTTATAAATCCCTATATTTATATAGGTATTTTTCTTGTTTTTAACATCTAATAAATAAAAATCATTTATATTTTTGTTGAAGATTCTCACTTTAAAATTATTAATAAAGTCTATATTATAATTCATCCCTTTAAAAAATAGGTTTTCGTCCATTAAGTACTTACATTTATTATTTTTAAACGAAAATAGGCTATAATAGGAGCAGTCTCCATTTCCTATAGTAACTAAAATATCATTTATCCTATCGCCATCAAAGTCGCCTAAAAAAATTTTCCCGTTATGTCCTGCATTTAATTTTCCTACAGAAATTGAATAATATTTTTTTGTGCCTCCATCTTGAAGGATTACTTTAATATCTCTAAGCAATGAGGGATTAATTTTGTCAGTTCTATGTCCAATAAGTATTACATTATCTTTCTCATTGTCCCCATTAATATCTTCAAATTTATAGTCTAAAATAATAGCTTCTTTTCCTGTTTTTGGCTTCCTACACTTAAATTCACTGTTAATTTTAAATTCTTCATTATTTTGCTGAGCCTTCAAGTAATAAAAAGGTAATAATAAAAATAATGCTAAAGCTATTACTGGGATCAAAAACTTTTTCATATCTATCCCTCCCTATACAATAGCTTTAGCAATTTCCAAGGTATTTATGTTAAATTTATTATTTGCTTAACCTTTTCATGAAATCCTCTGAATTAACTATATACCTTGCATGGCTGCCTTCTCCTATTTTACCAGTTTCATCAAAGGCTTCTACCTTAAAATATAATCTTTTCCCTTCTATTTTTTCAAGTAAAGCTTCACTTCTTACTTTCATTCCAATTCCAGTTGCTTTAATATGTTTTATATTAACTTCAATACCAACTGTTGTATAACCTTCTGGCAACCCTTTTTCTACACATTCCATTGCAGCACTTTCCATTAACGCTATCATAGCAGGTGTGGCATATACCTCTAAATTGCCAGAGCCATAAAATCTAGCTGTTTTATTTTTAGTCACCTCTAATTGAATTTCATGTGTCTGACCTACTTTTAAATTTAAGTCCATTTAAGTACCTCCATCATGTTGTATTTTGCGGATGCTTCTATATTATTATAAAAAACTGAAAATTACAATTATTTATCGGCACTATTATTCACAAAATACATTAAATATTTATTTAACAACATTTTATAACAAAAAAGCACTGCTGCTAACAATGCTTTTTTTAATATTTTTTAATTAAATTATGCGTTCGCAAAAACTTCTTCAAATTCTTTAGCATCAATTTTTTCTTTATTAAGAAGAACTTGTGCAACAGCATGAAGCTTGTTAAGATTTTCAGATAGAAGCTTCTCTGCAGATCTATATGCTTCATCAATAAGTCTTCTTATTTCACTATCTATTCTTGCAGCAACTTCTTCACTAAAGTTTCTGCTCTTTCCAAAATCTCTTCCCATGAATACTTCATCATGACCGCTACCAAAAGATATAGGTCCTAATTCTTCACTCATGCCAAATTCCATAACCATTTTACGGGCTATATTAGTAGTTCTGTCTATATCGTTTTTAGCACCTGTGCTTATATCACCAATAATTAGCTTTTCAGCGACTCTGCCTCCAAGAAGCATAATCATTTCATTTTCCAGCCAGGATTTTTGCATATGTGTTCTGTCTTCCTCAGGAAGATGCATAGTATAGCCTCCGGCCATACCTCTTGGAATAATACTAACTTCGTGTATTGGATCTGTATTAGGAAGAAGCTTACCTAGTACAGCGTGACCAGCTTCATGATAAGCTGTGATTCTTCTATCCTTTTCAATTATAATCTTGCTCTTTTTTTCTGGTCCCATTATTACTCTATTGACTGCTTCCTTAAGCTCATCCATTCCTATAACTTTTTTATCGTGTCTTACTGCAAGCAGAGCAGATTCATTCATAAGATTTTCAAGGTCAGCACCTGTAAAGCCTGGGGTGCTTTTAGCAAGTACCTCTAATTTTACTTCTCCATCTAAAGGTTTATTTCTTGAATGTACCTTTAGGATTTCTTCTCTTCCCTTTACATCTGGAGCTCCTACCACTATCTGCCTGTCAAATCTACCAGGTCTTAGAAGTGCAGGGTCTAATATGTCTGGTCTGTTGGTTGCTGCAATCATTATGATTCCTTCATTAACTCCAAAACCATCCATTTCTACAAGTAATTGATTTAGAGTCTGCTCTCTTTCATCATGACCTCCACCAAGGCCAGCGCCTCTTTGTCTGCCTACCGCATCAATTTCATCGATAAATACTATACAAGGTGAATTCTTCTTTGCGTTTTCAAAAAGATCTCTAACTCTAGAAGCACCTACACCAACAAACATTTCCACAAAGTCTGAACCAGAAATACTGAAAAATGGTACTCCAGCCTCTCCAGCTATTGCCTTTGCAAGAAGTGTTTTACCAGTTCCAGGAGGACCTACTAAAAGAACCCCCTTAGGTATTCTAGCTCCAAGTTCAATATATCTCTTTGGTTGTTTTAAGAAGTCTACTATTTCAGCCAGTTCAGCCTTTTCTTCATCTGCACCAGCTACATCATTAAAGGTAACCTTCTTTTTATCGGGAGTAGCCATTTTTGCTCTACTCTTACCGAAATTCATAACTCCTCTGTTACCTCCACCACCTTGTGATTGCTGCATGAACATAAACCAAAATGCTACAAAGAGCAAAACGAGTAAAATCGTAGGCATGTAATTCAACCATAGCGGAACAGATGCAGGCTTTGTATACATCTCAGTTACATCACCTGTTTTAGGATATTGGCTTATAAACTGAAATAATCTTTCAGATGGTACTACTGTTTCATAAGCTGTTCCATCCTTATAATTACCTGTTACGGTCATCTTATCTTCGTCTACCTTAAAGCTTGATATATTATTATCTATCCATTTTTTCTGGAATTCATTAAAATTAATAGGCGTAGCACTTTTGCCTGTTTGAACTAAGGCTAAAGCTGCAAATATTACTAAAATCAGAACTATAAACCAGGCAGTGATACTTGAAAACTTCTTCATACTGGCCCCCCTCTCTTTCTGTTTGTCTTTATATTGTAAAATTGTATCATAAGGTTATTTCCTTTACAACTAATCATTATTATTTATTTATAGATTTCCTCTTTTAAAACACCTATAAAAGGAAGATTTCTATATTTTTCTGCATAATCTAGACCATATCCAATTAAGAATTTATCTGGGACATCAAATCCTATGTAATTAACATCCATATCTACCTTTCTTCTTTCAGGTTTATTTAAAAGGCATGCTATTTCTAATGAATTTGCTTTTCTAGCTCTTAGATATTCCATTAAATATTTAAGAGTTATACCGCTGTCTATAATATCCTCTATAACAAGAACATCTCTACCTTCGATTTCAAAGTCTAAGTCTTTTAAAATTCTTACTATACCAGAACTACTGGTGGAATTTCCATAACTAGAAACTGCCATAAAATCCATAGAACAAGGAATAGTAATTTCTTTCATTAGATCAGACATAAACATTACAGAACCTTTTAAAACACCAACAAGTACAAGGTCCTTACCCTCATAATCTCTGCTTATAATGCTTCCTAATTCCTTAACTTTCTTGCTTAAAGTTTCTTCATCTAATAATATTTCCTTAATATCTTCTCTCATTTGTTATTCCCCCATTTTTTTAACTTTTATTTCAAGAATATTTCTGGTTTCTTTATCAACTTTAAAATTTTCGCTTATTCTATAGTTTACAACCCATGCAATAGTCTCTCCAAAGCAAATAAGCGGAATTTCTTTTCTTTCATCCTGAGGTATTTTTAAATCCATAAAAAAGTCTTTTAATTTTTTACTGCCTTTCATTCCAAAAGGTTTAAATTTATCTCCATCTTTTCTAGTTCTAATTATAATATTCCCATTTATCTTATCATAATCAAAATATTTAACATGTGAATTTTCTTTAAAGTTTATTTTTTTATCATTATTAATAAGCCTAGCTGAAACTTCAATGTCAAAAGCAGATAAATTTACTTTTTCGTTTATTTTGATTATATACTCGTCCTTAACTCCATTGCTCAAAGCAACTTTACTAATGGAAAGCTCAATATTTTCATAGTTATTAAAACCTATAATTCCATCTGGAAGGGTTAATTTTTTACCTGTTCCACACTTTTGCAAATTGATTATATCATAAATGTGTTTCTTTTCAACGTTATATAAATTTCCCTTAACTGCGTTTAAGCTAAGCCTCAAAATCCTAGTAAGAATTGCTTCCTTTTCTAGAAAGACCTCCTTGTTTATTATAACCTTGTTATCTTTTTCATCACAATAGCTTTTATACTTTTTATGTGCAATTTCTTCTAAATACTCATTATCTTTACTTATTGTATCAGCTAACCTATTAATAGCTGAAATAACATCACTATTAAAGTTATCCATAATATATGGAATTAATTCAAGTCTAACCTTATTTCTTGAATAAATATTTTCTAAATTTGTTTTATCTATTCTAGGTTGTAATAAATTTTCTCTGCAGTAGCTTTCAATACTTTCTCTTCTAATATTTATTAGCGGCCTCACGAATATATTACCTCTAATTGGCTTTATTCCAATTAGTCCTTCCATTCCTGAGCCTCTTATTATTCTCATTAAAACAGTTTCCGCCTGATCATTTGCATTGTGGGCTAGAGCTATTTTATCTGCCCCTAATTTATCTAAAAGCTCATTAAAAAAAACATACCTTGCCTCTCTTCCAGCACTTTCAGAAGACAAAGCTTTTTCCCTTGATAGTTTATTTACATCTACCCTTCTGGAGAAACATTCTATACCTATGTTTTTACAAAAAGCTTTAACATACTCCTCATCCTTATCAGCTTCTTCTCCTCTGAGGCAGTGATTTAAATGAGCAGCATATAATGTTAAATTGAACATGGCTTTAATACTATTTAATATATGAAGAAGACAAATAGAATCTGGTCCTCCAGAGACAGCAACAATTACTTTGTCGTAAGCATTAAACATATTATTTTCATTTATTGCAGTTATAACTTTATCTATCAAAATTAAACCACCCTCGTGTTTTATTAGTTTTCTCCTATTATACCACAATTGGAGAAATGTAAATAAGGGCCATAAAAAAACTGTTAACATATTGTACTGTCAACAGTCCAAGCTTTTGTGCCACAAGAAAAGTCTATGTGCCACATGGCATTTTAATAAAGCTCATAAACCTTTGAAACTACAACGGTAATATCATCCTTTGCCTTATTGCCGCTAAGCTCCATAGTTTTTTCAATTATGTTATCCACCAGTTCCTTAGGGTTATTACAGCTTGTATTTTCTAGAAAATCTACAATCCAATCTACCTTGCCAGCAGATTCTTTATTGTAATCAAGGGCACCATCAGTTAGCATTACAACAATATCTCCGCTTTTAACCCTTTTATTTATAATGTCAATATCCACCTTATCTAAAACTCCCATAGGAAGGGTTTTTGATTTTATTACTTCAACCTTACTTCCAGACTTTATAAAACTAGCTACAGCCCCCACTTTCATAAATTCAGTTTCTCCAGTATATAAATCTATACTGCTTAAATCCACTGTAGAAAATTTTTCATCAGCAGAAAACTTTAGGGTCATAATTGAGTTTACTGTATTAATTGCAGTCATTTTATTAAAGCCTGTTTGAGCAAACTTTTCAATAAGCTCCACTGCTGCATTGCTCTCTTGTTCAGCCTGAGGTCCAGAACCCATACCATCACTTAAAACAGTCATATAAGTTCCATCACAGAGTTTACTGAAGGAAAAGCTATCACCACTGTACTTTTCTTCATCCTTACAAAGTCTTCTTGCATAAGAGCCTATATGGTACTTAGGAGCTTCTTCATAAGTAACAGAGCAGCTATTATCTCTAATATCAATATTACAGCCATCATCAACTATGCACATATTCTTATGCATGGCTTCATTAATATAAGGCAGTAAGTTTTTTACACAGATCTGTCTGCCTCCGCAGGCAGGCATTTTAAGTTTTACTATAGCTCTGCCATTTTTGTTAATTAAACAGAATACATCATTATATTCTATATTTTTTTTATCTAGTATTCTTCTAATGTTATTTTCCGCATCTACATCCACCTTTATATTAGCATTAAAATCTTCGATTATTTCAGAAACTGAAACTGCCATATTATTAAACTGATTAGCAAGAAGCTCCCTGCCCTCACTTAATCTTTTTCTATACATTTCATTGATCATAAAATTATTTACTATTTCTTCTGTACTTTTAAAAAGTAGCGTTCTTTTTACACATTTTCTTTCAATTTCATATGGAATCTTGTTATTGTTTTCTTGAAAATTTTGTATAAGCTCTCCAAAAGCATTGTATGTAATAAAATTTTCTCTTCTCCAGCACATTGCATTCATATTGCAGTTACTGCAAACTCTATCGGCTAAGTTTTCTATAAGTGCAGAGCTTTTGTTTTTCATAACCAGTTTGTCATTTTCCGCTAAGTTTTCAAGTATAGTTGACATATTAGTAAGTACATCAGAAAAACTATCCAGCCTATTAACTAATATCTCTTTCATTTTTGCTACATAATTTTCGCTTATATTTTCATGCTTCTTTTCAAAATCCAGTTCTAATTCTAGCCTTTTATAAAGCTTTTGGGGTACTATAAGGAAAATAGCTGCAGCTATTATAACCTCAAGTAGCTTAAACTGCCCGCTTATATTTGAATATATAATTAATAGGGAAAATGTAATCATATAGGATAGCCCTACTACAATTTTTCCTGTATCTTTAAATATGCCTGCCACAAGTCCACAAAATCCATAAACACTGATAGAAACAGGCAGGTTATTAGTAGATATACCTACAACTGCTCCCATGGCTACTCCAGCAGCTGCGCCTACAGTACTTCCTTTAATATAACTTACACAAAGTACAAAGCATAAAGCCAATATATTTCTAAGTGCAATGCCGAATATACTTATACCCCAGGTACCTGAAATTGCAAGAGAAGCTGTTATAGCCATGCTTATTATCTCTTCATTAGAGAATAGGTGCTTAGTCTTTAAATCTTTTATACATACAATAGAATAATTCAAAATAAAATATAAAGAAAATATACAAGCTGTTTCTAAAATTGAATTTAAAGCAGCTATACTTAAATTTAATTTAACTATGAGTAATTTGTATGCCATAAATTCTATAAAAACTACAGAAAAAATTATAATTAGTTTTTTGCTATTTTTTAAAGGAGAAATTATATATTGAGAAAGCACAACAAGCCCTGCAAGCACTATATAAGAAGGTGCTTCATTTAAACTGTTTATTAATGTTACATACCCAAATAAAGCTCCACAGCCAGCTGCCAGTGTGGTCTTTTCTTCTCCAAATAAGGCAACAGCAATTAAAAATCCAATTCCAAAGGGTGCCATGTAATCTATTAGGAGAACTCTACTTATAAGAAGGGTAGTAATAAAATAAAGCAGCAATTTTAAAATAAGCCTGCCATCAAGGGCCTTTTTTTCTTCTTTCTTTTCCGTTTTGAGTGTTCTTTCATAAGCATTTAAGTCAACTCCATACTGCATATAATCATCTCCCATACTAAATCTAGCTAAATTATAGCAAAGCTGTATGGAAATAATTGTCATTTATTGATATTGTAATTTTATTTTCGTAGGACATTTATGTGTAATATTCTCAAATATTTAACATATAATTATAATTTATAATCTTCCTGAAAATAAATTTTAATTCGCTTCAAGGCTGATGACTGCGAGCTGTATCTGGTATGAAAATCAAATTATATGAAACTATTATTTTATGCTATATAAGCCAAAAATATGTCGGTAAATAAAATGTAATATTAGAGTTCACCTAATCATATATTTGTTTGTATGGAGGGGATGCAGGTGTTAAAGAATAAATATACGAAAGGTAAAATATGCACTTCATTTGCTTTGTCACTACTTTTTACTTTATCTATACCTATTGGTTTAAAGGCAACAACTGGTGAAGGAGACCTTAAGAGCAGCAATCCGCTTTATATAAATATTTTAAATTTCACTATGCCTCTTGTAAAATCTCTGGCAAGTAACGAAGACACCAATGCAGAGCTTAGCTATTCTTTTAAAGAAATGCTGCTTAAAAAGGTAGGCCTAGATATTAATAACCCGCTATCTGTAGTCGCTAGAGAATTTTCTTTAATAAAGTTTGTAGATAATTCAGTTGCAGTTCAAGAAAGCTATAACTCAATAATTATTAACCCCTTTAAATTAAATGTGAACAATATTATTAAAATAAGCCAAAATGATAGCAGCGATAATAAGGCGAATGATACAAATTCTTCTAATACTGCTGTTTCAGAAGTTTACAACCCAAACATAAAAAAAACCTTAGATCCATCAAAGCCAGAAGTATTCATATATCATTCTCACACCTCTGAAAGTTATAAGCCCAGTGATCAGGATAATTTTGATCCAACTAAAAATGTAGTTGCTGTAGGTGATATAATTCAAAATGAACTTGAAAATAATTATGGCATTGCAACTATTCATGACAAAACCATACATAATGCAGCAGTTTATAATGAGGCCTATGCTAGATCAGGAGAAACGGTAAATAAATATTTAACTAAGTATAAAGATTTTAAATTAATTGTAGATCTACATAGAGATGCTTCTGCAGGTAATAATCCAAAACCTGTATCAGTTAGCTTAAATAATAAAAGCCTAGCCAAAGTAGAATTTGTAATTGGCACTGCAAATAAAAATTATCAACAAAACCTTTCTATGACAAGAAAACTTATAAATATTTCTCAAGGTTTATTCCCAGGGCTTGTTCGTATGGGAAGTCCAAATGATAACGGGGTTTACTATTGGCATAGTTATTTTAATCAAAATAAAAGTGCCAACGCTACCTTACTTGAAGTTGGAAATGAAATCAATACTTTAGATGAAGCTAAGACCACTGGTTATTATATAGCAAGAATTATAGCAGAATATATAAACGGAAAGCATTAAAATAACAATAAATCCCTGCAGTAACTGCAGGGATTCTTTTGGTAGCGGAAATAGGACTTGAACCTACGACACTTCGGGTATGAACCGAATGCTCTAGCCAGCTGAGCTATTCCGCCTTATTATTAAATTATTGGTTGCGGAGGCAGGACTTGAACCTGCGACCTTCGGGTTATGAGCCCGACGAGCTGCCAACTGCTCCACCCCGCGTTATTGGTGCTGAAGACCGGAATCGAACCGGTACGGTGTTTAACCACCGCAGGATTTTAAGTCCTGTGCGTCTGCCAGTTCCGCCACTCCAGCAACTTTTATCTTGGCGACATAGACTATTCTACACGATATATTTTGATTCGTCAATACCTATTTTTATTTTTTATTTTTTTAAGGGCATTAGACGCTTAAGCCAGAGGAAGAATTACATAATAAAGCCTTCCACGTTCTCTGCTGTTTAAGAGTATTTAATTTAAAAAACTTTATTTTATTAATATAAAAGGAACTGAAATACAGTCCCTAAATATCTTAATAATTTGAACTTCTCTTATAACCACGATTTCTAGAATCCTGATGCTTTTTAAGTTCTTGTACCTTTTCATCACTTTCCTTTAAGAACTTTGAAAGTCTATCTTCGAAGGATGCAGTATTTACCTTTCCTTTTTCCTGATTCCAATCAATGTCTGCAGGTCTTACTGATTTCTTTGGAGGGGTTGCCTGTTTTATTGATAAGCTGATCTTACCATTATCATCTACTGAAATTACCTTTACCTTTACTTTATCCTTTTCTTTAAGATAATCTCTAATATTTTTTACAAAGGTATCTGATACTTCAGATATATGAACTAAACCTGTTTTCCCATCCACTTCTACAAATGCTCCAAAATTGGTAATGTTAACCACTGTACCTTCTAGAATACTTCCTGTTTGTAAGGTCATATTAATAAGACTCCTCCTTAAAAATAAAAAATATATATGTTAAATTATTTTGTAACCACATTATTTTTTTCAGTTACAGGAGCCTCACCTGGCTTAACTAGCCCTAGTCTTTCTCTAGCAAGCTTCTCATAATAAGCATCGGTTTTTGACATATTAACTTCATCCTGTAATTTCTGATTTTTTTCCTTTACTTTTTCAAGTTCCTGCTGCTTAACATTTACTTCCGCCTTAATTTTGTTCATAGAAATTTGAGTACTTATCACTATGTACCCAATATATAATATAGCTATAAATATTACTATGTTCTTAAAGCTAAATCTATTTTTCTTCCTCATGTGTTTTTCCCCTTTTTAAACAGCATTTGAGGTAGCCAGCTTATAAAATACTTTTTATCCTCTCAAATCTATTTTAAAGTGTAATGCGATTTTGTTCAAGATTTTTATTAAGTATTTTTTATTTATTTTTTCTTTTAAGTCTATAAAACAATAAATTGAATGGGTAAAGCAGTAGAATAAAGCACACCCTGATAAGTCTCGTAATGCTTTTTATAATTTTATACTGCAGCTTAATGAAATATTTGCTTATAAAGCTCATATAAATAATTATGCCAACTGCCATGGAAATGTAAACATAACCCCTCATATATGCAAAGCTCGTATAAAGTAAAAATATAAAAATAATAAGGCTGGTAAATATCCAAAACAGGGTATCCTCAATAAAAGTTATAATCTTATTTGGATCATTAATTCCTCTCATAACCCTATAGAGATCAAATAGAATTCCAGTTATTACACCAGCAAGTAAACTAAAAATTAATAAATTAAATTGAGATGAAACTGAAAATAACATATCTACCTCTATTTAAAAAGCTTTCTTATTATACTTTCATTGTCTTTTTTTATTTCACTGCCAGAATATACAAAGGAATTTATGGTGCCAATTATAATAACGTCTCCATTTTGAACATCAAGCTTATTCATCTTAAGGCCTTCTCCCTTTATAGTCATCGCTCCAAAACATGTATTAAGCATAATTACATTTTCATTGAAACTTATAACTTCTATGATTCCTGTAAGTGACAACCTTTTTCTATTCTCCAGTATTAAATTGCTCTTTTTCTCTTCTATTTTTATTTCTTTTTTAGCCTCCATCTTCTCCCTCCAGGCATAAAATATTCCTTTCCTTTCGTATATATTGTATGCCCTTAGGGTAGGATATATTACTCTTCTTCCTCTTTATCTTCTTCACCTGCTAATATTTCATACATTGCTTTAGCGTCTTCTTTTTTAACATGTTCAGAAATACTTGTAATCTTAGCCTTTAAGGCTTTAGTGGCATACTTTATTTCAATAATATCATTTTCTTTAACTTCTGTACTTGGTTTAGCAGCTTTATTATTTATGAAGACTCTCCCATTTTCACAAGCCTCTTTAGCAACAGTTCTTCTCTTAATTATCCTTGAAACCTTTAAGTATTTATCCAATCTCATAAAGCTCAACTCCCTTAAACTTTGTTTTATTTAAAACAAAAAGCCTGAATAAAATTCAGGCTTTTTTGAAAAGTTATTTTCTTTCTACTTTTTCTTTAAATTCTTTTCCAGCCTTAAATACTGGAACTACAGATGCTGGTATAGTTATTTCTTCTTTAGTTCTTGGGTTTCTTCCAACTCTAGCAGCTCTTTCTCTTGATTCAAATGTTCCAAATCCAACTAATTGAACCTTTTCTCCCTTTGCAAGTGTTTCTTGAACACTTTCTATAAATGACTTTAATGCTGCTTCTGCATCTTTTTTTGTTAAGCTGCTTTTTTCAGCCATGCTTGCGATTAATTCTGCTTTGTTCACTTTTGTTCCCCGGTTTCTAAATCTATTGATTTTATCTTACAGGGCCTATAAGACAGGTTATTATATAACCACAAACCAGGTTTTTCACCTCCTAATAAAATTTATTTATTTTTTGCCCATTTTCAATTTTAGTATATATAAATATAACTAAATCAATTTAAAAAAGCTATATGTATTGTATGGTAATTATTAAATCCATAAATACGCTTTTATACTATATTCTTCATGAATATTAAAATTCCTTCTTTTTAGACAAACTTTTCTTTGCTTCATTCCAAAGTTCATCCATTTCTTCAAGATTCATATCCATAAGATTTTTATCATGGGAAGTTGCAGCATCCTCTATATATTGAAACCGTTTTATAAATTTGTCTATACTATAATTTAAAGCATTTTCTGGGTTAATGTCAAGAAATCTGCATACATTTACGGAAGAAAATATCAAATCGCCCATTTCTTCTAGTATTCTTGCCCTGTTTTCGCCTTTATATACATTCTTAACCTCTTCAAACTCTTCTAAAACCTTATTTAATGCATCTTCAACTTTGTCCCAGTCAAATCCCACTTTTTTTGCCTTTGCTTGAACTTTTTCTGCTCTCATTAAGGCAGGTAAATTTTTAGGAATATGCTTTAGTTCTTCTGTATATGTTTTATAGCCCTTTTCATCTCTCTTTATTTCATCCCAATTAGCTAGAACTTCAAGGGCAGTATCAGCTTTTACATTACTAAATATATGAGGATGTCTGTCAATCATCTTTTTACAGATGCCTTTTATAACATCATTAATATTAAAATAACCCTCTTCTTTGCCTAGCTGTGCATGAAATACTACTTGTAGTAGCACATCACCTAATTCTTCAATAAGCATTGAATCGTCTTTTTCATCTATGGCTTCTAAAACCTCATAACACTCTTCTATTAAATACCTTTTTAATGATTCATGAGTTTGCTCCTTATCCCAAGGACAACCGTCTTCACTTCTTAATGTATTCATAATACTAAGCAAATCATTAAAATCAGCAGCACTATCTAAAGCTTTTGGTATATATATAGAGGTTAAATGATCAATATCCTCCTGCCTATCCAGTTCATAAATAGGAATTTTTCTTATACTCTCAAGCTCCTTCACTCCTGCTGCACGAATAAAATAAATTTCTGTTTCATCATTGTAATATTCTAGTAAGGATAGCTTTACTTCTGAGGCAATAAACTTATTATACACTTGAGTAATTACGGTGCCTATACGTTTATCCAAAATTTGATTTTTAATGTCAAAGGCATCTATGACTTTAAGTCCTTCAACTGGATCAATCAATAGTCTTTCCATAATTACATCTATGAAGCTTACAGCAGGATAAATTTTATATTCTACCAAAGCTTCTTTACATAGCTTTATTAAATTTCCTACAGATTTTTCAGCTACTAAAGGATGACCAGGTACAGCATAGACAATATTCTTAAATTTATTGTGCTGAAGCATAATGTCTTCAGCAATGCCGCTGTATACATCATCAAAAGTATCATAGGCATCATATTTTTCATCGTAAGTTTCAAACTGTACTCCTAGTTTCTTTAAATCTTCAACATTAGGATGTTTACAAGTTCTTAAAAAAACTTTATCTTCGCTTTTAAGTACTTCTAGTGTGCCTAGAGTTAAAGCTTCCTTTGCTCCAGGGCCAAGTCCAACAATTTTTATCATATGTAAAATTCTCCTTATTAGCTTTTTTAGACTATGTACTAATATACTGTATATTCTTAGCTTTTTAATACATATAATAAGACTTAGAATTTTTTATTTAAATAATCTTTTCTTTATGTAGCTGTATTTAAATACTCCAAAAATTAATATTAAAAAAATATAAATCACTGCACCTGCGGCTACAGCTATGACTGTGGAAATGCTGTTACTTACTGTATAATTATAGACACTCATATAGATAAATACAACTAAAATTATCATTATAATTGATGCTGCTGCAGGTTTTATCAAAATATCATAATAATTTATTTTAATATTTAGCACCTTTTTCAGCAAGTTAAAATTTAAAAAAGCAGCAGTTGCATAACCTGCTATACTGCCTATAGCAGCTCCATATATATTTATTTCTGGTTTTGCCACTAATACATAGGATATTATAACCTTTACTATGCAGCCTAAACCTAAATTTATTACTGGCTGAATATATTTACCTATACCTTGAAGCACAGAGGTACAGCATTGTGATAAAACAATAAAAGGTATTGAAACAGATAAAAGCTGAAGTATTTTATATCCATCAGAATGTCCAGGAAAAATAAGCCCTAGTATTTGTCCAGCCATAAAATATAAGCCTAAAAAGCTAGGTATAGCTATTACTACAGAAATTCTTAGGGCCATGTCCATTTTTTTTACAACCTCATGTGCTCTTCCCAAAAGATGCGCCTCTGCAATAACAGGCACTAATGAGGTACAAAGTGCCATTGATAATGTAAGAGGCACACTTACAAGCACTAAAGCCTTACCAGTAAGTTGTCCATATAGTGCAGTAGCTTCAGCATATTTAAAGCCAGCCTGTAAAAGCTTTTGAGGTACTAAAAAAGAATCAATAAGTCCCATTATTGAGCTAGCTGCTGCACCAAGGGAAATAGGTACTGCAATATATAAAAGCATGCTTAAAATTTCTTTGTTTCTTTTTATTTTTCCATGACTAAATTCCCTTCTAACCCTCATAAATCTTATAATTAAATAGAAAGAAGCTAAAATACCGCCTGCTGCTGCACCAAAGGCTGCTCCACCGGCAGATACATGAATCCCATTAGGAAGTAGTAAATAGGCAAGTCCAATCCCAATACATACTCTTCCTACCTGCTCTAAAATCTGGGATACGGCCGTAGGATACATATTCTGCATGCCTTGAAAAAAGCCTCTAAAGCAGCTCATTATAGAGATAATTAAAGGTGCGAAAGCAATCCCAAGCAAGGAATAATAGGCTTTATAGTCCCACTTGAAAAAAACAATTAAATTTTTTGAGAAAATAAGCAAAAAGGCAGTGAAGCCTCCACCTAGTACAAACATTAAAAAAAGTGCGGTTCTTAATACTTGAAGGGAGCCTATTTTATCTCCAACAGCATTTTTCTCTGCAACAAGTTTAGATATGGCTATGGGTATTCCAGAGGCCACAGCAATAAAGAAGGTATACAGAGGATAAGACATTTGGTAATAACCTATTCCTTCATCCCCAATAAGCATAATGAGAGGCCATCTAAAAAACACTCCCATAAATTTTGCTAAAATACCTGCAATGGCCAAAATTATAGTTCCCCTTAAAAGAGATTGTTTTCTCATAAATTAACTCTCCTTAGATACTTGTTCTATTATTAATATTTGTATTTTAATTATTTTATTACCTTTAGGGGAAACATTGTATATTTCTAAAGCTACATGTCAATAATTCAAGTTGAAGCAAAAAAACAAATGGCAGACATGCTGCCATTAGTATGATGTCATTATTGTTCCATTTGCTTTCCTAAAAAGGCTGATGCAGTTTCGGCAAGTTTTATTTCTAGATCTCCAAGCTTTTCTCCTGGCTGCTTTGCTAGAATTATAACCGCCCCTATTGCATCACCTTCTGTTATTATAGGTGAAATTATTTGTGATGTATATTTTCCTTCTGCTTCTTCATCATTGTAAAGCGGAATAGCCTTTCCTGCTCCATCTCCAAGAAGAATGGTTTTTCTATCCTCCATAACCTTTTCTAATTCATTGCTTACTTTCTTTTCGGCAAAATCCTTTTTTGGCGCGCCGCTAGAAGAAATGATAGCATCTTTATCTGCTATAAGTACTATGTTTCCAATGGATTGTTGAAGTGATTCAGCATATTCCTTAGCAAAGTCGCTAAGTTCTCCAATTGGAGAGTATTTTTTAAGTATTACTCCTCCTTCTCTATCTGTGAATATTTCAAGCGGGTCTCCTTCTCTTATTCTTAATGTTCTTCTTATTTCCTTTGGGATAACAACTCTTCCAAGGTCGTCGATTCTTCTTACTATACCAGTGGCCTTCATATATGTACCTCCTTATGTTGTATAATAAATTTATAAAATTTTTCTGTGTTATTATTATCCTTCCAATTGTCCTAATTTATACACATATAATTTCTATTAATATTTATTATTGGTAAAACTATTGTTTAAATTTTGTAATAAAAATAAAAGACGGCATCTAAGCCGTCTTTTACTATTATAGATTATTTTCGTATTTTTTAACTTTTGCATCAGTTTGCCATTGAGCTATTGTATCAGAATATTTTTTGCTTTGAGCCTGTGCTAAAAGCTGTTTTTTAATCTCATCTTTAACTGCATCAAGTTTTTTAACAGGATAAGTTTCCTTTTTTATACATTTTATTATATGATAGCCAAACTGTGTTTTTACAGGTCCTGAAATAGCTCCTTCTTTTAGGGCTGTAGCAGCTGTCATAAAGTCAGTATCCAAACCTGAGTTAAGATAAGGTACTGTTCCTAAGTCTCCGCCATTATCCTTTGTAGCTGTATCAGTTGAAACTGCTTTAGCAACGGCAGCAAAAGCCTCACCCTTATCTAATCTGTCTTTCACGCTCTTTGCCTCAGCCTCTGTAGCAACAAGAATATGTGCTACATGTATTTGGTCTGGTTTTTCTGTAAATTGTAATGGATTTGCAGTATAATAGTCGTTTATAGCTTTATCATCTACAGTTACACCTTTTATTATTTCAGCATATACCTTATCCATTATAGCTATGTCTGCCGCATAGGATAATAATTTTGGATCTGTATATCCACCAGTAAAGCCTGATTGTTTAACTTGATCCTCAGTATAAGTCTTTTTAAGCTCAGCCATTTTGTTATCTGTAAGAGTTTTCTTTTCTGCATCATCCTTTGGAGCAACCTTAAGATCATTAGCTTTCTGCAAAAGTATTTTCTCAATTATCATGTTATCAAGCATTGATTGCTCTTGCTGAACATATTGATCTTTATAAGTAGAATTAGATAAAAAATTGTCTCCATATTGTGATTTAAATTGAGCAAGCACAGAAGACATTCTCTCATCTAAATCTCCCTTTGTAATTGTAACATTATTGAACTTTGCAACTGGACTCTTTTTTATTCCTGATTCAGTTTTAGTAATCATATTGCAGCCGACTGATGACATTGCTATAACACCAATAAGTGCTGCAGCTACTGCTTTTCTAATGTTTTTCACTCTAATTCCCCCGCTCTTTTTAGTTATAGGTTCTGTTACACATAGATTAATTTTAACACAATATTACTTTATTGCAACACTAGCTTTCATATTTTCCATAATTTGTATTAATTTTTGAATTATATCTTCTTTCTTAACCTCTGATAATTTATAAACTAAAATAGGTTTTTTATCTTTTTTAAAGGAGATATTCTTTTTATAATTATCCATAATAGTTTTTATAAGGTTATCAGTGATATACTCCTCACTATCAAACTGAAGTAAAAGTTCCTCATTTCTTTCTTTAATTTCTTCTATTCCAAGCTGTTTACCTATACTTCTTATATAGGCTATATTAATAAGATTTATTACAGAATCAGGGATATCAGAGAACCTGTCAATTAGCTCCTCTTGAATTTCTAACATATCATCATCAGAATTTATAGATGCAATTTTTTTATAGACTTCAATTTTTTGCATCTCATCACTTATATAAGTACCTGGTATATAGGCATCTACCTTAAGCTCTACGGTTGTTTCTATAGGTTCCTTTTCTATTTCTCCCTTAATAAGCTTAACCATATCCTCAAGCATTCTGCAGTATAGGTCATATCCTATTGCAGCCATATGTCCATGCTGGGCAGAACCCATCATGTTTCCTGCTCCTCTAATTTCTAGATCCCTCATAGCTATTTTAAAGCCAGAACCAAGCTCTGTAAATTCTTTAATTGCCTTAAGTCTCTTTTCAGCTACCTCTGTAAGTATTTTATCCCTTTTGTAAGTTAAATAAGCATATGCAATTCTATTAGAGCGCCCTACTCTTCCTCTTAACTGATATAATTGTGACAGGCCCATTTTATCCGCATCATTAATAATAATGGTATTTACATTTGGAATGTCCATTCCAGTTTCGATAATTGTAGTAGAAACTAAAATATCATACTCATTTTTTACAAAGCCTATTATTACATTTTCAAGTTCCCTTTCACCCATCTGTCCATGACCAACTGCAACCCTAGCCTCTGGTACAAGCTTTTGAATAAAAGATGCCATATCTCTAATAGTTTCTACCCTATTATAAACAAAATATACCTGCCCCCCTCTGTTAATTTCCCTCATTATAGCATCTCTTATTAATTGGTCATTAAATTCTACAACATAGGTCTGTATAGGGTATCTTTCCTCTGGAGGCGTTTCTATAACACTTATATCTCTTACGCCAACTAAGGACATATGAAGTGTTCTTGGAATTGGTGTAGCAGATAAGGTTAGAACATCTACATTCTTTTTGAATTCCTTAAGCCTTTCTTTATGGGCAACTCCAAATCTTTGTTCCTCATCTATTATTAGAAGCCCCAAATCTTTAAATTGCATATCCTTTTGCAGCAGCTTATGAGTACCAATAAGTATGTCTATATTTCCTTCTTTAACTGCCTTAAGTGTATTTTTCTGTTGAGAAGGAGTTCTAAACCTGCTAATCATATCTACTATAACTGGAAAATCAGAAAGTCTTTGTACTAAATTATTGTAGTGCTGCTCTGCAAGTATAGTTGTAGGCACTAAAAATGCTACTTGTTTTCCATCCATGACTGCCTTAAAACCTGCACGAACAGCTACTTCTGTTTTTCCATAACCCACGTCTCCACAAAGAAGTCTATCCATAGGTTTTTCATTTTCCATATCCTTTTTAATGTCTTCAATGGTGGTTATTTGATCAGGTGTCTCATCGTAAGGAAATTCTTCTTCAAACTGTTTTTGCCAAACAGTATCCTTTGAAAAGCTGTGACCCTTTAGAGTTGAACGCATTGCATAGAGTTTTACTAAATCCTCAGCAATCTCTTCAATGGATCTTTTAACCTTACTTTTAGCTTTTGCCCACTCGCTTCCGCCTAATTTATTTATCTTAGGAGCTTTGCCTTCTTGTCCTATGTATTTTTGAACAAGGTCCAGCTGGTCTACTGGAACATACAGCATGTCTCCTGATTCGTAGCTAAGCTGTAAATAGTCCTTCTTGTGACCATCTAGTTCCAGCTGTTTTATTCCTCTATATACTCCTATACCATGATTTGTATGAACAACATAGTCTCCTATTTTTAGTTCTGTAAAGCTCTTAATTTTGCTGACACCTTTTTTTATCTTAGCAATTTTCTTCCTTTTAGCCTCTCCAAAGACTTCTTTATCTGAAATAACACAAACCTTCAAATCTGGATATTCAAAGCCTCTAAGTTGATTACCAAAGGTAATAGCCACCTGTCCATAACTTAATTCATTTAATACATCACTATAGCCGCTTTCAATACCTCTTTCTCTTAAAGTTGCTACTAGTCTCTCTCCTCTTGGCCTTGTACCAGATAGTATTAAGGTTTTAAATCCTCTTGACTTTTTATCTTTTATGTCCTCTATAAGCAAATCCAGCTGCCCATGATAGTTATGCAGTGTAATTTGTGTAAAGCTTACAATAGCCCTAGGAGCAAGCATAGTTGTAGACTTTGGAATAGCACTTAAGGTAATTACATTACTGCCGTTAAGTTTTTCTAAAAGTTCTTCCCTTCCTATAAGTAAATTTGCCTGACCAGGTATAATACTTCCCAGGGATAAAAAGTTTTTATAGTTTTCTTCAAATTCAAAATATACACTGTCCAATTTTCCCTTACATCTTTGAATATCATCAATAAAGATAAATCCATCATTAATAAAATCCAAAAGTGTAGAAGTACTACTATAAAAATAGGGTAAAAAGCTGTCTATATTTTCAAAATTCCACTTTTCCTTTAAGGCTTCAAGATTATTTTTAATAGTAGAATTTAATTTCTCTACAGCCTCTTTGTTCTTTTTTTGCTTTAAGGAGTTAACCATAGTACTTAAGTCATGCTCAATAGAACTAACTGCTGCTTTTATGTTTTCTCTGCCTAATATCAGTTCTTTCGCTGGGAAAATTTCTATTTCTTTTACTTTTTCAATACTTCTTTGAGACTCAGTGTTAAAACTTCTTATAGAGTC
>Ga0255336_100776_pt1 | contig 36200 bp, 31 predicted proteins | sample MeOH1_35cm_T3_17_FD_189102 | JGI IMG/M metagenome (GOLD analysis project Ga0255336, IMG submission 189102) | Sandy soil microbial communities from University of British Columbia, Vancouver, Canada - MeOH1_35cm_T3_179 | ecosystem: Engineered > Artificial ecosystem > Sand microcosm > Unclassified ...
AAAAAACTGGATTTAGCTAACTTATCCACATTATCCACAGCCCCTGTGTATAAAGTTATCCGCTATCTCCATTTTCTAGCTGCAGCTTCAAACTCGCTTTTTGCAGTTATTCACAGACTTATCCACATTGTCCACAGTCTTTTCTATCCACAGAACACTTTTTGCCCCTTTGCCCGAAAGTCCCAGCAATAAAGTATGCCATAAGTATGAAAAAAAGAAGCGGGTTGACAAACCTGCTTCTGGGTACGCATCGAATAACCTATAATTCGCCAATTCAATTCGTTAAATTTAGTCCGGGAATAGCATTAAGATTCCAGGATGCAAAATCACCCGCGAGATAATGATAATAGCCCGCTGTTGCGATCATTGCCCCATTGTCAGTACATAATATAGGGGGCGGATACACAAAGCGGATATCCCTCGTCAGGCGCTCTTCAGTCAGACGTTCTCTCAATAAGGTGTTAGCGGCAACTCCACCCGCGAGCACGAGTGTTTTGGCTCCAGTCCGCTTTAAAGCCAATAAGGCTTTCCGAACCAATACATCGACTACCGCCTCTTGAAAGGAAGCAGCCAGATCGGGTACGCTTAGGGTTTCCCCTTTCATCCGGGCAGAATTCAATGTATTCAGAACCGCTGATTTCATTCCGCTAAAGCTGAAATCCAGGCTTCCACGTTCCAACATCGCCCGTGGAAATTCATATGCCTGAGGATTCCCTGTTAAAGCAGCCTTTTGAATTTGTGGGCCACCGGGATACCCTAAACCTAACGCACGTGCAATTTTATCTAGGGCCTCCCCTGCTGCATCATCACGGGTATGCCCTAATACCTGAAAGTGACCATGACCTTCAAAATAAACAAGGTGAGTATGTCCTCCCGAAACGAGCAAGGCCAGCAACGGGAAGGTCAAATCCGGAGTATTAAGGAAGTTAGCATAGATATGCCCCTCTAAGTGATTAATCCCTATTAAAGGCACGCCTGCCGCATAGGCCATCGCCTTTGCGCCGGCGACTCCAACCAACAAGGACCCGACCAGCCCTGGTCCATAAGTCACAGCAATCCCCGACAGCTCGGAGAACGTCACTCCCGCTTCAGCCATGGTTTGCTGCACAACCCCTTGGAAATGTAAAAGATGTTCCCGGGAAGCAATCTCTGGAACAACCCCGCCATATTTTTGATGCGTACTGATCTGGGAAGAAATGATATGGCTTAATAGCTCCTGCCCATTCCGAAGAACTGCGGTCGAAGTCTCGTCACAGCTTGTTTCTACTCCCAAAATCAAAATATCTGAATTCGCGATTAGACTCACCTCCTAGCACTTCGCTCCCATCGAATCAAGTTCAGCCCACATGATCAGGGCATCCTCTCGATTATCCGAATAGTAGCCTTTTCTTCTTCCTGCCAGTACAAAACCCAAACGTTCGTAAAGCCGCTGGGCTGGGAAATTGCTTGTTCTAACTTCTAAAGTCATCCGTTCCATTCCCTCCGCCAGCATCTGTCGCATGACGGTTCGCATCAGAAATTCCCCGAGGCGATGACCCCGAAACTCAGGATCGATCGCAACATTCGTAATATGCCCCTCCTCTAAAATAAACCATAAGCCCATATAGCCGATCACTTGATTCTCCTGTTCGAGGCAGAAATAGCGGGCATATTCATTATCCTTCAATTCCGTTAAAAAGGCATGATGCGACCAAGGGGTTGGAAAAGAAGCCTGTTCAATTTTCATGATGCGATCAAGGTCATCTTCCTTCATCGGACGAACAATGGCCTGTGCTAACGGTTGTTTACTCATTCCGATGCTATCCATTGTTCTTAAGTCGCGCCTCCTCTTTTTTTGCCCAAGTCACCTCGGCTTCGGAAAGTCGAAGGTAATGGGGTGCCACACTTTCGCCCTGTGGTTTCTCGAGCCAGCGTTGCCAAACCTCCTGAACGGCAAAGGCACCTCTCGGCAAGGCCAGGTAATCGGGTAGGAGTACGGCGCGCTCCCCCAATCTTTCTAAGATCAGCTCAGTATAACGGGAAACAGCATCGCCAATGAATAGAACCGGACGGTCTAAGCATGCACATTCATCGAGCCAACGTTGGGGATCAATTGCCCGAGGCTGGACTCGGCAATCCGGCCTTTGCGAGTCCTGGTCCCAAAAATAGCCAGCCGTATACCATTCATTTTTCCGTGCATCGAGTATCGGTACGATAGCTTCATTCCGTCCATAACCTGCCCAGGCTAAAGCATCCAAAGAGATTGCTCCAATCAAAGGCAGGTGGAGAACTTCAGCTAAACCTTGAGCTGAGGCAATCCCAATACGTATACCTGTAAACGAGCCCGGTCCGCGCACGACTCCGATAAAATCCAGATCCTGAAGTTTCCAAGCCGCCGCCCCTAGTAACTGATCAAGCATCGGAATCAACCGCTCGGAATGCGTCTTAGCGGTATGCAAAAAGCCTTCAGCAACAAGTTGTCCCTCTTCTCCCAGACCGAGAGCCGTCACTTTCGTGGTTGTATCAATCGTGAGATACTTCATCGTTTTATCCTAACCTCTTCCTAATTATCCTCTCTGGGGATACTCAGATAATACCTGTTCAAGTCGTTTCTGCCAACCCTCTGTTTGGAACTGAAACGTCAGAACACGGGTATCCTCCCCACTTCCTTGAATCAGAATATCTAGCCGATCCTCGGGGAGATAGTCTTTAGCAATCTCCGGCCACTCAATGAGGCAGATTGCATCGATTTGAAAGGCATCTTCGACGCCAATCACTTCAACTTCTTCCGGGTGCTGTAAACGGTAGAGATCCATATGAACGAGCCGAAGGGATTTGCCTTGAGACGAGGCAGCGTATTCCTGGATTAAGGTAAAGGTTGGACTAGTCACCACTGCCGATATACCTAACCCTGCAGCAATTCCTTGCGCTAAGGCGGTTTTACCCGCACCCAGATCCCCCGCTAGGCAGAGGATGTCCCCCCCTTGCAAAACGTTTCCGAGAGAACGACCTAGCTTTAGGGTTGCCTCTTTACTCTGACTTTTAAACACATAATCCATAGGTTCACCCTTCCGGTTTCACGATTTGAGCATTGATGATTACGACCTCAGGCTCCGCTTGTAACACGAAGGGATGCTCACTCCAGATCACGAGGTCCGCATCTTTGCCCACTTCTAAGGAACCCACGCGATCCGCGATCCCTAGGATTTCTGCAGGGTTAATCGTAATCGCCTTCAGCGCCTCCTCGGGATCCATTCCCTCTTTAACTGCCATAGCAGCACATAAAGGAAGTCGCTCAATCGGGGTTACTGAGTGGTCGGTGATGATCGCAACTTTCACCCCAGCTCGTGCTAAGATTCCTGGGGTTTTGAAAGATTTATCTTTTAACTCAACCTTGGCTCGATTAACCAATGATGGTCCCACTACGGCCGGATACCCATATTCCGCTAATTCCTCGGCAATCTTATGACCGTCCGTGCAATGTTCAATTACTAAATCGACGTCAAACTCTCGGGCAATCCGAATCGCTGTCATGATGTCATCGCTGCGGTGAGCATGCGCACGTAATGGTATCTCGCGTTTTAAGACCCGGACGATATTTTCCAGGCCTAGGTCCCGCTCTGGCTTTTTCTCCGGATCCGCTTTTCCTTCTTCACACTTTTCCAGGTAGGTTTGAGCATCAACGAGGGCCTGACGTAAAAGCCCAGCCGTCCCCATCCGAGTCATTGGCATTTTCTTCTGCTCGCCATACACGCCTTTTGGATTCTCTCCGAAGGCGACTTTTAACCCCGCAGGCTCGCGTACGATCATCTGATCGACGATTTTACCGACAGTTTTGAGCACCACACCTGTGCCGCCGATCACGTTGCCGCTTCCCGGAGTAGAAAATACGGTCGTTACTCCCCCTAAACGAGCATCCCTGAACCCTTCATCCTCTGGGTTAATCCCGTCGATCGCTCGGATCTCTGGAGTGAGGGGATCCGTCAATTCATTCAAATCGTCCCCTTCTATTTGATAAATTTCTTCCCCAATTCCGACATGGGTATGCGCATCAATAAATCCGGGCAGTACCCATTTCCCCGCTGCTTCAATTTTTTTAACTTCTGAAGGCACCTCGATCTTTTCTCCGAGAGCCTTGATTTTCCCCTCTTCGATCCAGATACTCCCGATAAATTCCTGACCAGCCATGGTCTTAATCCGGCCATTCTGAATTAATAAACTAGCGTGTTTGTTCGCATTCACGTGAACTCCTCCAATTAAGCAAAATAATCCCACCTAGGACAACTCCACCGCCAACCCATTGGGCTAGATTGGGAATTTCCTTTAAGATAAGTGCAGCCATTATAAAGGTTACAGGTAACTCGAAGGTACTTAAAATAGCCGCTTTATCTGACCCGATTTTTTGAATTCCAACCAAGATTAAGTAAAAGGGAAGAATTGAAGCGATGGTTGCTAAAGCGATTCCAATCCCCCAAACTCCCGGGCTAGACCAAGGAATCTGAAAAACATTTCCTTTAAGATAGAGAATTAACCCCAGCGAAGAAAACCATTGTGCATAACACATCGCCGTCAGCGGAGAAACCTCTTGTAAGGCGACTTCCCCTACGACATTAAAGCTCGCGTAGGCGACAGCAGCAGCGATCCCCAGGAGTATACCCTCTAAAGGGATCCCTCCCACCCCAGAAAAGACTCCACTAGCCAGAGTCGTCCCCGCCAAGGTACAAACCAAGGCGATTTTCTCCTTTACTCCAACCTTTTTATGCAAAAAGATAACTCCTGCGCCCATGACCAGCACCGGATAGAGGTAGAGCAGAAGTGTCGCCATCGAAACAGGTAAATAGAGCAAGGCATAGGCAAAGAGTACACTCGTTCCTAAACTTCCGATTATACCCTGAAACGCTAAAATGAGCGTGTTTCGTTTGGAGAGCTTGAAAATTTTGCGATCAAAAAGCAAGCCGTAAAGTAGAAGCAACAAAGAAGCGATCCAGGATTGGAGAGCTAGAATCTGTAACGGGCTTAAATCCAAAGTATAGGCAGTTTTAATCAAGATAGAGGTCATGGCAAAGCAGACGGCCGAGAGTAAGACTGCTCCTACTCCGATTATTTCCTTTTTGTTTTCCGCGTCTAACACCCTTGATCTCTCCTCTCGACAATCGTAAGCCACGCTAAATATAAAGTTTATTACCTATCATTAGACCTTTGCAAATGCTCAGCACCAGTAGACAAAAAAAGCTAGGGTCATGTAGCTTTTTGCACATCTGTTCTCTTAGCACTCCAGGGCTGTCTCACTCGCTTCCGAAGCAGCTTTGCCAAACCTCAGGGTAATACCTGCAGTGAACCACTGGCACGCTTCGCTTCGGAAGCTTCGTTCGTTTCCTATAACGCCTTCCGCCGCAAATCGCTCACTCCTGTGCGAAAAGTTACTCTTTCGGGTCTTTATGGTTTAGATTGAAACCTGGGCGTTTTCCGGGATGTCCCTCATAGAGAGGCCAACCCGCTCTCGTGCTTTATCAATGCTCAGCACCCGCACTTTAACGATATCGCCCACAGACAAAACTTCCATCGGGTGTTTAATAAACTTCTGGCTGATTTGGGAAATATGCACCAGGCCATCATGTTTGACTCCAAGATCAATAAACGCACCAAAATCCACGATATTCCGAACGGTTCCTTCCAGAATCATACCTTCGCTTAAATCCTCAAGATGCGTCACATCCCGACGAAGTTTCGGTCGAGGAAGATCCTCCCGGGGATCGCGGCCAGGACGCTGGAGAGCATCAAGAATATCTTTAACGGTGGGTACCCCAGCCTTAAATTGTTCTGCTAATTCTTCGGGCCTGAGGGTAGAGATTGCTTGTCTCACTTCATCAGGATGATCTTTTAAATCAACGAGAGCAAAACCGGCCTTTTGTAAAATATTTTCTGCCAGAGCGTAGGACTCAGGATGAACCGGGGTGTTTTCTAAGGGATTCTCACCACCAGGGATTCTAATAAATCCTGCACATTGAATAAAGGTCTGCTCACCGAGACGCGGGATCTTCTTGAGCTGAGCACGCTTATGGAACTTGCCATTCTCCTCGCGCCAAGCCACTATATTTTTGGCAATCGTCGGCTTCAAACCAGCAACATGTTGTAACAAGGAGAGCGAGGCAGTATTGAGATCGACGCCGACTGTATTAACCACCGATTCGACCACGCCTTGTAAGGATTCGTCTAAACGTTTAGGCTGAACATCATGTTGATACTGCCCAACGCCGACCGCCTTTGGTTCAATTTTGACCAGTTCGGCCAAGGGATCTTGCAATCTGCGGGCAATCGAAACCGCACTGCGTAAGGAAAGATCGAAATCTGGGAATTCTTCTCCGGCAAGTTTGGAGGCCGAATAAACGGAAGCTCCTGCTTCACTGACAATGATATACTCCGAATGAAGTCCGCTTTCCTGGAGGAGCTCGGCCACAACTTCTTCAGTTTCCCTCGAAGCGGTTCCGTTCCCGATCGTTAAGATATCCACCTGATATTTTTCAATCGCTTCGTGAATGATCCGCTTAGCTTCTTCTCTTTTATTCTGAGGCGGATGGGGATAGATGACACCCACCTGGAGAAGTTTTCCGATATCATCAACCACAGCAAATTTACAACCTGTTCGAAAGCCTGGATCGAGTCCAAGTACAACTTTCCCTCGGACTGGCGGCTGTAAGAGGAGCTGACGCAGGTTTGCCGCAAACACCTTGATGGCTTGTTCTTCCGCTTTTTCCGAAAGTTCTCCGCGCACCTCCCGCTCAATCGAAGGAGCAATTAAGCGTTTATAAGCATCTTCAGTAGCATGATCAACAAAAGCAGCACAGGGTCCTTCCTTAACATAAACAGCCTGGATTAGCCGTAAAACCTCTTCAACTGGGACTTCAATTTTAACCGCTAGAAAGTCCTCTTTTTCACCTCGGTTTAAGGCCAGGATCCGGTGCGGTGGAATTTTACGCACGAGTTCCCGATAATCATAATACATCTCATAGGGAGAGCGTTCATCCGCCTTTTTAGAGGATGCGACAATATCTCCCAAGCGAAAGGTCGTTGCGCGAATTCTTTTCCGCAAATTCGCATCATCAGAAATGATCTCTGCTAGAATATCGGAAGCGCCATCTAAAGCTTCCTCAGCCGTCGAAACACCGAGCTCAGGATTGATATAGTTTAGAGCTTCCTCCTCCGGCCGTCCGACGGGGGCTTGCGCCAAAATCCACATTGCCAGAGATTCCAGACCTTTTTCCTTCGCAATCGTAGCTCGGGTCCGGCGTTTTTGCCTATATGGCCGGTAGAGGTCTTCCACCTCGTGAAGAATCTGTGCTTTCATGATTTGGGCGGCTAGCTCTTCGGTAAGCTTTCCCTGTTCCTCGATCAAACGGAGCACTTCCGTTTTCCGTTGGTCTAAATTTCTGAGATATTCCAAGCGTTCAACAATACTACGCAGCTCATTCTCATCTAGTTCCCCAGTCACTTCTTTGCGGTACCGGGCAATAAAAGGAATCGTATTCCCCGAATCAAGCAATTGAATAGCCTCTTTAACTTGACTCGGTTTTAAACTCAGTTCTTGAGCGATTAATGAAGCGAATTCCAATGGATAAACCCTCCCTGTAAAAGTTCTCAGTTTTTAATTATAACACCTTTGGCGTAAAAAACTAAGGGCAAAGGCAGTAAAAGGAAAACAAGCCCCCTGCTTGTGAGAGCTTGTTTGCTGCAAAAATCAATACCCTTGATTCCGTGTTTGATACTGGTTTCTTGCCAACAAAACACGACTAGCTACTTCTAACACGTCTGAAAGGACAGCTCCACCAGTCGCGAGGCCTCCAGCTCCCGGGCCTTTCCAAAAAAGCTCGCCCACCAATCTTGTCTTTAACGATAACCCATTATCTACCCCAGAGACTTGACTTAAGACATCCTCCTTGCCAACCCATTCGACTCCAACCTTAGCCTTAAGTCTCTGCTCGGAATCATGGCTTGATACGTTCTGCAAAGGAATGACTCTCGCCTGAGCGACTAATTTAGGAACCTTTCCTTGCGCCAGCTCTCTTTTAATATCTCCGGTTGATATTTTTTGGACGCCGGATAGTTCAATATCTTCGATCCGTATATTCATCTGAAAACATTCCCGACAAAGGATGACCAACTTACACGCCGCATCTAAGCCGCTTACGTCCATCGTCGGATCACTCTCCGCATAACCTGCATCCTGCGCTAACTTCAGAGCCGATTCATAATTCTGACCTGACTCAACCATCTGCGTCAGAATGAAATTGGTCGTGCCATTGAGAATTCCGCGAACCTCTTCCACCCGATCTCCAGAAAGGCCATGCTGAATTGTCCGTAGAATAGGGATTCCTCCTAAAACACTGCCCTCGTAAAGCAAGTAAACCCCTTGATGACGGGCCAACCCTTGCAATTCAACGCCATGCTTGGCTAATAAGAGCTTATTTGCCGTCACCACATGCTTACCATTTAAGAGCGCCTGTTTTACATAAGCATAGGTGGGATGTTCATTCCCCATAACCTCAACAATTAAATCGATTTCTGGATCATTTAAAATAGCTTGGGGGTTTTTCGTTAAACTCACACCCTGGACCGGGCGTTCTTTATCCATATCCCTTACAAGAGCTTGTTTAATGATTAAACGTTCTCCTAGCCTCTGCTCCATTTCCATTCGATTCAAACGAATTCCTTCGATTAAACCTTGCCCCACAGTTCCCAAGCCCAGAAGGCCAATCGTCAGCGCTGAATTTTTCAATATATCTCCTCCTTTGTCGTCGGATAAAGAAAACCCGGCTTTCGCCGAGCTTTGCGATATAGAAGACTTGGTCAGCGCCAAAGCGGTGGCCTTAGTCGCCTTATCCTGCCGAACTTAACCGCATTCATCGTAGGAAAGCGAAAACCGCTGGTTGCACTTATGCTATCTGCCAAAAATTTATACTTTCTGTTAGTATAAAGAAAACCCGGCTTTCGCCGAGCTTTGCGATAAAGAAGACTTGGCCAGCGCCAAAGCGATGGCCTTAGTCGCCTTATCCTGCCGGACTTAACTACTTGCATCGTAGGAAAACGAAGGCCGCTGGTTGCACTTATACTATTGCCCCCAGACTTATACTTTCTTACGAAAATGGACTACATTTTCATACCTCCCTGTGAATCGGCAGGTTCATGGAAGTTTCTGTTAGTATAACAGAAAAGCTCTTCCTTTCGAGGAAGAGCTCATGAACGAATTCAAAGTTCAACTCATCTCCCAGGAAAAAACTCCTGCAGGATTTAGCACCACTGCCATATGGCCGGTTGCCGGGTTTCATCGGGCCAGTCCCTCCACCACTCTGGATGAGAATCATATGCAATTTTATAATCCTATTATATGACAGTTTTCAGTAAAATGTCAACATAACAGATTTATTCAAGAATACCCATTGCCAAATAGAGCCTCATTATTTAGGAAAAAGGTTAAGGTAAATAGTTCAAGGGATTAACCGTATCGCCATTGATAATTACCTCAAAATGAAGGTGGGGACCTGTCGCATTCCCTGTTGCGCCAACTAAACCAATCGTTTGACCCTTGGCAACACTTTGCCCGGCAGAAACAAGCATCTTAGAAGAGTGGGCATAACGTGTCATAATCCCATTACCATGATCAATCACGATACAGTTACCATAACCGCCACCCCAACCTGCACTGACAACTTTTCCTGCAGCAGCGGCAACATACGGATCTCCCGTATCCCCTGCGAGGTCAATCCCAGTATGGAATCCTCCCCACCGATAACCATAATAGGAGTTAATATGTGAATTCAAGGGCCAACCCAGACCAGACGCTTGACCACTTCCGCGTGAAAAAGCAACTACCATTGGCGTACTTTTCGGTCCTTTAGCAATCACTTGCTTTACGGCTTCCTTAGTCACCTTTTCTTCGATAACACTTTTACTTACGATTTTGTCATTCTTCTGGACATATATATACTTAACTTCTTTTTGTCCATCACTTCCAGCCTGTGCGACCTTAGTCTGATCACTGCCAAGGCTGCTATCCGTTTTCGTCTCGACATCAAAAGGAATCGTCTCTTGATCTATACGTGTTCCCTTACTGACCACTGTTAAAAAGGGAGTAACCTTCGCCAAATTAATCTTCTGACCTGGTTTGATTTTCGTATCTAAGGTAGTTCCGGGATTTGCTGCGAGCACCTCAAGCGTTTTCATATTATTTTTGCGAGCAATAAGCCACCATGAATCACTGGCCTGGACGGTGTACTCCTGTTTTTGAATATTCCCTTGTTTCAGCTTTTCCAAAGCCTGTTCCGGCGTTAAAACTTTGTCAGGAGTAACTTCCACGGACTGAGTTTCGACTTGTTCTTCAAAAGAAACTTCGTTGACTTGATTTGTATCACTCGTTTTAGTATAGATATCTTGATATGATTTTAATAGTCCTTGAGCCTCTTCCAAGGATGGAAGAATAAAAATTGGTTGATTAGCAATCGTTATCTCACCCGCCTCAATATAGGTGGATAACTTATCTTGGAGCTCTCCTTCCGAAAGAGGTTGGAATTGATCCTTGCTGACACGAGCCGGTGTGAACTCAATTTTGTCATGAGTTTTCGCAACAACTCCAAGCGTAGCCCCTTTTTCTTGTAAAACAGTTTGAATCAAATTCTGTCCACTGAGCTGATTTACTACGATTCCAACCTTTTCACCATTAATTATCAAGTAAGCCGCAGATGATGAATTAGCGAGATAATAGCCTCCACTCCCTAAAACGATGAACGCGGCCAAAGTTCCACCGATAATTTTAGGAGATTTCCACCACTCTTTAGAAAACCAGGATCTATTTTGAAGCCACACTAAACTTTGTAGCCACGGTTTATTTGTAAAAAACAAGCTAAGACTAGACTTCTTCATTTAAGACCTCCTAATTATGCTTAATTTGCTTTTAGACTTATGGTCAAAGTCGTTAATTTTAGCGTTGCCAGTGACAACCTTTTTTTATTATACAAGATGTTTGTGATCTTTTGGTGAATTTCTCAAAAAAAAATGTGTAGTCGACAAAAAAAGTTATAATATCCTATTTTTCAACAAGCCCGAAGTCCCTCTTTTCAGGCTTGAGCTATTTGATCTTTCGCAGCGACGGAGTAAAACTTTTCTTTTTAAAGTTTTAATATTATAAGTTATACTGATAGTAGAAGTAACTTTTCTTTTATGAAACTTGGAGGAGACAAATGCAACACAAATTTTCCCGCACAGAAATATTAATAGGAGCGGAAGGGTTAGAACGCTTAAAGCAAAGCCATGTCATTATTTTTGGAGTCGGTGGGGTCGGCTCGTATACAGTTGAAGCGCTTGCCCGTGCCGGAGTTGGTAGTTTAACTTTGGTTGATTATGATGAGATTTGCCTAACAAACATCAATCGCCAGATCCATGCTCTTTATTCGACCGTGGGTCAGGCAAAGGTTGATGTCATGAAGGAAAGGATTACCCAAATTAATCATCAAGCTATTGTCGATGCACGCAAAGAATTTTACACTGAAGCGCAAGCGGATGAATTTTTGAGTGTAAAACCGGACTACGTTGTCGACGCTATCGATACAGTCTCTGGCAAAGTGAGTTTAGCCAAAGAATGTCTTAAACGCGAGATCCCTTTCATCTCCAGCATGGGGGCCGGAAACCGTATGTCCGCCAACAATTACACAATCACGGATATTTCCAAAACCAGTGGCGACCCGTTGGCTAAAGCCATGCGCAAGCTACTGAGAAAAGACGGAATTACCCACGGTATCAAGGTCGTCTATTCCCCTGACCTACCTCAAGAGCCGTTACCTGTTGAGTCAGATTGTCGGAATAATTGTATCTGTCCAGGCGGTGATGCCCATTGTGCCTTGAAGCGGCAGATTCCTGGAAGTATATCCTTCGTACCACCGGTTGTGGGCTTACTCATGGCTGGCGAAGTTGTACGAGACCTTCTTAAGAAGTAAGTCTTTCCAGTGTAGCTTCTGCACATCCGGACCTTCGGGCGTGACTCTCCACCGGAGACTCACGTACTTAGCGCTCCAGGGCTGTCTCATTCGCTTCCGAAGCAGCTTTGCCAAACCTCAGGGTAATACCTAAAGTGAACCACTGGCACGCTTCGCTTCGAAAGCCTCATTCGTCTCGACGCCCCTCCGCCGCAAATCGTTCACTCCTGTACGATAAGCTACGCTTTCGGGTCATTTAAGATTTTTTCATAGTGTATTTAAAAAGGCTCAGACCAGAATAACTGGTCTGAGCCTTTTGCTAGGTTACTTACCTACTTGTTTTAAGATTTCATTCATACTTCCACTGCGTAAGCCTTGTAGATCCAAGGTAACATAAGTGAAACCCAAATCCTTCAGGCGAGTCACAATCTCATCAATTAAAGCATCGGTAAGTTTGGCAAAATCCTCACGGGGTAATTCAACTCGGGCTATCTCTTGATGATACCTTACTCTGAGTTCGTTAAAACCGAGCTCACGAAGCACATTTTCAGCACGATCAATAATTTTCAACTTACCCAGGGTAATTTCTTCTCCATAAGGTAAACGTGAGGACAAGCATGCTAAGGAAGGCTTATTCCAGGTTGGAAGGCCAAGTTCTTTAGATAAAAGTCGAATATCCTCTTTCGTCATTCCAGCTTCCTGGAGAGGACTCCGAACGCCTTGCTCCTCTTTAGCCCGTTGACCCGGTCGATAGTCCTGAAGATCATCCAAATTTGCTCCATCGGCAACAAAATTGAATCCTTTTTCCGTCCGAATCACCGTTAATTTTGAAAAAAGTTCTGATTTGCAATAATAACAGCGATCCTGTGGGTTCTTTCTAAAATTAGGATCTGTGAGTTCGTCCGAATGAATCACCAGATGGTTAATCCCAATGGTTTTTACTGTTGCAATGGCTTCTTCTAATTCTCGCTCCGGATAAGTTTCGGAGGTCGCCGTTACCGCAAGACTTTTCTCCCCTAGTGTATCAAACGCAACTTTCGCTAGCAAGGAGCTATCAACTCCACCGGAATAAGCGACAAGAACGGAACCCATACTCATCAGTAGATCTTTAAGATTATTTAATTTCGAATCAACAGTAATATTCATGTTAATATCCTCCCTCCTTGTCCCCAATGCTTACCACTTTTTCGACGAAGAGAGAATAGGTGTCATCTTCATTTTTGACGGCTTCAAGGATGTTCTGTCCATCTTCTTTAAAGTTTCGAGAAGCTGTTAGTAACGGCTTACCTTCCTGTAATTTAACTTCTAAAATCTGACCCTTCGCCAACTTTTCCAAGGCCATTTTCGCCTTTAGATAGGTAATTGGACAGACCAGATTCGTGGTGTCCACAAACGCATCCCTTATCCTTGCCATATTAAGTCCCCCCTCTTCTCTCACAATAAAGAAAACTTGGCTTGCGCCAAGCCTCTGGCGTAGGCGGAAGCCTTAGTTGCACTTATGCTATCTGCCCAAAACTTATACTTTCTGTTAGTATAAAGAAAAACAGGGGAAAACGATTGCCCCTGTCTTTAAATGATACTCTCATTTTACATCAATAGACTTAAATTTCAAGTGCATCCCCCGTCAATTGCCCTGAGTTCTTATCATTATATTTGTCTATATCAAGCTCGTGTAAAAGCTTTGAGGAAACTAACCATACAGGTAAACCCATAATCGAAAGAACGGTAAAGGCTGTGAAAGTTGCTCCACCACCTACACCGGCAAGAATCATCAAATGGATAGCAATCATAATTTCGTCAGAATTAAAAAAAATTTGAGTGATTAGTAATCCAAACGGTCAAAATTGTATTATAATAGATGCCAATAAGGTATAACAGGAGGTAACAGTTATGTCAGAAATTGAAGTGACTAAAGTTGGGAAGGTTGGAGTTTTACCTACCGATAAGAACCTTGGTTTTGGAAAAATCTTCACCGATCATATGTTTGTTATGGACTATGACTCTAGAAAGGGATGGCATTCCCCGCGGATCATTCCCTATGCTGAGTTCTCCTCCCTCCCCGCAATGATTGTATTTCATTATGGGCAAGCTATTTTTGAAGGTATGAAGGCTTTTCGAACTGTTGATAATCATATTAATGTATTTAGGCCCTACGAATATTTGAATCGCTTTAATCGCTCCGCAGATTTTCTATGCATCCCCAAAATGGATGTTGAGCAAATCCATACGGCCTTATTTCAACTATTGGCCTTAGAAAAAGATTGGGTCCCAGGTGATCCTGGTACATCCCTTTATATCAGACCTTTCGTCATTGCGAGCGAACCCCACCTTGGAGTTAAGGTCGCGGATAGCTACAAACTATTCATTATCCTATCGCCAGTTGGGGCCTACTATGAGACCGGCTTTAAACCAGTCAGCATTAAAGTAGAAGACAAATATGTCCGTGCTACAAAGGGTGGACTCGGTCAAGCTAAAACTCCGGCAAACTATGCTATGAGTTTAGCGGCTCAGCAAGAAGCTTATGCTGATGGTTTTGGCCAAGTTCTGTGGTTAGATGCAGTCCACCGCAAATATATTGAAGAAGTAGGAACCATGAATATCTTTTTTAAGATCAATGGCGAAATCATTACCCCAGAGTTAAATGGCAGTATTTTGGGTGGAATTACCAGAAGAACGGTCTTGGAATTGTCCAAAAGTTGGGGTATGAAAGTGTCCGAGCGTCAGATCTCGATTGAGGAAGTATTCGAAGCCCATACCAAAGGAGAATTGGAAGAGGTATTTGGATCTGGTACCGCTGCTGTAATCTCCCCGGTCGGTGAGCTTTCTTGGAAGGGCCAAAAAATTGCCATCAATAATAACCAAACAGGTGAATTTTCGCAAAAGTTATTTGACTATATCACAAGCGTTCAATCGGGTAAGATTGATGATCAGTTGGGCTGGATGGAAGATGTAAACTGCTGATCAAGTAGCTATCGCTCCAACAAACTGAAAAACAAAAAGAAACCGCCCTTCGGTAATTTAAATTATCGAAGGGCGGTTTCTTTTTGATCGTGTTAACTATCGAATAATAAGGTTCACAGAGTTAACGTACTAGTTTAGGTGGAAATTGGTAAACTAATGTCGTATTATTGTAATAGTATTACTAAGACAGGATTGCAGAATTAAAACTTGAATTTGATATGCCCTCAAGTTATTCCAATCTTGAGTTAACACTTCTTTGAAGAAGTTAACGGATTAATAATAACAACTAGGAGATAAGCTATGAAAGACGGAATTTTTGAAACTTTTCCTTTCGGTATCATATGTTTAAGTCCCGATAACCAAATTCTTCGGAAAAATAAGAAAGCTTGTCAGTTCCTTCAACATCTAGATTCCCAAGAACTTTATCCCCTTTTAAAAAAATTTAAAGAGGAACAAATAACTTCATGGGCTGGCTTCAATAACGAAAACCTATACATCAATCATTTCGAAATTGAAAACACACCTGGTTCCTTGATTCTTATGGGGACTGATCTCGATTTTACGAATAATGTACCCTCTATATTTGAACAAAGTATTGAAGATTTTACTGCAAATCCTCATGAAGTTATCGATCGAATTGTTGCTCTCATAGGTGATGCCGTAATCTTCGAACGCTTTGACTTATTACGGGTTGATCCTCAAATTCGTAAATACACTTATGAATACTCGATTGGTATTAATATCGAGGGAACGGTCCATACCGCCTACTCTGAAATGAAAAACTCAGGTCTCGTCTGGATTTTTGAACACGAAACTCCCCATCTCGTTCAAGATCTGGGACAGATCGACACCAGCTTTTTTGAGGACCCTCTTCTCTTTCAAGCCGGGTTCAGATCTTTGTTGCGGATTCCTATTGTTTTTGACCATGGGGTTGTTGGTGCCATAATGTTGGCAAGCTCAGAAGTTGGACGTTTCCAACTGGAAGATGCCTTTCTCCTCGAACAACTTGCCAAGCTCTTTGCCCAAGCCTACTTCCATTCTGGTCTTCAATTAGAATATGAATACAAAGAACTGACAACCTGCACGTTTATCCAAACCGCAATCGCCCTTGTGAACGAAACTAATGTTAAGGAATTTCTCGGGGAGTACTGTGAAAAGTTGCGAAACACTTCCAAAATGGATCAGGTTAGTATTTTTCTCCTCGATGATAAAAAGAAGCAACGTCTCTGCCTTGCACAAGCTGGAAGAGAAGCTCTCGATAGTGGCGACTGGATCCCAATTCCGGATACAGGGATGCTGGAGATGCTTCAAAATCAGTCCATCGTTTCCTTCAATTTAACGAACCCTCTCTATTCAAATGTAGCCCACCTCATTGGCAAAGGATTCACCTCGGCCATCTACTCCCCCATCTCCAAGAATGGACAAATTGTCGGAGCTCTCGGTGCAATTTGCTCAGATGAAAGTGCTCTTTCTTCATTTACTGCTGGTTTATTTAAAATTGCCTCTGAGCAGATGAGTCTAATTTTTGCCAAGGTTCCGCTTAAACCTTCACCTGCTAAATACCGTAAACCCTGTCAGGCTATCCATCTCGGATTTCAAAATATTATCGGAACTTCTCAAATTATGCAGGAAACAATTCATCGAGCGGCTACAGCATCTCAATATGAGTTCCCGATCCTCGTCACAGGCGAAACCGGTACCGGTAAAGAACTTTTTGCCAAAGCCATTCATCAAACCAGTAAAGTTGCGGACGGCCCCTTTATCGTCGTGAATTCGGCTGCGATTCCCGAAAACCTGCTCGAATCTGAACTCTTTGGTTATCAAGAAGGGGCTTTTACCGGTGGCTTAAAAGGGGGTAAGCGCGGTAAAATTCTCCTCGCTGATAAAGGGACTTTATTTCTCGATGAAATTGGCGAACTTTCCCCTGAACTCCAAGCAAAACTTTTAAGAGTGATTCAGGAGCAAGAAGTGGAACCTCTCGGTTCGACTAAGCCTATTCCCGTTCAGGTCCGGATTATCTCCGCAACTCATCGCGACCTCAATCAAATGGTTCAGGAAGGTGGATTCCGGGAAGATTTACTCTATCGTCTGAATGCGATCGAAATCCAACTTCCTCCTTTGCGCGAACGCGGAAATGATATCATTGAACTTGCTGAACACATGCTCGAGCAACTTTCTCAAAGTCATGGGGTTGACCCTAAAACCTTCTCTCCCGGTACTCGCGAACTTTTACTGGAATACAACTGGCCGGGAAACGTACGCCAACTTCAAAACATTATAAATCAGCTCTTTGTTTTTGTTGAATCCGCGACAATTCAGCCGAAGGACCTCCCCCCTGATTTCCATTCTGCGCCTGAAAGCTCAGCTGAGACCGAGAAGGACAAAATGGTACGCCTTCTTGACGAATTCGGTGGAAACAAAACCGCGCTTGCTCACTACCTCGGGATCACGCGCACGGGGCTTTGGAAAAAGCTTAAACGATTAGGATTACAGCAATCCATGATATAAAGAAAACTTGGCTTGCGCCAAGCCTCTGGCGTAGGCGGAAGCCTTAGTTGCACTTATGCTATCTGCCCCAAACTTATACTTTCTGTTAGTATGAGAAAAAGAGGATGCTTCAGTAAAAGATTATATTCTGAAGCATCCTCTTTTTAATTAAACTTTTTAAGCAAATTCGTTACTGGACTTAATGAAACCTTTAAATAACTTCCGGCTATACTCGTCATTCCTCAAAACTTCTGGATGCCACTGCACGCCGATACAGAATTTGGCCCCGAGCTTTTCAATTCCTTCAATGATCCCATCCCGCGCGACCGCATTTAGAATGAAGCCTTCTGGTACAAGGGATACCGCCTGATGGTGGAGACTATTGACTTGAACTTGCTCTGCACCCATGATCCTACTCAGCCGTGAGTCCAAAATTTCAACCTCATGCCAAGCACATTCCCGCGGAGCTGTTTGATTATGTTCAAAAGCAAGCGGGCATTCAGACCGAATGTCCTGATAAATTTTCCCTTCCGCAGCCACTGCCAATACCTGAATTCCTCGACAGATGCCGAGAATCGGTAAATCGTCTTTTAGTGCAAGCTGTGCTAAAAGAATCTCGCTTTGATCCCGCTCAGGGATACATCCTCCAATTCCCCTTTTCGGTTGTTCACCGAGAAAAACAGGAGCAATATCTCCCCCACCTGTGAGAACAATGCCGTCGACGAGACTAACGAGTTCTTCTGCCTCCTCTTTCGTCTGTACCGGTGGGAGTAAGAGCGCTTGTCCCCCTGCCTTCCTAATACTTTCAACATAAAATTCGCGTGGAAAAGTTTTCAATTCTTCAGTACAATGAGCAACCGTTATACCGATGATCGGTCTCCGAGCCATAACAAACTCTCCTTACTTAATAATAATAGGATTTTTAGCCGTTTATGCCTATTACCGAATGCGATATCACTGATTATTTCTAGTCTACCTACATTATTTGGGAATGTTGAATAACCTGTATTAGACAACCCCTTCTTGATAAATGGTAAGGTAGTGAAACGTATGTTTGACATTGTCTTACAAGAAATACCTTTAGCTACTATAATCGCCATCGGTGTGTTTATTCTGTTGATTTTGCGAATACTACTTGGCTAATCCTTGTCTTTCGCTGTTTTAGCCTTATCCTAGCCTCACTCTGTTAATCCGCCATCCTTTATAGTGGTTTTAAGCGTTTTTGTATATTACCAATATACTACTAATGGTGACTTATGGAATCTACCAAGATACAATATTCATTGCAAACGACAAGAGCATAGTGAGTAGCTGAGTATTAGAGGACAATATAATCACTTTTCAATGTACTCTCGTAAAATTGATATTTCATCTTCCACCCTAATTCTGACTTCCTTCCTCTGGCAGCTCACGGATCCTATTGTACTGCAAAGGAGTAAGTCATTTCCAGAGAGAACTATGTCGAATTAGAGTAAAAAAAGACCCCTGCCATCTCAGACAAGGGGATATAGTATGGGGAGGACATGTTTAAAAGAAGAATCACAAGAGTTATTGTAACCTACTTTTCTCAATATAGCCTGAAGGTTTCCTGAAGGAAATGTGAAACATTTGTGAAAAATAATAATTAGAAATTCCACGAAGATTTCTCTTTCTTATACAATTCTTCGATAGGTATTCCCAAGGCTACTGCTAGGCGGGCTAGTAAAGCAATTCGAGGATTCTCTACCCCATTTTCAATATCCCTGAGGTATTTCGGTTTAATACCGACGATTGCTGCAATTTCATTTTGCTGAAGCCCTCGTTTTTCACGAAAATAAGTTATACGTGGGCCTAGATTGGAAGTGAGCAATTTGATCACTCCTTTTATATAAAACTCTTGTACTATTTTCAACAAATTACGCTAAAATCCTGCTTTAATCAAAAAGACTGGTTTAGCCCCCCAACTTAAATTGGCAAAACAAAAGAGCCGCCCAATCGGGTGACTCTTCATTTCTTAATTACATTCAATTACGTCCGGAATCTTAGCATGTAGTTCGGCAAGAAGAACCTTCAATTCATCTCGTTCCTCTCGCGCTAGAGCCAGTTCATCTTTAATCATAGCCAGCTCATCCATAACTGTATCGTGGGTTTCATTTAAAATGTGCTCTTGATTCTCTCCTGACTTTCTGGAAACATAGCCGAGAACCGGGAGAGCTGCCCCCTGGAATAAACTCTGGATGAGGAATTGAACCCATCCAATTAAACCTTCAGGTCGTTGCCAGAAAAGAGGGATTAAAACAAATGCGCAGACAATCCAAAAGGCAGCCATCGTTGATAACCAGAACGAGATTTTGTCCCCAACCCAGTCGTTAAAGCGTCTCATTAATTTAGTCCTCCTAATGTAGATATAACATTCATTCTAACGCATTACGTTAAAAGTTTAAAGAGATGTTGTCATGGTCCACCATATCCGGGAGATCTGCATCCGTTTTGAGTTGGTCCTCGGTGTATCTTTCGGCAATAAAAATGCCTGAAATTTATCAGGCATTTGGTGGAGCACCAACAGAGGCGCAAGTTGATGAAATTGCTTATTCAATATATATCCTCCTTACCTACCCAATGTATGAACTGCTAATCCGGATATAATAGCCGTCAGAATTGGAAGTACGATTGCTATCCAACCAGGTACTAACCCTTTGACAGCCGTTTTTAGCTCAGAATGAACTGAATCATTTTCTTCTTTTAGCTTGTCATGGACTTTTTCATGCTCTGCTTTAAAATCATTGAGATCATCTTTTGTCATATACTTACCTACAATCAGCAGGTGCAAGGAATTAACTGCTGTTTCAACATTTTTAACCGTTTCTTTGATTTCAGATACATCATCTTTCAACGCTTGGACTTCTGGGTCATTCCCCCCCATAGCTTGCCCTCCTTACATGCCTTGTCCTTTTTTACCACATAATATGGTTTTATTGAATAAAGGGTGTCCAGTGCTGTTACATAAAAATAACGCCTTGAAATCAAGGCGTTATTTTTATGTTATTGGACTAAGTGGGTCAACTATGCAGTAAGTTTCGCTTGAACTGCGGTAGCATAGTCAGGGATTTTAATATCTGTTACGGCCAATAGCCCTTGTTTAATCAAATTTACGAGCATATCAACGTAAAGTGTATTAACCATTAGATAATCCCCTCCTGCTTCAGCTTGATTAAATTATTTTCTATTGGCCCATCAGCACCAGTGACGAGCACAACCCCCGAACGAGCCGTTCCTGCTACCCCAAAAATACTTTTATCCAAAAGGATGTTTGCGGCTATGAAATTTGGGTCATTAACTTAGATATCAGAAGCAGTATCATAGTATCCGACTGCGGATGGGTAAAGCCAAATATTTCCGCTAGCATCATGCCCTGTGGCTCCTGCAGGAACTCCTGTGGCTGCTTTATTTGGCATGGCTCCTAGCAATCCAGTATCGTCTTGATGTAATCGACAAAATTTATACCCATAAAGATCTCGCTGAACTTAGAAAAGCAATAGATATGATCTATTTTGTCTATTACCTGTCTATTTCTTGTATATTACGATTAAGAAATAACACGTTTTTACAGACACTTAAAATAAAAGAATCCCTTAAACGTCAAGTGTTTAAAGGATTCGGTCTTTGTTAAAATTAGATATCTGTTAATCCTAAACTTATCTCAATAGCCTGATCCACTCTCAACATCACTTCTTCATCAAGCACTGCCACTTTCTCTTTCAAACGGCTTTTATCAATAGTCCGTATCTGCTCTGTTAAAATTACCGAATCTCGTTCTAAGCCGCTACGTTTGGCACGAACTTCAACGTGAGTGGGTAGCTTTGCTTTCGTAATCTGAGAGGTAATAGCCGCGATGATAGTCGTCGGGCTAAACTGATTTCCGATATCATTTTGAATCACTAAAACGGGTCTTGTTCCGCCTTGTTCGGAACCGACGACGGGGTTGAGTTCAGCATAATAAATTTCCCCGCGCTTTATGATCATCTCTGACACTCCATATGTGTTCCATCAAAAATTTGACTAGCTTCTTCTTCTGTAGATGACAATTCTTTAGCAATGGCCAAATTGAGTTGAGCCATCTCGAGGTAGCCTTTTCGCATTTCCTCGCGGATTCCCTTCTTCCGTCGTTCGTGAAGAATACTATTAATAGCCTCACGAATAAATTCGCTGCGATTTCTCTTCTCTAGAGTAACGATTCCATCCACTTCCGCAAGCAAACTTTCCGGCAGACTGATCATAATCCGCTTACTTTCCGCCAACATCAGCACCCCCAAGTCTTATAGCCATAGCTATACTTCATTATAGACAATAACCGCCAAAGGTGTCAACGAAACTAGCACCGTAGACAGGGTAAAAATGGCTCAATAGCTCGATTTATCCTGATGTAATTTATGGAAACACAAGCTTTTATGAAGAATCAATCCATCAAATCCATCAACATTTATAGTATTTGAGTATAGCTTCATTGATATACTTAGCCCTCGCCTAAAATTCGTTGAACCATGACTTGATGAGCCAATAGTTCAAACTGATCATCCAGAGGCGTTAGCCCACCCGAGGTTCCAGCCCGTTCGAAGGCCAGAGCAAGCAATAAATCAGCGAAATGCGGATTTTTCGGTAAAAGAGGTCCATGGAGATACGTACCAAAAATATTTTTATAGTGTACCCCTTCAGCCCTATCTTCGCCGTTATTCCCATTCCCGTACAAAACCTGCCCAATCGTCTGAAGACCCTTTCCTAAAAAAGTCTTTCCTGAATGATTTTCAAACCCAACCAACGTTTCAAGGTTTCTTGTCAATAATTGTGCGCCCTGCTTCTCACGCAGCTCACTTTCTAATTTGACAACTACGTTACCGATTAAACGCTTGGATCCTGCTTCAGTCCAGAGATCGAGAAACCCTAAACCTGGGATTTTCTTTCCCCCAGCCATCTGATAATATTGCCCTAGAAGTTGATACCCGCCACAAATCGCCAGCACAACAAGGCCATCTTCAATCGCGGATTTCAACTCCTCTTTTCTTTTCACTAAATCTTCAACTAGGATATTCTGTTCGCGATCTGATCCTCCTCCGATGAATAAGATATCTGTCTCCGCAAAATTCAGCGGGTCACCTAAGGAAACTCTTTGAACCTTTGCCTCGATTCCTCGCCACTGGGCACGCTGGGTTAAGGCTATGATATTCCCCCTATCCCCATAAAGGTCCAGCAAATCAGGATAGAGATGGGCAATATTAATCTTCACTCTTATCCCTCCTCGCGTGTATTTCTTCCTTTAATGCTCTTTTCTCGAGAATCTCGCGGACAGGGAAAAGTGCAGTATAGGTTGGACAAATAAAGGTCGGTTCTTCTCCCGTAGCCGCGGCCTGTAGCTGATCAACAGCTGTCTCTAAGGTATGTTCGATTCTTAGTTTTTCAACTGGAACACCCGCATATTTCAAGCGTAAGGCCATATCTTCCGCTCTTAACCCCGAGCAAAAAATCTCCTGAACACGGTCCGAATGCTCACCCAAAATTTCAAATTGAACATCCCAGAGCCAAGAAATATCTCGCCCATCCGCGGCTAAATCGTTAATGATAATCAATAACCGGACCTGCTTTGCTTCGGTGTTAAAGACAGTTTGAAGAACTTGATTAAAGCCAGTTGGGTTCTTAACCAAGGTTAAGGTAATCTTTCCTCGAGGCAGAAGAAATCGTTCCATCCGTCCAGCTTGAGGAATAAACTGACGGATTCCCCGTTCGATCTCCTGCTCCCGGATTCCTAAACGTTTTGCAGCTGTGATAGCAGCAAGCGCGTTGTAGAGATTGTAATACCCCTGAAGCCCTAGAGTATACTCTGTCACCCCAACCTTGAATTTAAGGTCAGCCTCTTCGGAGTGGACGTCTTCAGCCAAAACCTGGACCTTCGGCCTCGCAAAATCACATTCGGGACAGTTGTAAATTCCAAGTTGACCGTAATGAAATAAACGATACTCCAATGGAGCGCCACACTGTGGACAGAATCTGGCTTCCCTCGTTTCCGTGCTTTGAGTCTTGCTTTCCGGGGTCCTATCGACACCAAAATAAAGGGTATGCTGGCGATCAATTCCAAACTGCGCCACCAAAGGATCATCAGCATTTAAGATCAGATCCGTTTTCATCGGCAGAGAATTTTTTACTAACTTCACGGTCGTATCAAGTTCCCCATAGCGATCGAGTTGATCTCGAAAAAAATTCGTAATGATAGCTACATCTGGCTTGACTTGCTCACAGAGCTTGGGAACTGTGGCTTCATCCACTTCAAGCAAAGCCAGTTGAACTTTAGCCCGCCCCCGCCAATTCATATTGAACAAAAGTGCCCCGGTAATTCCCGTCACTAAGTTTGCTCCAGCTTGATTAAACGCAAAATGTTTACCAGCGGTTCGTAAAATATTAGCTAACAGATTCGCCGTCGTCGTCTTGCCATTGGTTCCCGTCACTATAACAATTCCTTCTTGATATTCTGAGGCAAGATCTCGTATGATTTGAGGATGAATCTTGAGTGCCACTCTGCCAGGCAGGGTTGTTCCTTTTTTTCCCAGGAGTCGGAGGAGCCAGCTAATTCCTTTGCTAACCCATAAAGCTCCCCAAAATCGCCATGTCCGCTTCACAAACGTTGTCTCCTTCACGTATCATTGCTCCACCAATTTTAGCACTCTTTGGGCGAGCTTATCAACCAAAACCGGAATGCTTCTTTGGTTTTGCTAAGGACTTAAATTATTTAAATAATTAAGTCCTTAGCAAATTGTCGGCAAAATCAATCATTTTATAGAAATATAGGGAAACTACATGATATCGATTGTATTTTGTCGTCAATGATATTAGGAAATCTGTGAAGTTTTGACGAATTCATCGTTTGTCCAATCCATAATAAGGAAGGATGTGTCTTTATGCCGATATTTAAACGGGAGCTTACCCCCTCGCCAAGTACTGATGAATGTTCCAACAAACTCTATGAATGTTTGACCCATTGTAATTCTACCAAGCCTAATAAGGTAGATATTCCCTCATCCAGTCCCCTCCATCCTGTGGTGAAAATCTTAAACCGTGTCATTACTGAACGACAGAAGCACCTCCTAAACAGGTGCATGACTTAGCCCGGGAGGCGGCTCTCGCTAACGAACAGGGTGACATCGCCAAGGCGGAACAAATTCTGGAAAGGATGGGGCAAGCTTCCGAGAAAGTCGTGAAATTTTTAAATGAGTTGCAAGATCAGTGCAAGGACTGATTCAACGTTAGGGAATAATACTCCAATTTTCAATAAATTCCAAGACTATTGATACTCTGACTCACAAGCCCATCCAAAAGGGGACCTAAAAGAAAGCTCAAGAAGATCCGAAACCCTTCAGCTAAAACTAAGGCTACACCAATTTTCAAGAGAAGCCCCCGCGAGCCTGAGGTTGAACGTTTTAATAAACCCTCATAATTCAAGACGCCTGCTGCCGTCCATCCTAAGACCAAGCAGAGCAAAAAGTAGCCATAACTGAGTACTGTCGTTAAATCCAACATAACTTGCCCCCCCTCGGGACAATGTATGAACTTCCTTCTTACTTTAGTACGTTTTACACGCTTTCTTTTCTCCTCTATAATGTCAGCATATAGATATTCTTAAATGAGGGGGAATGGCTTAATGATTTTTAAATTTCAAGAGAAAACGCCACACCTTGGGGATCACGTTTTCCTAGCTGAAGGGACCCACGTGATTGGTGATGTCCAAATTGGTGACGAATCCAGCGTTTGGTACAACACGGTCATTCGTGGGGATCTTGCCCCGATCAGTATAGGGAAGCGTTGCAATATTCAGGATCTGAGTATGCTTCATGTCAATCAGGGCCAACCCTTAAGGATTGAGGATGAGGTCACAGTCGGTCATTCTGTCGTGCTGCACGGCTGCACCATTAAAAATGGCTCGTTGATTGGGATGGGATCTATCATTATGAATGGAGCTGTGATTGAAGAAGAAACCCTGGTTGCCGCTGGTTCGCTCGTCACGGAGAATAAAACCTTTCCGCCCCGAGTCATGATTATGGGTTCACCAGCCAAGGTCATTCGGGAATTAACCCCACAGGAAATCAAATCCCTTCATGAAACTGCCCTTCGATATTCCCAGAAAGCGGTTGAACACAGTGAAAACCTGCAATTATCCCAAGACCTGACTTAGCCATACCCTGTATTGTCAAAAAGAGTAAACGGAGAAAACCTCGTTACAATAACAAGGCTTTCTCCGTTTACTCATATTTCTTTATAATCTCTTCCGCTACTTGAACCTGCGGGAGTCGTAAATTCATCGCTCTTTTCTGAATGAGGCGGGAAGCTTCTGGCTCGCTCATATTCATCTTTTCTACAAGGAGCCACTTGGCTTGTTCAACGACCTTACGTTCATCGATTCGCTTCTTTAAGTCATCGCGCTCACTTTTTAGCAGAGTCATTGAATTTCTTACAGACAAAGCAAAACGAGCGGACTGTCGCAAGGTGAGCCGATTGATGGGTTTAGGGAGGATCAAGGCACCTGTTTTTTCTAAGCTCTCCTGCATATCAATCAACTGATCCGGCCGCGCAATGACGACTATTCCCGCCGAGGTCTTTTCATGGGCATCAAAAACTAAATCTATCCCCTGTTCATCAGGAAGCGGGGTACTTATAATAATCAAATCCGGTTGAGTGTAAAAAAACTGTCGGCGTGCCTCATTAGCTGAATGAGCGCAGCTTACCGGATAAAATCCTTCTTTTATGAGCATGGCTTCCATGCTACTTGCGACTTCAGATTTTCCGCAAACGATAAGAACACTCCCTGCGCTCATTAAGAATCACCCCTTTGTGCAGGGCTACCCAATTAATAGGTTTTCAGATACTTATCAATCTCCCATGGATGAATCGAGTGATCATAGTCTTCCCATTCCGAAATTTTTGCTGAGTAGTACTTATTAAAAATATGCTCACCTAGGGTCGAGAGAATGAGCGGATCTTTCTTCATCTCCTCAAGAGCGGCTAAGAGATTAGAAGGTAATCGGTCAAGCTTAAGGCGTTTCTCCTGCTCCGGGGAAAGATCATAGATATTGACATTCACGGGTTTGGGTAATTTCAAATCCTTGCTTAACCCATCAAGCCCTGCTTCCAAGACTAACGCCAACGTCAAATAAGGATTACAAGTCGGGTCAGGACTTCTGAGTTCAAGCCTCGTCGCCTCTCCACGTGGGGCAGGAACGCGCAGCAGAGGGCTGCGGTTCATCGGCGACCAGGCAATATGCACAGGAGCTTCAAAACCCGTAGTTAAGCGTTTATACGAATTCACGAGAGGATTAGCAATGGCCGTAATCCCTTTGATATGGTTCAATAGTCCAGCTGCGAATTTCTTAGCTGTATCAGAGATGCCACTTTGGTCATCCTCACCGTTATTAAATACGTTTATCCCGTCTTGGGTTAGAGACATATTAATATGCATGCCTGAACCGCTTACACCTGGCAGCGGTTTAGGCATAAATGTCGCATGAAGCCCATTACGCTGAGCAATGATTTTGACAACCAATTTAAAGGTCATAATACTATCTGCAGCGGTCAGGGCATCCGTATAGCGGAAATCGATTTCGTGCTGACCCGCGGCAGACTCATGGTGCGAGGTTTCGATTTCAAAACCCATTTCCTCAAGGGTTAAACAAATCTCACGACGGGCATTCTCCCCTTGATCGATGGGGGCCAAATCACAATAACTGGCTGCATCATGCGTATTCGTCGTTGGCTGCCCCTCGTCGTCGGTATGAAACAAAAAGAATTCACATTTAGGTCCTACTTGGAAGACATAGCCAAGCTCTTCAGCTTTTTTCAGGGTACGTTTAAGAATATAGCGGGGATCTCCTTCAAATTGTGATCCATCAGGATTTTTAATATCGCAAATGATTCTGGCGACTTTTCCTTGTTGGGGTCTCCAAGGTATGATCGAAATCGTCTCCGGATTCGGAAAAAGAAACATATCAGATGCCTCAACACCGGTAAATCCAGCTACTGATGAGCCATCAAACATGATTCCATTTTCGAAGGCATTAGCAATCTGTTTATTGGTTATAGCTATGTTTTTCATTCGACCCAAGATATCTGTGAACTGCAGACGTATAAATCGAACATCATTCTCTTCCACGAATTTAAGGCAATCTTCTTTCGAAAAATGCATAGGGAACACTCCTCTCGTAGCTCATAGTAAAAAGGGCGCACTAAGATCCCTTCTTAGGGTCCTTAAGACGCCTTTGTTCTATACCTAAATCCCCGATTTTTAAAGATAAAACCTATAATAATCAAATACTTTAAGCAAGTCGTATGTCAATACAGGTATCACTCCACCAGGAAACGCAGGGACGGTTCCCCCGTTTCCACGTAAAATATTAATTTTTAGGCACACCTACCCCTGCCCTGCATATATTAAATAAGAGACAAAGAGGTACTCTGACTTGAGTGCTCTTTGTCATCTTCACGAGGTGCGAGGTGTGTGCTATGTGTTCTATTCTTGGCTTACTGAATTTTTCAAAGAGAATATCCCCAAATGATTTAGACATCTTAACTTCCATGGGAAAAGAACTCGCTCACAGAGGTCCTGACCAGAACGGTATTTCCTCTGGAGATTTTTTTGCTTTTCAACATAATCGACTAGCGATTATCGACATTGAGAACGGACAACAACCTATGACTGCGATTCACAAGGGGTACGAGTACACCATCGTTTACAACGGTGAGCTCTACAATACCGATGAACTGCGCAACGAACTCCGCACTTATGGGGTAGAGTTTAAAACGTATTGTGATACTGAAGTTGTCCTCTATTCCTACATCATTTGGGGAGAAAACTGCTCGAACAAGCTTAATGGAATCTTTGCCTTTGTCATTTACGACGCCAAAGAAAAGAGAGCCTATCTATCTAGAGATCGCTTTGGAATTAAACCCTTATTTTATACGTTCGTCGATGACACTCTCCTCTTTGCTTCAGAAATCAAAGCGCTCTTCAAACACCCCCAAGTCAAACGTCAACTCGATATTTATGGATTATGGCAACTCCTCTATATGATGCCAGCCAAAGAAGAGGGTACAGCAATCTTTAAGGACATTTACGAACTTCCTCCAGCCTCACACGCTTTATTTACGCCGAGTACCCAGAGAAATGGCCTAAAAATATCAAAGTATTGGGCTTTACAAGCTCTTCAAAACACGGACAACGAAGCAACTATCGTGGAAACAACCCAAAGGTTATTGGTCGATACTATTGAGCGCCAGCTGGTATCAGATGTTCCCCTATGTACGTTCCTTTCCGGAGGGCTCGATTCCTCTGTCATAACTGCCGTCGCAGTGGAGAAATATAAACGGGAAGGCAAACAGCTTTCCACCTATTCCTTTGAGCATGAAGGAAATCGAGAGAATTTCCACCAGACCCTTTTCCAACCCCAAAGTGATGATGACTATGCAGTTTATCTGGCTCAATACTTAAATACTAACCACACTATCTTAACCGCCAAAAGTGAAGAACTTGTTGAACTCTTATTGGATGCTGTGAAATATCGAGACTATCCTGGGATGGCCGATATCGACTCGTCCCTTCTCTATTACTGCCGGCAAGTCAAAGCCCAGCATACAGTTGCTTTGTCCGGCGAGTGTTCTGATGAAATCTTTGGTGGGTATCCTTGGTTCTATCGCCCTGAGATGCTCACCCGTGGCTTCTTCCCCTGGATCCACGATCCGCAAGCTCGCATCAATTTGTTCAAACCAGAGATTGTGCGACCCACGGAGGGCTTAGAATATACTTCTGAAATTTACAAAAGAAGTGTCAATAATTGCCCCATCCTTCCTGACGAATCCGAAAGTATGAGGAATTCACGCATCGCAAGTTGGCTGTCCATTAACTACTTTATGACCTCCCTTCTTGAGCGCAAAGATCGGATGAGCATGGCGTCTGGACTCGAAGTCAGAGTTCCCTTTGCAGATCATCGTTTGGTCGAGTATGTATTCAATGTCCCCTGGGAGATCAAGTTCAAAAATGGTGTAGAAAAAGCGCTTCTCCGTGAAGCGATGAAAGACTATCTTCCGGAAAAAATCCTCAATCGCAAGAAAAGTCCCTATCCTAAAACCCATAACCCACTCTACGAAGAACTAGTACTCAACCTCTTCAAAAAGCGTCTTACCTCAGGAAGTGGAGTACTTCCTGAGCTCTTACAAAACGATATCTTAGATCGGTTAATGAACCCTGGAAATGAGACCTGGTTCGGGCAACTCATGGGCACTCCCCAGTTGATTGCGTGGCTTATTCAGCTGGATTACTGGTTTGAGGAGTACCAGATAAACATCGTTTGAAACTAAGGGACAGGTACCTTGTTTTAGAGAGCAGAAGTACGTCGTGAACGTCGGAGGTAAAGCTAGCAAGCTAGCGGAAGCGACATGAGTTCTGCTTACAAGCGAGCCCGTAACACCATGAATAGGTGTTACGGGCTCGCTTTACTTACTTATTTAATCACGCTTTTACCCATGAGGTATTTATCGACTTCCCTTGCGGCTAGCTTTCCTTCCTGGAGAGCCCAGACAACGAGGCTTTGACCCCTTCTCGTATCGCCTGCAGCGAATACCTTCTCAACGTTAGTCTCAAACACTTCGAATTCCGCTTTTACATTGCTTCGAGCATCTCTCTCCAGCTTAAGCTCATTGGAAATCGTATCTTCTGGACCTAGAAACCCCATGGCCAAAAGTACAAGGTCAGCTTCCCAGACTTTTTCGCTACCCGGAACTTCCTGCGGTACTAATCGACCTGAGTCATTTTTGACCCAAGTTATTTCTACAGTATGGACCTCCTTAACCTCGCCGTTCTCATTGCCCATAATCTTTTTCGTGGATATAAGGTAATTCCTCGGATCCTTTCCATACAAACTTATGGCCTCTTCTTGACCGTAGTCGACTTTAAGCTTCTTCGGCCATTCGGGCCAAGGATTCGATGCTTCGATTCTCTTAGCAGGGGGTTCAGGCATGATTTCAAACTGATAAACACTCTTGCAGCCATGCCTTATCGAGGTTGCTACACAGTCCGTTCCTGTATCCCCTCCGCCAATGATGATGACATTCTTACCTTTGGCGTTGATATAGTTACCATCCTTATGATTGGTATCAAGGAGGCTTTTGGTATTGGCCTTCAAGAAATCTACCGCAAAGTGAACCCCCTTCAGCTCTTTGCCTTCTACATCAAGTCCCCGCGCCTTAGTTGCACCCGTACACAACATAACCGCATCATACGTATCCAGTAATTTCTGAGCAGGGATGTCCTTGCCCACCTCTGTATTCAAAACAAATTGGATTCCTGATTCTTTCATCAGCTTGAGACGTCTTTCAACAATTCTTTTTTCAAGCTTCATGTTGGGAATCCCATACATCATGAGTCCGCCGGCTCTATCGTTTCTTTCGTAGACTGTCACGTCATGTCCTACAACATTTAAGTAGTAGGCAGTTGACATCCCTGAAGGGCCTGAACCGACAACAGCGATTTTCTTTCCTGTGGCTTTGGCTTTTTTGGGTACTACCCAGCCTTCGGCAAAGGCTTTCTCAATAATCTCATATTCAATATTGTTAATCGTAACAGACTCCATGATATGGCCTTCTGTACATGCACCTTCGCAGGGCGCGGGACATACTCTTGACGTAAATTCCGGGAAAGGGCTGGTTCTTGTCAACCTTTTGTAAGCGTCCTCCCACTGACCCTTATATATTAGTTCATGCCATTCCGGAATAAGATTGTGCAGAGGGCATCCTGAAACCATACCTTTTAATAGTACACCGCCATGACAGAAAGGAACTCCACAATTCATACATCGCGCACCCTGAGATTTTACAACCTCAGGATCCATCGGAAGCCTTAGTTCATTCCAATCTTTGATTCGTTCTTCTGGAGGTCGTTTCTTCGGATTCATTCTTTCATACTCTAAAAATCCAGTTGCTTTTCCCATTTTAGTCCCACCTTAATTTCCTTAAGTCTCTCAAACCTTTTTAAAGTTCTCTTCAAATGCGGCCATCAAGGCTTCTTCGCCGCTTAAACCTGCCTTGTGAGCGTTATCAATGTTTTCAAGCATACGTTTGTAATCTTTCGGTATAACCTTGGTGAATCTCAGAGAAGAGTTTTTCCAGTCATCAAGAACTTTCCTACCCTGAGGACTGTCTGTGTACTCCACATGCTTCTCAATCATTTTCTTGATTTCGTTCATCTCATCTTCGGAGTCGATTTTCTCCAGCGTTACCATCGACTTGTTGCAGTATATTTCGTCAAAATCCAGAATGTAGGCTATACCGCCCGACATCCCGGCGGCAAAATTTCTCCCTGTTTTGCCCAGGATAACCACTTTACCTCCTGTCATATATTCGCAGCCATGGTCACCCACGCCTTCAACAACCGCTTTAACTCCGCTATTCCTTACGCAGAACCTTTCTCCTGCTATCCCATTGATATAGGCTTCCCCTGAAGTTGCCCCATAGAAGGCGACATTTCCGATCAAGATATTTTCCTCAGGCTTATAGTCAGAAGCTTTTGGGGGATACACAATAATTTTACCGCCTGAAAGACCTTTTCCTATATAGTCGTTTGAATCTCCTTCTAGTTCAAGGGACATTCCTTGCGGAGTAAATGCACCAAAACTTTGTCCGGCCGATCCTACAAAGGTAAGCCTGATCGTATCCTCGGGAAGCCCATTTTCGCCGTATCTCTTTGAAATTTCGCTTCCGATGATTGTTCCGACCACTCGGTCTACATTATTGATTTTTAGTTTTGCCCTGATGGGTTTCTTGTTCTCCAGTGCCGGTTTACAGATGCGGAGAAGCTTCTTGATATCCATTGATTCATCCAGCATATGCTTTTGCGAATGGGTGTTGAATCGGCTGACATCGGAACCAGCATATGGTTGATAGAGAATCTGGGACAGATCCAAGTGTGCTGCCTTCCAGTGCTTTATATTCTCCTTGGTTTTCAGTCGATCTGAACGTCCAACCATTTCATTAATTGTCTTAAAGCCCAGTTTAGCCATGATTTCGCGCATTTCCTGAGCGATAAATCTCATGAAGTTCTCAACATACTCAGGCTTGCCTGTAAAGTTCTTCCTTAAATTTTTATCTTGAGTGGCTATCCCTACAGGGCATGTGTTGAGATTACACACCCTCATCATGACACATCCCATGGCAATAAGCGGCGTTGTCGCAAATCCGAATTCCTCTGCTCCAAGCATTGCCGCAATGACGACATCTCTACCTGAAAGCAGCTTTCCGTCCGTTTCTAGAACTACCCTATCTCTCAGCTTGTTTAGAACCAAAGTCTGATGAGTCTCAGCAAGCCCAAGTTCCCAGGGAAGCCCTGCATTTCTAATGCTTGTTCTTGGTGAGGCTCCAGTCCCTCCATCGTATCCGCTGATCAAAATGACATCCGCTTTTCCTTTCGCTACCCCTGCAGCGATTGTCCCTACACCGACTTCAGAAACAAGCTTGACGTTAATACGCGCATCCTTATTGGCACTTTTCAGGTCAAGGATAAGTTCAGCAAGATCTTCGATCGAATAGATATCATGGTGCGGCGGAGGTGAAATCAAATCTACGCCCGGAGTTGAATGCCTTACCTTGGCAATCTCTGGGTAAACCTTTCTTCCTGGAAGCTGACCGCCTTCACCGGGCTTTGCTCCCTGAGCCATTTTGATTTGTATCTCTTGAGCATTCACAAGATAGTTGCTGGTAACACCAAAACGTCCTGAGGCAACCTGCTTGATGGCGCTTTTCTTAGAGTCCCCGTTGGCCATGACCTTGAATCTTTCGCTGTCTTCCCCGCCTTCACCCGTGTTGCTTTTACCACCAAGTCTGTTCATGGCGATCGCAAGACACTCGTGGGCCTCCTTGCTAATGGAGCCGTAGGACATAGCTCCGGTCTTAAACTTTTTGACTATTAAATCAACCGGTTCAACTTCTTCAATCGGAATTGTGTCCCCTACATTGTACTTGAAATCAAGGAGGTCCCTTAAGGTATATATTCCTTCTTCATTTATCTTTTTAGAGTAGTCCTTAAAGAGCGTATAGTTTCCTTCCCTACATGCACTCTGAAGCTCGTAGATGGTTTCGGGATTGTAGAGATGAATTTCCCCATCCTCCTTACACTGGAAATATCCACCTACTTCAAGGGTGTCCGTATAAGGTGAATTTTCGTCATAGGCACTTTCATGCCGCATTTGATTTTCCACAGCAATTTCTTCAAGTCCAATACCTTCCAGTCTGGAAGGTGTCATCGTGAAATACTTATCGATGAGGTCCTTTTTAAGCCCTACCGCCTCGAAGATTTGGGCTCCGTGGTAGCTATGCATTGTAGAAATACCCATTTTCGATAGTACTTTAAGAACGCCGTTGACCGAAGCCTTAATAAAGTTCTTTTTACCCTCTTCATAACTCAGTCCATCCAACTGCCCCTTTTCAGAGAGATCCTTAATGGTTTCATAGGCTAGATACGGATTGATTGCAGTGACTCCATAACCAATAAGAGTACAGAAATGATGCACTTCTCTTGGCTCACCGGATTCCAGCACTATCCCCAAATTAGTCCTGATCTCTCTTCTGATCAGGTGGTGATGGAGTCCTGAGGAAGCCAAAAGTGCGGGGATTGCTGCATGCTTCTCATCTACGCCCCTGTCTGAGAGGATAATAATATTGGCCCCTTCACTGATCGCTTTATCAGCTTCTCGGAAAATCCTGTCTAAAGCCTTTTCCATCGATTTTACCCCTTCTGAGGCTTGATAAAGTATGGAAAAAGTAGCGGCCTTGAACTTGTCATTATTCAGATGCTTGATTGTCTTAAGTTGATCATTGGTCAGTATTGGTTGCTCCAGAAATAGGCTAACTGAATTCCCCTGATCAGGATCCAGCAGATTTCCAGTATCCCCAAGCAGCATACTGCTTGAAGTAACTATATCTTCCCTGATTCCGTCGATCGGAGGATTGGTGACCTGGGCAAAAAGCTGTTTGAAGTAAAGGTACAACATCTGGGGTTTCTCAGATAATACAGCCAGCGGCGAATCCATCCCCATAGCACCTATAGGATCTTTGCCATCGATCGCCATTGGCTGTATGGTTTTAGCTATATCCTCAAAAGTATATCCAAAGGCTTTCTGCTGCTGAATAAGGTCTTCCCTTACCTTCTCTTCTTTCACTTTCTCAACAGCAATGTCGCTGAGTTTAACGATATGTCTGTTGTTCCATTCTTCATAAGGATGCAACATCGATACGCTTTTCTTTATTTCTTCATCGGAAATGATTCTCTGCGCTTGGGTATCGATAAGCAACATTTTACCCGGTTCCAGCCTGCCTTTATATTTTACATTTTCAGGCTTAATGTCAATTACCCCGACCTCTGAGGCCAGAACAACCTTGTCATCTTTTGTTACATAATACCTTGAAGGTCGGAGTCCGTTTCTATCGAGTACTCCGCCGATAACTACACCATCAGTAAAACCCATGGCAGCGGGACCATCCCAAGGCTCCATTAAAAAGTTGTTGAATTCGTAAAAGGCCTTCTTTTCCTTGGACATCAGTTCATTCTTTTCCCAGGGTTCAGGAATCATCATCATCACCACGTGAGGAAGCGACCTGCCGGTAAGATGAAGAAATTCAAGGCTATTGTCAAACATCGCAGAATCACTGCCTGACTCGTCGACGATCGGGAAGACTTTTGTGATATCCTCAAAAAGGGGTGAATCGATACATTTCTGTCTCGCCCTCATCCAGTTTACGTTACCTCTAATTGTATTAATTTCACCGTTGTGGACGATATATCGGTTAGGATGTGCTCTCTCCCAACTAGGGAAGGTATTGGTGCTGAACCGTGAATGGACCATCGCTAGCGCTGATACAAAATCAAGATCGGAAAGGTCAAGATAGAAATTTCTAAGCTGTTCGGCTGTAAGCATGCCTTTATAGACAATGGTTTTTGATGAAAGGCTGGCAACATAGAAGGTGCCTCCTTTATCTTCACACATCGGAATAATAGCCTTTTCTGCTCGTTTTCTGATGATATAAAGCTTTCTTTCAAAATCCATTTCATCTGAGATACACTCATCTTTTTCGATAAAAACCTGGATGAATCTGGGCATTACAGCTTTTGCGCTTTCGCCAATTCTCGTCTTATCGATTGGAACTTCTCTCCAGCCCAGGATCTTTTGACCTTCCTCCTGAACAATTTTTTCAAAGGTTTCCATCTGTGTTTTTCGGAAATCCTCATACTTATGGGCAAATATCATACCTACGCCGTAGTTTCCTTTTTCCGGCAAATCAAAACCCAGAACATCGCATTCTCTTTTGAAGAAATCGTGAGGTATCTGGATCAGTATTCCAGCACCGTCGCCTGTATTTTCATCTGCTCCGCTTGCCCCTCGATGACTTAAATTTTCCAATACCGTTAAAGCTTCATCTATAATTTCATGAGACTTCTCACCCTTGATATTAACAACAAACCCCATACCACATGCATCATGTTCTAAGGCCGGATCGTAAAGGCCCTGTTTCTTTGGCAAACCATAACTTTGCATATTACTCACCCTTCGTTGAAATTTATAAATATTTTATAAACAAAAAGGTGCTTTCAAGAAAATATACCTTAATCTAAAAGTACAAAACTCTTTTGAGCGCCTTTGCTCTACATTATTAAGCTAATTTTAAGTTAACATAAGTCCGCCCCTAAATTCAACTGTTTTATGCCATGTATACAATATATAAGTATGGAAATCAAATCTTGTATAACACATGTTT
>Ga0255336_100777_pt1 | contig 36155 bp, 26 predicted proteins | sample MeOH1_35cm_T3_17_FD_189102 | JGI IMG/M metagenome (GOLD analysis project Ga0255336, IMG submission 189102) | Sandy soil microbial communities from University of British Columbia, Vancouver, Canada - MeOH1_35cm_T3_179 | ecosystem: Engineered > Artificial ecosystem > Sand microcosm > Unclassified ...
AAGACGGGGTGGGTGCCCGCCTTGATGATCAGGAAGAGATCGCCTGCGGAGCCGCCGTTGATTCCTGCATTGCCTTTGCCCGCCAGACGGATTCTCTGGCCGTCGCGGGTGCCGGGCTTGATACGGAATTCGAGAGGCTCGCGCTTGATGACGACGCCCTCGCCATCGCAGGTGGGACAGGTGTTCTGCACCTTGCCGGAGCCTCCGCAGCGCGGGCACTGGATGTTGAACTTCATGCGTCCGCCCATCTGCGTGACCTGGCCGGAGCCGTGGCACTCGGGGCACTCGATGCTGCCGCCAGTCGTGGACTTGCCTTTGCAGGTGGGGCAGACCTCCTGGCGCTGAATCTCGAGACGAGCTACACCACCGCGGACCGCGGTCCAGAAGTCGACGCTGACCTGATACTCGAGGTCGGTGCCGGGCTGTGGGCCGCGTGAGGCCGCATTGCGGCCTCCGGAGAACATCTGGCTGAAGATGTCGCGGAAGCCTCCGCCGAAGCCGGGGCCACCCTGTGGTTGATGTCCTCCGCTGGAGTTGAAGTCGGAGAAGTCGAAGCCGCTGAAGTCGAAGGGGACCTCCTGCGCGCCTCCCTGACCGGCCTGAGCGCCACCGGGGAATCCTCCGGGACCGCCGTAGCCTCCGCGAGCTGCAGCTTCGGCGGCGGCCGGGTCGATGGAGTCGGAGTAGAAGCCAAGCTGGTCGTAGATCTTGCGCTTCTTCTCGTCGCTGAGAACGTCATTCGCCTCGGAGATCTCTTTGAACTTCTCTTCGGCTTTTTTATCCCCGGGGTTCACATCAGGGTGGTACTTGCGCGCAGCTTTGCGAAACGCCTTGCGGATCTCGTCGGCGGTCGCTGTCTTCTTTACGCCAAGTGTTCCGTAGTAATCCTTTGTCTTCGTTGTCGCCATAGTCTTCTAATCTTTTCGAATTACGCGGTGATGTTTTTATTGTGCAACCAGGGCGAGTGTTCCCGCACCTTCTAAATCCGTATCGTGTCGCTATCCGGCCTGGCAGGTGGGGCACCAGAAGAGATTTCTTCCTGCGACCTCCTGCTTCTTCACGGTCGTCTCGCAGATGAAGCAGGGAAGACCGCTGCGCCGGTAGACGTAATGCGCCTCCTCCTTGAGCGCCTGACCGTGCGGATGCGGACGGTCTGCGGGCTTCGTGGTTATGATGCGGCGATCGATCATGGCTTCGGGCATGAGCAGACCCGCATCCTTCCATATCGACCGCAATGTCTCTTCCTCTACGTCCTTGCCGGTGCGGAACGGGCTGAGGCGCGCGCGGTAGAGCAACTCGGCGCGGAAGATGTTGCCGACTCCGGCGAAGAGAGTCTGGTCCATGAGCAGCTCACCGATGGATTTGCGGCTCTTGCGGACCTTCGCGATCATCTTGTCCGGGCTGTCGCCGTTGAGAGGATCGGGACCCAGGCGAGTCAATAACTGCTCCCACTTCTCCTGCGTGTAGAGCGTGCAGTCCATGGGGCCACGCAGCTCTACCCATGCAATCTGCTCGGGATCGAGATGGCCGGTGCCGTCGTCTTCGGAGTACCAGGCGTGGCGCTTGCTTTCGCCGGGGACCACAGGCTTCTTCACGGCTGCGGCGTTCCACATGCGCAGACGAAGTGCTCCTTTGACCGGAGGAAGAGGACCGGAGCCTTCAGTGAAGTCGCCCTGCAAGCCGAGATGGACGTGCAGGATGCGATCTTTGCCGAAGTCGTAGCCGAGATGCTTGCCGACTGCATGCACGCGTACGAGCTTGCGGCCGTCGATTACATCGGCGTCGGTGAAGCGGCCCTGCGGGCCGTCCACACGAACCGGTCTCCCAGCAAAGGCCGCCTCATGACGCGCAGCCCAGCGGTGAATCTCATTTCCTTCGGGCATCGTTCCTTTTGCCTCCAGAAGAACAAGCTGTCCATACGAAAGATGGCGACGGTACTCGACCGTCGCCTGAAAACTACTACCGCATCCTGAAACCTGAGACCTACAAATCCTGCTAACCAGAGCGGCTGTTTAGTTCCAGACCTGCTTCGCTTCAATAGCCTCGATCGAAAACATCTGGTCCGGCTCCATCTGCTGCATCTTGCGAACGAAGCGTTCGGCCTCTTCTCGAGTATCGAACATCATGCGGTTGTAAAGTTGTCCCGCACGAACCTGATCACATCTCCACATCGTCTCGGTCATTGCCTTGCCTCCTGTGTATCGATTGAGTTCCAGGTTTTCTAACCACATCAGATCGGAGACTTCTTCACTACTTTGGTTCCTGTTCACGTTCAACACCTTTCCTGGAAATAAGGGTGCAATCCTTCAATCCATCGGAGCCTGTAAAGCGAGAGGGGCAAACCCGCCAGAGGAATGCCCCTCTTTACTGCTACTACGAACTTCTCAATCAGCTACTACAGCGAATGCTGCTTACTTCTTCTCATCAACGTCTACATATTCGGCATCGATCACGCCTTCATCCTTCTTCGGCTCTTCGGCGGATCCAGCCTGGGCGACGGGCTCAGACTGAGCAGCTGCGTTCGCCTTGTACAACGCTTCCGCAAGCTTGTGGCTTGCAGTGGTTAGACGCTCGCGGGCCGCGTTCAGCTCACCGGAATTTGGTGTCCCGGTAAGAGTTTTCTTTGCATCCTCGAGGGCCGATTCGACATCGCTCTTGTCCGATCCGGAGACCTTTTCTCCAGCGTCCTTGAGCATCTTCTCGACGTTGTAGACCATCGAGTCGAGGCCGTTGCGCGCTTCAACCTCTTCGCGCTTCTCCTTGTCCTCGGCGGCGTGCGCCTCGGCGTCCTTCGCCATGCGCTCGACCTCTTCCTTGCTGAGGCCCGAGGAGCTGGTGATGGTGATCTTCTGATCCTTGCCGGTGGCATTGTCCTTCGCGGTCACGTTCAGGATGCCGTTGGCGTCGATGTCGAAGGTCACCTCGATCTGGGGCACGCCGCGCGGAGCCGGAGGAATTCCGCTCAGCTTGAACTTGCCCAGAGTGCGGTTCTGCGCTGCCATCGGACGCTCGCCCTGGAGGACGTGAACCTCAACCTCGGTCTGCGAGTCCGCAGCCGTGGAGAAGGTCTCAGTCTTCTTGGTCGGGATCGTCGTGTTGCGAGTGATCATCGGAGTCGCCACACCGCCCATCGTCTCAATCGAGAGGGTCAACGGGGTGACGTCGAGCAGGAGGAGATCCTTCACGTCGCCTGCGAGAACACCGGCCTGAACCGCTGCACCGATCGCGACAACTTCGTCAGGGTTGACGCCCTTGTGGGGCTCCTTGCCGAAGAGCTCTTTGACCAGCTGCTGAATCTTTGGCATGCGGGTCTGTCCACCGACGAGAACAACCTCGTCGATCTTGCTGGCATCGATGCCTGCATCCTTCAAGGCCTGCTTGCTGGGGCCAATCGAGCGCTGCAGAAGATCGTCGACCAGGCTCTCGAGCTTGGCGCGGGTCAGCTTGCGGACAAGGTGCTTCGGTCCACTGGCATCGGCCGTGATGAACGGCAGATTGATCTCGGTCTCCTGCGCGGTCGAAAGCTCGATCTTGGCGCGCTCCGCGGCGTCCTTCAGACGCTGCAGTGCCATCTCGTTGCCCTTCGAGGTGAGGTCGAGGCCGCTCTCGGCTTTGAACTCGGAGATGAGCCAGTCGACGATGCGCTGGTCGAGATTGTCGCCGCCGAGGTGAGTGTCACCGTTGGTGGACTTTACCTCGATGACGCCTTCACCGACCTCGAGGATCGAGATATCGAAGGTACCGCCGCCGAAGTCGTACACGGCGATGGTCTCGTCCTTCTTCTTGTCGAGGCCATAGGCGAGTGCAGCCGCCGTCGGCTCGTTGACGATACGCTTGACGTCGAGACCGGCGATGCGGCCCGCGTCCTTAGTGGCCTGGCGCTGCGCGTCGTTGAAGTACGCGGGGACAGTGATGACGGCCTCAGTGACGGAGGTGCCAAGGTAGTCTTCGGCGGCCTTCTTCAGCTTCTGAAGGATCATGGCCGAGACCTCGGGCGGGGTATACTCCTTGCCCTGCGCGCTGACGGCGATATGATCGCCCTGCTGCACGACCTTATAGGGCACCATCTTCATCTCGTCGGTGACTTCGTTATAGCGCCGTCCCATGAAGCGCTTGATCGAATAAATTGTGTTTTCAGGATTGGTGATCGCCTGACGCTTGGCCACCTGGCCTACCAGACGCTCTCCACTCTTGGTGAACGCGACGATTGACGGCGTCGTGCGGCCGCCCTCCTCGTTCGCAATCACCTTCGGCTCTCCACCTTCCATCACGGCTACGCATGAATTGGTGGTTCCGAGGTCAATACCAATAATCTTTCCCATCGCTGTCTCCCCATCATGGGCTACGGTTTGGTTGTAGCCCGAATCTCAATAACCCAAGGGCATCATCCCACCTTGAGTGACTTATTGTCAATGTATATGATGTGACTCCATGCAGGGAAGATTCATTCCATTCCCTGGTTTTCGGAGTATTCTTCCAATCACCAGAATTTTGGGTCCCGGAAAGACTATGGGGCGGTAAATTCATGTTTTCAGGGCGATTAGCGTCTAAGTTCAGGGCCTCAGCTCCAACCCAAGCCGAAGTTGTGCGTCTTAGTGTGGTACGTGCTCGTTTGTTTGGTCGGTTTTAGCCTGAGTAAGACCATCTACCAACCAGTTTTGCGCTAAGGGGAAGGCCTGTCGATGTCCAGTTCCGCGACCGTACCTGCCGACCACTCCGCCGAGGTGACCCAGGGGGTCAATCCCTGGCTGATTGCCGCCTCCGTCATGCTGGCCACCTTCATGGAGGTGCTGGACACCGCGATCGCGTCGGTGGCGCTCCCTTACATCGCAGGATCGCTTTCGGCTTCGAACGACGAGGCGACATGGGTGCTGACCAGTTACCTGGTGGCCAATGCGATTGTGCTTCCGGCGAGCAACTGGTGCTCGCTGCGCTTTGGGCGGAAGAAGTTCCTGGTCACCTGCGTGATTATCTTTACGATCGCCAGCTTTGCCTGCGGAGCTGCTCCGACCCTGGGCATGATGCTGCTGGCTCGCATTGTGCAGGGCGCTGGAGGAGGAGCTTTGCAGCCGCTGTCGCAGGCGATCCTCTTCGAGTCGTTCCCGCCAGCCAAACGAGGAGCTGCGGCGGCGGTGTTCGCCTTCGGTGTGGTGGTCGCGCCTGTCCTCGGTCCGACGCTGGGGGGATGGCTGACCGATACCTATTCCTGGCGCTATGCCTTTTACATCAATATTCCGGTGGGCATACTGGCGGTGTTCATGATCAGCCGGTTTGTCAAAGATCCGCCGTACATCAAAAACGCCAAGGTTCCCCCGTTCGACAACCTGGGCTTCGGGATGCTGGTGGTCTGGACGGGATGTCTGCAGGTGATCCTGGATAAAGGGCAGGAGGACGACTGGTTTGGGGCGACCTGGATTCGCTGGGCGTTCTGCTTCATGATTTCGGCATTTATTTCGTGGGTTTGGATCTCGTGGAAGAAGAAGAATCCGCTGGTCGATCTCAAGGTGATGAAGGACCGGAACTTCGCGATTGGGTGTCTTCTGATCTTCCTGTTCGGGGTAGCGATCTATTCGACGGTGACGGTGCTTCCGCTCTTTTACCAGGAGCTGCTGGGCTACACAGCGTTCACGGCTGGGGTGGTGGTTGCTCCCCGTGGCCTTGGGGCGATCTGTGGAATGCCGGTGATCGGGTATCTGTCGAATAAGGTGGACCCGAGATATCTGCTGACCTTCGGGTTCGTCGTCTTCGGACTGACGACGCTTTATTTCGGAAACCTTACGCTGGATATCTCGCCGACGACTCTGCTGGTTCCGATCCTGATTACGGGCTTTGGGTTGAGCTTCGTCTTCGTGCCGATTACGACAGCGGCTTACGGCACGCTTCCTAACGAGCAGATCGGTAATGCCAGCGGTCTGTTCAACCTGATGCGGAATGTGGGAGGGTCGATTGGAATCTCGGTCGCGCAGACGCTCCTGACGCGCCGGTCGGCGGTGCACCAGAACCTGATCATCAACTCGGTTCCCATCACCGGTCAGCAGTTTCAGAATTCGGTGCGGAGTACGACGGGTTTTCTTTCGGATTACTTCGGGCCGGCGAACGCGGCGGGGCCGGCGCATGCCACGCTCTACCGGGAGTTGCAGAGACAGGCTGCGAGTTGGGCTTTCGTTGATGTCTTTCGCTGGCTTTCGCTGTTATGCTTTGGCTGTGTGGTCGCTGTCTGGATGCTGAAAAAGGTGAAGCCGGGCAAGGGTCCGGTCGGAGCCCACTAGGCGCCGCGCAGCTCCCACAGAAATGGACGTTCGCCGGGCTCCTCCCTACCGGCTGCGATAAACTCGAAGTTTGCGAGTGTGCCGGATCTTCTCGGCTGGTTGCAGGTCTGTAGGAACGGAATGAATCTGCTGGTACAGGTTTTATTTTGGGTCGCCGCAGTCGGCTCAGTGACGTCGACGATCTACTGCCTGATGGTCATCACGGCGGCGGTTCGGTTTGGACTTCGACGTCGACGTGAGGATCGCGCCGCAGAGGTGTCCGATTTTTTACCTCCCGTGAGTGTGCTCAAGCCGCTTCACGGTACAGAAGATGGTCTGGAACGAAATCTCGAAACATTCTTTGAGCAGGACTATCCGGAGTTCGAGTTGCTGTTCTGCGCACGGCATGAGAGCGACGCCGGATTGCAGCTGGCCCAGAAGGTCGGGCAACGCTATCCGCACGTGAATGCCAGGTATGTGACGTGCGGAGAGCCTCCGCCGCAGTTTCATAACGCCAAGGTCTTTTCGCTGTCGAAGATGGATTCGATAGCGAAAAATGAGCTGTACATCACAAGCGATGCCGATGCGCGGGTGACGCCGGTTTATCTGCGGAAGATGGTGCAGAACCTGAAGGACCCGAAGGTTGGGCTGGCCTCGAGCATCTATCTGGGCACGGTACACAAAGGTTCAGAGGCGCGGTTCTCGTCGCAGCTGGATGCGGTGGGCAAGAGCGTGGAGATGAGCTCCGGAGTGATGGTGGCCGACATGCTCGAAGGCACCAAGTTTGCCCTGGGCGTGACGATGGCGGTAAGAAAGCAATCGTTCGTCGTGGCCGGAGGCTTTGAGGAACTCGGCCAGTTCTATGCGGATGACTTTGTGCTCGGGAATCGGCTGGCGACGCGCGGGGTAGGAGTTCTGCTGGCGACGCACGTGATTCGTTTGTTGGTGGAGGACACGCCGTTCGGAGTTTCTTTCAGGAATCAGCTGCGATGGATGCAAAGTACCCGGCGTTCGCGGCCGTGGGGCCATCTGGGAAGCGGATTGACGTTCGCGATGCCGTTCGGGCTATCCGGCCTGCTGTGGGGGCTTCTGAGCGGGCATGCGCTGCTGGGAGTGGTATGGCTGGCGGCGATGGTGGCGAACCGCTGGATCCAGGCTGGGACGGTGCTGCGGGTGATGGGAGACAGTGACTGGCTGCATGGGATGCTGATCTATCCGGTGCGCGATCTGCTGGGAAGCCTTCTGTGGGTGGGAAGCTATGGCGGCGATCGTTTTTATTATCGCGGCCAGACGTATCGGCTACGCGAGGGCGGACGCGTCGAAGCTCCCTGAGCGGGAGAGCGTCGGGATTTTGACGCTGTGGAGTAATCCCGCAAGGCCATAAGGTTGACGTAGACCAAGATCGCGTTGCATCCCTTTCTTTAGAACACGTTAAAAAGGAACTTGGCCCCATCGAAGCCGCACGAAGGTGCGGCAGCGATGGGGCCAGGCTCATGCTGAATCGGTCGTTCGGATTCAGATTTTATAGGGAGTTATTAGGCCAGACGGCGCTTGAGGGCGCCAGCAGCACCAACGAGACCGGTTCCGAGCAGCATGAGGGTGGAAGGCTCAGGAACAGGGGAACCCTGGCTCAGAGCAGTTGCCTGGAAGGTCACAACACCAGCGGTGTTCGTTGTGAAGAGGAGCTTGATGTCAGTGGGATCGTAGTTAGCATCTGCCGAGACGATCGTGCCACCACCGACGCAGTTGTTGAACTCACCAGCCAGCGTGCAGGAGATGCTGTTGAGCGTGAGGGTAAGAAGGGTGCTTCCGCTGCCGAAGACGAGCTGGGCAGGATCGGCGGGGTTATAGCTTGCATAGTTGATGGGCGAAGTGATGAAGCCAGCCTCGCCAGCGGTAAGCAGATTCTTGAAGCTACCTTGGATGGTAGAGTCAGCACCCACGTTGATGGTGTTGGGGTTGAAGATCAACTCGCTTCCAGTGTCCTCTACCGAGCTTCCGGTTACGGAAAACTGACCTGTGATCGGGGTTGCATGCAAGGCCGGAGCTACAACTGCGAGGGCCGAAAGAACTACCAGGGAAGATAAAAATTTCTTCATTGAAGAAATTCTCCTAAGTACAAATGAATTTTTTGAGCGCACGTTAAGTGCCTTGGTCTTGCTGGTAAGTAGTAGATGCGACTAAAGTTGTATTGCCAAGCCTGAAAGATTTTTCTGGCCAATGTGCATACTTTTGCGCATAGAAGTTTCTCCCCTGTTTGTACGAACATGGAGAAGATTTTTCGGGATATCAGTGTTTGAAATTTTTTTAAACATATGCAAACCATTGCAATGTTAATGCCAAAAATAAACCGATTATCGGCTAAATGTTGAAAGGCCGTAAGTTGGTATAGTTGCGGTTTTCTGCATAAATCAGCAGAAAGTGGGCATTCTCGGTGCCAGTTATCGGTCATGAGCCTGCCGGGACCAGAAACAGGGCCAGGAAGCGTGTCATTTCGGGAAGTAGTGCGCCTGTTTTGGGAGGCGCAATCCCGTTTTGGTGAGCTTTACGAAGAGAAGCGTCTCTCCTGCAGCGACAAGAAAGCCGAACCACGCGATCGAAGGCAGGATGTGGTTCGGTTTCTTGTTGTGTGAATCAGAGAGTTGCGATGTGAGCCTGTATCAGGCGAGGCCGTTGCGGGAGATGACCTCTTTGTAGAAGTGAGCGCTGAGCTTCGGTGTGCGTTTCTGCGTCTTGAAGTCTACGTAGTGGAGGCCGAAGCGATAGGCGTAACCGTCGGCCCACTCGTAGTTGTCCATGAAGGACCAGCAGAAGTAGCCCTTGACGGGGACGCCTTCGGAGACTCCGCGCTGGAGCTGGGTGATGTAGTTGCGGAGGTACATGACACGGTCGGAGTCGTAGACGTGGCCGTCAGGGGTGAGGACGTCGGTGGAGGAGGCTCCGTTCTCGGTGATGTAGATCTCCTTGACGCCCCAGATTTCGGCGATGAATTTGGGGCCCCAGTAGAGACCTTGCGGGCCGACGCGCAGCCAGGGACTCATCATGTGGGGGTAGGACTCGGGTGCGGGAATGATGGCGTAGCCGCGTGGGCTGCTGTCGGCGCGGACCCAGGTGGTGGTGTAGTTGTTGAGGCCGACGAAGTCGATGGGGGAGCCGATGGCCTTCATGTCGGCGTCGGTGAACTTGGGCGCGTCGGCTCCGTGGTGGGCGAGGTAGGCGTCGGTGTATTTGCCCTCGAGGACGACGGTGAGGTAACCGGCGTTTTCTTCGCGCATGGCTTTGGAGGCTGCGGTGATGTGTTCAGGGGTCTCGATGACGGGAGCGCAGGCATCGGCGTTTTCGGCGAGGCCGACTTTAGTGCCGGACTTCGCGTGGGCGCGGATGGCCTGTACGCCAAGTCCGTGGGCGAGGACGGCGTGGTGGCGCACCTGATTGACCTTGTCGACGGAGAGCTTGAGGCCGGGAGCGTGGCGACCGTCGCGGTAGCCGATGTCGACGAAGGACTTCATCTCGTTGAGGGTCATGAAGTGCTTGACGCGGTCGGAGAGGTGCTGGGCGACGTATCCGGCGTAGGCAGCGAAGGCCTCTGAGGTGTCGCGGGACTGCCAGCCGCCCTTGTCTTCGAGGGCCTGCGGGAGATCCCAGTGGAAGAGAGTGCAGTAGGGCTGAATGCCGTTGCTGAGAAGCTCGTCGACGAGGCGGCTGTAGAAGTCGATGCCTTTGGGGTTGGGAGTGCCGGTGCCGTTGGGGAAGATGCGTGGCCAGGCGACGGAGAAGCGGTAGGTCTTGAGGCCGAGGGCCTTCATGAGCTGCACGTCTTCCTTGTAGCGGTGGTAGTGGTCGTTGGCTACGTCGCCGGTGTCGCCGTTGTTGGTCTTGCCGGGGGTGTGGGAGAAAGTGTCCCAGATGGAGGGACCGCGTCCGTCTTCGTTGACTGCGCCTTCGACCTGGTAGGAGGCCGTGGCCGATCCCCAGAGGAAGCCCTTGGGGAAGAGGTGGGGAGCGGGGGTGGTTGGGTGGAGATTTGCGGGTTCAGCTGCGGCGAAGGAGGGAAGAACGGAGGGAACGAGAGCGGCAGAGCTTACGAGTTTTGCAAATTCGCGTCTGGAAAATCGATTCGGCACTGGGTCATCCTCTTGATTGCTGAGGGGAGTTTAGCTGTTTGCGATGAGGGAATGCCAACCGTTCAGACGGCTAAATGACGCGAGCAGAGGAGATTGCAGGACGCATCAGGCTTCGGCGGGTTGGACAGCACCCAGTGTTTTTGCGTCGTCACCGGCTCTGCGGCGAATCCAGCGGTTCATCGGCTCGGAATAGATTGCGGAGACGAGCCATCCCAACAGGCCTGCACAGACGATGGCCGCGATGAAGAGCAGAGGCACATCGTGAAGGGGCTTGCCGAGGCGAAGGAAGACTCCGAAGAGGGCGAGGACGACGAACATGTGGGAGAGATAGATCTCATAGCTGTGCTGTCCGAGCATGCGCAGAGGCCGCAGGATGGCGGGGGATCTCCATGAGGACTGGGCCGCGGCGGTGATCACGAGGCAGGTCCCCAGAGCCAGCAGAGTCATGTTGAGACCGTTCCTTCCAAGACCCCATGCATAGGCCTTGATGGAGAAGCAGAGGCTGAAGATCAGGAGTGCGGAGCCGATTGTCCCGCAGAGATAGATTGCGGTTCTGGAGAGGCGGCGGCTCGAGAGCACGAGGGCGGTGATGCATCCGAGGGCGATTGCGTCCATTCCGCCGAGGTAGCTGTACTCGCGCCACACGGGATTGGGGTTGAAGGCTTTGGCTCGGGCGAAGGGACCGGCGATGACGAAGATCGTGAAGAAGGGGATGAGTAGCTTTCGGGTGCGGAGGAGACGGAGCGCCAGAGGAAAGAAGAGATAGAACATCTCTTCGACGGAGAGTGACCAGAGGATGTCCCAGTTGCCGGGAAGGTAATCGAGCCGCGCTTCAAGCAGGTTGATGTGGAAGGTGAGGGCGGCGAGGAGTGCTCTGCCGAGGCCGCCGGTCTTTGAAGAGACGACGTATCCGGTGACGTGTGCGAGATGCAGGCCGCTGAGGATGCAGAGCAGGAGAAGAAGCAATGGCGCTATGCGGGCGAAGCGCAGGAGATAGAAATCCTTTATGGAGATGTTGCCGGGGGTGCTCCATCTGCGCAGGCTTGTCGACGTGATCAGAAAACCGGAGATGACAAAGAACATCTGCACTCCGAATTGCCCGTTCCATACGAGAGAGTAGACAAGCTGCAGTGGAAGTCCCTTCGTGTAGGGGACGTGGGCGGAGAGCAACCGCATGTTGACGTGGTTCATCAGGACGAAGAGGATCGACAGCCCGCGCAGCAGGTCGATGCCGTCGATGCGGTTCCAGCTTCTGGAGGGGGTTGCGCTCACGGCTTCAGTATCGGTGAGGGAGGGTGGCTGTTCAGGGGCTTTCGAGAGTGCTGAACCTGTTTGGATAATCAGGTCTGGCTTTTTTGGGTCTTGGGGATCGTGGAGGCACAGTGTCTGATTCGTCATTCTGAGCGAAGCGAAGAATCTCTGTATTTTGCTTGTGTCGGTGGAGAAGCCAGGGGTACTTCACGGACTCATCGCGTAGAACACCTCTCTGAGCCTCTCGGTATTATTCCGTGCCCGGGAAGAGAGTGAGGGGAAGTGCATCCTGCAAAAAATACAGGGATTCTTCGCTCCGCTCAGAATGACGGCAGTAGTGGCTCAGATGACGGCGGTGGAAGTCAGAAGGATGGCGGTGATGGGGCGGAAGAATGATGGTGGGAGAGGCGGTTGTTCGTGTAGTTGCGGGCTAGGGGAGTTTTTTTGCTTCGGCTTCGGGGTTCCAGTGATCTTTGCCTCGGAGGAAGTTTGCGGGGAGATACTGCTTCGCCTCGGCAGCGGTGAGCTGATGCGTCCATGATGGTCGCTGCGAGGTTGCGGCTCCGGGGCCGGTGTTGTCGTGCTCGGCGTAGTAAGCAGTCTGCTCGTTGGAGGTCTTGCCCCAGTTGTTCCAGCCCTGAGGAGCGAGTGTGGCGGGCAGCTCGGTGTGGAGATAGACGACGCGCGAGTAGGGCCGCCAGGGGCGTCCGAGGTAGAAGTGCTTGTCGGCCAGCGCGGTCTCGTCGGCGGTGACGCGGCTGTTGACGATGACGTAGCCGGTGGTCTGGTCGGCGCTGGTGCGCGACTGCGCGGTGAGGAAGGCGGGGGAGAGCTCGTGGAGCTCGCTGTGGTCGAAGACGGCCTGGGCGTTGCCGAAGATGAAGTCGACCGTGCCTTCGATGTAGGTGTCGAGGTAGTACTGGCGGCCGTAGTCGGCGAAGAGCGTGTCCTGATGGCCGAGGATGCGGCAGTGTTTGAAGATGGCGCGGTCGGAGCGGACGGCGATGGCGACGGCCTGGCCGGTGTTGCCGGCGGTGTTCTCGAAGGTGAGGTTGTCGGCCTCGAAGCCGGGTGCGTCGACGCGGACGGTCTCGGTGAAGAAGGTTCCTCCGGCCTGCTTGGCGTTGAGGGAGTTGGTAATGACGACGTCTTCAGGATTTTTACCCATGCCGACGAAGGTGATGTTGGCATGGTTCTGGGTGACGATGACGCGCTCATGGTAGGTGCCGGGTTCGATCTCGATATAGACGCGGCCGCCCTTGCCTGCGAAGGGGTGATGATCCATTGCCATCTGGATGGTGGGGAACTCGGTCGTTCCCTCGATGCCGGTTTTGACTCCATGGGCGACGCGGACGTGGACGTCCTGGGCGAAGGCGTGGGGGCTGAGAGAGGTGACGAGCAAAAGTGGCAGGACCAATCGCATGGGTGAAAGAGTAACAGGAAAGAGCTTATTGTGGCGGAACGGTTTAGGTGGGTTTCGGGTGTGGATTTCTGAGTGCTAGAATGAGACGTGTGCCGGGTCCTACGCGACGTAATCCCGCCAACCCCGCCAGGTCCGGAAGGAAGCAACGGTAACGGGTCATTACGGGCGCAGTGGGTAGCCCGGTACATTTTTATGCCTCACACCGTCGTCCGGGGGTTGCGCTGTGGTCGTAGTGGGGCGTCCCGCGGTCCTATCTTGCCTTCTTCGAGTCAACTCTTGTTTCTATCCCTCTTTACATCGGCCGGTCGGGTTGAGGACGCCAGCAAGGTGCTTCATGAGGGATGGAGTTGTGCGCCATGGAGTGACAGGCGGACCTTTCTTAGAGAGAATAATTGGCGTTGTATGAATGGAAGTTCAGCATTATCCCCCAGGATTGAGGTGCAGGTTTGAGTCTTACGTTGAAGCCGCGGACACAGGTGCGCGCAAAGATCTCTTCAGTAGGAGCCTATGTTCCACCACGGCTGTTAACCAATGCTGACCTGGAGAAGATGGTCGAAACCAATGACCAGTGGATCGTGGAACGTACGGGGATTCGCGAACGCCACATTGTAGATAAGGGAGTGGCGACGAGCGATCTGGCTGTTCAGGCTGCCAAGTGCTGCCTGGCAAAGCGGGGGCTTAGCGCGAGCGAGATTGAGGTGATTATCGTCGCCACGGTGACACCGGATATGTTGTTTCCGGCGACGGCCTGTCTTGTGCAGGACAAGCTGGGAGCAAAGGGTGCGTGGGGCTTCGATCTGTCGGCTGCATGTTCAGGTTTTCCATATGCGCTGCAGGTGGGAGCCAAGCTGATTGAGAGCGGAATGCACAAGAAGGTCCTGGTGATTGGGGCCGATGTGATGAGCTCGATCATCGACTATACGGACCGGACGACTTGCGTGATCTTCGGCGATGGCGCGGGAGCAGTGCTGCTGGAGCCTTGCGCGGAAGGCGAGGTCGGCCTCATCGATTACTGGCATGAGATTGATGGTTCCGGCGCCGTTGCACTGAATATGCCCGGAGGCGGAAGCCTGCATCCGTCGACTGTCGAGACCGTGGAGCAGAAGATGCACTATGTCCATCAGGACGGGCAGGCTGTATATAAGTTTGCCGTGCGCAAGATGGCAGAGGCCGCCGAGACCGTGCTGAACCGGAATGGCGTCTCCGGAAACGAGCTTGCGTGTTTTATTCCGCATCAGGCAAATAAGCGGATTATTCTTTCGACGGCAGAGCGGCTGGGACTTCCAGTGGAGCGGGTGGTCATCAATATCGATCGCTATGGGAACACGACAGCCGCGACGATTCCACTGGCGATGCAGACTGCGCTGGATGAGGGAAGGCTGAAGAAGGGCGATCTGGTTCTGCTGGCCAGCGTTGGAGCTGGGTTTACGGTTGGAGCCACTCTGTTGCAGTGGGAGTTTTAAAGCAGTCAGCATAGTTGGTTAGAAGTCAGGGTGAGCCGGATGGGTTCGCCCTGACTTTTTAATGGAACCTGGAGAATTTCCTCGTATATCTAGAAGATATGGTTTGAAGCGATGAAGAAGAAAAGTCTCCGGAGCGACCGGCGGCAGCTTCAGCCACGATCGTAGCCTCTCTTCTCCCGCCTCTGTCAGCGAGTAGACATACCGGTCCGGCCTCCCCTTTTGGATCCTGCAAAAAATACAGGGATTCTTCGCTTCGCTCAGAATGACGGATTTTTCTTGTCTTCCATGGAAGATTACGCGGTGGTGTTGCTTTCGGAGGCAAGACCGTGCGAGGTCTCGACGTCTTTCGCGGTCCGGTAGAGCTGCCGGAAGGCGATGAAGCAGCTGACGAGGATCACGCTCCAGGTGACGACGAGAAGTGGGACTGCGTACTGCTCCGAGATGCGATCCCAGAAGCGGAGGATGGGTCTGCCGCAGTAGAGGCCGAGTCCGGCGGCGATCAGGTGTCGTGCGGTCCGGCTGATGGTGAAGGCGGTGAGGAACTTGCGCTTCGACATCCTGAGTGCTCCCGCGGCGAGGACGAAGGGCGCGAGGGGCATGGGCGGGGGAAGAAGGGCCGGGAGTGCGACGGCCAGAATGGCGTGGCGCTCCATCCATTCGCAGACGAGCTTGAAGATCCGTTCCGGGACTCGTTTTTCGAGAAAGGCCATGCCTCCGGACTGTCCGACGCGGTAGCTGAGATATCCGCCGATGACGGAGCCGATGGAGGCGACCACGACGAGCATGAGCCAGTTGGCATGGCGGGCGGCCATCAGGACGAGCATGATGTCGGTGATGCCGGGAATGGGCAGAGGGATAAACGACGAATCGACGATGGAGACGAGGAAGAGGCCAAAGGGGCCGAAGGAGAAGAGGAAGTGCATCAGCGGGGAGCGATGCCGGACAGGAGCCATGACCATGAGCGCGGCTTTAGCCGTGGAGTCAGCCACAAATACGGTGGCGGCCGGGGTGGTCATACAGCTTATGACGCGAAGTGGAGCGGCATAGTCTCGGTAAGAGTGCTTAAAAACTACGTTACTGCTTGATTTAGAGGAAACGGAGGGATGAGAGCGGAGGAAGGATATCGGATTCGGCGGCGTAGCTGCGAAAGAGCTCGATGGTGCGGATGCAGTCGTCGGTGAGGATGTAATGGATGTTGGAGGAGAGGTAGTGGTGGATGGTCGCGGGCGGGATGGCAATGCGCGGCGCCCACTCGCTGACGAGGTCGTCGATGCGGGCGAGGCCGTGGTTGCGGGAGTCGATGAGATGTCCTGTGAGCTGGTCCGCGGTGAGGTGGCTTGCTGCAAGGGCCTCCGGGCGTACGGCCCAGACAGCGGCGACCCAGGGTAAGCCGGTGCGGGTGCGCCACTCGTGAGCGAGATCGAACCACTCGCAGGGGCCGATGGCGTCTTCGATCTGCCGACGGGATTCGAGCGCGAGCAGGGCGGGATCGCCGATGAGCAATGCGGCGTCGGCCTGCTGAAGCATGGCGATGGGGTCACCGGAGGCGGTGAGGAAGCTGGGTTCGGTGTGGAGGAAGCGGCGGAAGAGAATCTCGGCGTAGGCTCGGGAGCTGCGTGAGGCGTTGTGGGCGGCGACGGTGCGGACGGTCTCGAGAGTGTGAGGCTGCTTGACGATGAGCTGGATGGAGCGGACGCGGTCGAGTGAGGCGATGGTACAGCCGGGGATGACGGCGAGCTCGGGTGTGAGTGAGGCGATGGGGATGAGGCCGAGATCAGCGCGTCCGGCGAGGAGCTCGTCGGCGCAGAGTGCCGGGAGAGTGTAGTGGAGCTGGTAGTGTTCCGCGAGTATGGAGGAGAGCGGAGGATGCTCGAAGTCCCACATGAGAGGAGCCGGGTTGAGAAAGTTGATGGCGGCTACGCGGACGGGATGGAATGAGGTGCCCAAAGGTCTAGTGTAGAAGATGCGCTAAGGAGAGATAGGATGCGGCGTGCGATCATCGGCTTCCATAAGGACGAAGAAGATCATTGGGTGGCTGAGCTTGAGTGCGGCCATGGGCAGCATGTGCGGCACGATCCTCCGTGGACGGTTCGGGAGTGGGTGACGACGGAGGAGGGACGGACGTCTCGACTGGGGACGCAGCTTGAATGCCGAAGATGCGACGAAGGTCTATGAAGTTTCTGACTGATTTCTTCTAACGGTTGTAGGATTCATGGCGTGTGCGAAGTTCGTGCAGAGCTTCAGCCATGGAGGAGACGGATGAACCGACGGAAGTTTCTTTCTACCTCGGGCGCGACGGCGCTGGTGCTGGGTTCGGGCGTTCGAGGATCGTCCGCTGCCGCGCCGGATGCTGCGAAGGCTTCTGAGAAAGAAGCGATGAAGCTCGGCTGCCAGAGTGCGCCGACTACGGATGCGCACCTGAAGTATCTGGCGCGTTATGGCGTGAGGCATATCTGCGGGTATCCGGAGACGTCGGGCGGCAGGGTAGCGTCGACGGTGGATGAGTTGAGCCGCATGCGTGAGCTGGCGGAGAAAAATGGGATTGAGGTACTGTGCGTCGGGCCGCCGATCCTGGAGTCGAGCTATATCGACAAGGAGAAGCATCCGGCGATCATGCTGGCGAAGAGTCCGGAGCGTGACCGGGATATCGAGCAGATACAGGAGCTGATTCGAAACTGCGCTCGCGCAGGACTGCCTTCGATCAAGTACAACATGAGCATTCTGGGTGTGCTGCGTACGGGCAGGACGCCGGGCCGCGGCGATGCGAGTTACAGCCAGTGGAAGCTGAGCGAGGCGCATCCGAAGACTCCGCTGACGATTGCAGGACACGTGGACGCGGATATGTTCTGGGAGAGGATCACTTACTTTCTCGATAAGGTGATTCCGGTGGCGAACGAGTACAAGATTCGGATGGCGTGTCATCCGCAGGATCCTGGGGTTCCGCCCGAGGGGTATCAGGGCGTGGATCGTGTGCTGGGGACGGTGGATGGCCTGAAGAAGTTTGTCGCGATTCAGGAGAGCGAGTATCACGGGTTGAACTTCTGCCAGGGGACGGTGTCGGAGATGCTGGCCGATCCCGGTAACGAGATCTTCGATGTGATCCGTTATTTTGGGACGAGGAAGAAGATCTTCAATGTTCACTTCAGAAATATTCGCGGCCATCGGAATGACTTTGTCGAGGTGTATCCGGATGAGGGCGATGTGAATATGTGGAAGGCGATTCAGGTCTATAAGGAGGTTGGCTATCCTTATATGCTGATGCCGGATCATGTTCCTGTGGCGGAGAGCGATCCCGCAGGATTGCAGTCATTTGCGTTCTGCTATGGATATATCCGGGCATTGATCCAGGCAGTGCATTCTCCGGAAGTGGGTTAGAGAGAAAGAGGATAGATTGAAGTCGGGCCAGCAGCAGGGCAGGGTGATCGTAGATGGAGTCCGGGAAGAGGCGCAGCTGGCATGGCTTGCTCTGATTCTGACCCCGGCGATGGGGGCAACACGAACGTGGCGTGTGATGGAGAGGCTCGGTGAGCCGGAGCGGTTGTTCGAGGCTTCGCTGACGGAGCTGGAAGGGCTGGGGATGCCGGCGCACTCGGCGCAGTTCGTCTTCGAGGGCAAGGCGCGGGCCACTGCAGAGGAAGAGTGGACGCGTACCTCGGCAAATGGGGGAACGATCCTGACGCCGACGGATGAGGGGTATCCGGAACGGCTGCGTGAGATCTACGATCCTCCGGCGGTGCTGTGGATTCGTGGTGATGTGCAGCTGTTGTCGCGGCCGGGGATTGCCGTGGTGGGGACGCGGCATCCTTCGACCTATGGGGCCGGGATGGCCGAGATGCTTGCGCGCGATCTGGCTGTTCGGAAGCTGACGGTTCTCAGTGGAATGGCCCGGGGAGTGGATACGGCGGCCCATAAGGGAGCGCTCGAGGCCCGAGGGAAGACGGTTGCGGTATGGGGTACAGGAATCGATGTGATTTATCCGAAGGAGAACAAACGGCTGGCGGAGCAGATCGTCGAGAGCGGAGGGACGATCGTGAGCGAGTATCCTCTGGGGACGTTTCCTGCCCCACAGAATTTTCCGATTCGGAACCGCATTCTGAGCGGAATGAGCGTTGGGGTTCTTGTGATCGAGGCGGGCGAGCACAGCGGAACCCGGATTACGGCGCGTCTGGCGATGGAGCAGAATCGGGACGTCTATGCGGTTCCAGGCAACGTGACCAATAAGAATGCCTGGGGGCCCAATACGCTGATCAAGCAGGGGGCGAAGCTGACGGCGACCTGGGAGGACGTCTGGGAGGACCTTCCATCGCAGATCCGGCTGCAACTGGAAGAAGAGATGGGAGTTACGGGAGCGGATGAATCGAACGCGGCTAAGACCGCATCCTTATTTACTGAAACGCGGCTTTCGGATCACGAACGGATGGTTCTGGAGAGGTTGAAGCAGGACGAGGCGACACAACTGGATGAGTTGATTGAGCATCTGGAGGGGGAGATCGGGTCGGCGGAGATCTTTACAGCTCTGTTTGAGCTGGAGCTGGCGGGGCGGGTAAGACAGCTTCCGGGGAAAAACTATATTCGGACAATGTGAGTCCGGGTTGGCGGTCGGTGGAAAACTTTATCCAGGAAAGAGCTAAGTGGTTTAGGTGGTTTGGTTTAGCAATAGGGTGATCAGGGTCTTATGCGCCGATTGCTCTATCGAGAGATGGTAACGTTTTGGAACTGTCTCCGTCTGTTGGGAGTCATGAAGGGATGACGTACCCGGCGGAGGCGTGTTAGGTTCGCAAGGGAATCCTCGCATAAGAGTGAAGGAATGATGGAACGTTTTGCTTCGGCGGAGCGTTCTGATGAACGAAGGGAACGAATGGCTAAGTCACTTGTGATCGTAGAGTCGCCGGCGAAGGCGAAGACGATCAATAAATATCTCGGCAGCGATTACCAGGTAGAGGCCTCGTTGGGCCACATCATGGACCTGCCCAAAAACGATATTGGCGTAGAGCTGAAGAAGAGGACCTTCGAGCCGACGCTGATCGTCTCTCCTGGAAAGGAGAAGGTCGTCGACCGCCTGAAGAAGCTGGCGGCGAAGGCCGATGCAGTGTATCTGGCGCCTGACCCGGATCGCGAAGGCGAGGCGATTGCGGCGCATCTTTCGATGCAGCTGCTGCCGGTGGTGAAGGACAAGAAGATGCTCCGGCGGGTGACCTTTAATGAGATCACGCAGAAGGCAGTCAAAGCTGCCTTCGAGCATGCCCGCGACGTCGATGAGAATCTGGTCGATGCGCAGCAGACGAGGCGTGTGCTGGACCGGCTGGTGGGCTATCAGATCTCTCCGTTGTTGTGGGACAAGGTTCGGCGTGGACTGAGCGCGGGCCGAGTGCAGACGGTGGCGCTGCGGCTGATCGTTGAACGCGAGCAGGAGATCAATGAATTCAAGCCGGTGGAGTACTGGACGATCGATGCCGATCTTCTGCCGGGTGGTGGCAAGCAGGGATTTACGGCTCGCTTCGTCGGCGTCAACGGCGTGCCTTCGCGTGTGGCGAATGGTGTCGATGCCGAGGGCAAGGAGCAGTTTCTAGCCAATGCTCTGCCGGATCAGGACGCTGTCGATGAGGTCGTCAGCGAACTCAAGGTAGCGAAGTGGAACGTGCGCTCGATCGAGAAGAAGGAGCGCCGGAACAACCCGAAGGCTCCGTTTACGACGAGCAAGCTGCAGCAGGAGGCTGCGGGGCGGCTGGGTTTCAACGTGCGCCGTACGATGGGCGTGGCGCAGAGATTGTACGAAGGCGTGGAACTGGGCAACGAAGGTACAGTCGGTCTGATCACGTACATGCGTACCGATTCGACCCGCGTGAGCCCGGATGCGATTACTGAGGCCAGGGAGTTTATCGGCAAGCTGGGCGCGGGATATCTTCCGGCCAAGCCGAATGAGTATGCGGGGAAGAAGCAGGCTCAGGCGCAGGATGCACACGAGGCGATCCGGCCTACTTCGGTGAAGTTCACCCCCGATTCGATCCGGCGCTATCTGTCGGACGAGCAGTATCGGCTGTACAAGCTGATCTGGCAGCGCTTCGTCGCCAGCCAGATGACTCCTGCGGTCTTTGACCAGACGACGGTGGAGATCGAGGCCAAGGCGAAGCTGACGTATGACTTCCGGGTGAGCGGCAGCGTGCTGAAGTTCGATGGGCACCTGAAGTTCGAAGAGGAAGAGAAGCGGGCGCGTCAGGCAGCTAAAGAGAAGGCCGCGAAGATAGAGCGTCTTGCGCAACAGGGCGAGGCCGACGGCGAAGGCGAGGATGAGTCTGAGCGCAGGCTTCCGGAGCTCGTGGCCGGCGAGGCTCTGAAGCTTGAGAAGCTCGATCCGCAGCAGAAGTTCACGCAGCCTCCACCGCGCTACAACGAGGCGAGCCTGGTGAAGACGCTTGAGGAGAAGGGCATCGGGCGGCCTTCTACGTATGCGTCCATCATTAATACGATTCAGGATCGCGACTACGTAAAGAAGATCACGGGGCGGTTTGTGCCGACCGAGATTGGGATCGTCGTCACGAAGCTGCTGGTTAAGAACTTCCCCTATATCTTCGACACGCAGTACACGGCGACGCTCGAGGGCGAGCTGGATGCCGTGGAAGACGGCCAGGAGCGGTGGACCGATCTGCTCAACGGCTTCTATGACCACTTTGAGAAGGAACTCAAAGTCGCAGAGAAGCACATGGAAGACATCAAGCGGATGGAGGAGCCGACGACGGAGGTATGCGAGAAGTGCGGCTCTCCGCTGATTCTGAAGTGGGGCAAGTTCGGCAGCTTCTTTTCCTGTTCGAACTTCACCAAGTCGAAGCCGATGAATGTGGCCGCAGGACCGTGGAAGAAGGACCCGAAGGCAATCTTGAAGAAGATCACCACGGCGTTTACCTTCCCGATGACGGTGAAGGCGTTGACCGATGATGTGACCGACTTCAGCCGCGAGGCCAAGGATGCCAAGGAGCTGGCTGCGGCGATCAACGAGGCGCAGGGCAAGGGCAAGAAGATCGCAGTTGAGACCTTCAGCTGCGACTTCACCAAGGAGAACTACGCGGCGAAGCCGGACCTGAGCGCGCCGGGAGCGGACGAGATCGAGGAAGAAGAGTTCTGCGATAACTGCGGCCGTGTGATGGTGCTTCGTAATGGACCGTGGGGGCCGTTCATGGCGTGCCCGGGGTATAACGAAGATCCTCCGTGCAAGACGATCCGCAAGCTGACACAGAAGGTACAGCAGAAGCCTCCGGTGCAGCTGGACGAGAGCTGCCCGAAGTGCGGCAAGCCTCTGCTGCTGCGGAATGGGCAGTATGGCGAGTTTGTCAGCTGCAGCGGGTATCCGAAGTGCAAGTACATCAAGCAGGATCTGCTGGATGTGAAGTGCCCGAAGTGCGGCGGCGATATCGCAGTGAGGAAGACGAAGCGCGGCGATGTGTTCTATGGCTGCGTGAACTATCCGAAGTGCGACTTTGCCTCGAACCAGAAGCTGATCAACGAGACGTGCCCGAAATGCGATAGCGCGTATCTGCTTGAGGTCGCCAACGACAAGGGAACGTTCTGGATCTGCCCGAACAACCACGAGGCTTTGCCGAAGCGGCGGAAGAAGAAGGGCGCCCCTGAGGAAGAAGCGGCTCCTACGACTCCTCCGTGCAGCTACGAGAAGCGTGTTGGGGAGCCGGTGGTGAAGACCGAAGGCGCAGCCGCCTGAATTCATTTTTAGAAAACCGAGCAAGGAGAGTAGATGGCGACGGCAGCCGATGCGGAACTGGTATTGAGGCTCTATGAGATGCGGCGCGAGGAGGCGCTGAGGAAGTCGCGGCGCTTCATGGTCTTCGACTTTCAACCGAAGACGGTGGATGAGTTGCGGGCTGTCTCCCGCGACGTGGGATCGCAGTACAACGCTGCCTGGAGACAGGTGCTGAGCTACTGGGAGATGGCGGCTTCCCTGGTTCTGCATGGAGCTCTGGATGCGGATCTGTTTCTGGATACAAACGGCGAAGGCATCCTGATCTACGCGAAGTTTCATCACTTTCATGTGGAGACGGAGAAGCAGTCCGGTAGACCTTTCATGCGGCAGACAGCGGCTTTGATCGAGAAGTACCCTGAAGCCGCAAAGATGCACGAGGGATTTCTACGGTCGTTCGGGTTGCTAAAGGGATAAACGCTGGCGAGACAAGCGTTTTTCTTTTTGCATCATTTCTGTTACAACTACTAAAGTAGTCTTTTGATACTGATGTACGTGCGCCGCCTGGTTTTGCTGGGGCGGCTTTGCTGTAAATTCTTGAAAAGACGGGTTTCAGACTATGGCGAAGGCAGTTTGGAACGGCCAGCTTCTGGCCGAGAGCGAGACGTTTGAGACGGTGGAAGGTAACGTTTACTTTCCCGACGAGACAGTCAAGCGAGAGTTCCTGAGACCGAGTTCGACAACCTCCAGCTGTCCCTGGAAGGGACAGGCAAGGTACTACACGATTGTCGTAGACGGGCAGGAAAATCAGGACGCGGCGTGGTACTACCCGGATCCTAAGCCGGCGGCGCGTAATGTGAAGCACCATATCGCATTCTGGCGTGGTGTTGAGGTAACCAAATAGATTGTCATCGTTTCTGCTCTGGGCCTCCCTAGAGTGTCTGCGGGTGCGGGAGTGAATCCTGCGCAGTATGGTTAAGGCTTATGAACCGTACTTTGACCGACACGGACGACATATCTCCGCTTAAAACGAAAGAAAAGACGCTGGACCCCGGCAACGAGGCAGAGTGGGCCGATCTGCGTCGCCTGGGGCATCGAATGCTCGATGAGATCCTCGATTCGATGCAGGGGCTGAGAAGTGCGCCTGCCTGGGAGCAGATCAATGGCGAGGCGCGGTCAGCGATTGAGCAGGAGGCGGTTCCCTATAAAGGGCAGGGGGCGACGGCGGCCTACGAGAGCTTTGTCCGCAATGTGCTGCCCTACGGCGTAGGGAATGCGCATCCGGGGTTCTGGGGCTGGGTTCAGAGCAATGGGACGCCGTTAGGAATGCTGGCCGACATGCTGGCTGCGGGGATGAATCCTCATCTGGCGGGATTCAATGCTGCTCCAACTCTGGTTGAGGAACAGGTGTTGCATTGGATGGCAGAGCTGATGGGAATGCCTACCGGAACAAGCGGCCTGCTGACGAGTGGGGGGTCTATGGCGAACCTGCTGGGTCTTGCCGTGGGACGTCATGCGTGCGCGGGATTCGATCTACGCGAGGAGGGCCTGACGTCGGGACCGCAGTTGCGAGTGTACTGCTCCCGGGAGACGCACAGCTGGGTAAAGAAGGCGATGGAGCTTCTCGGTCTGGGCAGGGCAGGTCTGAGGGTGATCGGTGTGGATGGAGCATACCGCATGAAGGTGGAGGAGCTTCGTTCGTCGATCGCTGAAGACCGCGCTGCAGGCTACAGGCCGATCTGTGTCGTGGCTACCGCGGGAACGGTGAACACAGGCGTCTCCGACGATCTTGATGCGATAGCGGATGTATGCGCCGAGGAGAAGCTATGGTTCCATGTGGATGGTGCCTTTGGTGCCCTGGCCTACTGGAGCGAGAAGCTACGGCCGGCGTTGCGCGGTATGGAACGGGCGGATTCGCTGGCGTTCGACCTGCACAAGTGGGGATATCTGCCTTATGAGGTGGGCTGTGTACTGGTGCGGGATGCGGAGGTTCATCGAGCCGCATTTGCGACAGGAGCAAGCTATCTGACGGCGATGGAGCGAGGGCCTGCTGCGGGTGGGTTGAGGTTTGCAGATCGAGGGGTAGAGCTTACCCGTGGATTCAAGGCTTTGAAGGTATGGATGAGCCTGAAGGCACACGGCGTGGATGCGATCACAGAGATGATCGAGCAGAATGTCGAACAGGTTCGATATCTTGCGAGACGGATCGAGAGCTCGCCGAAGCTGGAACTGGCGGCGGAGGTTCCGCTGAACGTGGTGTGTTTTAGATATCGCGGTGCGAGTGACGATCAGAACAAAGAGATTCTTCAACGTTTGCAGGAGCGCGGAATCGCTGTGCCTTCGGGGACTGTGCTTGAGGGCAGGTTCGTACTTCGCGTAGCGAACGTGAATCATCGCTCACGCAGAGGGGACTTCGACGCCCTGGTAGAGGCTGTGAAAAGTATTGGGCGGGAAGTGATTGAAGAAGAGAGCAGCGCCGCGCGTTCTTGAGCGGGCGCTGCTGTTTTAGTATGCCTGCGCCTGTTCCAGCGGAAGGCGGACCTGGAAACAGGTGGTTCCGGGGCGAGATTCGACGTGAATATAGCCCGAGTGACGTTGCAGAATGCGCTGTGCGGTATCGAGGCTTAGCCCGAGGCCGCGTCCTGGAGCCTTGGTGGTGTAGAAGGGCTCGAAGATGCGGCTCTTGAGCTCAGAGTCGATGCCTTGGCCGGTATCCCATATCTCGACGAAGGCCATACGGCCCTGCAGGCGGGTACAGATCCGCAGGGTTCCGTTGTCTTTCATTGCGTCGAGAGCGTTTTCGATAAGCACGGTCCACACCTGATTGAGCTCGCGGCCGTAACCGCTCACAGGAGGGAGAGAGGGGTCGAAGTCCGTCACCACGGCCACGCTCTCCAGACGCGACTTGAACATGGCCAGGGTGTTTTCGAGCGACTGGGCCAGATCGATGTCCTGAACGGGCGCCTGGTCCATGTAGGAGTAGTCCTTGATGGCGCGAATCAGGTCGAAGATACGGACAGTGGAGTTGACGACGGTCTCGGCCATTCGTTCGACGCGCAGTGAGCTGGCGAAGGTGGCGATGGCGACAGGCAGGGCCTCTGAGGTGACCAGACCGGCCAGTTCATCGAGCTGGCTGGCGGCGATACCTGTTTCCGCAAGCGAGGGCGCGATAGCCCAGGGATTGGGAATGTTGTGGGCTTCGAGCCAGGTGAGAAGGTCTACCTCGCGATCACTGATAGCCAGGGCATCGGGTGCGCCTTCTTCGGACTCCTGCTCCGCCAGGATGGAACGTGTACGCGCCACCCAGGAGCGGTACTGGGCCGAATGAGTGTCGGAGAGACAGAGATTGCCGAGGCGATACTTCTGGTCGCCGTACTGCCGCAGCTCGGAGAAGAGGCTTGACGCGGAACGCTGGGCGGCGGAGGCCGGGTTGTTGAGCTCGTGGGCCAGATTGGCGGCCAGTTTGCCGAGCGCGGCGAGTTTCTCGGCCTGCTGCTCCATGCGCGTGACTTCGCGGACGCGGTCCATCATGGTGGAGACGCAGCGCTGCGTCATCGATGGAATAGCTGCAAGCATGGCCGGGAAGAGGTCTTCGTGGATGTCGAGCGACCAGCCGGGTCCGACGAGGTAGCCTTCGCCTCCGTAGATCTTCATGCGAGAGAAGGGGAGTTTGCCGGTCATCTGGCCGGCGCGGCCGATCCAGAGTGCCATAGGGCCGGCGTTGTGACGGCGCACGTGGACCTCACCCTTAAGGATGAAGACCATGCGGTCAGGGGGGCTGCCTTCGGCGAAGACCATTGCGCCGTCGTCGCCCATGCGCTCGGTGCCATGGATAGCGAACCAGCGGTACTCATCTTCGGTGAGTCCGTCGAGTGCAGGAATGGTGCGCAGGGCCGAGATGATCTCGGACTGTGAGGTGGGATGCACAGGGGGAGCGATGAAGACCTGGGGTTCTACCGGGGGGTGGAGCAGGGCTTCATAACTACTTGGAGCAGCCATTGGGCGAATCTCCTTCTGCCGTCGCGGGCAGGAAAAACCAAAAACGGAAACTCTTGCTCCATTGTGACAGGTTTGACAACGAGAAGGGAGCAGAGTTCGGGTGGAAAATATGAGGGTTTGTGACGAAAGGGAACGGCGGCACCCCTGAATGGGTGCCGCCGCAGGGTAGAAAAAAGATTATTTATGCCTTTACGACGGCTCCGTTCTCGACCTTGACGGGATCGAGGAAGGGCATCGCTTTACGAAGCTCAGCACCGACCTTCTCGATGCCGTGAGCGGCCTCCTGCTGGCGGATGCGTGCGAACTCGTGACGGCCTGTCTCATTCTCTTCGATGAACTTCTTGGCGAAGGAACCATCCTGAATCTCTTCGAGCAGCTTCTTCATGGCCTTCTTGGTATCAGGCGTAACGATGCGTGGTCCGGCCACATAGTCTCCCCACTCGGCGGTGTCGGAGATGGAGTGACGCATGTAGGCAAGTCCGCCGCGATACATCAGGTCGACGATGAGCTTGAGCTCATGCAAGACCTCAAAGTAAGCCAGCTCAGGCTGATAACCGGCCTCGGTGAGGACTTCGAAGCCAGCCTTGACGAGAGCGGCGGTGCCTCCGCAGAGGACGGCCTGCTCGCCGAAGAGGTCGGTTTCGGTCTCTTCGGTGAAGGTGGTCTCGAGGACTCCGGCGCGGGTGCAGCCGATGCCCTTGGCGTAGGAGAGAGCAAGCTCAAGCGCCTTGCCGGTGGCATTCTGCTCGACGGCGACCAGACCGGGGACGCCGCCGCCTTCGGTGAAGACCTCACGGACGCGGTGGCCGGGGGCCTTGGGGGCGACGAGCGAGACATCGACACCGGCGGGAGGAACGATGGTTCCGAAGCGGATGTTGAAGCCGTGTGCGAACATGAGGGTCTTGCCGGGGGCAAGGTTGGGCTCGACCTCGGCCTTGTGAACCTTGGCCGCGGTCTGGTCGGGGGTGAGGTTCATGATGACGTCGGCCCACTTGGCGACGTTGGCGACGGTGTCGACCTGGAGGCCAGCCTTACGGGCGCGGTCGGCGTTGGGAGAGTCGGGGCGAAGGCCTACACGAACCTCGACGCCGGAGTCTTTGAGGTTGAGGGCGTGGGCATGGCCCTGCGAGCCGTAGCCGATGATGCCGACTTTCTTCGCTTGGATGAGGGAGAGGTCTGCGTCTTGATCGTGGTAGGTCTTTGCCATTTTTCCTTTTCTTCCTTTGTGGTGTTGCGTTAATCGTAAATGGATTTAAGCTTCGTCTTCGGCGAACTGGTTGGGAAGGTCATCGGCCTCGGGGCGGTCGGGAAAGGCCACCGAAGTCTCTTCTGAGGTTTTGGTGCCGAGCGCCTTGAGGACACGGCTGGTGTGATGGCCGCGGCGCATGGCCATGCGGCCCGTGCGCGAGACTTCCAGGACCTCGAAGCTGGATTCGCGCAGGACCTGCAGGAGACCTTCGATCTTGCTGGCGGCTCCTGTCATCTCGAGCATGATGGACTCGGGCGCGAGATCGACGACGCGGGCGCGGAAGACGTTGGCCAGCTCGAAGATCTGCGAGCGCGAGTGCTGGCCGTTGGGGGAGTTGGGGCCTGCCGCGATCTTGATGAGGCAGAGCTCACGAATGACGGCTTCGGAACGTCCGAGCTCGTCGACGTCATGGGTGGTTTCGAGCTTGTAGAGCGAGGCGCGGATGCGGTCGGAAGCATGCTCTGGCGCCTCACAGACAATGGTCATGCGCGAGATTTCGTCGCGCTCGCTCTCGCCGACGGTGAGCGAGACGATGTTGACGTTGAGACGGCGAAAGAGCGAGGCAACCCGGGTGAGAGTTCCGGGCTTGTCGTCTACTAAAGCTACAAAGGTGTGAAGCATCCGTTACGTCCTTATCAGGCTATTGGCTGGGATAAATAGTGAGTTGCGGTTGTGGCAATGCGTCTCCATGAAGGAGGAAGCAGATCGGTGTGCGGGACCTTTTCATCGAGCCACCGGTCTGGAACGAGGACGATCTTGTCGGGGCTTGGATTGAGCCATGCTCCCCACCATGAGAAGGTGCTGTTCGCCATGATGTGATGACGGCAGGAGGACATGAGGCGAAGGTCTTCATGGGCTTCCGTCTGGCTGTTGTGATCGACGAAGATATAGCGTTCGCCGGAGGGGAGATTCTCGCGGCAGTAAGCGATGTCGTCAGAGAAGACGAAGAAGGTCGGATTCGAGATGTGCTGGCGGATGGCCCGGGTCGCGTTTTGATAGTAGGTCATCGGCAGAGCGTCGCGACCGCCGTAGATGGTGGTGTAGTCGCCGCGGCGAACGTGAAGTGAGACAGGAGCTTCGCTGGAGAGGATCTGATTCAGAACCTCGAGATTTTTTCCCGTCGGCGCATCGCGAAGGATGAACTCTTTTCGCAGATGTTCTTCGACGCTCCGTGGATACTGATGTGCCTGAAAGTAGCCGTTGAGGTAGACGTTCTTCGTTCCGGAAGAAACAGGAAGCTCAGGAATGAAGATCCAGTCGGTATGGAACTCAGGATGATAGATGCTGGTGGAGGTCAGGTTCCGCGCAGTCTCGGCGACCGGTCGCTTGTACCAGGCGGAGGAGCACAGCAGCCGGTCATACATGCTCTGATGGCGTACCGGCGCGGAGATGGAGAACTTAGAGAGCATAAAAGGTCGAGGCTGGCCGAACGATACGGCAAGTGCCTCAGGTTCCTGTATAACTTCCAGCGTGCCTGCGTATCGCCGAGCGAAGTAAAGTCCCGCAGCATACTGAAATAGTTGATTTCCAAGACCGGACTTTTGTCTTAGCAGAATTCTCATGGCAAATCTTTCTTGAAGCGGAGATGTGCCCGTAGTGCAGGCAGGCCCCTACTTGCCAGGACGTCTCGGAAACGGGGAGCGGATCGTAATGCCGCTTCCCGCCACGAGAAAAGCAATCTTTATTCATCCTCCGCGGTCTCAAGCAGAGGGTCTTTCTGTGGCCGACGAACCATCTCGTGCAGGGCGGCTCCGGGAGCGATCATCGGATAGACGCCGTCTTCCTTCTCGACGGAGAAATTGATGAGGAAGGCTGTCGGCGCGGTACGCGATTTTGTGACAGTTGGTGTTACATCCTTGCGCTCGGTGACGTGCGCGCCGGGAATGCCATGGGCATCGGCCAGCTTGACGAAGTCGGGCGAGAGGATCGGTGAGCAGGCATAGTTCTTGTCGTAGAAGGCCTCCTGCCACTGGCGCACCATGCCCAGGAAGCCGTTGTTGATGACCGCGACGTTGATGTGCAGGCCCTCTTGCTGGATGGTGGAGAGCTCGGAGGCGGTCATCTGGAAGCCTCCGTCACCGGCGATGCACCAGACATCACAGTCCGGCTGCGCGATCTTGGCGCCGATGGCGGCAGGCAGCGCGAAGCCCATGGTGCCGAGGCCGCCGGAGGTGATGAGCGTGCGGGTGTCCTCGTGCTTGAAGTACTGGGCCTCCCACATCTGGTGCTGGCCTACGTCGGTGGCGATGATGGTCTTGTGGAGACGGCCTGCGGCCTTGGCCTCCTGCCAGATGTCGTTGATGACGTGCGCAGCGTAGAGGTGACCGTTGTCGGGAAGGTTGATGATGTCGCGGACAGCGGCATCGCCCTTCATGGAGCGGATCTCACGCAACCACTCCGTAGTTTGTGGGGTGCCGGAGTTCGCGGTGAAGGCGCTGTCCTGAACCAGGGGAGCAAGCGTGCCGAGCACCTGCTTGAGGTCGCCGATCAGCGCGACGTCTACCTTGACGTTCTTGTTGATCTCGCTGGGGTCGATCTCGATGTGGATCTTCTTCGCATTGGGCGCATAGCTGGCGAGGTTGCCGGTGACGCGGTCGTCGAAGCGCATGCCAAAGGCGAGCAAAAGATCGGCCTGCTGGATGGCGTTGTTGACCCACGACTCGCCGTGCATTCCCATCATGCCGAGAGCGAGAGGGTGTGAGGCAGGGAAGGCTCCCAGGCCAAGCAGGGTGGTGGCGACGGGGATGTGGTGACGCTCGGCGAAGGCGAGGACGTCAGCCTCGGCGCCGGAGTGGATGATGCCGTGACCGGCGAGGATGACGGGCTTCTTCGACTGCCGGATCAGCTCGACGGCGCGGGCCATCTCGGTGGACTCGGCGCGGAGCATCGGGTGCGGACGATAGGGCGCGGGCTCGGCTTCGTCGAAGTTGAAGATCGCGGTGCCCTGCTGGGCGTCCTTGGTGATGTCGACCAGCACGGGGCCGGGGCGGCCGGAGGCGGCGATCTGGAAGGCCTCGCGAATCATCGGGGCGATCTCATCAGCGCGCGTGGCGACGAAGTTGTGCTTGGTGATGGGCAGGGTGATGCCGGTGATGTCGATCTCCTGGAAGGCGTCGGAGCCGAGGACCTTGGACGAGACCTGGCCGGTGATGCAGACGATCGGGATGGAGTCGAGCATGGCGGTGGCAATGCCGGTGACAAGGTTGGTTGCACCGGGGCCCGAAGTGGCGATGGCGACGCCGACCTTGCCGGAGGCGCGAGCGTAGCCGTCGGCCATGTGCGCTGCTCCCTGCTCGTGGCGCGTGAGCACGTGGTGGATGGGGAACTTGCGCAGAGCGTCGTAGGCGGGAAGGATGGCTCCGCCGGGGTAGCCGAAGACCGTGGTGACACCTTCGCCACTAAGCGTGGCCCAGAGGATCTCGGCTCCGGTCAGGGTGGGGTGCTGATTTTTATTAGTCGCCATACGATTCGTCCTTTAATTGCAGTTCGGATAGTTTTGCGCGAAGAGTTTTGAGTTCGCGCTCGTGATATTCCATGTCAAGTTGGAGCCGATATGCTTCGACGTTTTGGCCGCCATTCAGCAGTGTTGCGCCTGCAACTTTTGCCTTTTCAATCTCTTCTTCCTCTAACGCGCATCGGAGTTTTATATCCTGCAATTCCTCCGAAACAAAGATGTCGATTGCGGCACCTTTGGCTAAAACGATTGCTCGATGAATACTGTGCTCCTGTACAACGCCTGGAGTGGGACGCCTGTATTCATAAAGACGATGATGCAGGTTTCTTGCTTGCCCTATATAAATCCATCCGTCCCGGAGTCGAATGCGATACAACCCAGCGACCTTTGCAGCCACCGGAAATTTCGGCCAGCCTTTGCTGCAAAGGTCAATTTCCCCGAGTTGAATCCATTGAACAGGTAGCATGGCTTTCTTAAGTGGTCACCGCGCCTTCGCTGGCGCTGCTGACGGTGTTGGTGTACTTGCTAAAGACTCCGCGCTTGTAGCGGGGCTCGGGCTGCTTGACGTCCTTCAGACGGCGGACGATCTCCTCTTCAGGAAGCTCGAGGCGAAGCTCGCGGTTCTTGATGTCGAAGGTGATCTTGTCGCCCTCGTGGACGGCGGCGATGGGACCTCCGAGGTAGGCTTCGGGGGCGACGTGGCCGACCATCAGACCGCGGGTTGCGCCCGAGAAGCGTCCGTCGGTGAGAAGTGCCACTGTTTCGGAAAGCTCCGGGATGCCCTTGATGGCGGCGGTGACGGCGAGCATCTCGCGCATGCCGGGGCCGCCCTTCGGGCCTTCGTAGCGGATGACGCAGACGTCGTTGGGCTGGATCTTTCCGGCCTCGACAGCGGCGAAGCAGGCGTCCTCGGAGTCGAAGACGCGGGCGGGGCCGGTGTGGAGGACGCGCTCGTGGCCTGCGACCTTGACCACGCAGCCTTCAGGAGCAAGGTTGCCCTTGAGGATGACGAGTCCGCCAGTGGGCTTGAGAGGCTTGTCGACCGGGTAGATGACGACCTGGCCGGGAGTCTCGACGGCGTGCGCGGCCTCTTCGGCGAGCGTCTTGCCGGTGACGGTGAGCTGGTTGCCGTCGATCAGGCCGGCGTCGATCAGGCGCTTTGCGAGCACACGGGAGCCGCCTGCATTCTGGTAGTCCGTCGCGACGTACTTGCCGCCCGGCGAGAGGTCGCAGATGTGCGGCGTGCGGTCGCTGATGGCGTTGAAGTCGTCGATGGTGAAGGGGATGTTGAACTCGCGGGCGATGGCGAGAAGGTGCAGCACGGCGTTGGTGCTGCCTCCGGAGGCGCAGGCCGAGGCGTAGGCGTTCTCGATGGCCTTGCGGGTGATGATATGCGAGGGACGGACGCCTTTGCGGGCCAGCTCCATGACGATGCGACCGGCCTCGCGGGAGGCGCGGGCCTTCTCGGGCGACATGGCGGGGACGCCGGTGATCTCGATGGGCGAGATGCCGAGGAACTCACCGGCCATGGCCATCGTGTTGGCGGTGAACTGGCCGCCGCAGGCTCCGGGGCCGGGGCAGGCGGCGGCTTCGACGGCTTCGAGCTGGTCGTCGGTGATCTTTCCGGCGGCGTGCGAGCCGATGGCCTCGAAGACGTTGAGGATGGTGATGTCCTTCGTCGAGCCGTCGGGCTGGGGCAGGTGGCCGGGGGCGATGGAGCCGCCGTAGAGCATGATGCCGGGGATGTCGAGACGGCCCAGAGCCATGATGGCGGCAGGCATGTTCTTGTCGCAGCCCGCGATGCAGACGATGCCGTCGAAGGAGTTGCCGCGGGCGACGAGCTCGATGGAGTCGGCGATGACCTCACGCGAGATGAGCGAGGCCTTCATGCCCTCGGTGCCCATCGTGATGCCGTCGGAGATGGTGACGGTGTTGAACTCCATGGGAGTGCCGCCTGCCTCGCGCACGCCCTGCTTGACGGCCTCGGCGACCTGGCGGAGGTGGAAGTTGCAGGGGCCGATCTCGGTCCATGTGTTGGCGATGCCGATGATGGGCTTGTGCAGGTCTTCCTTGCTGAAGCCGACGCCGCGCAGGTAGGAGCGCGCAGCAGCGCGGTTGGGGCCTTCGGTGAGGACTATGGAGTTCTTCTTCGCGGGATCGATCGGTGTCTGGCTCATCTCATCCTTACTTTGCTGAAGTATGCTTCCTGTTTCGGTGGCCTCTATGCGCGTGAGCGATAAGGGCCGATGGTTCCTGTAATCAAGTTGCGTTCGTCGCTGCTGTCGAGAACGAAGATGCGGTAGCTGTCGCCGCCGGGTGCGACCCGGACAACGACGTGTCCCTGCTGCGATTTGAGCTGGCCGGAGAAGCGGCGATTCATCAGCGCGTTCTGCGGGTGAAGTCCGGTGGCGAAGACGTCGCGGGTGGCCTTGTTCTGCCAGGCTCCCATCATGCGCTGCATCTGCGCGGGGCCGGGGTGGCCGATGTCCCACGACTGGATGATGTAGACCTGCGCGTCGAGGTCGCGGACGAACTCGGGGCCGCAGGCGTCGAAGTAGCCATGATGGTTGGCAGCGGCGACCTCGGTGCGTCCGGCGGCGCGGGCGACAGGGGATTCTGTGTCCATCCACGGGTACTGACCGTCGGAGGTGTCGGCGGAGAGATCGCCTCCAGCGTAGTAGCTGAACTTGCCGTAGCTCAAGCGCAGGCCGATGGAGTAGACGTTCTCATAAGCCTTGAACGGGGGATTCTCCGGGACGATGCGTTGCGTCTCGTGGCCTTTGCCTGTCCACACGACTCCACTGGCGGCGAGGATGCGGCTTTTGAACGTGGGGTACTGCGCTGCGTGCTTCTTCAGAACAAGCTGCTGGTCGGAGCCGACGTCGGCCTTCTGCACGGTGCGGCCTGCAGAGGCGCGGCTCTTGAGATAGCTGAGGTAATTCGTGAGATACGGTGCGGAGGGTGGCAGGGTGTTGCCGTAGTCCGGGTAGGCGCGGTCGATCAGAATGCCGATGGGCATGAGAGCATCGACGTCGCTGACTCCTGTGAGATGGTAGGTGCCGCCCTTCGCGAGAGGCGTGCGGTCGGTAACCTCGCCGAGGTGGTCGGCGTGCAGGTGCGTGACGACCATGTAGTCGAGCGCTGTGCTGCCGGAGTGACGCAGGGCGTAGCGGGCCTGCCACTCGCCGGGGCGGCGGCTTTCGTCGGGCCGTGCGGCGGACATGGTTCCTGCAGGGCCGGTGCCTGCGCCCGCGTCGATCATGAGGGTGGTGCCATCGGGAGCGACGACGAGGGTGCTGTTGCCGCGTCCGGTGTCGATGTGGTGAATGTCCATCTCTCCCTCGCGGCGTGCGGCGAGGGGAGAGCCGATGCCGTCGGCCTCAAGGAACGAGGCGAGGCCCTGCTGTGTGGAGAGCGCGGCGCCTGCGAGGCACAGCGCTCCCTTCAGCAGGGTGCGGCGATCGAGTTGGACGGTCTTCGTCATGGAGTGCTCGGATGTTGCTTTAGCTGGCCTTCGGTGCGGACCAGAAGTCCTTGTCGTGTTTCTGCTCGAACTTGTCGAGATCGTCTTTGTGGCGCAGCGTGAGGCCGATATCGTCGAGCCCGTTCAGCAGGCAGTACTTGCGGAAGGGATCGATCTCGAAGGTGGCGTGGAAGCCTTCTTCGTCGGTGACGGTCTGGGCTTCGAGATTGATGGTCAGCTTGTGCTCGGGGTTCTTGGTGCAGCGGTCGAGCAGCGTCTCAACGTCATCTTCGGAGAGGCGGACGAGGATGATGCCGTTCTTGCCCGCGTTCGAGAAGAAGATGTCGGCGAAGGTGGGGGCGATGACGGCGCGGAAACCGTACTGGTTGATGGCCCAGGCGGCGTGCTCACGCGAGCTGCCGCAGCCGAAGTTCTTTTCGGCGATGAGGATCTGCGCGCCCTTGTACTCGGGCTTGTTGAGCACGAAGTCAGGGCGCTCCTTGACGATGTCAGGGGTGTCGACGTCGTAGCGCCAGTCGAAGAAGAGGAACTCGCCGTAGCCGGTGCGCTCGATGCGCTTGAGGAACTGCTTCGGAATGATCTGGTCGGTGTCGATGTTCGGGAGCGGCAGCGGCACGGCCTTCGAGGTGAGGATGTTGATGGGTTCCATTTAGCGCTGCTCTCCTTCCTGCTGCTTCCACTTGCGGATGTCGGTGAAGTGTCCGGTGATGGCTGCGGCTGCGGCCATCTCGGGCGAGACGAGGTGCGTGCGTCCGCCGCGTCCCTGGCGGCCTTCGAAGTTGCGGTTCGAGGTGGAGGCGCAACGCTCGCCGGGCTGAAGAATGTCGGGGTTCATGCCGAGGCACATCGAGCAGCCGGGCTCGCGCCACTCGAAGCCTGCGGTCTTGAAGATCTCGTCGAGACCCTCTGCTTCGGCCTGGCGCTTCACAGCCTGCGAGCCGGGGACGACCATTGCGCGAACCTTCTCGGCGATGTGGTGGCCCTTGATGACCTTCGCGGCGGCGCGGAGGTCTTCGATGCGGCCGTTCGTGCACGAGCCAAGGAAGACCGTGTTGATGGTGATCTCTTCCATCGGTGTGCCGGGCTTGAGGTCCATGTACTCGTAGGCTCGCTCGAAGCTCTTGCGGTCTGCTTCGGTCTTTGCGTCGTTGAGCGTTGGTACCTTCGCGTCGATGGTTGTGGTCATGCCGGGTGAGGTTCCCCAGGTGACTGCGGGGGCGAGTGTTGCCGCATCGATGTGAAGCTCGCGGTCGAAGACGGCTCCTTCGTCGGTGGGAAGAGTCTTCCAGTGCGCGATGGCCTCGTCCCACGCCTTGCCGGTGGGCGAGAAGCGGCGGCCCATCAGGTAGCTAAAGGTGGTCTCGTCGGGGGAGATCATTCCGGCGCGGGCTCCCGCCTCGATGCTCATGTTGCAGATGGTCATGCGGCCTTCCATTGAGAGCGATCGGATGGCCGAGCCAGCGTACTCGACTGCGTAGCCGGTGGCTCCGTCGGTGCCAATCTTGCCGATGATGTCGAGGATGATGTCCTTGGCGGTGACGCCGAAGGGAAGCTCGCCGTCGACGGTGATGCGGAAGGTCTTGGGCTTCGACTGCGGTAAGGTCTGCGTCGCCATGACGTGCTCGACCTCGCTGGTGCCGATGCCGAACGCGAGTGCTCCGAAGGCCCCGTGCGTGGAGGTGTGCGAGTCGCCGCAGACGATGGTCATGCCGGGCTTGGTCGCTCCAAGCTCGGGCCCGATCATGTGGACGATGCCCTGTGAGGCGTCCTGCA
>Ga0255336_100778_pt1 | contig 36142 bp, 29 predicted proteins | sample MeOH1_35cm_T3_17_FD_189102 | JGI IMG/M metagenome (GOLD analysis project Ga0255336, IMG submission 189102) | Sandy soil microbial communities from University of British Columbia, Vancouver, Canada - MeOH1_35cm_T3_179 | ecosystem: Engineered > Artificial ecosystem > Sand microcosm > Unclassified ...
TTCGGCTGAAGGCATGACCGTGCTGCTGGTCGAGCAGAACGCGCGTCTCGCGTTGCAGGCGGCCAATCGCGGCTACGTGATGGACTCGGGTCTGGTCACCATGTCGGGCGACGCGAAGCAGATGCTGGACGATCCGAAGGTGCGGGCGGCTTATCTGGGTGAGTGAGCGGTTCATTACCCGCCGACACGGTTTTCTTCGGGGAAGAACCGCCCGTCCCCGCCGGTTTCAATAAGCTCAAGCACAGGTATCTGCTCCACAGCGAAGACCGACCGGGGCAACTACCCTTCCCCCAAAAACCGGCGGCAGATGATGAACCCCGCGTTCCAGTCTGCCGCTGTCATTGCCTGCCAGCACTACGGCGTAGTCGATAGCCGGTTCGAATCAGGCGGCCAACGGAGCCGCCGTTACCACGGCTCTACCGCCTCTCGCTTCCTAGACGCAATAGAACTCAATGCCGAGCGGATTCCAGGCAAAATCGTTCAGGTGTGCAATGCAACAATCGGTTATTCAGAGCGGCAGTTTGGTGGTGGAGAGAATCTCCTTGAGCACCATGAACGTCCGGATTTGACGAACCCCCGGAAGGTACAGCAACTGCTCCGCATGCAGCCGGTTGAAGCTGTCATTGTCGCGCGTGCGTACCAACATGAAATAGTCGAATTCGCCCGTTACCACGTGACATTCCATGCAGCCAGAGACTTTTTGAGCTGCCTTCTCGAACTCGGCGAAGGTCTCGGGGGTGGAACGGTCCAGCACAAAGCCAATCACCACGAGCATCGCCCAGTCTAATGCCTTGGCGTCGAGAAGTGCGACCACGGATCGTATCAATCCCATCTCCTTGAGCCGCTCAACGCGCCTCAGGCAGGCCGGCGCACTCAGCTTAACCTTCGCCGCGAGATTGACGTTGGAAATCGAGGCATCACTTTGCAACTGCTTGAGGATTGCGCGATCAATCCGATCCAGCTGCAGCGCCGACTTCTCATTGCCCACAACCGGACCGTGCTTTTTTGTTGCTCTCATTGCCTTCCTTTGCAAATTTAATTACGTGCATATGCGCGCTGACTCTGTGAAATTACCCCCGCACGCAGGCATTTGCAACATTGTCGAACAGAAAATGTCCTAAAATTTCCAGATACGATCGCGCCACGCAGATGACAGATCGAACCCGCACCTCCAACCAACATCATTCCCTAAAAAGTACAGCTCATGAACAAGTACTCAAATGAAAAAAAGTTGGTGGCCACGGAGCAATGCGCGTGGATGCGACCGCCATCGTCACTCACCGAAGTGTGCGCGATCGTAGATCCTACGACCGAAATCTTCGTTGCGCCCGCGCTGTCCAATCGCTTCGCCGATACCGCCCAATTCGCGTTACTTTCGTTGAAAGACATCGAGTCGCTCCGCCGCGAATGGGTTGCGTCGGTGTCATCGAATGGCGGCCGTGGAATTCACGACATGACGGAAATCGAACAGGTGTTGAGTCAACTTCCCGCGCAGTGCCGGCTCGCGCTCTGTACTCAAACGGTCAGATCGTTGGACTGGATTGGGTCGGTCTGCGGGCATCCATGCAGGATGATTCTCTCGCCCGATTCGCTACCCGATGTGACATGCCAGATTGAAGAGGCCACGCGAACCGTACAGACAGCGCTGTGTGAAGCGGTGTCACGACGGTGGCGAGACTGCATCTGATTCGCCGCGCGACAACCGAATCCCCTCAGCCTCGTTGAATAGACTCGACGCCATGCCGGATATTGTTTCCCAACAGATCAGTCGCTTCGTTGAAGATGGCTTCATCATCTTGCGCGGCATTGCAAGTCAAACCCAATGTGAAGCAATCCTTGAAAGGTCGCGGGTCGCCATTCAGGACAACACGGAGCCGATCGAGTACGAGGCGGACCTACACTACCCCGGCGCCCCGAGCTCCCGATTCGTGCATGGCGGCGGCACACCGAGGCGCCTTCTGGATGCGTTCTCCCGAGGCCACGAATTTCAGGCATGGTGTGGAGAACGGGAGGTAGTTGATTGGCTTCGGTCCTACTTTCAACGCGATGTAGTGTGTTCGATGACTCACCACAACTGCGTCATGACCAAACATGGATCGTTCGGCTCCTCGACCGGGTGGCATCGGGATCTGCGTTACTGGCATTTCGGCCGAGGGGATCTCGTGTCGTCATGGCTTGCGTTGGGCACCGAGAATGCCACCAATGGCGGACTATCGTTCATTCCCGGCTCGCATCGAATGAAGCTTGAATCAGACCGGTTCGACAGTGCGTTGTTCCTGCGCAGCGAAACTCCCGAAAACAGATCACTGATTGCCACGGCAGTCTCACCGTGCCTGGCAGCAGGGGATGTCGTCCTGTTTCACGCCCGCACGCTGCATTCTGCCGGACGCAATCAAGACGCTCGAACCAAAATATCGTTGGTTTTCACCTACCACGCGGACGACGATCTGCCGAAGCCCGGCACACGCTCGGCATCTCGCCCGGGTGTTCGCATTCCGGAAGACCCACTGGCCGCTCGAGTTCACCTCGCCCACAACTGAAACGTCCGCGCCTAACGGACATCTCGCAGGTCCGCCGATCACGATACGTCTGCGCATCATCACCGACTGTTCGAGAGTGTCCGCGGGCGCACCGGTTATCGCTCCAGCCTCAAGCCATCGCTTCGTGTCCTGCCACGCTGCCGATATGGGTTCGACGCTTTCTGCGCGTTCAGCGCTGCCCTTGCGCCCAATCACTCTGCAATCCTCCGGGTTTCTTCCGATCGATTGCCTCGAATAATTTTGAAGAGTGGTCCATCACCGTGCGCCCCATCTCGCCCGGCACCGGGGGCGAGGCGACACGTTCGAACCGTTCGCTGCTGCTTCCGCTTCATGGATAGCGTTCCGTGTGAAACATACACGTCAAGGCGAGCCAATTTCGCATCACTTAAAATTTTGCACAAACGTATTTCTCTTTTATTTTTGTTTTCTAGTTTAGTTTACAACGAATTTAAAGTTCGTCTTCGCCACGTCGAACGAAAGCACCTTTCTTTCCGGGAACTCTACAATCGACATTGAATGCTGGTGTGCTCCAGGTCGTTTCGCCACACACACCAGACGAATCCCTGGCTTCGGAGGAAGACACAATGTTGAACAAAAAGAGAGTGACGCAGCATGACGTACAGACCATCGGACCCGACCCCGACCCGGAAGAAACAAGAGAATGGCTGGACGCTCTGGACGGCGTTCTCGGTGCGGTAGGGCCGGACAGAGCGCTGTATCTTCTGCAGCGACTTGCGGCGCACGCCGACGAGTCTGGCGTTGCGTCCTACGCGCACCCTTACCAGCTCTATCGCAACACCATTAGTACCGAAGAAGAGCCCGCGTATCCCGGCGACATCGAGATGGAAAAGCGGATCACCTCCATTGTCCGCTGGAACGCGCTGGCCATGGTGGTGCGAGCGAACGTGGCATACGGCGAGCTCGGCGGCCACGTCGCCAGCTATGCGTCCGCAGCGGAGATTTTCGAGCTCGGATTCAATCATTTCTTCCGCGCCGACGACGGTTCATCGAAGGGAGACCTCGTCTATTTCCAGGCTCACTCGGCTCCCGGCGTTTACTCACGGGCGTATCTGGAGGGCCACCTGAGCGAGGCACATCTGGCCAACTACCGGCAGGAGATCAGCGGGACCGGGCTCTGTTCGTATCCCCATCCGTGGTTGATGCCCGATTTCTGGCAGTTCCCAACCGGATCCATGGGCATTGGGCCGATCAACTCGATTTATCAGGCAAGGTTTCTGCGGTATCTGGAGCATCGGGGACTTGCGAAAACGTCATACCGGCACGTCTGGGGCGTCTTCGGAGACGGCGAGATGGACGAGCCCGAGTCGCTTGCCGCGTTATCTCTCGCCGCCAGAGAGCGGCTCGATAATCTCACGTTCATCATCAATTGCAACCTGCAGCGACTCGATGGACCTGTGCGCGGAAACGGGCAGATCATCCAGGAGCTCGAGGCAACCTTCTCCGGCGCCGGCTGGAATGTCATCAAGGTCTTATGGGGCGCGGACTGGGACGACCTTTTCGCTCGCGATACCCATCACGCACTGCTGAGGCGATTTGCGGAAACAGTGGATGGCCAGTATCAAACGCTGGGCGCCAACAGCGGCGAATACAATCTGTCGAACTTCTTCGGCATGGACGAAGAGCTGCGATCTCTCGTGTCAGGGATGACCCCTGCGCAGATCGACGGTCTCACGCGTGGCGGCCATGACTTCAGAAAGCTCCATGCCGCGTTCGCCGCGGCGCGGGAACACAAAGGGCGCCCTACCGTCATTCTCGCCAAAACCAAAAAGGGCTATGGCATGGGCAGCATTGGCGAGTCCAGAAACACCTCTCATCAGCAGAAGAAGCTCGATGAAGAAACCCTGCTTCGGTTTCGCGATCGTTTCAAGCTGCCTCTGGATGACAAAGGCGCCTCTGAAATGCAGTTCATCAAACCGTCTGACGATAGTCCGGAGATGCGCTACCTTAAGGCTCGCCGGCAATCTCTCGGTGGATATTTGCCACGGCGACGCTCGGACGCGGCGGTAGTCGAGATTCCGCCGTTGCCGAGTTATGCCCAATTCGCCCTCGCTCCTGACAATCGGGAGATCTCCACGACAACCGCGGCTGTCCGATTGTTTTCGAATCTTCTCAAGGACAAGCAATTGGGTCCAAGAATCGTTCCCATCGTTGCAGATGAGGCGAGAACATTCGGGATGGCGAACCTTTTCCGGCAGATAGGCATTTACTCGCCCGATGGTCAGTTGTATGAGCCGGAAGACGCGGCTTCCATGATGTATTACAAGGAGTGCATAGACGGGCAGCTCCTGGAAGAAGGCATTACCGAGGCAGGGGCATTATCCTCGTGGATAGCGGCTGGCACGGCGTACAGCGTCAGCGGAATTGCGATGCTCCCTTTTTACATCTACTACTCCATGTTCGGATTCCAGCGCGTGGGCGACCTGATCTGGGCGGCAGCAGATCAGCGGGCGCGGGGGTTTCTCATTGGCGCAACCTCCGGCCGGACCACGCTTGGCGGCGAAGGACTGCAGCATCAGGACGGAACCAGTCACCTGATAGCGGCAACCGTGCCGAACTGCAGAGCCTACGATCCTGCGTTTTCAAGCGAACTGGCCATTATTGTCGACCATGGTCTGCGCCGCATGCTCGAACAGCAGGTCGATGAGTTCTATTACCTGACCGTCACCAACGAGAACTATGCGCACAATGCGGTGGCCACCGAACAGCAGGACAATGTGATCAAGGGTATGTACCGTTACTCCGGCAACGCCGGCGCCGCGGTTCGGCTCCTTGGATCCGGGGCAATCTTGAGAGAAGTGATCGCGGCTGCCGATATTCTCAATACGGTTTGGGGTGTTTCAACCGAAGTCTGGAGCGTCACCAGTTTTTCCGAGCTGGCGCGCGACGCGCGGGAGGTCGAGCGGCTTTCCATTCTCGCCGGTTCGAGCAACGTGCACGAGTCCGGGCGCCCCATCAGCCACGTCGCGGCATGTCTGCCCGGCCATGCTCCGATTGTCGTGGCGACCGACTACGTGCGGGCCGTACCACAGTCGATTGCATCGTATGTGAGCGCCCCGTTGATTGCCCTCGGAACCGACGGGTTCGGTCGCAGCGATACTCGGGACGCGCTGCGGAGCTTTTTCGAAGTAGACCGGGAGCATATTGTTCTGGCGGCGCTTGCCGTGGCCGCTCCAGACAAGCATGGACAGGCGGTTCATCAACGCAGCGCTGGCGCCGCGCCATGGCAACGCTAGCCATGGAAAGCCACGCGATACGTTAGCCGACTCGTGCGGTTACGCTTCGCACCGACGGCGCACCGCACGGTGCGCCGTTTTTGTTTGCGCCGGCTTTACGCCACGTGTTGCCGGCGGCATCCGCACTTCACGCCGCCGCGAAACAGGGTGCGCTACAGCGGCCCTACGATGTAACGCATGAACTTGTCCAACTTCGGCGTGCGGGTGCCGATGATCGCGGGCGCGATCACCGCCGGGCTCGGCTACGGCCTGTTGCATTTCGTCGATGCCGGCACGCCGCTCATCGGCCTGATGCTGCCGTTTCTGCTGATTCCGTCGGGCATGGGCCTCGCGGTGCGGGCGATGACGACAGCCGTGCTGGCCTCGACCGATGCGACCCGCGCCGGCACGGCGTCCGCCGGGCGCTCTATGGTGCACGCAAAAAAAAACGACCCCCGCGATGCTTACGCATGGCGGGGGTTGACCGCACGCGGCCTGCCGACCGTGATGCGCGCCGGGCCGGGAACGGCAAGCGGCGATGCCTTGCCCGCCGCAGCCACGCAGACTCGCTTATAGCGGTGCCTCCTGAATCACGCCCGTCTCGATAGCGCGCTCGATCAGGCCTTCGTTTTGCGCTTTGGCGATCGCGTCGGCGAGCAGTTTTTGCGGCTCCTCGATCTCTGCCTTGATCGTGCTGATGATTCCGGATGCGTCCAGAACCACCAGGGTTTTTGCCGAATCGGCCAGACTGATGATCACCCGATGCGGCGTGGGTCCTTCACCCAGACTCGCACACAGTTGCGTAACCTTGCCGCCAATGGTTTGCTCGAAACTTTGAATCATTACTTGCTCCCTGGGTTACAGCCGGAATCGAAAGCGACGCGCCCAGCCTGACTCACCGCCGCGTCAAAGACCAAGTCCACCGCGTGGCGAGCGTCCGCCGAGCGAGCCCGCCCCGGAACGTTCGCCGTCGATGCTGATACGCCCCGCGCCAGTCACGAACAGCAGCAGGAAACCGCCGGCAATGCCGATGTTTTTCCAGAAATGGATCACCATGTCGCGTTGCAAGGCGGCGTCGGTGACATTCCAGAAATCGTGGCCGAGGACCGCCGTGGCCACCGTGTACACCGCCATGACGAGCGCGAGCGGACGCACCTTGAAGCCGACGATCAGCAGCAGACCGCCGAGCGCCTCGACGGCGACGGCGATCGGCGCGGCGATCTGCACGAACGGCACGCCCTTCGAATGCAGGTAGCCGACGAAGCCCGCATAGCCCAGCAGTTTCATCACGCCGCCCCACAGGAACAGCACGGCAAGGGCAATACGCGCGATGAGAATAACGCCGGAATCGACGGGACGCGACATGGAGGGGCTCCTGTAGATGAATAAGCAGCAGACCCGGCCAGGCGGCGGCAGTTCCCCGCATTGCACCTGAAAATATGTGCATCTCCCGACTTTTCCAAGCTCGGGCCAGGGTGCGCGGACGCGGACCGCGCCGCATGCCGGAACGGAAAACGGTGCCTGAGCGGGCCGCCGCCCCGCCACGGCAGTTCATACGGCTTGCGCTAGCGCCGACGCATTCAAGCCGGCGGGTATGTCGCGACTTCGATCAGATTGCCGTCCGGATCGCGGCAATAGACCGAAATCATCTTGCCGCGTGCGCCGTCGCGCTCCACGGGGCCGGCCTCGATGTCGACGCCTTGAGCGAGCCAATGCGCGTTGACCTCGGCCGGGCTCGCGGTCGCGACGAAACACAGGTCCGCGCTGCCAGGCACAGGCGCGCGGCCCGTCAACCACGCCTCGGTGTCGGCGCCGGCCGGCCGCAGATTGATCTTCTGATTGCCGTAGGTCATCGCCACCCGCGTGCCGGTGCGCGACTCGAACTCGGTGCGCCGCATGCCGAGCATGCGCGCGTACCAGGCGGCGCTGGTTTCCACGTCGGCTACGTTCAGCACGAGATGATCGAGATTCTCTACAGAAAAGCTCATGGGTTTCGTCACCGTGATGTGATCCGATGCCATTGCGCCGGATCGGGTGGATCGCCGTCAGCCGCTGGGCAAAACACCGGCACTCGCGCGATTTTCACGCATGCCTGCCGGCACCCGGCAGGCGTCGCCGCGCGAGTGCGGCGGCCGTGGCACGGGCCTGAAACTTACGACTGAGGCGCGTCCGGCGCGAGCAGAACGCCCTTCGTGAACACGAAGCAACCATAGCCGCGCGCTTCGCCGGTGGCGATCACGCAATAGGCTTTGCGCGCCCGCTCATAAAACGCAAACCGCTCGATCGACGCGAACGGCACATCGCGCCCTTCCGCTGCATTCACCTCGGTCTGTGCTTCACGCTGCACCGAGGGTATCGTATGCGGCTCGCCCACCACCTCCATGCGCGACGCCGGATGCTCGATGAACGTATCGAGCGGCATCACCGAAAGCACCGCGCGAACCGCGCGCGGCGCGTTGACGCCGTCGAGGCACAACACCTTGCCGAGCACGCTCTCGCGCGCCACCGAGTCGCCCGGAAAATTGGCGTCGCAAATCACGAGTTCGTCGCCGTGGCCCATCGAGCGTAGCGCATGCAGTATGTCGGCATTGAGCAGCGGATCCAGATTCTTCAGCACGGTGTCTCCTTGTGGTCCGATTGTGTTCGGTTGTGTTCGGTTGTGTTCGGTTGTGTTCGGTTGCCCGGTTGTCCGGTTGTGTCCGGTTGGCCTTACCGGCGCCTGGGCGCCGGCCTGACGATGGCCTCAGATGCGCGAAGCACTCGGCTCATGCCCGCGTTCGGGTCGAGCCCAAGCGGCAGGCTCGGCTCGACGAAGACGGGCCAGCGCTTCGAATCGCCTTCCAGCGGACGATTGTAGCAAGCAACGTTGCGCACATCCCTGGAGGGTAGCGCGCGGCGGCCGCACGCCGAGTCGGCGGCCTGGTGACCGCCCGGTCGGCCCGGTCAGCCCGCGCGGCGGGGAGAGCCGCCCCGCCGCCGCAGTGCCAGCGCAACCAGCCGACTAGCGCCAGCAGCACCAGGCCCGCGCCGGCCAGCACCGGCTCGCGCCAGCCCAGCAAGGCGATGAACATGAATGCACGCGCACCGGCGAGCAGCGCAAATCCAGCGATCGCGCAGGACAGCGAGTGGACTGCGCTCGCGAAGCGCGCGGTCGCGATGGCGGGTTGGGAATGCGTGGCGACAGCGGGCACGTGCATGGTCGTCTCCGTCAGAAAGCCATGCTCAGAGGCCGCCCGGCACCTGATCGAGAAAGCCGGTAACGGCCTGCAAGCGCCCTTGCGGATCGACCACGCCGAAGTCCGATCCCTTCACGATCACCTCATTGGCCGGCGTAACCAGTTCCCAGGAAAAACGCAGGCGGTTCGCAAAACCGTCAACCTCGCCCGTGCGCCGAAACGTGTGATGCGCAAAGCGCTCATGCACCGCGCGGATCATCGCGTCGATGCCGTCGTGGCCCGCGCCGGCCAGCAGCGGGTCGCGGTAGTCGGCGTCGGCGCTCCATGTCGCGGCGATCAACTCGCGACGGCGCGCGCCATCGGCTTCGTTCCATGCGTCGAAATAGCGGTCGATCAGATCGGTGTGCGCGTTCATTTCAAGACTCCTGGTTGGCATGACTGAGCACTACGCCTCGCAGACACATTTGTTTGCAGCGGGCTCGGAATAAAGCTTGACGGGCGAAGCGCGGCGCGTCGATTACGTGGGAGGTAAGCAAGTCCGAGCGCATCTCGTCGTGCGCCGGCGCTTTTCATGGGCTGCTGCGATTCGTCGATTTGGCGGGTCACTGCCTGTGGTCGTTCTTTCCGGAATGGCGTAGGCGTGGCCGGAGGGCGAGCGGGCAGGGTCACAGGGTATCCCGGGCATTCCTTTACCTCGCAGGTAATGGATTGCCCGCGAGGTTTGGCTATTATCGGAGGCATGAACACACTCTCTCTTGCGCAAACCGTCCCGTCGCATGCACCCGCGGCCAGTCGCACGGTCGGCGATCTGCTGCGGGAATGGCGCCAGCGCCGAAGAATGAGCCAGTTGCTGCTCGCAGCGGAAGCCGACATCTCCACCCGCCATTTGAGCTTTGTCGAATCCGGGCGTGCGGTGCCGAGCCGGGAAATGGTCATGCATCTTGCCGAACGGCTCGACGTGCCGCTGCGCGCGCGCAATGCACTGCTGGTTGCGGCAGGTTACGCGCCGCTGTTCCGGGAACGTCCGTTAACGGATCCGCAGCTGGCCGCTGCACGGGAGGCCGTCGAGCTGGTGCTGAAGGGACACGAACCTTACCCGGCGCTCGCCATCGACCGCCACTGGACCATCCTCGCCGCGAACAGCGCGCTTGCGCCTCTGCTGAGCGGCGCCACTCCTGAACTGCTTAAGCCGCCGGTCAACGCGCTGCGTCTGAGTCTGCATCCGGAGGGCATCGCGGCATCCATCGTGAACTGGCATGCATGGCGCGAGCACATCCTGGCGCGACTGCAGCGGCAAATCGACGTGAGCGGCGACAACACGCTGAGCGCGTTGCGCGAGGAGCTGGCCGGCTATCCCGCGCCGCCCGGCGCGGATGCGGCCGAGCCCGACAATGCCGCCATGAACCAGATTGCGGTCCCGCTGCGGCTGCGCACGCCGATCGGCGTGCTATCGTTTTTCAGCACGACCACGGTATTCGGCACGCCGGTGGACGTGACACTCTCCGAGCTCGCAATCGAGGCATTCTTCCCCGCCGACCCGCAAACCGCGGCCACCTTGCGCGAGTTCGACGAGAGCCAGCGTAGCGGGACGGCACACCGGTCCTAGCCGACGTTGTCACGCGGACCGCGTGTCCCGCGTTGCGCCCTTAATCTGTCAAACGCGTGCCTCCACGGAGAAACAGTTGAACGAAAACGCTGTGCTCGTACGACAACTCGGTCCCAACGACCGGAACGACTACTTCCAGCTGCGCCTGCGCGGCCTGAAAGCACATCCTGATTCATTCGGTCAGAGTTACGAGGACGCACTCGCTAAAGGTGCGTCGCAGCACGATGCGCTATTGGAAGGCTCGCGGGCGGCCGAAGGCGACTTCTTGCTCGGCGCTTACGCAGCGGCTCAAACACCGTTGATCGGGGTGGTCGGACTGATCCGGGACCCGAGCGACAAACAGCGCCATAAGGCCGCGGTGGTCGGCATGTATGTCGCGCCGGAGGCTGCGGGCCGCGGCGTCGGGCGCGCGTTGCTCGACGAATTGCTGAGCAGGGCTTCGCGCGTGGACGGCCTGCGGCAAATCCAGTTACGGGTCGGCAGCCGCAATGAAGCCGCGAGAAGGCTCTATGAGTCGCTCGGTTTTCGCCAATATGGCTGTGAGATCGGGGCGTTGAACGTTGGTGGCGTGTTTCATGACGCCGATCTGATGGCGCTGTTCCTCCAATAGTTGTAACGAGGCGGCCGCCCACAACGCCCTCGCCGCTGCCCGCGCCTGCGGCCCACATATTCAGCCCCGCCGCGGATCACGCCCCTCGCCGGCCACAAAACTTACACAAGAAGTTACAAATCGGGCCTCCTTTGTAACTAGGGCACCAACAACCTGTTACACCTCTGGTTTGTCCCTAAAGCATAGTCCGTAAGTGGTATTTATTACCCTTAAATGGTCACGCTTTCTATCTCCTTTCTGTTAAGAGCGGGAATTGTGCTGCGGCATCCCGCCTTCTTCCTATGTTCAGATGAATAAGCGAAACGCCCGCTTCACAAGGGTTTTCATGGATCAGACAAAAAATTGCGGCAGCGAAAAATTGCCGATGCATCGCGTATTACACACGCGTGAAAGAGTTACCGAAAATTGATGTATCTTTTTGAGACATTTTTTTGAGAAGGGATTGATTTCTTCTTTTACCCTTCATACAATTCGTCCCAAGCTGTTACGAAATGTAACGCGATGTATCAAAAGGTCGCCAGCTGTATCAGGTGGTGACAGTAGCCGGAGGACAACGTTTCCGGTGAGGCACAAAAGACATAACGGCAAAAAATGCCGAATCGTAATTCGGGGCTTCGGAAACAGAGAAAATGGACCGTAGCAGCGAGACGCTGGATTCAATCCGCGAGATCAACTTGTCTTACATCATGCTCGCGCAACGTATGTTGCGTGAGGACAAACCGGTCGGCATGTTCCGGCTGGGACTGTCGTCGGAACTGGCCGATTTGCTTGCCGGGCTGTCGCTCGCGCAGATCGTCAAGCTGGCCGCTTCCGATCAGCTTTTGTGTTTCTTCCGCTTCAACGACCACTCCATGTTGTCGGCGTTGACGCAAACGACGAAGCACGCGGCCGTTGCACCGACTCACGCGGCGATCCTGCTTGCAGGCCAGCCTGCTGAACAGTTCGCTTGACCGGGGTGACTGCGATGCTTAAGCGTAGCCTGACGGAAGACGCACAAGAAGTATTCCGTGCCATCGCGCTGATCGAACTCGGCGCGCGCATGCAGGTGCTCGAGAGTGAACTGACGCTCTCGCGCGACCGCATGATTCGCCTGTACCGCGAGGTCAAGGGGGTATCGCCGCCCAAGGGCATGCTGCCCTTTTCGGCCGACTGGTACATGACGTGGCTGGCGAACATCCACGCGTCGTTGTTCTACAACACGTACCTGTTCCTGAAGAACGAAGCGCGCTGCTCGCATCTGGACGCGCTGACCAAGGGGTATCGGCTGTATCTGGAACATTGCCAGCACAGCGAGACCGAACCGGTGCTGGACCTGACGCGTGCGTGGACGCTGGTGCGTTTCTTCGACGCCGACATTCTGCAATTGACCAAATGCTGCCGTTGCACCGGCAAGTTCGTGGCGCACAAACACGATCTGCAACACAACGTGGTGTGTGGCGCATGCCAGCCGCCGTCGCGTGCCGGCAAGACGAAGAAAGCCGCCGCTGCCCGCCAGGAAGCGCTCGAAGCAGCACAGATCGCGCAAGCTGCCTGAGCTGAAACGACTCTGACTCGATGAGGGCTGGTCCGGCCCGACTCGAACCGAAGCCTGAAACAGAAAGTCCGCCTCCGCGCGGACTTCTTTTTTTGCTCCAATCGCACCGCCAAGGCGGCGCGAGACCGCGTCAACCCACCAAGCCCACGGTTTGCACCACCAGCCAAAGATTCGCCGCACTGATCACCGCGAACAGCGTCCAAGCGACGCACCGGGTCAGCAGCGTGTTGGCGAACTCGCCCATCAGCGAACGGTCGCTCGTCATGCGGATCAGCGGATAGAGCGCGAACGGCAATTGCAGACTCAGCACGACCTGGCTTGCGACCAGCAGCTTGCCGACGGCGCCGTTGCCCATCATCTGCACGCCGATCAGCGCGGGGATCAAAGCGAGTGCGCGCGTAATGAAGCGCCGCTGCCAGCAGGGAATTTTCAGCTTCAGGAAGCCTTCCATGATGACCTGCCCCGCCACCGTGCCGGTAAAGGTCGAGCTTTGTCCCGAGGCAAGCAAGGTCACGGCGAACAACACCGCCGCGAAACCGGTGCCGACGATAGGCGCGAGCAGCTTGTAAGCGTCCTCGATTTCGGTGACCTGGTTGTGGCCCGTGGCATGGAACGCAGCGGCGGCAAGAATCAGGATTGCCATGTTGATCAGCAGCGCGAGCAGCAACGACACGATCGTGTCGATGCGCGACATGCCGATCGCCGACCTGATGCTGGCGGAATCGCGCTTCACCGCGCGCGTCTGCACGATCGACGAGTGCAGATAGAGGTTATGCGGCATGACCGTCGCGCCGAGAATGCCGATTGCGAGGTACATAGGCTCGCGCGAACTCAACGCCTGCCACGACGGCATCAACCCCTGCGCGACCGACGGCCAATGCGGCTGCACGAGCGCGAGCTCGATGATGTATCCAACGCCGATCGTCGCGATCAGGCCGAGCATGATCGCTTCTAGATCGCGAAAATTCTTGCCCTTCAGTCCGAGCACGATCAGCGTATCGAACGCGGTCAGCAGCACGCCGGTGGTCAGCGAGCATTTGAAGAGCAGATGGAAAGCGAGCGCACCGCCGAGCACTTCGGCCAGATCGCAGGCCACGATCGACAGTTCCGCCAGCAGCCATTGAAAGCGCGCCACGGCCGGCGAATAGCGCGTTCGCGACAATTCGGCGAGGTCGCGGCCGGTAGCAATGCCAAGTCGCATGCTCAGACATTGCAGCGCCATCGCCGCGAGACTCGACAGCATGACGACGAACAACAGGCTGTAGCCGTAGCGCGAACCGGCTTCGATGTCGGTGGCCCAGTTGCCCGGGTCCATATAGCCGATTGACACCAGCAGGCCGGGCCCCGCGAATTGCAGAATCTTCTTCCAGAACGGCGCGCCTTGCGTGACGGCCACCGAGCCCTGCACTTCGGATGGACAAAACGGCGCCGTTGCCGTGGTCGGTAGTTTGAACTGCAATCCGGGAGCCTCTTGAAGGGGATACAACACGGCGCATCGTACAGGCCGCCGCGAACCGCCTCAAGTGTACAAAGAAACCTCCGGCAGCGCGCCGGTGAGCGCGTAGCGGCCGACGTCGCGCACGCGATAGTCGAGCGGATCATGCAGCGTATGCACGCGAGCGTTGCGCCAGAACCGGTCGAGCGCGAGCGGCGCGTGCGTGGCGCGCGCGCCACAGGCGTCGAAGAGTTGCCCGCTGACCTCGAGCGCGGCACGGTGCGCGACGATCTTCGCCTCCGAGGTGGCGAGCGCGACCTGTGCGCGAGCTTCCGCGGAAAGCGCCGGACCTTGTTGCCAGGCGTCCTCGATCAACCAGGCAGCGCGCGCGCTCAGCGCTTCGGCGCTCACCGCTTGCACGCGCATCTCGCCGAAGCGCTGGATCAGGTAGGGATCGTCGGTGGCTTTGTCGACACCGGAATAGATCCACGCCTTGCCGTGCCGCGCGACGTAGGCACGCGCTTCGTCGAGCGCGCCTTGCGCGATGCCCACGAACAGGTTGGTCAGCACCAGTTGCGAGATCAGCGTGCGCAAACTGGCGTACGGCGTGTCGGGCCGCACCATCACTTCCTGCGGCTCGAGCTTGACGCGCGCGAAGGACACGCTGCCGCTATCGGTCTGCCGCTGGCCGATCGGATTCCAGTCTTCGTGAACCGTGATCCCTTCACGCGTGGTCGGCACGACGCCGAACACCGGATTGCCGGTGAGCGGATCCTGCGCGGAAACCGTCATCATCTGCGAGCCGCGCGTGCCTGAACAAAAGCCCTTCTGGCCATCGAGCAGGTAGCCGCCGTCGCCGGTTGCGTTCGCAACGAGTCGCGTGTCGAGCGGGTTGACGGCGTTGCCCCACCACCATCGATTTTCGACGGTGCCGCCCAGATAGCGGGCACGTTGTTCAGGATTACCCCAAACATTGACGCTGACCACCTGCAGGCACGTGAAGCCCAACAGATGCGCGAGCGCGCTGTCCACTTGCGCGATCTTGCGAATCGTGTCGTAGATGTCCGGCCAACGCGCGCCGAGGCCGCCGAATTCGCGCGGCACCGCGAGCGTGAGCAGCCCCGCGTCGGCGATCCATTGTTTTTCCTGCGCGGCGTGGCCGCCGTCGAGATCGCGCTGCGCGGCACTGGCGTGCAGCGCGTCGAAGAGACTCGCGAGATCGCGCACCGCGGGCGCGGCGGATGCCGGAGGCGTTTGTAACGCGTCGGCATGACGAAGGTCGTTCATGGATGTCCACGTGAAAAGTTTTTCGGCGAGCGGCAGCAGGCAGAACGCCTGTAGCGCTCAATGCAATAGCTAGCATGATAGGCGGTGATGCCGGCGGCGCAAACACGCGCGGCGATTCTTCATGCAAATAGCCGCCGCGCGGGCTCGACGATAGACGCGATCCTGCGCGATCACGCTCGCTGAGCAAGCCGCCGTACGAATCGATCGCCGATGAACTGCACCGCCGTGACGATCACGATCAGCAAGACGATCACCGTCACCATCACGGTCGTATCGAAACGCTGGTAGCCATAGCGGATGGCCAGATCGCCAAGGCCGCCGGCGCCGACCGCGCCCGCCATCGCCGACGAACCAATCATCGCCACCACGGTAATGGTGAAACCGCCGAGAATGCCCGGTAGCGCTTCGGGCAGGAGCACATGCCAGATAATGTGCCGGCGTTGCGCGCCCATGGCCTGCGCGGCTTCGATCAAACCCCGGTCCACTTCACGCAGACTCACTTCGGCCACGCGCGCGAAAAACGGAATCGCCGCGATGCTGAGCGGCACGATCGCGGCCCACACGCCGATCGTCGTGCCGATCAACAAACGCGTGAGCGGCAGCAATGCGACCAGCAGAATGATGAATGGCGTGGAGCGGAACGCGTTGACGAGCGCACCGAGCGTGCTATTGACCGCCCGCTTCTCGAAGATGCCGCCGCGTGTGGTGGTCACCAACACCAGCGCCAGAGGAATGCCGACCAGCGCCGCGATAAAGGCGGACACGCCGACCATGACGATGGTGTCGCGAATCGCGTCGGCGAGTTCGGAAAGCCACAACTCAGACATAGCCCAATACCTCGACATGGTTCGCATAGCGGCGCGCGCGATCGAGCAACGTCGCGATCTGCTCCTGCACGGTGCTTTGCGCGTTCGCATGAACTTGCGCCGACACCACGAGGCGCCCCTGCGCATGCCCCTGAATCCGGTCGATGCCGCCATGCACGAAGCTCACGCGCCCGCCTTCCGCGCTCAGCGCTGAAGCAAGGCCGCCCAGGTCCGGCTCGCCGGCGTCCGCGCCGGTGAAACGCACGTCGAGCAGAATCTGCGCATCCACTTGCGCGATGTCGCGCAACGGCTTGACCCGCTCAGCGAGATCCGTCGGCAGATCATGCACGAGCGTACGTAGCAGCGCGCGCGTCGCATCATGTCGAGGATCGCCGAATACTTGCCACACCGGTCCGGTCTCCACCACTTCGCCGCGCTCGATTACCGCAACCGTGTCGCAGACCTCGCGAATCACCTGCATTTCGTGCGTGATCAATACGACGGTCAGGTTCAGGCGCTGGTTGATATCGCGCAGCAACGCGAGAATGGCTTGCGTCGTTTCGGGATCGAGTGCCGAGGTGGCTTCGTCGCAAAGCAGAATGTCCGGATCGGTGACTAAAGCGCGCGCAATGCCGACCCGCTGTTTCTGACCACCGGACAGGCTCGCCGGATAAGCATCGCGCTTAGCCGACAGACCCACCAGTTCCAGCAATGCATCGACCTTTTTCTCGATCACCGCTTTGGGTACGCCGGCGATTTTCAGCGGCAACGCAATGTTCTCGCGCACTGTCTTGGCGGAAAGCAGGTTGAAATGCTGGAACACCATGCCGATACGCCGGCGCAAGGTCACCAGTCCGCGCTCGTCGAGTTCGCCGACGCTCACGCCATTCACGCGCACGGCACCTGAACTCGGCTTTTCCAGGCCATTGACGAGTCGCAGCAGCGTCGACTTACCTGCGCCGCTACGCCCGATAATGCCGAACACCTCGCCCCTCGCCACGTTCAACGAGACGTTGGCGAGCGCCGCGGTCGAGACACCGCGCGCGCTGGCGAACACCTTGCCGACGTCGTCGAATATCACGGCGGGCTGGGTCGCGGCTGCGTGCGAACCCGCATTCACGGCGAGAGACGGCGCGTCTTCGATGAACTGCGGCGCGTCGAAAAGATTGCCCATGTTCTAGCTCCTTTCAGGCTGCCGCGATGGCCGGCGCGGCGGCTTGCAACCGGCGCCGAACGGTTTCTCGCGCAGCGTGGCCGAGGCACTGTCGTCTTCGAACGATTCACGCGGGACCATGCGGGTTACCAGGCGACGGCGTAGAGATTGCCGAAGGCTTTGTCGAGCGCGGCGCGTACCGCCGGCGAATGCTGATAGATCGCGATGAACTTGCGGATACGCGGGTCGTTCACGCTATCAGGACGCACCACCCACTGGATCGCGTAGTTCTTGTTTTCAAGCCCGTCGAACAGCAGCGCGCTATTCGGATCGGTGGTGCCCGCGAGCTTGATGAAGCTCGGATAACCCTGCGCGAGATCGACGTCGTCGAGCGAGCGCGCCAGTTGCGACGCTTCGAGCTGGATGATCTTCAGATGCTTCGGGTTGTCGGTAATGTCGAGCGTCGTCGCGCGATAGTCGATGCCCGGCTTCAGCTTGATAAGACCGGCGCGCTGCAGCAATAACAGACCGCGGCCACCGTTGACCGGGTCGTTGGCAATCGCGACCGTGGCGCCGTCTTTCAGTTCGTCGAAGCGTTTGATCTTCTTCGAATACAGACCGATCTTCATGATCGTGCCGGGCGCGATCGCGACGAAGTTATAACCGCCTTGCTTCTTTGCATTCTCGAGAAACGGAATGTGCTGGAAGTAGTTGACGTCGATGTCCTTGTTGGCGAGCGCCGCATTCGGCGTGTTCCAGTCGGTGAACTCGATGATCTTCACGTCGAGCCCCTGCTCTTTGGCTTCGTGCGCGGCGATTTTGAGCGCTTCGATTTGCGGGCTGGTCGCGGTGCCGATTTTCAGCGTGGCCGAATCGGCCGCCGAGACGGGCGCGGCCTGCAACGCGAGCGTGAGACCGAACGCGCCGATCAGCGACATAGCTGGCGCGTGGAAAAAGCGCCGCACGGTGGATAGAAAAATGCGCATGGTGAACTCTTGAGATGGGGGCGTGGGTTGATTCGAGGCGAGCCGGTCCAGCGGCATGCGTTTGCGCGTCCCCGAACCGATGCGAAGTTTTTCGGCGCGTGAACAGGCATGCCGGACCTATCGGGCAACGGAAATTCGCTGCGGGCGGCTTAAGCCGCCCGTAGCGGCGACGGCGCGCGTAGATCGGTCAGCGCGGACAGCGCAAGGTCGGACAGGTCATCGCCTCTCTCCAGATGAGGTGCGGCTCATCATAGAGGGCGGGAAAGCGGTGGTCTACGAAGGGATTTTCGAAAGGAAAGCGGGAAAAATGATTTGGGCAAAAAAACGCCGGGCCGCGCTGTCGCGCGACCCGGCGTCTTTCACTCGTCCCTGCTTCGATAAACTTACTGCTTTGCCACCTGTTGCACGGAAGCAGCCACAGGAGCCACCGCCGCCACGGGAGCCGAAGCGGGCGCAACCGCGCCTACCGCCTCGTCAGGCGACGTGCCGCCGTCCCAGCCACCACCCAGTGCGCGAATCAGATTGACCGTCGCCACCGCCTGCGTGCCCGACAAATGGCTCGCCTGCAGTTGCGAAATCAGCACCTGCCGCTCGCCGTCGATCACATCCAGATAGCTGACCGCGCCTTCCGTGTACTGCGTGCGCGACAGATGCGCCGCCCGCTGCGAAGCCTGGACCGCATTGTTCTGCTCGCGCATCTGATCGTCGAGCAAGCGCAAATCGGCGAGATTGTCTTCGACCTCACGGAACGCCACCAACACCTGCTGACGATACTGCGCCACGTCCTCGTCATACTTCGAGCGGGCCTGCGCGAGGTTCGCCTTGCGGCGGCCGCCGTCGAACAAAGGCAGCGTCAACGCCGTGCCGGCAAACGGCCCGAGAATGAACGCACGGCTCGACCACATGAACAGATTGCCGAGCGTCGCCGATTCAAAGCCGGCCGCGCCGGTGATATCGAGCTTCGGGAAGAACGCCGACTTCGCAAGGCCGACTCGCGCATTCGCGGCCTGCATCGCCCGCTCCGCCGCCGAAATATCCGGCCGGCGTTCCAGCAACGCCGAAGGCAGACCCGGCGGCACGCGCACCGTCACCGGCGCCAGCGGCGCTTCCGCGAACGAGAAATCCGCCGGCGGCTTGCCGAGCAGAATCGCGAGGCTGTGTTCCGACGCCGCGCGCTGACGCGCCACACCCACGGCATCCGCTCGCGCGCTCGCGAGTTCATTGCGGGCCCGCGACACATCCAGCTCGCCGATATCGCCTTCCTTGAAACGCCGTTCGACCAGCTTCAGCGTGTCCTCGCGCAACGCCACGGTACGGCGGTACAAGTCCTGATCCGTATCGAGTTCACGCAACTGGAAGTAATTCTGCGCAACATCCGCCTGCAGCGACAGTTGCACGGAACGGAACAGGGCTTCGCTTTGCTGCTCGTCGGCACGCGACGCGTTCACGTTCGAGCCGACCCGCCCGAACAGATCCGCTTCGTACGACGCGCCGACCTGCGCGCGCCAGATCGTGCCGTTCGTGCCGCCCGCGCTATCCGGCTGGAATTGCGAGGCCGCCGAAGCACGCTCGCGGGTCGGGCCGAAGCCCGCGTCGAGCTTGGGGAACCAGTCCGACTTCGCCGCCTGGGTGACCGCCCGCGCCTGCTGCACGCGCGCGGCGGCTGCCTTCAGATCCTGATTGGCGGCGGCGGCCTGATCTTCAAGCGCGTTGAGTTGCGGGTCGCCGAAAATCGTCCACCATTCGCCGCGATGCGCGTCGTCGGCGGGCTGGGCCTGCTTCCACGTGCCGTTGTCCTGCGCCGAAACAGCCGAAGCAGCCGGCGTCTCCTTGAACGCCACCGGCGTATCCACTTCGGGCCGTTTGTACGTGGGCTCCACGGAACAGGCGGCCAGCAACGCGACCAGCAAACCGCTGGCGGCCGCCCGGCCCCACCCACTCAAAGATTCAATACGTTTCATTATTGTTTTCTCCTCAGGCGTCCGTCACCGGCGCCCCATAGTGCGGCGAATCTTTCTGCGCGACGTGAATGGTTCCACCCGCCAGCGTACGCAGCACTACATAGAACACGGGGGTCAGCATCAAACCGAACAGCGTGACGCCGAGCATGCCGAAGAACACCGCGATACCCATTGCGTGACGCATCTCCGAACCCGCTCCGCTCGACAACACCAGCGGCACCACGCCCATGATGAAAGCGATCGACGTCATCAGAATCGGCCGCAGACGCAAGCGGCTCGCTTCGATCGCCGCGGAGAGCGGCGTATGCCCGTCGTGCTCCAGTTCACGAGCGAACTCGACGATCAGAATCGCGTTCTTCGCCGACAGGCCCACCAGCACCATCAAACCGATCTGCGTGAAGATGTTGTTGTCGCCACCGGTGAGCCACACGCCGGTCAGCGCGGATAGCACGCTCATCGGCACGATCAGGATCACGGCGAGCGGTAGCGTCAGGCTTTCATACAGTGCGGCGAGCACGAGGAACACGAGCAGCACGCTGATCGGGAACACCCACAAGCCCGCATTGCCGGCCAGAATCTGCTGATACGTCAGGTCGGTCCATTCGAGCTTCACCCCGTGCGGCAGGACTTGCGCCGCCACGCGTTCGGCCGCGGCCTGCGCCTGGCCCGACGAGAAGCCGGGCGCCGGTCCACCGTTGATGTCCGCAGCCGTATAGCCGTTGTAACGCACCACCATTTCCGGACCGAACGTCGGCGTTACGGTCACCAGCGACGACAACGGCACCATGTCGCCCGCGGCATTGCGCGTCTTGAGTTGCAGGATGTCGTCGGCGCGTTGACGGAACGGTGCGTCCGCCTGCACCCGCACCTGATACACACGGCCGAAGCGGTTGAAGTCGTTCACGTACAGCGAGCCCAGATAGATCTGCATCGTGTTGAACACGTCCGTGACGGGCACGCCGAGTTGCTTGGCCTTCACGCGATCCAGGTCCACGTTCAGTTGCGGCACGTTGATCTGATAGCTGGAGAAGGTCGGGCCGAGTTCAGGCGTCTGCGCCGCCTTCTTCACGAACGCCTCCGCGGCCTTGTTCAACTCCGCGTAACCGAGCGCGCCGTGATCCTCCAACTGCATCTTGAAGCCGCCGAGCGTGCCGAGACCGAGCACGGGTGGCGGCGGGAACACCGCCACGAACGAATCCTTGATCGCACCGTATTGCTGATTCAGCGCACCGGCGATCGCACCGGCCGAAAGCTTCTTGTCGCCACGATCCTTGAAAGGCTTGAGCGTGACGAACACGATGCCCGCGCTGGAGCTATTCGTGAAGCCGTTCACCGACAGCCCCGGGAACGCCACCGCGCTCTCCACGCCCGGCTGCTTCAAGGCAATCGAGCTCATGTCGCGGATCACCTTCTCCGTGCGATCCAGCGACGCACCGTTCGGCAGTTGCGCGAACGCAATCAGGTACTCCTTGTCCTGCGCCGGCACGAAGCCGCCCGGCACCACGCGCGAAATCAGCACGGTCGCGCCCAGCAGGATCGCGTACACCGCGAGCATGGCGCCCTTGCGGCGCAGCACGCCGGTCACGCCACGGCCATACTCCGTCGAGCCGCGATGGAAGACCTTGTTGAAGCGCTTGAAGAAACCACCCAACAGGCGATTCATCACGCGCGTCAGGAAGTCTTCTTTGGCCCCGTGGCTGCGCAACAGCATCGCGGACAAAGCCGGCGAGAGGGTCAGCGAATTGAACGCCGAGATCACCGTCGAAATCGCGATGGTCATCGCAAACTGCTTGTAGAACTGGCCCGTCAAACCGGTCATGAACGCGAGCGGCACGAACACGGCAACCAGCGTGAGCGCAATGGCGATAATCGGCCCGCTCACTTCCTGCATCGCCTTGTACGTCGCGTCGCGCGCACTCAGCCCGTTTTCGATGTTCCGCTCGACGTTCTCCACCACCACGATCGCATCGTCCACCACGATCCCGATGGCGAGCACCATGCCGAACAATGACAACGCGTTGATCGAGAAGCCGAACGCGAGCAGCAGCGAGAACGTCCCCACGATCGACACCGGCACGGCGATCAGCGGAATGATCGACGCGCGCCACGTCTGCAGGAACACGATCACCACGATCACTACCAGCGCAATCGCTTCGAGCAGCGTATGCACGACCGCCTCGATACTCGAGCGCACGAACTGCGTCGGGTCGTAGACGATCTTGTATTCGACGCCCGCCGGCATGTCTTCCGCGAGTTCCTTCATCGCGGAGCGCACCTGATCGGAAATCGCGAGCGAGTTCGCACCCGGCGCCTGGTTGATGGCGAGCGCCACCGCAGGCTTGTTGTCGAGCAGCGAACGCAGGCCGTATTCCGAGGCCGCGAGTTCGATTCGCGAGATGTCTTTCAGGTAGGTCACGCCGCCGTCCGGCGTGGTCTTGACGATGATGTCGCCGAATTCGCCCTCGGTCTTCAGACGGCCGCGCGCATTCACCGACAACTGCAGCTGCGTGCCCGGCACCGAAGGCGATGCGCCGATCACACCGGCCGCCACCTGAATGTTCTGCTCGCGGATCGCGTTGACCACTTCGGTCGCCGTCAAGCCGCGCTGCGCGACTTTCTGCGGATCGAGCCACACGCGCATCGCGTAGTCGCCTGAACCCCACAATTGCACTTCGCCCACACCCTGAATCCGCGCGAGCCGGTCCTTGACGTTCAGCAGCGCGTAATTGCGCAGGTACGTCATGTCATAGCGATTGTTCGGCGAGATCAGGTGAACCACCATGGTCAGCGTGGGCGAGCTCTTGATCGTCGTGACGCCGAGGCGCTGCACGTCTTCCGGCAGACGCGGCAGCGCCTGGTTGACGCGGTTCTGCACGAGCTGCGTCGCGAGGTCCGGATTGGTGCCGAGCTTGAAGGTCACCGTGAGCGTGAGATTGCCGTCGCTATTCGCTTGCGACTGCATGTACAGCATGTTCTCGACGCCGTTGATCTGCTCTTCGAGCGGCGATGCGACTGCTTCGGCGATCACCTTCGGATTCGCACCCGGATACTGCGCGTGCACCACCACCGAAGGCGGCACGACTTCCGGGTACTCCGAGATCGGCAGCTTGAAGAGCGAAATCACGCCCGCCAGCAAGACCAGTACCGATAGCACGCCGGCAAAGATCGGCCGATCGATAAAGAATTTGGATATGTTCATTGGAAGCTCTTAACGTTGGAGCATGCGCCGCGCGGTCGGGCCGCGGCGCGCGAGGCTCACGAGTTCTTGTCCGCTTTGGCGCGCTGTTGCGGCTGCGCTTGCTCTTGCGTCGGTGTCGGCGTCTGCGCGAGCGGCGCGCTGTTCGGATCCTGATCGGCCGTCATCGGCACCATGTGGGCGCGCACCGCATCGCCGGGGCGCACGCGCTGAATGCCGTTCACGACGATCCGGTCGGTAGGTTTCAGGCCGCCCTTCACCACACGCAGGTTGCCCTGCATGCCACCCACGGCGATCTCGCGGTATACGACGTGATTGCCCGCGTCCACCACCAGCACGAATTTCTTGTCCTGATCGGTGCCGACGGCGGCGTCGTCGATCAACAGGGCCGGATGCGGTTCGCTGCCACCGACCTTCACGCGCGCATACAAGCCCGGAATCAGTGCGCCGTCCTGGTTGTCGAAGCGCGCGCGCACGCGGATCGTGCCCGACGACGTATCGAGGCGGTTGTCCACCGACTCGATCACGCCGCTGCGCGAGTAGCCGCTTTCGTCCGCGAGACCGAGCTCCACCGGCACCTTGCTGCCGTCTTTCGCGCGGCTCAGGTATTGCAGGTAGGTTTGTTCGTCCGCGTCGAACGATGCGTAGATCGGCGAAACCGACACCAGCGTGGTCAGCGGCGCCGCGCTGGCGCCCGCCGACACCACGTTGCCCACCGTGATTTCCGCGCGCGACACGCGGCCCGCCACCGGCGCGACGATCTTCGTGTAGCCAAGATTGATGCGGGCGGTTTCGAGGGCGGCTTGCGCGGCCTTCAGGTTCGCGCTCGCTTCGCGCGCGGCGTTCTGCTTCTCGTCGTAGTCACGCTTGGCGATCGCGTTGTCGGCGATCAGGCGCTGCGCACGCTCCCAGTCGCTTTGCGTGTAGCCCGTGCGCGCCTGCGCGGCCGCGAGTTGCGCTTCGGCTCGATCCACTTCGGCGGCGTACGGACGCGGGTCGATCACGAACAGCGTGTCGCCTTTCTTCACGAGCGCGCCGTCCTTGAAATTGACGGACACGATGGTGCCCGGCACCTGCGAGCGCACGTCCACTTTCTCGACGGCTTCGAGACGGCCCGAATAGCTCTGCCAGTCGGTGATCGTTTTTTGCACCACGGTGGCGACATCGACTTCCGGCACGATGGTCGGCGCGGCGGGCGAACTCGCGTCCACGCGAATCGCGCCGAAGGTACCCAGCCCGGCCACGGCGATGACGACTAGGGCGGCAATCGCCACACGGCGACGCGAAAGAGGAAGGATAGTCATGTGAAGCTCCCGGTATCGTTGATCAAAGTTTTACTTGTTTCTGTTTTATCGATGGGCGCGGGCATCGAAGCGCCACTGAAAAAATCGCACCGCTTCCTGCAACGCGGGCGGATGATCGGCCAGCGCCGCATGCGAAACGCTCGGATAGCGGACCACCTGGGTCAGCACGCCGGCGTCGATCAGACTGCTGGCGTATTTCTCCGCTTCCACATGCAGCACGTCGTTTTGCGCCGTCGCGATCAGCGTGGCCGGCAGGCCCGCAAGGCGCGACGATTCCAGCGGCGCGGCATACGGATGCATGCGCTGGGACGCTTGCGGCAGATACGCGCGATAACAGGCCGCGCACTCTTTCGCCGTGATGTCCGAGCCGAGGCGTTTTTCGTCGCCGAGACGCGTGAGGCTCGGATCGAGCATCGGCCCGAACAGCGCCTGGGCAGCTATGCGCACGTCGCCGCGATCACGCGCAATGAACGCGAGGCAATTGGCCAGCTGCCCGCCCGCATCGTGTCCGGCCACGCCCACCTTCTTGCTGTTGCCGCCGAATGCACGCGCCCGCGTTTGCACCCACAGCGCCGCGCGGTGCGCGTCTTCGGGCGCGGCCGGAAACGGAAACCGCGGCGCGAGCGAGTAGCCGACCGATACGACGAGAGCCGGTAAGTGTTCTGCGAAATAACGCGAGGCGTAATCGGCCTGTTCGATCGATCCCTTCGTAAATCCACCACCGTGGAAATAAAGCAGTACCGGCAATGCGGTTTTTTTTGCCTGCCGGTAAAGGCGTAACGTGATGTCCTGCGCGTGTCCTTCGATCTGCACGTCAGTGACTTCCAGTGCCGCGCTGTCGGCCTCTGCCGGCTCGCTGCCGGTGGGCACGAAGGAGTACGGCGGTTTAAATGCTTCCATGTCGAGCCGCGCAATGCGCATAGAACTTCAATGGTGCGAATTGTGGGTTCAGCAGACTCGTAAATAAATGCCTATAATCCGGCAACACAATTCGGCGCCCCTGAACAATCGAATGCGATTGTCTGCGGATTCGCGGTGGAGTCCTTTCCTGCTCGGTGCGCCCGCCCCTATTGGAGGTCTGCAATGGACCGGCTTCAGGCCATGCAAGTGTTCACCCGTGTCGTCGACACCAACAGCTTTACCCGCGCAGCGGAAACGCTCGACCTGCCGCGCGCGTCGGTTACCACGATTATTCAGAACCTCGAAGCGTTCCTCGGCACGCGTCTGATGCATCGGACCACGCGGCGTTTGTCGCTCACGCCGGACGGCGCGGCGTACTACGAACGCTGCGTGCGCATCCTCGCGGACGTCGAAGAAACCGAGGCCAGTTTTCAAAGCGGCAATAAAAAGCCGCACGGCAAGCTGCGCATCGACATGCCGGGGTCGATTGGCCGCTTGCTGGTGATTCCTTCGCTGTGTGAATTCCACACGCGCTATCCGGACATCGACCTGCAACTCGGCCTGACGGACCGGCCGGTGGATCTGTTGCAGGAAGGCGTGGACTGCGTGGTGCGGGTTGGCGCGCTACAGGATTCCTCGCTAGTGGCGCGCCGTATCGGTTTGTTCGAGGGCGTGACCTGCGCGGCCCCCGATTACATCGAGCGCGCAGGCATGCCCAGTTCGCTCGAAGACCTGGAGAATCACAAAGCAGTCAATTACTTTTCGAGCCGCACGGGGCGCACGCTCGATTGGGCCTTCATGGTTGACGGCAAAGAAGTCGAAGTGAAAATGAAGAGCATCGTGTCAGTGAACGACGCCGATGCCTACGTGACGTGCGGGTTGGAAGGCTTCGGCCTGATTCAGCCGGCGCTCTTCATGGTGCTGCCGCATCTGCGTTCGGGCCAACTGGTGGAAGTCCTGCCGGAGCTGAAACCTTTGCCGATGCCGATTTCCGCAGTCTATCCGCACAGCCGGCATCTGTCGCCTAAAGTCCGCGTTTTCGTAGACTGGATCGCCGAGCTGTTCGATCGTTGTCCGTTGCTGAGCGGACGCGGCAGTCTCGACGCCACGTGCACGAAGCGCACCTTCGAAGAACGCGAGTCCGCCCCGACGCTCGACACGCCAGTAATATCGGAGTGGGTCGCGTGATCAGCGCGCCTTGAAGTACAGAATCTGGAACAGTGAATTCCAACCGCGGCTCTAATGCCGCGGTTTTCTTTTCCAGCACCGCAGCTGCTGTGGTTTAGCGCGGCGTTGTCGCGATTGTTCTGGAAACACGACAATTCATTTCGCGAAAGTGCGATTTATCCGCCGAGTCGCGAAGTCTACATTTCACCCTGTCGCAGCGCCGCTCGTGCTGCAAACGAATCGACAGGACTGAATCATGAAACGCAATCTCTTAGCAGGTCTGGCTCTTGCACTGCTCGCGAGCGCGCCGGTGTTCGCCCAGAGCAGCAGCGGCGGCATTGGCCGCGCCGGGACATATGACACACAACCCGCGCCGACCACCAGCGCGAAAACGCGTGAAGAAGTGAAGGCGGAACTCGTCGCGGCCTATCGCGATGGTTCGCTGCCCGCGCTGAATCGCACGACGTATCCGAACAAAGGGCTGATCGGTCAAACCCAGGCTGCACGCATCGCGCTGCAGGAAGGCACGAGCGGCGACCTCACGCGCGTGGCCAACAAACAGTAAAGCAAACGCCGTTGCAATGATTCGGTTTCCAAAAGAAATAGTCATTGCCGCGCATCCATGCACTCTTCAAAAAGGAGCACATCATGACACCCTCGGAACTCGACAATTGGGATACTGACACGCCAGTGTGGACGCCGTACCGCGCGCCCCAACACTAAGTGTCGAAAGTCGCAGCGCGCGCCCGCGGAACCGGTCCGCGGGCGCACACGCATCTAAAGAGGCCTAGCGCCTCGGCACGCCGTCGCGCCACTCGCCCCAATGTGTGGCGATATCCTGCACGAGCGGATTGCCCGAGAGGAACAGGTTCTGGATGGCGATCGTAAAGCCGCCTTGCGCAGCGTAGTTCAGCAGGTTGTCCGCGCTCGTCTGTCCGTCGTAGGGCCGGTCGAAATCGGAGCCCGCCCGCAACACGGCCACGCGACTCAAATCCACCTTATGTACCGAAGCCGCGCGCTTGAGGGCCTCGTACGTGGCGTTATCCTCCTGCTGCGTCGTGCAGTAGACGCCCTTTCCATCGGTCAGGATTCTGGTCCAGTCGCGGGCGCGCTGGCCGAGCAACGTGCCCGACCACCAGGTGTCGCCAGCCAGCGTGTCGCACTGAATGACGGTTGGCGGCCGGTTCGCAGGCGCATAGGAATACTTGGCGCGCGCCGCTTGCGCCTGCACGTTGTCGGACAGTGTCACGCTGCGGGATAGAGCGAACGCCGTGTCCGCGAGGCGGGTGTTCAACTGGAAGACTTCCGTACGGTAGTCGAGCGGCGGCTTGGCGGTAGGACTCGTGGTATTGATGCCAAGGTAGCCCGTCGTCCAGCCAGGCGGAATTTCACGCCCGTCTATTTCCCACTGAATCCCGAAGTCGACCAGATATTTCGCCCACGCGGCGGATCCCACCGTTCCCTGCTGCGGATCGATCCCCGCAATACCGGCAACCATGAAGTACGTATGCCGCAAATCGAAACGCGGCGAGAACGTCAGCGCCATGATCGACGCCGCTGCATTGCTGTGGCCCATGCCGGTGGTCATCACGCAGACGTCCTGCTTGTTGCAATGGACCGTCGGGTAATCGGGCGACAGGCCGTCCACCGCGATCTCGCGCCAGGGCCCGAGGTTGTCGAGCCACACCTGCCCTTCCGGCCCGAACATCGAAATGATCATCACCTTGACGGGGCGCCCGCGCGCGCCGCCGTCGTCGTGCGAGAAACCGTCGTTGTCGTCCGCGCTGGCCGGTCCGGACGAAAAGGCCGCGCATGCCGCGAGTGTAACGGCGGCAATGGCGCCGAGTGAGCGAGTCAGCATCGTGATCTTCCTTTTTTGCTCTGATGCAGGTTGGGAGAAAGGGCTGCTTTCAAGCCGAAAGAAGTATAGGTGCGAAGAAATTATTTTCCACTACGCGATGCACTATCGGGCCACGTTGCCGGTCGCCTCGGCCGTCATGCAAAACGGTTCGGCACGCTCCGGCCGCCGTTTTCCTATAATCGAGCGTCCGCAGCACGCCCTGAACGGAATCCGCCGGGGGCGCACCGCGCTTGTGCACTTCACAACAGGAGCACCACGATGGACTATGTGAAACTCGGCCGCACCGGCCTCGATGTATCGCGTCTTTGCCTCGGCTGCATGAGCTACGGCGTGCCGTCGCGCGGCACCCACCCCTGGTCGCTCGACGACGAAGCCGCGCGGCCCTTCATCAAGCAGGCGCTCGATCACGGCATCAATTTCTTCGATACCGCGAATGTCTATTCCGACGGCACGAGCGAGGAAATCGTCGGCCGCGCGCTGAAAGACTTTGCGAAGCGCGACGAGATCGTGCTCGCCACCAAGGTGAATAGCCGCATGCATCCCGGCCCGAACGGCGCGGGCCTGTCGCGCAAGGCGATCATGGCGGAGATCGACCACAGCCTCAGGCGCCTCGGCACGGATTACGTGGACCTGTACCAGATCCATCGGTGGGATTACGGCACGCCGATCGAAGAAACCATGGAAGCGCTGCACGATGTCGTCAAAGCGGGCAAGGCCCGCTATATCGGCGCATCGTCCATGTATGCCTGGCAGTTCGCCAAGGCGTTGCATGTGGCGGAGCGCAACGGCTGGACGCGCTTCGTGACGATGCAGAACTACGTGAATCTGCTCTACCGCGAGGAAGAGCGCGAAATGCTGCCGCTATGCGAAAGCGAAGGGATCGGCGTGATTCCGTGGAGTCCGCTCGCACGCGGGCGCTTGACGCGTGACTGGAACACCGAGAGCGCGCGTTCCGGGACCGATGAATTCGGCCGCACGCTGTACGCGCAGACGGAGGACGCGGACCGGCGCATCGTCGAACGGGTCAGTGAGATCGCCAAAGAGCGCGGCGTGCCGCACGCGCAAGTGGCGCTCGCGTGGGTGTTGCAGAAGAAGCCGATCACCGCGCCGATCGTCGGTGCGACCAAGCTGCATCATCTGGACGATGCGGTGGCCGCGCTCTCGTTGAATCTGAGCACGGAGGAAATCGCCCGGCTCGAAGAGCTCTATGTGCCGCATGCGGTGACCGGATTCAAGTAAGCGGCGCGCTCACGTGTCAACACGCGGCACGTCCGGTTCGAAAAACACCCAGCGGACTTGCGGAAACCTGGCCTGCAAGTCCGCTTCGATCACGTTGATCGCATCGATCATGGCGCGCCCGCTCGCGTAGTCGATCATTTCGGCCTGCACCGCCACCACGACATGCCGGCCCCATTGCAGCGTGATCATGTTGATGATGCTGCGAATCTCGGCGCGCCCGCGCAGATGCGCCTCGATGGCGCGGCGCACCTCGGGGCTCGCCGATTCGCCGACGATCATCGACTTCACTTCACGCGCCACCAGCCACGCGATCACCATCAGCAACAAGCCGACGCCGATCGAGCCCAGCGCGTCGTAGACCGGATTGCCGGTCACGAGGGTGAGCAGCACGGCAACGAAGGCGATCGCAAGGCCTGCTAGCGCGGCGATGTCCTCGCCCGCCACCACAAGCAGTTCTGACTCGCGCGTCTCCCGAAACCAGCGCCACATGCTTTTGTCGGGATGCGTCTTGCGGATTTCCCTGACGGCGCCCCACAAGGAAAGCGCTTCGAGCACGGCGGACACGCCGAGCACCGCCAGCGCCACATACGCATACTGCAGAGGCTCACGCACGAACAGACGATGCACGCCCTCGTACACCGAGAACGCGCCGCCGACAAAGAACAACAGCAGCGCGACCAGCAGCGAATAAAAGTTGATCTCGCGCCCGCTGCCCATGGGATGCAACGGACTTGCCGGTTTGCGCGCTTCGCGCAGGCCGAATAGCAGGAGCAATTGATTGCCGCAGTCGGCGGTAGAGTGAATGGCTTCGGCGAACATCGAGCCGGAACCCGTGAAAGCGGCAGCAGCGAACTTACAGATGGCAATGCCGAGGTTGGCGGCGAGCGCATAAAAAATGGCTTTCGGCGATTCTTCTTTCATCGTCGTGACGGGCGTCCGTGAGATTGCAAAGCGCTTTCGATAGGCAACAGCCCGTATTATGGCCATGCCGGGCGCCATGCGTCCAACCGCGGTGTTGTTTGCATCGTGTGCCTGCCCGCAGTCGAAACTATCGACGCCCCCTCCGCCCGCCGCGTCAGGCCCTTTCCAGCGCCGCCATTTCACGCACGATCACCAGCAGCATCGACAGGCTCGCGCCGCCCGTGGCCCGCAGATCGGCCAGCAGTCGCGCGTAGCGTTCCAGTTGCGCGGCGCGCTTCTGACGCCATGCTTCGACGAGTGCGTCCGGCGTGGATGCCTCGTCGGCGCCGGCCAATGCGCTCGTGGTCAACGCGCGTTTGAGACGCGCGAGTTCGGCCAGCGCGGTGGCGCGCGCCAGCATGTCCCAGTGCGTGGGCACCGGCAAGGCGGCCGCGCGCTCGCTGATCCAGCCGGAATTGAGCAGCGTGCCGAGCGCGAAATAGACGCCCGCCACCAGTTCGAGACTGCGCCCGCAGGTCGAGGCCACTTCGGCGATGTCCAGCAACGCGGCGGAGATCTCGCCGCTCGCGATCCGCACCGCCAGTTCGCTATCCACGCCGGCGTCCGCGAATACGCGCTGCCGCTCCGAAAGCGCTTCCAGGTCGGCGCTCGGCAGCAGCATGGGCCATTGCGGTGCAAGCCGCTTCGCCGCGTCGCGGCAACGCGCGAGCAGGCCGGCCACGTCGCCGTCGCTGACCGCGCCCGATTGGAATTGCCGCAGGAACCACAACGCGGAACGCTCGACGAGCCGCGCGACTTCGACGAACATGCGCGCCTGGACGTCGTCGGCAACGCGGTTGTCGAGCGCGTCGATGCTGCGCCAGACGTTGTCGAGATCGAACACGTCGCGCGCCATGATGCAGGCCCGCACGATGTCGCCCGGCTGCGCGTCGGTTTCCTCCATCAGCCGGTGTACGAACTCGCAGCCCACCCGATTCACCAGCGCGTTGGTCAGATGCGTGGCGAGAATTTCGCGGCGCAGCGGGTGGCGTTGCATCGGCCCGCTAAAGCGCTGGCGCAGCGGCTTGGGGAAATACTCCACCAGCATGTCGGCGACGAGCGGGTCTTCCGGCATCGACGATTCGAGCAGCGCGTCGTACAGCCACATCTTGCTGTAAGCGAGCAGCACTGCGCGCTCCGGCGTGGTGAGCCCCTGTTTCGCGGCTTGCCGTTCGGCGACTTCCTCATCGGTCGGCAAAAACTCGATCACGCGATTCAGCCGACCGGTGCGTTCGAGGTAGCGCATCAGGCGCGCTTCCGCATCGAGCAACTCGACGCCGTAGCGGCCCGCGATCGACAGCGCCTGAGTCTGGTAATAGTTGTCCTGCAACACAAGCAGGCCGACCTCGTCGGTCATTTCGGCGAGCAGCGCGTTGCGCTGCTTCTCCGTCATCTCACCGTCGGTCACGACTAGCCCCAGCAGAATCTTGATGTTGACCTCGTGGTCCGAGCAGTCGACGCCCGCGGAGTTGTCGATCGCATCGGTATTGATACGGCCGCCGCGCTGCGCGAATTCGATGCGCCCGAGCTGCGTCAGACCGAGATTGCCGCCTTCGGCCACCACCTTGCAGCGCAACTCGGCGCCGTTGACGCGGATCGCGTCGTTGGCGCGGTCGCCGACCTGCAGATGCGTTTCGCGGCTCGCCTTCACATAGGTGCCGATCCCGCCGTTGTACAGCAGATCGACCGGCGCCTGCAAAATCGCGCGCATCAGTTCCGTGGGCGGGAGTGCCGGTGCGCTGATGCCGAGCACCGACTGCACCGCCGGCGAAAGCGGAATCGTCTTGGCACTGCGCGGAAACACGCCGCCACCCGCCGAGATCAGCGTAGGATCGTAATCGGCCCAACTCGAGCGATCGAGAATGAACAATCGGCCACGTTCGGCAAGACTGACCGCTGGATCGGGATTCGGATCGAGAAAGATATGCCGATGATCGAACGCGGCCACCAGCTTGATATGCGGCGACAGCAGCATGCCGTTGCCGAATACGTCGCCGGACATATCGCCGACGCCGACCACCGTGAAATCCGTGGTCTGCGTATCCACGCCCATTTCGCGGAAGTGCCGCTTGACCGACTCCCATGCACCGCGCGCGGTGATCGCCATTTTCTTGTGGTCGTAACCGACCGAACCGCCCGAGGCAAATGCGTCGTCGAGCCAGAAACCATATTCCTGCGAGATCGCGTTCGCGTAGTCGGAGAACGTGGCCGTGCCTTTGTCGGCGGCGACCACCAGATAGGGATCATCGGGATCGTGGCGCACCACGTCGGGCGGCGGCACCACGGCCGTGCCCGCGAGGTTGTCGGTCAGATCGAGCAGGCCGCGCAGGAAGGTCTGATAGCACGCGATACCTTCGCGCATCCACGCGTCGCGTTCGGTTTGCGGCGGCGGATTCTTCACCACGAAGCCGCCCTTGGAACCGACCGGCACGATCACCACGTTCTTCACCATCTGCGCCTTCATGAGGCCCAGCACTTCCGTGCGGAAATCTTCACGTCGGTCCGACCAGCGCAATCCGCCGCGCGCCACGCGTCCGCCGCGCAAATGCACGCCTTCCACGCGCGGCGAGTAGACCCAGATTTCGAACATCGGTTTCGGTTCGGGCAGGCCGGGCACCAGCGCGGGATTGAACTTGAAGGACAGATACGGCTTCGGATGCCCTTCGGCGTCGAAGCGATAATAGTTGGTGCGTTGCGTGGCTTTGATCACGCCGAGAAATTGCCGCAGGATCCGGTCTTCATCGAGATTCGGCACCTGATCGAGCGCGCTGTCGATCGTGCGCAGCCAGCCGTCCACGCGCGCTTCGCGCGTCTCGCCCAGCACCGGGTCGAAGCGGGCCACGAACAACTCGACCAGCATGCGCGCAATCGCCGGATTGCCGGTCACCGCGCGTTCGATGTACGCATCGCTAAAGGTCGACCCCACCTGCCGCAAATACTTGGCATAGGCACGCAGTATCGTCACCTCGCGCGCATTCAGTTGCGCGCGCAACACAAGGCGATTGAAGTCGTCGCTTTCGATCGCGCCGGTCCATACCTGCTCGAACGCTTCTTCGAAGAGATCTTTGACACGCTCGATATCGAACTCCGCGTCGTCCGCGAGTTCGAGGCCGAAGTCGTGAATCCATGCGGGTGTCGCGCCCAGCGCCTCGATCAGATAGGGCCGCTCCTCATCGACACGCACGCCGAGATGTTCGAGCATCGGCAGGCTGCGCGACAACGCGATCGGCAGACCCGCGCGGTACACCTTGAAGCGAAACGCACGCGGACCCGCTTCGATCGGGCGATACAGGTTCATCGCGAGCCGTTCGCTGCCTTGCACGCGTTCGATCAGTTCGATGTCGCGCACCGCCGTGCGGGCCGGATAATCGTCGCGATAGCCCGCGGGAAACGAATCCGCGTAATGCTGCAGCAGGCGATTGCCCTGCTCTTCGCCGAACGCGTCGAGCAGTGCGTCGGCGAGATCGTCCTGCCAGCGGCGCGCGACCTGTACAAGCCGCGCTTCCAGCTCGCGCGTATCGACATTGGGCATGCCGCCCGGCTTTGCATGCACGACGAAGTGAATGCGCGCCAGCGTCGACTCCGAAAGCAGCGGCGTGAACTCCACGCTCTCGCCGTTGAATGCGTCAGCCAGCAGATTGGCGATACGCTGCCGCAAATCGGTGTTGTATTTGTCGCGCGGCACGAACACGAGGCACGACACGAAACGGTCGAAGCGGTCTCGCCGCACGAACAGGCGGGTGCGCTGATGCTCCTGCAAGCGCAGCACGCCTAGCGCGGTGTCGTAGAGCTGATTCTCTTCGGCCTGAAAAAGCTCGTCGCGCGGATAGGTTTCGAGCACCGTGACAAGCGATTTCGCGAGATGCCCCTTCGCGAGAAATCCCGCGCGCCGCACGATATTCGCGCACTTGCGCCGCACGATCGGAATCTCCGAGGCCGACACGAAATACGCCGTGGACGTATAGAGACCGATGAAACGCCGCTCGCCGGTCACCTTGCCGTCCGGCCCGGTCAGCTTGATGCCGACATAGTCCAGATAGCCCGGCCGGTGCACGGTGGCCCGGGAATTGGCCTTGGTGAGAAAGATCGGCGACGAAGCGGAAATGATCTCGACCGCGGCCGGCGGCAAGGGCGTGACCTCGGCGGCGCCGACAGGGCGCAGCGCATCGCGCAGAATGCCCAGGCCCGAGCCCGGCACCGCGCGCAATCCGTAGCCGATATCGTGCTGCACCAGTTCGTAATCGCGCTGACCGAGAAAGGTGAAATGATCGGCCACCATCCATTCGAGAAACGCGCGCGCTTCCAGACCTTCGGGCCCCGCCTCACCGGCTTTCATGCCTTTGATCGTGGCGCGCGCGAGTTCGACGATCTTCGGCCAGTCTTCCACCGCCGCCCGCACGTCGCGCAATACGCGGGCGATGTCGTCGCGCAGCGCATCGAGCTTTGCGGCATCGCCGCAACGGTCCACCTCGAAGTGGATGAACGAAGTCAGGTGCGAACGCGAGTCCGTGGCTTCTTCGGCGCCCTGGCTCACGCGCGCGATACTGCCGTCGGGCGCACGCCAGATGCGAAACACCGGATGCACGACGGAATGCAGCGCGAGGCCATGCCGGTTGACCGCCATCGACACCGAATCGACCAGAAACGGCATGTCGTCATTGACGATTTCGATCACCGTGTGATCGGAGTGCCAGCCGTGCTGCTCGAGAATCGGGTTATAGACGCGCAGCCGTTCGCCGCCCGCTACGAAGCGCTGCGCGGTCTGCCAGTGCGCAAGCGCCGCGCCGTAGAGATCGGCGATCGAGCGGCTTTGCAGATCGTCGGCGTCGACGAAATCGTAGTAGTGCCGCAGAAAAGGCTCGACGACCTTGAAGGTGGGTTCGGGCAGGCGTCCCCGCGCGAATTCGACGACATCGTTCAGCAAGTGCGTGACAGCTTCTTCGTTCTTTGCTTGCATGATCAACTCCCCGGCTGGCGGCAATGGCGAGTATGGCTTGATTCGCATGCATCGTCTGAAGGGGAATTATGCACCTGCCGACCACTATGCGAAGGATGACCGCACTTAGAAGCTGTTGCGAAATTAAGTTCTGGGGCTGTTAACTTTTCTGGCTTGGTGTTAACTTTCTGTCTTGTTTTGCCTGACAGGAAGCGATGTCTAAAGAACTCATAGACGACGAACTGTGGTCAC
>Ga0255336_100779_pt1 | contig 36052 bp, 31 predicted proteins | sample MeOH1_35cm_T3_17_FD_189102 | JGI IMG/M metagenome (GOLD analysis project Ga0255336, IMG submission 189102) | Sandy soil microbial communities from University of British Columbia, Vancouver, Canada - MeOH1_35cm_T3_179 | ecosystem: Engineered > Artificial ecosystem > Sand microcosm > Unclassified ...
TGTTTCCATCGCACACCGAGAACAGGCGGTGCTTTGCGTGATCGATTGCCATGCCAGAGGGAGCTTCGCATCCCTGCATCGTCCAGGTTGCGACCACTTTCCGGGTGGCAGCGTCGAGCTTCACAATTGCGTTCTTGTCCTCGATGTTGACGAAGAGGGCTCCGTGACCGTCCACCTGGGGAAACTCGGGTTTCCCTGGAAGAGGAATCGTGGCAACGACCCGATTGGAGGCAGCGTCCAGTACCGACACATTATTGCTGCGTCCGTTAAATGCCCAGACCGTCCTGGTAGTCGGCTCAAAGGCGATACCATCGGGATTTGTCCCAACTGGGACAGTAGCCTTCACCGAAAGATCGGAGCGATCAAACACGACGACAGAATTGCCCGCGCCATCGCTGATATACCCTGTCTTCCCGTCCGGGTTGAGCGCGACGCCATGTGTACTCTTCAGCCCCGTGACAGCCCCGATCAGCTTTCCGTTCGAAGTGTCGAGCACTTCGACTCGTGCGTTATGAGTGACATACAGCCGGTGAGCAGCGTCATCGCTCACCAGGTAGTCCCAGCCTCCTTGACCGCCAATCTTCCAGTGGTTAGTGACATGATAGGTCTGCGCAGCCGCAGCTGCAGTAATCGAAAGCAGAGCAAGGGACGCCGCTCCCAGTCTTAGGCGCATAGTAGAACTCCAGGTAAGGAACTCGGCGCTTGCGCCGGCGCACCTAGTGTCCCTACCGAGCCTTAATCCAAGCTGAAGCTATTTGAGAACAGGGATCCCTTTGGACTCAGGCAAAACAACTGTCACCACGGCTCCTTTTTCGGAATGGTTGGCAATATCGATGGTTCCGCCCACGCGAACGCAGATGGCTTTGCAAATGGACAGGCCAAGCCCGGTTCCACCGCTCTTACGACTCCGCGAGGCATCGCCACGGTAAAACGCGTCAAAAAGAAACGGGCGGTCTTCCTCCGAAATTCCCTCCCCCCAATCCTTGCAGACCAAAACAACCCCACTCGACTGCTGAACGAGCGAGATCGATACCTTGCTCTTGTTCTGGCTGTGTTGCAGCGCATTAATGAGAATGTTAGAGACCAGTAACAACGCGTCCCGTCTGTCCAAGAGCACGTCCGCGGCACCCGACAGGTCCGTGACGATTTCGATCTCCTTGAGCTGGGCGTAGGAGGTGCTTTGGTGAACGGCTTCTTCTACAACCTCCTTCATCGAGCAATGGAACGATGCCGTAGCGTCAGCCTCAGTAACAGGTTGCTCCAGTCTGGCTAAAGTCAACAACTTTTGCACGGTCGACTCAAGGCGCGTAAAGTCGTCCAAACTAACCAAGAGGCCATGGCTATACTCGTCCGCCGTGCGCTTTCTCATCGAAAGGAACTGGAGGGAGGACTTCACGATCGCGACATCTGTCTTCAATTCGTGCGCCGCATCGCGGGTGAACCGCTTTTGCTGCTCAAAAGAGAGTTGCACACGAAGCAATGCGGCTTCGAGCGCCCTGGCTAATGGGCGTAGTTCGACGGTACGTTTCGCACTTTCGGGTGCGTCGAACTGCCAATTCAGCACAGTCATTCGGTCAGCTTCATCGGCCAGTTGATACACCGGGGCCAGATATTTGCGAATCATGACCGCCATGATGACACCTGTGATTCCCATGAACAGAACTGTTGCAATCACGAAGAAACGGATCGCTTCGAAGACCTCACTCCAAACCTTCCCTATAGGCAGCCCATAGATAACGGTTATGTTGTGGCCGACTCCACCATGTGGGGTGCCGGGATCGATAAAGCGAGTGCCATGAAAGACTGTAAATCGATACTCTTTACGCTGAACCTTGATCTGATGAAACCCGGCCGAGATCCCAGCGAGTTGTGTGATCGCGTCGCGGCTGCCAGACGAGCCCAGCACCTTCCCATGCTCATCTTCGACCCGATAGATAGAGTCCCTTCCCAGATGAACACTGCGGAGATCGAGGACAACATTGTCACCGACATCCTCTGCATCCTGGACTGAGCCCATGAGGGCCTGTGCCGCGCCAGTGAGCGTGGCGTCGAACGCCTGAAGCTCAATGTGATGCTCATGGACGGTAACTGCAAGGATGAGCGCAAGAATGGCAACGCATTCAAGCGCCAAAACGGTCGTTACGAGGCGGCGGGTTATTGAGATCGATCGACTAGTCACGTCGAACACCACCGATCAGGCGATATCCTCTATAACGCAGTGTGGCGATGAGCGGCTCCTCGCCGCGTGCGTTCAGCTTTCTACGTAAGTTCGAAATATGTGCCTCCACCACATTCGAGTGGTGCTCCCACGCAAAGTCGTAGAGATGCTCCAGGAGCTCTCGCTTAGGCACAATCGCTCGTGGCCGGTGAATCAGATATTCCAGAATGCGGTACTCGGTAGGGGAGAGGTCGATCGGTTCCCCACAGCGTGTCACAGTTTGGTGAATGGTATCGACTTCGACGTCAGCGACAGATAGTCTCGAATCCGACGCCCCCTTCCCTCTCCGAATGACGGCTTTTACTCTCGCGATCAGCTCGCCTAGATCGAAGGGTTTGGCAAGATAGTCGTCAGCGCCGGCGTTAAGAAGTTCGACTATCGATGCCTTTCCTTCCTGCGCGGTCAGGATCAAGACAGGTGTCGAGAGTCGCTTCCGGCGAAGATCCGCCAGAATGTCCTGCCCGTTCTTACCCGGCAACATTAGGTCGAGAACTACCGCGTCATAGACGCCCTGTTCCGCCATAAGGGACCCATCTTCACCGTCGGCAGCGTGATCAACAGCAAGCCCGGTTTCACGGAGAGCACCGACTATGTTTTCGGCCAGCCTCTGTTCGTCTTCGACTAAGAGAATACGCATCGTGCTTCGACTCTTACAGGCACGGCTTAAGACAGGCTGAAGGGCTTATGGTCGCCTTAAGCTTTGCTTCAGTTTCGAAAGCTATTCTCGCTCAAACCGATGGATAACTTGGACTTTCACCACGGGTATCCTCCATCGTGATCATCGAATTGGAGAACGCATCATGAACTGGTTTCTGTGGTCGCTTCTCTCGGCAGTCTTCGCAGCTGCGACTGCCGTTTTGGCAAAAATTGGCGTTTCGCATGTTGATCCCAATCTCGCCACAGCGATTCGGACCACCGTTATCCTGGTCCTCGCCTGGGGAATCGCAATCGGATTAGGATCCCACCAGGGACTAGCGACGCTGGATAGGCGTAGTGTCGGGATGCTCGTCGCCTCTGGAGTAGCGACCGGGCTATCGTGGCTGTGCTACTTTCGCGCGCTCGCCACAGGCCCTGCCTCTAAAGTTGCTCCTGTCGACAAGCTGAGCGTCGTGTTCGTCATCCTGCTTTCGTCGTTGATACTGGGCGAGAGCCTTACTCCGGGAAAGGTATTCGGAGGAGCGCTCATTGTGGCCGGAGCAATCGTACTGGCCCTTTCGCATTAGATAACGGTGCTGCGGCGACTAATGAAGTCGACGAAGTTGTCGATTAGCGATGAGGACGGAGAATTCGCCAGGTGTTATCTTCTATCTCTTTATCCAACGTCCACGATCCGGGTGCCTCAACAGAACAGACAGCTTCACCACACACATCGAACGGTCCAAGAAGAATAACGAACTCTACCAAAATAGCGGGGTGCCTCCCAGGCAAACCTCGACGGCGAGCAGTTCAGGCGCCGGCTGCGACGTTTCAGTAGGGCATTGGCTCTGCCGCAAATCAGGCACCGCAGAAAGCTATGAGACATCAACGTAAATTGCTCACGAAGGTTCAAACTTTTACAATTAACGTTCCACATCGATGACTAGCTCCCGATGCTTCATCACCGCTTTATTCAAACCTTCATCTCTTGCTAAGAGCAACCTCCACCAGAGTGTCTTTCGGGAACATCACAGGATGGCCGCGCGTGAGGAAGCGGAAATAGATTGATTTTGCAACTGAAAACGATCCAAACCCGATAGCGACATTTCGATCGTTCAGGGTCAGAGCAACGACACGAGCCACGATTCCGAACCCGTTCGCGGCTACAGTCTGGCGACCGAGTCCACTGCCGTCTTTATCCTCTGACTGCCCAACGAACGTAAGTAGGCCAAGGACCACGGGAGCGACAAAACGGTTCTTGTCGGGGTTGGACTTGATTCCGCCTTCATGGTCCACCGTAATGTTCTGGGCTTTGTCTCCACTTGCCCCCGTCAACATACCGTGGACTTCCTCTTGCGGTGCCCCACTCCGTTGCAGTTCTGAGAAACCAAAACGCAATTGCCCATTTCGTCCGAATGACTTCGATGGTTTCGCTTGTAATACCGAGCCACGGAGTTCGGTTCCTTCGGCGAACAGTAGTTCATGCTGGGGAGTGAAGACGGGCTTGGTCAAAACGGCGGTCACACGATCTCCATTGTGTGCCGTATCAGAGCTAACTTGCGCGGTCAGCCGTGCCGTCACCTCTATTCCGCTTGTGTCCGTCAGCCCCCCAGAGGTAGCAGGGGGAATCGCGGCCTGTGCCGGCACGCTGAATGTTGCGGGTTCCGTGAGATCAGCAATAAACTGCGTACCTGCCCAGATTCGCTGAGGATGATAGGGCATTTGGCTGTAGAGCAGTTTTAGTGCTCTGTCCTGCTTCCCAGGCGAGAAAACAGCATCTCGTGCAGATTGGATCCGGTCATGGAGCATCTCCTTGGTACGCTGCATGACCCCCTTGTGACTTCCCGGGGTAAAACGCACGACCTGGGTCTCTCGAATTACAGCTCTTGAATGGATCGACACATCTCCATCCCCGACATGGATGGTGTCAAAGAGAATAACGGGGTTGTGAAGCGGGGTAACGTCTCCATTGAGGAGCGCTTGGGCGCGTGTTGTCTTATCGATGTGCTCATACTCAGTCACCGTTCCACTCACCGCCGCACCTTGAGGGAGCACTACGCGATCACTCAGATAAACCGGCTCAATCAGTGTTCCTTCAACGATTGTTCCCTTCTTCAGGGCAGCAGTCTTTGTCGTGCGTATTCGCAACGGCACATCGGTCGGAAGTGTGACGGACTGCGTGTCAGACTGCGCACCCGATGCGGTTACAGTAACGAAGAGACAAAAAAGCGAAGAAATAGCAACACGAAGTTTTAACATCTGCATTTAGCTCACCGGACTAAAAGCGCAACAGCCTGCGCGATGGTTAGATTGGAGGACAACAGTTTGAAGTCCTTGTGAGTAGAGATCTGCTGACGGCTAATCGTCTTGAACAGAACGATGTGTCCATTCATCCGGATATCTGTTTGGGTGGTCTTCCAGAGATCCCCGTGAATTGGACTGCGAACAATGGAAAAAGTGCTTCCACAGTGGAGGGTTGCTAACAGTCCATATCCGAAGGACACCTCCTCCCCAAGTTTTCCCTGAAGCATATGGAGGCGATTGGTACGGGGATCGATGAGGAGCGCACCCGACATCCCATGCAATATGCGCTCCTCATAAGACTGAGGTACGTAAGATGGGTTAGGCCGATAACTGATCTTCTCCCAATTCTGCTGGAGACCGTTGTCCTCAAACAGAAATGCGCGAGGTAACAAGTCTAGAAACTTCTCAGCCCGCTGCTCCTCCGTTTTCTGTGCGCGCTCATGCCGAATGAAAGGCTCAGGGTCTTTCTCGATAGCGCGCAGTCTGGCATCTTCACGACGCCGCCTTTCTTCTGAGATGGGCGTCCCGTCCTCCAGGATCAAATCGCGTAACTTCCCTTCGGAGACTTCAACTACTCGTTCGGTCCATTCGTGACCGCCTGTGCGGTCGGACTTTTCCACGGAAATATAGGAAAAAGGCGGTTTGTGAAGGCTAGCCTCATGCTCTCTCTCAATCATCTTCTGTACCGCCACTAAAGGTTCGGACTGCGTTTGTCCGCGACTCAACTCGGTTGCAAGCAAAACCGTGCAAGGCGATGCGAAAACGAGCCAGATTTTGATCTTTAGCAATCGCCTCAAATCGACACAACTCTCCTTGGGCAGAGAGTAGGAACAGAAGGTTAAGGCAACCTTAAGGGCGTTTCAGGCGAAGCCAACGTCGGGAGCTAGAATGTTTACTTATTGTGGTCTGGTACGTTGCTGCGCCTTGGTGGTGCCAAGAGTAAACATTTCTAAATGAGAACTCGTCCAGGACACCTGCAGAGTTCGCCAGTCATATCGCGCTTAAGCGCGATATGACTGAAACAAAAACAGGCCGAGAACTAACCCTCTAACTGGTATCGAAAAACCAGGCCCTTCAGTACTCAGTCTCTATCACGCAGACCGGTACAAAAATCGCCGGGCAGACCAATTCATAGGACCAGTCTGTCGCACGCACTGCTGTTCGATAGAAGTTCCAGAGAGACCAGACCGTAACGCACACAGTGAGTGCCTTGCGGACTTTGGGATGATTGGCCTGCAAACAGACCGCGACGATAGCCCCGACCATTCCTATTGCGGCGAAGTAGGCAAATCGTTCCGCGAGGCCCTGATAGCTCATCATGATACAGAAGGGCGCGATGCCGATTCCAAACCATGAGAGTCCGTGAACCAGGATCGGATTCCTCTTGCGCTGCATGACAGCGTAGGCCAGGGCAATAACGAACCCGATGAGTCCCGCGTAAAACCAGAGATGCGGCTCGTTCAAGGAAATACTCGTAGAGCGCTCGACGCTCATGTGAAGCGGAAACAGTGTCAGCGCAACGTACTCCCAAAATGCGAGTCCCACCCATTTCAAAGAGGTTAGGGCAGAGAAGGACTTTACACCGACGCCGATTCGGAGTGCTTCCACTCCGAACATGGCGAGCGCAATCACTTCGATCGCCGTCAGGAGTTTCTTGGAGCGCTGCAACTCGGTTCCAAAAACGAGCACCAATAGAAGGGGAAGAACAATGACACCCAGTTCGTGGGAGAGCACGGCACACGTGGCAGTGACCAGGCTGACGCATGCTCACGCGACCCCGGCCCGCTGAATGTACGCCAGAGTGGAAAGGAGGCAGAGAAGCATGAAAAACGTGCATAGTACATAGGCACGACCGCTCACCCATGCGACCACTTCTGTATTGATCGGCAACGAGAGCCAGAGCAGCCCCACGGCTGCGGCGGACGCGGCGGGCGCCTTCAGTCTTCGAAAGAGGGCAAAGACCAGATTTCCGTTCAGCAGGTGGAGAAGAACATTGGTTGCATGGAACCCGCTTGGGTTGAGACCCCAAATAGCACGATCTACAAAGAGCGAAAGCCAAAACAGAGGACGATATGTGGATCCCCCATATCCCAGAAACGAAGTGTTCAACGATACCGGGCGCAGAAGGAAGCGGTGTACGAAGTTGCTCCAAACGTCAAGGTTCGGGTTGTGAACAATTTGATCGAGATCGTCATAAACGAACGGAGAGCTGAAGGCTTGCCAGTAAAGAACTAGCATTAGGACCGTGGAGAAGATTAGAAAAGTCCGCCATGGATTCTTGTCAAATGAGAGCGCTGACGGGAGCTTTAAATCCATAATTTCCTTCCACATAGTGAGAGGATCACTCCGTATCACAAACGGTCGTTTGTGACGGGTTGCGCAACTACAGCACGCGGTGCTTGATGCTGGAGAGTACGGTCGTACGTGGTCCAACCCCGTCGGCCTTAAGTCGATCACATGGGAAAGTAATGCTCGAGCGGAAGTGCCCAGACGTTACTGTTTGAGTTGTCCCACTTCTCCATATCGGAGAGCCGAGCTAGCATCCGGGTACGCGTCCATATTCGGTTGACCGGTTCAGATCGGCCGCTGGTGAAGTAGAGTGTTTTGCCGTCAGGCGCGAACTGAGCCTCACCATCATCGGCACCCCAGTTGTCGCCTTCGTAACGTAGTGCCTCTACCGAACCCCAGCCTGAGCCCCGACGCCGCACAAAATAAAGATGCTCGTGCCCATCGTCGCTCGGGCCGTTCGGAGTTGTCTTAGCGCGGTCACGGCTTGAGAAAATCAGGTAAGACTGGTCAGGCGCGATGCAGGGGTCCACATCGCCGGTAGGACCACCAGTGAAGGGAAGAATCTCAGCCTTTTCATAGCCATCGGTGGTCTTCGGGACACGATATAGCCGCCATTTGGGCGGTGTGCCGGGTGGGCCGTCGTCAGCCATGACATACAGGTCACCATTACGCGCGACACTTGGTTTGAACATTCGTCGCGAGAAATTGACCGTAGAAGGTAACTCTTTTGGTGTGCCCCAACCATCGGTGGTGCGGTCGACACGATAGAGATGACTTTGCGTTGACTTGCCATCGCCGCCGGAGATCAATCGTATCGAGGCATATATGACATAGCGCCCATCCGGGGAGAAACTCGGCTGTTGGTCAGATGAAGGTCCACTAAAGGCGGCAGGCGTCGGTCGGGACCAATGGCCTCCCCTGGTGCGGTGTGCCTCAAAGATCACAGTAAACGCTGCATAACTGCGCTCGAATAATAGTGTCTTACCGTCAGGCGAAAACGTCGGAGAACCGTCGTTCGATGGTCCAGAAATAATACCAGGGGCGAATATCACCGGAACCGGCACATTCGTGGTTCCGTATTTGCCTTGAGCCGCAGCGGTGACGAGTGCTGCAACGAGCAATACTAATTTCATACCGTTCTCCTTTGGCCACCCAAAAGACCCGCCGATTGACTTGAAACGATATCGAGGTCACAGTCGAGATCCGTTAGTGACCAGCAAAAATCCTGAGCCCTACACAAAGGAGCATCAAGTTATTAAGCGAATGCATAATGATTGTGTTGAACGTTGAGCCTGTGCGTACCCGGACGTACCCAGTCACGACCGCGAAGATGAACACGTAGGGCGCCACGACCAACGATCCATGCATCAAGGCGAAGAGGGCTGACATCGAAAAGATTGCGGCATGCACATTCCAACGTGACCGTAACCAGGAGAGCAGGACTCCACGAAAGAACACTTCTTCGAAGATCGGAACTATCAAACAACCGCGCACGATCGCTATGATCCAGGCCGGTGTCGGCTGTCCTTGAAGCCGTTTGGCATCTGAAGCGAATTCTGTAATCTGCCTTGTGACCTCGGGAAAACTGCCAAAGATCGATCCGAGGCAGAAGTAGAACAATACGATGGCAGCGACGGTGCCGATCCAAATTCCGATGCTGGCAATCAGGTGTTGCGCAGTTGATGGCCGAAGTGCAATCGGTGGCTGGGTGATCGGGCGAAATTGGACGCACAGGGTGATCAAGAGCACCATATAAACCTGCAAAGTCACAATTTGAGCGACGGTCGTTCCCCAAGCGTTGCCAAGCAAGGAGTGGAACACAAAGTAACCAACTGTTCCGACGCCTGCAGCGGCGAGCACGCTGCCGCCGAACGCTCTCAAGAGCTTCTTGCCCCCGACGAATTGTTCGAGCTTATCTGGAGTGGACGTGATCACCGGCGACCTCCGTATTGCGTAGTTTGGAAAGCGAAAATCCAGCAGCAATCATCCATACAAAGCCAGGAAAGCGCGTTAGAGGAATCAGTGGAAGCAGCTTGACGTTTAGGATCTCGAACCAACTCAGTTCGCCAGCGGCAGCCACAACCAGACCGAGAATGACGATCCACTTAGGCAAGAGCTTGTAGAGCCCAGCTGTCACAGAGACTCCCGCTGCAAGAATTCCGAAAAACACTGAATAGCCGGGACCTCCAAGACCGAAGGAAACGCGGTACAAGGCATGAAGCAGGTTTACGTCTTGCGGTATGCCCGGATACGTCATTGCCCACAGGAAGCAAGACGAGATAACCAACCCCATCGCGGTAGCTAACCCACCGAAGAGCGCCATGTCCGCACCGGCGGCTCTGACGCCCAGAAACTTCAACCGCGACACCATCGACATCGTGAAGATGCCAAGTGGTACCGCAGAACCGAATTGGAGAAAGGCGCACAGCAAGGTCCCCCCTTGCCTTTGAGAAAAGAAGGCAACCATCTCATTCGCACTGGCCGTTGGTCCCGGGAAATATGGCATCCCGCCAAGCGCCGTGACAGGCATCAGACCGGCAAAAAAGAGCACAACGAAAACGGTCGCTACGATTCCGGAGTTTGGACCACGAAAGCGGGCTGGGGCGTTTAGAACAGGTTTGGTCATTTGCATTCCTCCTGGGTTTTCCTAGATCACTTCGAAGTTCGCCATCATCGACATGTCTTCGTGTTCGAGGTTGTGGCAGTGAAAGACATAACGGCCTCGAGATGCGGTGAATGGGATGAGAAGCTCCACTCGCTGATGTGCGTTCAATGGGACTGTGTCTTTCCAACTGACTTCGGCCTGATGGTGTCCACGCCATCCAGAATTGGCTACCTGAAAATGCACGCCATGCAGATGAACCGGGTGCTCAGCGTCGCTGCTGATCCGCCAGAGTTCTGTACTTCCAAATGCCGGATCAGCATCTGTTCGTTCCGGATCGAATGGACGATTGTTGATGAGCCAACCGTTCCGAGAACTGTAGCTAAAATGAAAATCGCGAATCCGTGAGACACCGCTTCTCTCAAGCGGTCGAATGTCTGAAAGAAATGTCGGTATTGCCCCGGACGGTTTCGACTGACGGCTGATGTCGAAGCGCATAACCTGCGACATTCGACCGTGTGCGCGACGGTTCGTAAGAGTCGCGGTGCTTCCTAGCGAAAGCATGGAGAAATCAACGACGATATCTGCTCTCTCACCTGGAGTGAGGAGAATCGAGTCTTTCCTTACAGGCGACCGAAGCAAGCCTCCATCGGTGCCAATCTTGGTAAATGGAAGCCGATGTCCATTCGCTTCAAACTGTAGTTCGTACCAGCGAGCATTGGACGCATTCAGAAGCCGGAGGCGATAGAGCGTCTGAGCGGCAGCGAATCGTGGCCAGGGTGCACCATTAACGAGAACAACATCGCCGAGAACACCTCCCATGAATAAATGCTCGACTCCCATCTGTCCTTTTAGTTCCGGATCGAGGGACGGATATTTGAAATTACCGTCTCCTTCAAATGATCGGTCGCAGATAAGGAGCGGTAACTCGAACTCCCCTAGTGGTAGAGGCGAGTTCAGGTCCTCATCGTCTCGTATCAGATACATCCCGACCAGTCCGCGCCACACTTGAGGCCCGGTGAAATCCATGCGGTGGTCGTGATACCAAAGCATGGCGGCACGTTGATCGTTTGGATATTGGTAAATCCTGGAGACCTGTGAAGTAACGGCACGTTTATCCGCGTGAATATGACCGTTGAATCCGGTCGGCAGAATCAGGTCGGTGGGATAACCGTCACTTTCCGGCGACGCATGTGCGCCATGAAGATGATGAGCAATCGGAACCGGAAGCTCGTTGCGTAGGGTAAGCGAAGTCGGCCGGCCTGCCCTGGTCTCGAAGGTCGGCCCGGGAAAGAGCCCGTTGTATCCCCATGCCGTCGTTTGAAAACCTGGCAGGATTTCAAGTCGGCTAGATCGGACCTCTAGGTCATATCTATCGACGCTTGGTTCGGCAGAGATTGCCTTGAGGACCGTAGGAAGGGGCAGATCAACAGTGAATGCTGCCGGTAAAGCCAGGTCGCTTGCCAACAGTCGCGGCTGCGGTCCATGCCACGACGCACCATAAGCGGACCTTCCACCAACAAACGAGGCCGCCGTTGCTCCCAAACCGGTAACCATTAGGGTGCGTCTTGAAATCGTCATAGTATTTTTCGGCCCCCATTCTGAAACACATAACGTATCTTTGCAGAATCATTACATTATTGAATCATAATTGCAAGATATCGTTAGGAAGTGTCAGAATTGGATATGGTGCAAGGAGAACGTCCCAGAAACGGTTCGGCTGCTTTTCTGATCGCTCAGCTTGGTGCGTACGCATCCGCTCAGTTTGGAAAGCGCTTAGAGCCACTCGGCTTTACACCCGCACACGCAGGGATCTTTCGGATCATCTCGGTGCTTCCAGGCCTTTCGCAACAGGAGCTTGCTGCAAAGCTGGGCATGTATCCGAGCCGTCTAGTCGCGATCATCGATGACCTGGAAAAGCGAGGTTTCATTGAGCGGCAGCCGTCAAGCTCTGACCGTCGTCTCTACGCCCTGCATCTGACGAGGTCCGGAAAGGAGCAGTTCTCAGCAATCGCGGCGGTCGCGCGGAACCATGGACGAGATCTGCTCGATGCATTGTCGGATGAAGAGCGGCTAATCCTGACGGGACTTCTGGAACGCGTAGCGAAGAAACAGGGGCTGCAGGAGGGGATCCATCCCGGCTATCGAAACGGTTCAGAGGAAACCGACCCGAAAGGCAGTCGAGGCAAAGGCAAGACCTAACGGCGGAGCGCGCCTTTTCTAGTACCTTCGAGGAGTCATGCGCCACCTGACGTACAACCGTGATTGCGATTCAAGATCTGATGCTGGGATCTACATGGCTCGTTCGGGTATCGAGTGGGCTGCTGCCTGAGTTCGACAATGGCAGCAGCAAAGCTCGGTCAACTGTGTGCAGATAAGATCAGGCCAACCAAGCGTTGTTTGCAACGCGGTCTGACAAGAAAGGTAACTTTACGATATGTCAGCTCAAATCACTCCATCGGCAGCCAAAGTCTTGATCATCCCCGGTCTTTACGGCTCAGGCAATGAACACTGGCAATCGCTATGGGAGGAGCAACACCCAGAGTTCATCAGAGTGAATCAGCGTGACTGGAACACGCCAGTTTGCCACGACTGGCTCTCAACGCTAGACGCCGCTATTCGAAAGGAGAATGACAACGTCATTCTTGTCGGACACTCCCTGGGATCAGTGACGATCGTTCATTGGGCGAACCACTACCGCCGCAGAATCGTCGGTGCTCTCATGGTCGCTCCAAGCGACACCGAGGCGGCGACGTTTCCAAAAGGAACAACTGGCTTTGCGCCAATTCCAACCATCCAGCTACCGTTTCCGAGCACAGTCATTGCAAGCACCGAAGATCCATATATTTCCTTCGATCGCGTCACGAGACTGTCGAGCGCTTGGGGAAGCAAGTTGATCGCGCTGGGCGCACATGGGCATATCAGCACTTCTAACGGTTTCGGCCCTTGGCCCGCGGGTATTCAATACGTCACGGAATTGCGAACACACCGACCGAAATGTGAAACCTAAGAATAGGTTGCCGGGATGTAATTATTTGGGTTGGTCGGCTCGTCTTAGCCACTACGGCTTCGCTCCTTCTGGGCGAAGGCGAAGAGCCGGTATTGGGATGCTATCGCGCGAATACCGTCTTCAACGAAACACCGATCTGAGTGAGCGAATAGGCTCCGGACTGAAGTCCGTGAACCCACGCGTCGATCAGTGTCCTTATCCCTTCGACATCCTCAGCTGTCTCTACTCTAAAGTGAAATCGCTCCATGAGCGCGGTATCTCATACCGAGCCCGCTTCACCGTAGCTGCCTCAGCCAACCGCGAGGCACGATACCGTCGCGCTCCAGCGACGATCTCAAAGCAGCTCTCAGTGAGAGGTCGAACGAGCAGCGAAGAAAGAACTCCCTAGCTGCGGATGTCTCGGCCAATTCTTTCAGGGTTGGGTATCGAAACCGGTAAGCGATACACCCGGGCATCTCGCATAACATTGTGCGTCGGTCGTTGTTGCTCCAACATCTTATGAAAATATGCGTATTGGCCGTTTCAGCCGGAGAACGCAGGACCCGAGCCCGAAGTTCCTTGGGGATCGTTGTTGTAGCGCTATTGAGAGAACGAACGTTTCGTGATCGAATTGGACGGTTGAATAGAAGTTGGAGCGGTGCTCAGCGGGCAAACAAGACAGATTAATCAGTGAAACCACACCGATTTCTTATCCTCCTCCCATGAAAAGTTACCCTCATCATCGGACAGCACTAGTTGTCGTATCGCATCCAGATGCGGCTAGTTTTAATCACGCTATCGCTCGCAATTCCGCAGTGGCGTTAGAGGCTCTTGGATTGACCACCCACCTTTGCGATCTTTATGCAGACGACTTTGATCCGGTCATCACGAAGGGAGAAGTACGAGGCCAACGAACGGAAGACCAATTGACAAATATGTACATCAGCCTACTTGCATCGGCGGAAGTGCTCGTAGTCGTTCATCCAAATTGCTGGGGAGCGCCGCCTGCGATGATGAAGGGTTGGATGGATCGGGTATTTGCTGAAGGCTCGGCATATGCTTTTGAAAAATCTTGTGACCAAGGCGATGTGCCAAGAGGATTGTTGCGCACAGATATCGCAATTGTCTTCAACACAAGCAACACGGACGAGGATCGCGAAAGAGTTGAATTCGGCGACCCGCTCGAGCGTATTTGGAGCGATTGCCTTCTGCGCTATTGTGGTGTGCAGAAAATCATTAGACGAATATTCAGGATCATTGCGACCAGTTCCGTTCAGCAACGGGAGGCGTGGCTACGGGAGGTTCGACAAACAATTGAGGACGCTGTGATCAATGGATGAGGACTGCGCCATAGCTCTGGTTCGGAGCGATTTGTATGCTGTCATGGAGATTGAAAGGCACGAATTTACGCGGGTTACAGGAGGCCGCCTTAGCACTGACGACTTGCGCTGCTGGTTCCAATGAGGCTGAAAATAAAGTCGCCGTAATTACCGGTGCGACCTGCGAGATCGGCGCAGGGATCGCCAGAGCCCTTGCTGCCAGCCGATATAGCTCGAATGGTTTATCGCTTCGATTCCCGCGATGGCCAATCGATGCTGTTCCACCTTGTAGGTACGAGAGAACATAGCTTGATCAGTATCTCCTATGTCTAGGCAACGTCACGTAAGCTACATTCGATGGCCTCGGCTGCTTTCACCGTGACGAGTTTGGAAGGTGTGCTCGCCGCCCATCCCAAGATCACCTGCAGAATCAGGGCGTTCATTACGACTGTCACACGAGCGTCCTTCATATGTTCCTTCCCTGGTGAATTATTTGGTTGGGCGATGACGTTGGTCTTCACCGCTCGCGGGGCCATTGCATTTATTAATGCCGTTTCGCGGGCTTTTCTTCAATCACCTCACCGATGAGGCCAGGAAACCGAGCTTCGATCTCTTTTCGGCGAAGAGTGTTCAGGAGGACAGCACCGCTTCGTTTTGTGGAGACTAGACCTGACTCGCGAAGCACACGAAAGTGGTGCGAGAGAGAGGATTTTGGGCAATCAAGCTCAAAGACACCACAAGGCAATTCGCCGCGCTCGGCGAGCTGTCGAACAATCTCAAGACGCACTTCGTCGCTCAGCGCGTATAGAACAGCGGTGAGCAGGATATCTTTCTGGCTCGGTTCTTTCGGCAAGAACTAGAGCTCGATTCGTCTAGACTGAGAACAAGATATGTCGACGCGGACCAACCTCGACCTCGATACCTTGCGCACCTTTTCCATTGTCCACGAGGATGGCGGCCTGACCCAAGCAGCAGAGCGCCTTGGCCGCACACCATCGGCGATCAGCCTGCAAATGAAGCGTCTGCAGGATGATCTCGGCACACGTCTCTTTCGCAAGCGCGGTCGAGGTTTAACTCTCACCGAAGCCGGAGAAGTCGTCCTGACTTACACCCGCCGTATTCTTGCGGTTCATGATGAATTGATGGACGCCATGGAAGGAGCAAATCTGGCCGGCCATATCTGCATCGGCTGTCCGCAAGACTTCGCTTCGATTCTTCCGTCGGTTCTGTCACATTTTGGCTTGCTCTACCCACAGATGCGTATCGAACTCTTTATCGAAGGCAATGCCGCGCTTGCTGATGGGATTGAGAAGGGGCGGATCGACCTCGCTGTCGTTATCGGCCACGAAGACCGCGCGACGGCCGAGAGGGTAGGCGAGCTTGAGATCATATGGATCACTTCACCCTCCTTTGTGTCGCCACAAGGCCAGCCATTGCCTCTCGCGGTGCTCGGTCCGCAGTGCGCTTTCCGTAAGAGCGCCATACAACATCTTGAGACCGCGGGCATACAGTACCGTATCGCCGCTTCGAGCCCCAGCCTGGACGGCCTGTGGGCGGCGATATTGGGCGGCCTCGGCATCACGGCGCGCACTGCGCTGAACCTTCCCGAAGGGCTCCGGTCAGGTGGCTTGCTCTACGGCTTGCCTCCCCTTGGACGATTGCCTGTCACCTTGCATCGCCGCGCGCACTCCAATGGCGTAGCCATCGATCGCATGGCTACGCTTCTCTCCGAGTCTCTGAAGTTAGCGCTGGCATCTCCGCCAAAAGGAAAAGCTCGTCGACATCCGAGAAATAGCGTTATCGATACCTCTGCGGGCCGGGCAGAAAAGCATAAGTCACACTCAACGATACCTTGAGAACAATCAAATTGTGTGATGCCTCCCCGGTTGTTACATTGGCGGCATGAAGATCAAGTATTTTTCGATGCTGGCAGTCGTATTGATAGCCTCCCTCGCAGCCTCTGCACAAACATCCGACATCGTCGGAACATGGGTTTTGAGCAAAGCCGAGAACTTGCTCCCCGACGGCACTCGCATCTCAGACTACGGAGAGAACCCGCATGGGCTCGTTGTCTTCACGCCTGATGGCTACTACTCCGTGCAGATCTACCGCGCCGACCGTCTGAAGTTCTCCTCCGGAGACAAACTTAAAGGGACGCCGGAAGAGTACAAGGAAGCCTCTCTCACCACGAGCGTTCACTTTGGACGTTACACCATGGATTCCGCCAAGCACACAATCACCTTCCACATCGATCGCTCTTCCTTCCCCAATCAGGATGACACCACCCAGGTCCGTCCTTATGAGATGAAGGGCGATGAGCTTTCCTGGAAGGTCGCTCCGCGCCCGGATGGCTCTGTTCCCATCACCATCCTCCGACGCATCCGATAGACAGAGTGGACGCCGATTTGCGCCGATTTCAAACACAACATGGAAGGATAGGTGCGCTTCGTGAGGCTAGATATTTCCTCGTGCTCTCGCGTGGAGCGGAAGTTCTGCGCGTTGAAACCAATGCCCGATTCTTGCCCGGAGAACTTGAAGATGTGGCGGACGCCAGCCTTCTTACTGGCGTCAATAAAAGTGCATTGCGTCTCCAGCAGTCGCTCGCGTGCGGAAGAGATCATGAGGATTCGATCCACGTCGTGGAGCGCAGTTCCAAGTGTCTCGGGCCGAAGCATATCGCCCTCCACAATCTCCACCGTGGCAAATTTATCAAATTCACGTGCCTTTCGCACGGCCCTGACGAGTGCCCTCACTGGTTTATTCTGTCGCGCGAACTCACGAATTACTGCAGACCCGCTTAGGCCTGTCGCACCTGTTATGAGAATGACGAAGCCAACAAAGACGTCACCAAACAGAACACCCGCGTTTTAGTCGGCTTTCGCAATGCATACGTCTTTGACAGATTATCTCGTGATTTCCACGTGGAGCAGACCGAAGGCGCAGAGCTTCCAACTTTGAGTGAGATGACCGGAACCGTTGGGTTGGGGCGTGTCGCGGTAGGGATACGGCTTACGCCGTACCTCCCGCACAGATCCGGACAGGCGGATTTCCCGTATCCGGCTCTTACCTCAGGTGGTGACGCGCAGACGGCGCGAAGGATAAGGACGGCAGATATGGGCCGGAGGAAGCCATTTGCGGATGAGCCGTTTCATTCGTTCCCACTTGACGCTCTGTGCTGGCTTCGCCTGCACAGAGCGCGATGCCAGAGGTTCGTCACTATGTAACGAAAGTGGGCCAGCGCGTGCCGATTGCCCGGCACTCCGAAGTATCGGATATGCCCACCCACCACGGACTTCAACCACTTGCCGACTTCAGGAACAGGGTCATGCATGCGCCGCCGCAAGCCGATCTTCACCTCTTGCAGCTTGGCCTGCATGCGCTTGCGAATCGTCTGCCGAAGCACCATGAACCGTCCCTTCCTTGTCTTTCCGCAGATGTGCGTAAAGCCGAGGAAGTCGAAGGTCTCTGGCTTACCCAGACCAGCGCGCTTTCGGTTCTTTGCCGCATGGCGTCCGAACTCGATCAGTCGCGTCTTCTCCGTGTGCAGTTCCAGTTGGAACTTCTCCATTCGTTCTTTCAGTTCCGACCAGAATCGTTCGGCCTCGTCTTTGTACTCGAACCCAACCACGATGTCGTCCGCATAACGCACCACGATTACATCGCCGTACGCACGCTTCTTACGCCATAATGGAGGTAGATATTCGCCAGCAGCGGCGATGCACTTCCACCCTGCGGCGAACCAGCCTCCACGAAGGTTCGCTTGCCCTTTTCCAGCACGCCCGCGTTCAACCATTTCTGGATGAGACGCACCACGCGCCGGTCCGCTATCCGATCCTGGAGGAACCGGACCAGCCACTCATGCGACAGCCGATCGAAGAAGCTGCGCACGTCCAGGTCCAGCACCCAATTCACACGTCGCTCATGGAGTCCGCACCAGATGGCATCCAGCGCTTTGTGCTGGTGCCGCTTTGGCCGGAAGCCATAAGAGAAGCCGAGGAAGTCGGTCTCGTAGATTTGATGGAGTACCTCCACCGTCGCTCTCTGGACAAGCTTGTCTTCAAGCGCCGGGACGCCGAGCGGTCGCTGCCGCCCATCCGCCTTCGGAATGTACACCCTACGCATCGGCTTCGCCCGGTATGCTCCGCACTTCAGCCTATGGGAGAGGTTCTGGAGATTTGCCTCAAGAACCTCGCCGTAGTGCCGCCACGTCTCCCCGTCTACACCAGCCGCAGCGTGCCTCTTCAACTGCAAGTAGACGAACCGCAGTGTGTCGATCCGGTAGACGTGATGCATCAGAGTTGTGAACCTTGCATCCTTGTTCGATTTTGCCGCTTGTCGTATCTGTTCCAACTCACTTGGCGCGCTGATCCGACTCAGAATCCGGGACGCGTTGAGGAGGACTCCTGAGCTCCGCAAAAGAGGCGTCGTTATGTGTGGCATAGTCGGATTTACCCACTTCAAAGACCCGCTGAACGATGATGTCCTGACGAGCGCACAAGGGCGCTACTGCACCGAGGGCCGGACCAGCAAGGCGAATTTACGTCAAGCCAGATTTCTCTAGCAGCTACCAGGCTCAAGATCCTCGACATGGAAGCAGGAGATCAACCGCTATTCAGCCAGGATGGCGATTGGTTCTCATCTTCAATGGGGAGATATTCAACCATCGGGAGCTTCGTAAAAGGTTGGAGGAAGCGGCGCACGTCTTTTGGAACGGGACATTCCCTGAAAACGAGAAACAGCAGCTCTGTTGTCACTATGATCCCAGAGTTCTGATCACGATCCTTGGTTTGATGAGGAAAACTACGGGGATAGAACGATACCTCGAATTTGATCAAGGTGTCTATTTGCCGGACGACATTCTTTCACAAGGTTGATCGAATGAGCATGGCTCACTCCCTCGAAGTGCGGCCACCATTGTGTCAAGAACAGTTTTGATGAGAGGGTGACAAAGGAAGGGGAACGTTTGAAAAGAGCGCTTGAACGTGTAGGCAAGAATTGAATCGCGTATTCCAGTTCCGATTTGTCGGCGATGCCAAAACAAGCCAGATTTTGATCTTTAGCAATCGCCTCAAATCGACACTACTCTCCTTGGGCAGAGAATAGGAATAGAAGGTTGAGGCAACCTTAAGGGCGTTTCAGGAGCAGCCAACCTCTGGAGCTAGAATGTTTATTTAGTGTGGTCTGGTCTATTGCTGCGCCTTGGTCGTGCCAAGAGAAAACATTTCTAAATGAGAACTCGTCGAGGGCCAATCCGTTCGCTATCGTTCTGCGCTCTCTTCTTATGGTCCATTGCTTGCGCAGTCGGCCAACAGTACTCTTTGACGGAATGGAAACATGAAGATGGCCTCCCGTCGACGGCGATCTATGCAATCACCCAGTCATCAGATGGTTTTCTGTGGCTGGGTAGTGCCGATGGATTGATTCAATACGACGGCTTTCAATTTAACCAACGATCATTGGCTGGCTTCGGCTTGAGACCGTTAGGGAAGATTCGGGCGCTAGCTGCGGCACCTGATGGCCATATTTTCGCCGGCACAGCTTCAGGGATGGTTGTGAAGTTGGGCGCACAGGCGGCAACTAAGCAGACAGTTAAGTCGGCGGTGGATTCGATTTCTCTTTTGCCTACGGACAAATTGTTGGTATCCGCCGGTGCCTCGGAATATGTTCTCTCCTCAACCACACTGGACGTCGTCTCCAATCGCGCCACGGATCGACTGCCCCACCCGAGCGACTGCAGAAGCATACAAGCTCCCAAGGCACTAGAGTCGCAGCACAATTTGCCTGCTTGGCGGCTTCTTCACGAAGGTGGCAGCGCCAGCAACAACGCAGAGATTACGAGCTGCCTTCACGACCGCTCAGGGGGTCTCTGGTTCGGCACAGCAAACCATGGCGTGTTCTTGACCCGGAACGGCGCGACCGTCGCGCACTTTGCGCGGGTCGAAGGCCTTACCAGCGACCGAGTTACAGCGCTGTTCGAAGACCGAGAGGCAAATATCTGGGTCGCGACGGAGAATGGTCTGAACCGGCTGCGTCCAGATAAATTTGTCACCTTCAGCGAGACCGACAATGCAACCGACCGAGTAGCGAGCGAACTGGCTCCGGGGGAAAACGGAAAGTTATGGCTGGGTTCTCAATCAGGAATCTCGCAGCTTCACGAATCTCGTCGTTCCCCGCTCTATTTCCGTGGAAATGTTCGAGCGATGACGACCGACGGGAAAGGGGGCCTTTTTGCCCTCGTCGACGACAAACTCGTCCAATTGGATGAAGGAAGAGGCAAGACAACTCCGCTTCAAACCGGCCTCGGCGAGGGAACGCGCTTGGCTGGCGCCGGAGATGGGACCTTCTGGATCTTCAGCCCAAAGGGAGGGTTGCAATACTGGAGGGGGGCGACAAAGCTACAGGCGGTCTCGCTCCCCCCGAACGAGACAGTTACTACGATGGCGACCGGATCCGACGGATTGTGGGTCGCACTCACGAATGGTCGCCTGTTGCAGGTACAAGGCAGCAAGCAAGCGAGTTTTGCTCCGAGCTATGGTCATCCCGAAGCACGAATCACGTACCTCGAGCCCACTTCTCCTAACAGCCTATGGATCGCGACTGACGCGGGCCTACTCTTCTTTAATGGACACGTATTTACGCACTGGGATCGGAGCGTAGGTCTACCAGGCGATCGGCTTCTATGGGTCAAGGTGGATCGCGACGATCTTTGGATCGGGTACAGCATTGGAGTGGCGAAGGTTTCAATCCGAGATCTCTTTGAACAAGCCTCTGGGAAGACAGGACTGGTCAAGCCGGTTGTATATGACGATGGAGATGGGCTGCAGGGAAACCCTGAAGTGCGTGGAAGCGCCCCAGTCACCGAAACCTCCGATGGGAAACTTTGGTTCACGATGGCCGAAGGTGTTGCACGGATCGACCCTCGAAACATCCCCAAAAATCTGTTGCCTCCGCCGACGCACATCGTTCAGCTGATTGTGGACGGCACAGAAATTCCTCTCCACGCTGACATTCAGCTCAAGCCGCATACCCGTACAATTCAGTTCGGATACGCTGGACTGAGCCTGACCGACCCACGAAAGGTCCGCTTCCGGTACCGGCTCGACGGCTTTGATGACCGGTGGCAAGAGGTGGGAACTAGGCACAACGCTTTTTATACAAATCTCCGTCCGGGCCACTATCAGTTCCATGTTCTGGCCTCAAACAACGATGGGGTCTGGAATGAAACCGGAGACCATATTGGCTTCGAGATTCTTCCCGCATTCTATGAGACAAACTGGTTCAGAGCCCTTTGCATCCTCCTGACATTCTGTCTTATCGGCTTGTTCTATCGGTTACGCCTACGTAGTAGCAGGCGACAATTACAACTCAGATATGACATCCAAACGGCCGAGCGGAATCGACTCGCTGGCGATCTTCATGACAACCTGATCCAGGAGATGATGGCGGTCACACTTCAGTTGGAAGTTGCCGACGCTGCTACACCCTCCATTTCCGCGTCGAAAGTCTCCCTGAAAAAGGCTCTTAGCCTGACACAGCAAGCCATCAGAAATGGTCGCGGAACGCTTCAACAGCTGCAAAACCAACCGTTCACATGGAAAGACATCGTTAGTTCTCTTCAGGACATTGTTGACCAGGGCACCGTCTCCGGAACAACCAATATCCATTTCTCCCATTCCGGACAAGAACGGCTGTTGGAACCCACTTCTGGAGAAGAGGTGCTACAAATCGCACGTGAGGCAGTTCGCAATGCGGTCAGATATGCGCCCGGCTCGCCAGTTTCTGTTCGTGCAGCTTTCGGGCGAGGGGATTTTTGTTTGACGATAAAGGATCAAGGTCCAGGTATCACGTCAGTGACGCTGCGTACCTGGCAACCTGGTCACTTCGGTGTAAGGAGCATGCGAGAGCGAGCCTCTCGAATAGGCGCACGACTGGAATTGAAGACGGGAGAAGACGTCGGTACAGAGTGGACACTCACGCTTCCAGCAGAGCGCGCCTATGTCAGCGCGAATGAGGTCTAAGCGCTCAGATAGCATTTGGTTTTCCCTGAACACACTGGAGAGAGCAATTCATGAATCAAACTGAGAAAATCCGAATCCTATGTGTCGATGACCATCCCATTGTGTTGGACGGTTTGAACGGGGTCCTCAGCCTACAGGAGGATTTCGAGGTGGTAGGACTGGCAACGGATGGAGATGAAGCGATCGCACTGTTTCAGAAACAGCATCCCGATGTAGTCCTAATGGATCTGCGTCTCAGAAATGAAACTGGTCTCGGTGTGATGCAGCGTATGCGTGACCTGAGCCCCGGGGTTCGGATCGTCGTGCTTACCTCCCTGGAAGGCGATGCGGATGTAGAGCGAGCACTGGCGAATGGGGCGTTAGGCTATATCGTCAAAGGTTGCTCTCGCGACGAGTTGGCCCGCGCGGTCCGCGCAGTGAATGCAGGAAAGCGATATCTCCAACACGAAGTTGCCAGCAAGTTGGCGGAACATGTCGCGTCAGAAAGCCTGACTCCACGAGAACTTGAAGTGCTCAATTTGATGGTCCACGGGATGCGCAACAAGGAGATCGGAGTTCGACTCCACATTGCAGAAGATACGGTCAAAATGCACGTCAGGAATCTTCTGGCAAAGCTCGGGGCGGACGATCGAACCGAAGCCGTGACCGTCGCGCTTCGTCGGGGACTCGCACATCTTCCGTAGGACCGATACACCCATTGGGATGTATTGAATACATCCCGAATGACGTATCGGCTTTGATTCGAACTCTCTAGCCTTGCAGTATGTGGATCGTTCGAGTCGCGCTTTCACGCCCCTACACGTTCATCGTGCTGGCGCTCTTGCTTTTTTTGGTCGCTCCCGTAGCGCTCTTGCGAACTCCTGTCGACATCTTTCCAACGATCAATGTCCCAGTCGTCAGCGTGATCTGGACCTATACCGGCCTTGTTCCGACCGAAGTCGAAAACCGCATCACGTCCATCTATGAACGAGCTCTGACGACAACGGTAAACAACATTGACCATATTGAGTCCCAGTCTCTCAATGGCGTTGCAGTCGTCAAGGTCTATCTCCAACCAAATGCGAACGTAGACGGGGCGATCGCAGAGGTAATCGCCGAAGCCCAGGCAACGATGAAGCAGCTTCCAACCGGCATTACCCCCCCTTTGGTCATCCGGTATGACGCTTCCACCGTCCCGGTTCTTCAGCTCGGAATCGGTGGCAAAGGTCTCTCTGAGCAACAGCTAAACGATGCTGCGGCCAATTTCATTCGCCCGCAACTGGCGACTATTCCTGGTGCGGCTGTACCGATCCCTTACGGCGGCAAGGTTCGACAGATCATGGTCGACATTGATTCACAGCAGCTCTATGCGCGAGGGCTGTCGGCAACTGATGTCGTCAATGCAGTCAATGCACAGAATGTGATCGTCCCGTCAGGTACGGCAAAAATTGGGCTGACTGAGTACAACGTTGGCCTGAATGGCACTCCGGTCACCGTAGACGACCTTAACAACATTCCGGTCAAGTCATCCAACGGCGCGACGGTGCTGCTCCATGATGTCGCGCACGTCCGAGACGGATTTGCCGTTCAGACAAACATAGTTCGTCAAAATGGTCAGCGTGGTGTATTGCTGGGCGTTCAGAAGGCCGGAGGAGCGTCAACGCTTGCTATTGTGTCTGGAATCCGCGCAGCCCTGCCGGCCATCGCTGCCACCCTGCCCTCAAATCTGGTCATGCTCCCGCTGTCGGACCAGTCTGTATTCGTCAAGGCATCACTGGTAGGAGTCCTGCGCGAGGGTCTAATAGCCGCTTCCCTCACCTCTCTGCTCATTCTTGTGTTTCTGGGGAGTTGGCGCAGCACACTCATTATCTGCGTCTCGATTCCCCTCTCAATTCTGACGTCAATGCTGGTCCTCAGTGCCTTAGGAGAGACGATCAACATCATGACGCTCGGCGGCCTTGCACTAGCTGTCGGCATCCTCGTCGATGATGCAACCGTTGAGATCGAAAATATCGAACGCCAGCTGGCTATGGGCAAAGAGTTGAAACAGGCGATCTTGGATGGAGCTCAGCAGATTGCGGCTCCAGCCTTCGTATCGACAATCTGTATCAGCATCGTCTTCGTTCCGATGTTCTTTCTGACCGGGGTACCGCACTACCTCTTTGTTCCTCTTGCCGAAGCCGTGGTCTTTGCGCTGCTTGCTTCTTACTTCTTCTCTCGGACCATTATTCCTACGCTTGTGATGTTCCTCTTGCGCAAAGAAGTTGAGCACAAACGCCGGATTGAAGCGGGAGAGAAGGAGCACGGGTGGTTCGCTCAGCTGCATCACAGGTTCGAGGATCTTTTCGAGCGGTTCCGTAACAGCTATACCGGTCTCCTCCACCGTTGCATTACGCACCGCTCTATTTTCGTTCCGGCATTCAGCATATTCTGCTTGGCGAGTTTGCTGATCGTCCCAGTTCTGGGAAAGGACTTCTTCCCTGTAGTTGACGCCGGCCAGTTCCGTCTCCATGTAAGAGCCAAGACAGGAACGAGAATCGAAGAAACAGCGCGGCTGGTCGATCAAATTGAAGGCGTGATTCGGACAGAAATCCCTTCGTCCGAACTCGTTGGAGTTCTCGACAACATTGGGCTACCCACCAGCGGCATCAACTTGTCGTACAGCAACAGTGGCACGATCGGATCCGCCGATGCCGAAATCCTGGGCTCTCTTTCTACGAACCATCAGCCAACTGCTGACTATATCGCCAAGATGAGACGCGACCTGCCGCAGCGTTTCCCAGGCACGGAGTTTTTCTTCCAGCCTGCGGACATCGTGAGTCAGACATTGAATTTCGGCATTCCCGCACCAATCGACATTCAAATCGTTGGCAAGGATCGTAACGGCAATTTTGCTGTCGCGTCCCAGATCGCCGATGAACTCCGAAAGGTACCTGGTGCGATTGACGTGCATGTGCATCAGCTCCTCGATCAGCCACGGCTCCAGTTCGACCTTGATCGAGTACGTTCCCAACAGCTCGGGCTCTCGGCTCGGGATGTCTCGAGTAGCCTCCTGGTCACACTTAGCTCCAGCTTCCAGACGAGTCCAAACCTCTGGCTCAATCCCAACAATGGCGTCTCCTACAACATCGCGGTTCAGGCTCCCCAATACCGCATCAACACGATCGATGCTCTGCGTACCATCCCTGTCACCGGTTCGGCAGGCGGCCCTCCCCAACTTTTCCAGAACGTGGCGACGATGCACACGATGGCCGAGCCGGCCGTGGCGAGTCACTACAACGTACAACCGGTAATCGACGTATATGCAAGCGTCCAGGGAGCCGACCTGGGAACCGTAGCAACACAGGTTGACCGCATCACCCACAATGCCTCAGCAAATCTACCGAAAGGCAGCCGGCTTGTGATTCGCGGCCAGGTGGCAACGATGCGATCCGCCTTTACAGGATTGTTTGCCGGGCTAGCATTCGCAGTCGCTCTGGTCTATCTCTTACTCGTCGTCAACTTTCAATCGTGGAGCGAAGCCTTCATCATCATCACGGCCCTGCCGGGAGCTCTCGCTGGCATCTGCTGGATGCTCCTGCTTACGCACACATCCTTAAGCGTTCCTGCTCTTATGGGCGCGATCATGTGCATCGGCGTAGCGACCGCGAACAGCGTTCTGGTTATCACCTTTGCTAACGAACGCTTGGGTGAAACCAAAGATGGCCTGCGGTCTGCACTTGAAGCGGGGGCTACTCGGTTGCGCCCCGTCGTCATGACTGCCCTCGCGATGATCATTGGCATGGTGCCTATGGCGCTGGGACTCGGCGAAGGGGGAGAGCAGAATGCGCCTCTCGGACGTGCTGTTATCGGTGGCCTCCTTTTTGCCACACTTGCCACTCTCTTTTTTGTCCCGTCTGTCTTCGCTATGGTGCGGGGACAACGGGATCATCGCGGAACCTCAGATAAGGATCTGACCCATGCATAACGATTCCACTTCGCAGCCGAGCACAAGCCCTCAAGGCTCCGATTCCCCACGACGCCTCCTCTGGTTTCTAGTGATTCCCGCTCTGTTGGGCTGCTTCGGTCTTGTGACTCTCTTCTCGCGCCAGAGCCAGCAACGTGTACTGGCGCAGGACACGCAGACGACCGCTCGAGTCTCAGTCGAGTTGCTTCACGCAAAGCCCGGCGAAGCCGTCGATGCGCTTGTCCTTCCAGCAACGGTACAGGCACTGGACGAAGCCCCACTCTATGCCCGGGTCAATGGCTATATCCACGCCTGGTACACAGATATCGGTAAGCATGTACGCCAGGGAGAAGTAATGGCCACGATCGATTCGCCCGAGGTGGACCATCAATTGCTCCGTGCAAGAGCTGTTCTCACGCAGTCCAAGTCGAATTTGACACTCGCCACAACTACGGCTGCCCGTTATCAGGAGTTAATCAAGGACAACTCTGTGGCACAACAGGAAGTCGACCAGAATAACCAGAATTTTGCCGCGCAGCAGGCGAATGTTCAGGCTGCAACCGCAGATGTTCTCCAGTTGGAACAACAGCAGAGATACGAGAAGATCACTGCACCTTTCGACGGAGTTGTGACCCAGCGGAAAGTCAACATCGGGGACCTCGTCAACGCTGGAAATAGCGGTACCGGTGCGGAACTTTTTCGAGTCGCACGAATCACCACAATGCGTGTCTTTGTCTCAGTCCCCGAGAGCTACAGCCAACAGATCTCTCAGGGGGAAGCCGTAGAGTTGACCCTCACTTCTCTTCCAGGGAAGTCCATGCAGGGACACGTGGTGCGGACCGACCACGCGATCGACCCTGCAACTCGTACTCTTCTCGTCGAAGTGGACGTGCCAAACGCCTCAGGGGTCCTTATGCCGGGCGCTTACGGTCAAGTACATTTCAAATTGTCCTCCCCCTCCCAACCGATCCTTGTTCCATCTGGAACAATCCTGTTTCAAGCGTCCGGCCCACAGGTAGCAGTTGTGGACAACACAAGCCACGTCCACTTGCGCAAAGTGACGATTGGACGAGACATGGGGAGTGCAGTCGAAATACTGTCTGGTATTGGCCCGCGAGACTCCCTCATCGCCAATCCACCGGATTTCATCGTCGAGGGAATGGCAGTCTCGGTATCTAACGCCAATCAGAACGGACAGGTAGCGCAGCGATGAGTACCCGCTCTCTCTTTTCCGCTCTGAAATCTACCGTTCCCGTCATGGCGGTACTGTGCTCCTTGTGTGGTTGCGTCGTTGGCCCTAAATATCATGCACCGGCAGTCCCCACACCTCCGTCGTTTCAAGAACCCCATGCGGACGTGACGACCGCGGTACAATCCCCGAGCAATTGGTGGGAAATCTTCCAAGACGCTACGTTGAACGATCTCGAGGACAAAGCTACAGGGTCCAACCTGGATATCCGCGCTGCCGTTGCTCGTGTTGATCAGGCAGACGCTATCCGCCGATCTGTCAGCTCTGCGCGTTACCCATCCGTTGATGCGCAGCCGTCATACGGTCGCACCAGAATCGCCAAAGATCGCCCAACCAACGGAAGCACCAACGGCCTGGCAGCCACTTATAACGATCTGCGGCTTCCTCTGACATTCGGTTATGAGATCGATGCGTGGGGGAGGATCCGCAATCAGGTGCAGTCGGCAACCGCCAGCCAACAAGCGAGCGCCGCGGATGCACAGTTCGTACGTCTGACTGTCGCCGCGTCCGTCGCAACAGACTACTTCTCTCTTCGCGAGGCGGACTCCGAAGCAGCTATCGTCACCCAGATACAGGCAGATCTGGAGAAGGGATTCAAAGTTACCTCTGATCAATTTCGGCGTGGAATCATCAGCGAGCTTGCAGTGAAGCAATCCCAGGCAATCCTTGATCAGGCTCGGGCCCAGGTTGAGGCGATCCACCTGCGACGATCACAGTCGGAGCATGCTATAGCCGTATTGACCGGTGTTCCAGCTGAGGGATTCCATGTTGCTGTAAACACCGAGCCGCCGAAGCTTCCGACGGTCCCTCCAGGACTCCCCGCCTCGATGCTGACACGCCGCCCTGACGTGCTGGCAACGGAGCGTCGGGCTGCTGCCGCAAGTGCTCAGATCGTGTCTGCTAAAGCGGAGTTCTATCCGCGCTTTGCCCTCAGTGGCAGTGCGGGTTTTGAAAGCGTGTCTCCGTCGTCCGTCTTGGATTGGCAGAACACCATCGCGTCATTGATCGGGTCTGCTACTGCGCCAATCTTCACCGGAGGACGTCTGCGCGCGAATGTTGACCAGACGCAAGCCGTCTACCGCGAGTCGGTTGCCAACTACGAGAAATCGGTTCTAACCGCCTACAGTGACGTCGAAGACCAGCTGTCAGCAATTCATTATCTTGCGAATCAGAGCGAGGCTGAGAGCTCAGTCGTAGCCAGCGCAAGAAGAGCCGAGCAGATCGCTAACAACCGGTACACGGCAGGGCTCGTTAACTACCTCGACGTAGTCTTCGCTGAACAAACATTACTCCAAAATGAGCAGGCTCTCGTGCAGCTCACCGGATCGCGAGCTATAGCGACAGTCGCTTTGGTTCGTGCGCTGGGCGGAGGCTGGTGAGATCGAACTCACGAGCCAAACGTCCAGCCCGGTTTCTCAATCTTGATTGATCTGACTACGACACTTCTTTCCGAGGACAATAAAATGACAAAGCTCCTTCTGACAACCGTGGCGTTATTTTCTCTGAGTGTGCCTTCCATCCATGGTCAGGCGAAAGAGCCACTGCACCTAGTAAGCACGACCAGGCTGCCTGAGATCACCGGAGGCGATTTTGACCACTTTGCGGTTGATCTCAAGCACCATCGTCTCTACGTGGTTGCGGAGGTCTACGCATCTATCGAGGTATTCAGCCTTCCAGATGGAAAGCACCTGGACAGCATCCGAGATGTCGTCAAATCGCCGCGGAAGATCGCTTTCGTCCCTGACAAACAGGAACTGCTCGTTGCGGACGCGGGCAATGCTTCCTGCGAAATCCTCGATGCCAACGATCTTCGTCATCGCATTACGAGTGTTCCTCTTGAACCTGGGCCAGATGCAGGAGCGTATGATCCCCGCTCCCACATCTTCTACGTAGGCAATGGCGGTCGGGCAGCCCATCAGGACCACTCCTACGTCACAGCCATATCGATCGACACCAACAAAGTACTGGATCGCGTGGAAATCCCCGCGGCAACCATCAAGACAATCGTGCTCGATCCCAGGGGGCACCGTATCTACGCTACGATGCGGGACAAGAATCAGGTAGCGGTTGTGGACCTGGCCCGCAAGAGCGTTGAAGCGGTCTGGTCTAATCCGGCACTGCATACAGACTCCGCTATGACCACAGATCTCGAGCACCATCGCTTGTTCGTCGGAAACCGCAGTCCCGGTTCCCTTCTGGTGATGAATGCCGACACTGGCAGCGCCAGCATGACACTACCAATTGGCGATGTCTCCGACGACATGACCTTCGATTCAAAACATCGTCGTGTATATATCTCCAGCGCCGATGGTTTGGACGTGATCGGTCAAGACGATCCGGATCATTATCGCCTCCTGCAGCATCTCGATACGCTCGGCGGCAAGACATCGATCTACATCCCTTCGCTGAAGAGACTTTACGTCGTGCATACCAAAGGTGGTCCGGCACCTGAAGCTGGCCTGCAGATCTTTGCGGTTGAGTAGTAATGCCAAACATCTCTACAAGCACAGAACCCTACAACGGGGGACGCCGTACTTGGCGTTCTCCGTTCCCGGCGATCTTGGCGCCCCTTCTTTTGCTCGGGAGCTTGATCTCCTCCCCGACAATTCGGGCGCAGAACATTCGTTACCCCGACTATCCTCAGACTCGCGGACAAGCCGATCAGATTGTGGCGCCATTTTTCCCTCGTTCAGTACTTGTTGACGGGGAGATTCGTGCACGGTTTGAGACACAAACAGCGATCGGAGACCAGTACAACAATAGCGACACGTATCTTCTTACACGCATTCGAACGGGACTGAAGGTAACGCCTGACCCTCATCTAACATTCTATGGACAGATCCAAGATACGCATGCCTTAGGCCTACCTCTTCGCCGAACTAGTTCCAACATGCGTGACACCTTCGACTTACGACAAGGATATGTCGATCTCCAAGGGCGAGGCATACGACTGATCGCAGGACGGCAGGAGCTGAAGTTCGGATCAGAGCGCATTATCGGCGTAAGCGACTTCACAAATAACGCGAGATCTTTCGATGGGTTCGATCTCCGTTTGGGAAGCCAGAACAACAAGCTCGATCTCTTTTCTACGTCTGTTGTCTCTGTTCATCCAACCGCAATCGATACGCATGGCCCTGGACTGACCTTCCACGGAGCGTACGGCAGCTTTGCATCTCTGATTCCTCATGCGACCGTCCAGCCCTTTCTGCTGCTTCATACTCTAAGGTCCCGGGGAAACAACAACTGGACGACGAAAAAGCAGATGGAGATTACACCAGGCGTCGAGGTTGCCGGAACCCTGCCACACAACTTCGACTACGCAGGAATGATTGCACTTCAAAGAGGTTCTTACGGAGCACAATCGATCCGCAGCGGCGCCGGCTTCATGAAGTTGGCCTATACAGCGCCACGTCTCTTTTGGTCTCCGCGTATCGGCGCCGAATTTGACTATGCAACCGGCAATTCTCCAAGTCACCCACTCGACAAGCGGACCTTCGACCAGGAATACCCGAGCAATCACGACGTCTTTGGCTTAGTGGACCTCTTTGGATTCCAAAATATCCGGCAGGAGCGGATCAACCTTGACCTGGCCCCCTCTAAGTATCTGACGGTGCTGGTTCAAGGGGGCAATCTGTCACTGGCATCACGCTTTGACTCTGTTTACGACAGTGGGGGATCAGCTCTTCGAAGTTCACCGACGTCCGGCTTCCAATCTAAAGAACTTGGTAAAGAAATAGATTTTTCCGCCAAGTATCTCTTTCGCGAGAGCGTTGTTCTCAACGTTGGATATGGTCATCTGTTCTCCAGCTCTTCGATCAAAACCGATAAAGGGATCAACTCGGACAGTTTGGGATATATTTCGCTGACCTACCGCTTCAATCTCGGACATTTTTGAAAAGGCGGCTAGCTGCCCGGCCCCGTCGCCCCCATCCGCTCCTCCTACCTTAAAAAGATGAATTTCCCCGCGCTCACTTAAGCCTGCCTTAATCCTTGCGTTCAAGACTGATGGCACCAGCGCACCACCGTTCTAAGACAGGAGAGTTGCATGACAGATCGTGAACACATAGAGTCGGAGCTCGCTCGGCTCACCGCTCTATACGACACCTATAACGATGAAACCCTCCTAGAGATGAACCCAGACGAGCTCACCGACGTCGCACGGCAAGCACTCGAAGTGCAACTTAACATTCGTAACCTGCAGAGAGATAGCCTCAACACCGACGAGGCTCCTACGCCTTCTCTGGAAATCGTTGTTTGGGAAGGAAAAGCGATGGTGGAGGCCGAGATGGCAGCTGACATTCTCAGGACCTACAGCATTGCAGCGGCCGCCTCATTTGTGCCCAATCAGCCAAACGCTCGAAAATTCCGTGTATCGGTGGCATCTTCGAATGCCGAACAAGCGCTTGGCATCCTGAAAGATATACCTGTCGAAGAGGTGGCGAAAGATTTCCTGGAAGAGTTCGTGGCCTCAAACTACGTCCCACCGACGTGCCCTCAATGCAGCTCGAATCGTACCGTATTGATATCTACCGATTCGGAAAACCAAACAAATCAATGGCAATGTGAGTCCTGTGATCATCAATGGTCGGAAGACCCAAACTCCACTCCTGGCAACGATGGCACTTCCGCGAGATCCGAAACGCCATTGGACTCGCTCGATCCGGGTGTACAGCGGACAGAGCAAGCGAAGGCCAAGAAGCGCTTACGCAGGAACCGTCTGTCGATGATGATCGGAATCGTAGCGATCGTATACCTTGTGGTTGTTCGATGGACCACACCATTGACGCCGCTTCAATGGTGTGGCCTGGGCCTCGTTGTAGTATTCGACATGCTATGGATTGTTGCTCGGTTGCAACTTGGTTCGTCGTTCACTGGCAAAGCGGAGGCTCACAGACTTGTGACCAATGGGATCTATGCTCGCATTCAAAACCCGATATACATCTTCGGCGGTCTAACAGCCGTTGGTATGTTCTTGTTCCTGAATTGGCCTTGGGCCGCACTCTTGGCGGTTGTAATCCTGATCCCTACGCAAATGGCTCGTGTCCGACGTGAACGCAAGATTCTCACGGAAACGTTCGGGGAAGAGTACGAAGAATATCGAAAACGTACTTGGATATAGCTTCGTCGGGAAGGCCAAGACATCATGGAATTCGCCGTAAAAATGGGCGATGCACATTCTCGCGGAGGAAATCGAAGAACATGCATCGCCTTGAAAAAGGCTTTTCTCGGAAGCTTATTGTTCGCTTGAGATCTGCCACCGCATACCGAATGAAACGGTCGGGCGATAGTACTCACGTTGAACGGGATAGATCTTGCTTCCGTTATAGAAACCGAATACCTCATTGCTAAGGTTCAGGCCGGATCCCACTACACTCAGTCTCTTGTAGATACGATAGGTGCCTTGTGCGTCGAATTGCGTGTGTGGGTAGAAAGTCTGATCTCCTGTGGGCCCCTTCAGCCCAAGAATCGGATCATCTGCTGGGCCATTGGAGGCATTCCAGCCATATGAATAGATACTCGGGTCGTTATGGGTTATAGCAAAACGGCCCGAGAACCGGCTCTTGTCATAGGTCAGATTGAAGTTGTAGTCGTTCGGCGAGGTGCGATCAAGGGAAGGATGGTCAGTGCGTCCACCGTCAAAACCCACGGGAAAGGTAACCTGCGAGACGGTGTGACTGTAGTTGGCGTTAACCCCGAACCCACTCAGGAAGCCAGGAAGGAAGGAAAAACGTTGCTGCCACTGCATTTCGATTCCCTGAATGTGGGCACTGGGGCCGTTGATGGATTGCGTAATTTGCCACTGCCGGCACGACGGTGATGATCCTTGCTGACAGATGCTGGTGCCGTCGTAGTACTCCATATTCGCAGTCGGATAGATCGGATCGTTGAGGTGCTTGTAAAAGTATCCAAACTGCAGAATTCCGAGCGGCTGGAAATAATGCTCGACCAAAATATCGAAGTTGTCGCTCTTCGTCGGCAGAAGATCCGGGTTCCCAGTCGACACCGTCGGAAAGGGCGTCTGGTTGGCGTCCTTTGCCACAGCAGGCACCAAATCACTCAAATTCGGACGCGCTACTCCGCGGCTATAGACCACGCGTAGATTCGAGTCCTTTTGAAACTGCCACTGAAGTGCTGCGCTGGGAAGAATATTGAAGTAGCTGCTATCTCTGCGATTGGGTGTTTCCCCATTGCAGATGAATTGTGTTGGGTCCTTGAAGCACGGGGCGTCAGTGACAGTCGTGTCCGTTGAATACGCGAGGAAATGTGTGGCGCCATTGTCAAAGCGTATGCCTCCCTCCAGTCGCAACGAGCCAATGAAAATTACGTCCTGGATATATCCCGCGGTAATGCGCTCGTCGGCATTGAAGAAGGCGCTGTACCATGTGCCGCTATCCCCAGCAACGTCCTCGGAAAAACCACCACTCGACGCAACGGCCTGCATAATCCTGCTGTAGTTCGTGGTAGGCCCATATGCCTTGCCATTGATCGCAAATGAGCTGTTGTAGTACGTCGGGTTCGTGTAACCCCCAAGAACGCTGGACATACCAAACGGACCGGGATAATTGCCGGCGTTAAGGGTTGTGTCATTCTCACGCTGGGTGGAGTATGAGTTCCGAATCTTCAGCCCTAGCGAGAAGGTACTCGGATGGCCACCCGCCGTGTAGTTGTGTGCCAGCGACGCTGCGCCTTGGATGTTGAGTTGCGTAGCGTGATAGCTGCCGATCGAGGACTGGTAGACAGAATACTGCGAGGAATCAAAGCCGTTGCTTCCGTCCGTAGCGTAAACGCGCGGCCGATAGGGATTACTGAGGTCCTCGGCAAAACCAACCCCGGTAAGAGTCGGATCAGCACCAGGATTCAGAGAGTTTGAATAGCCGGGACCACCAAAACGAGTCGTGGGGAAGTCCTGGCCTCCGATATTGTGGCCGCGTGAGACTGCAAGTTCGTACAGCACTAGATCCTTGGAGAGGTCGTGGCGGGCACCAACGAGGACGCTGAAGACCTGCTGATCCGGGCGGCGAATGTAATGTCGATACTGCCAGTACCCTACGGAACAGTTCCCTGCTGCCTGTTCAGATGGCGGGCAGGTGGTCTGGTCATCGAAAACAATCTGCGATCCGTTTACCGAGTGGATTGAGCCTGCGTTCGGCGTGTAGATGATCGTATCCCCGTAGTCATGAAAATCGGCGTACAGCCCTTTGACATACGCTGACATTGTGGGTGTAACGTTCATGTCAATCCCAGTGGTAAAACCGTAGCGCGTGCGGTAGTAGTTATAGGACCGCATGTCCTCGCTTGCGAAGTAAGCAATGTTTTGACCATTCGCCGGATTGACACCGACGGCCACTCCTGGCTCCAGATCGTCAATGCCGCGGTTGGTACGATCCCAGGTGCCACCCAATAGAAGGCCGAATTTCTTATCGGCTCCCCATCGATGCCCGAAGGTTCCGTCAAACCCTCCGCGCCAGAATCCGTTTTGCAGTGGATTGTAGCCTGCAGTGCCGTTTAAGGAATACGTCGGTTTCGCCTGTGCCATCGGAGTGATCAAATTAACCGTGCCGCCTACACCGTCAGCATCCATATCAGCAGAGAGAGTCTTAAAGACTTCGATACGGTCGATTCCATTAGACGGAATCGCATCCAGCTTCACGTTTCGGACGGTTATTTCTACCGAAGGAACATTCACTCCATTGATGGTGAGGTTTGCCAGGCGGGGCTCAGTGCCTCGAATCTGCACGTACTTGCCTTCGCCCTCATCACGCTCCAGAGAGACGCTGGGCAAACGGCCAATCGCGTCAGCAATGTTGGTGTTGGGCAAGCTTGTGATCACACCAGCCGGCGCTACCTGCACGATCTGTGACGACATACGTTCAATGTTTACTGCCTCTGCTTCCCCTTGGAGACGAGGCGCTGTGACCATGACAGTATCCTGGTCCGAACCCACTTGAAGAACTGCGGTTAGATTGGCTGTCTGGGCCCCAGTAACGGTCACATTGCTCGTAAATGACTTGAAACCAACGTATGTGGCAGTAACGGAATATTCTCCAGGTACTAGATTCGTAAAGCGGAAATTCCCCTGAATGTCTGTCGCTACTTGTCTTCCCGTGGGCTGAATCACTACCTTTGCACTCACCAGAACTGCGTCGCCGGTGTCGCGTACACTGCCAGAAATTGCACCCGTTGTGACCTGCGCATATGTATTGCAAGAAGCAAACATACTAACGGTCGCCAGAATTATGTAAGTCTGTCTTAGAAGTCGATGAGCCATAGCATTCCTTAACTTCGCGAAAGATGCGGTGCGCCTGCATCCCAGGTTTGCTTTTGCGCTCTATCTCGCCCGACAATTCACTTCATGACATAGTGCGCATTTGTCCTGGGCCGCTTCAGGCTAGGCCCGGCAGGCTGAACCCTAACTTAAGGTCAGGAGATACCACCGTTGATTTCATCCAATATTCATGCGGGCTATAGGAAAGCATCTCTGAACACTCAACCCTTCCCCCCC
>Ga0255336_100780_pt1 | contig 35920 bp, 36 predicted proteins | sample MeOH1_35cm_T3_17_FD_189102 | JGI IMG/M metagenome (GOLD analysis project Ga0255336, IMG submission 189102) | Sandy soil microbial communities from University of British Columbia, Vancouver, Canada - MeOH1_35cm_T3_179 | ecosystem: Engineered > Artificial ecosystem > Sand microcosm > Unclassified ...
ACCAATTTTCTGTGACTCACAAACCGACATGGACGCCTCTACAATCACCCGGCTGGGTGTCGTCGGCGCCCTTCTTCTCATTGTCGTCTATATCATCCCGCGAATCCTTGGCGAGCAAAAATATCCGCTTCCTCCAGGTCCTCCGGGCGAGTTTTTGCTCGGTCATTACAGGAAGATTCCCGTTGATGCTGTTTTCAAGCAGTATGCGAAGTGGGGAAAAGAATATGGTATGTGTCTTTTTTCACCGGTTGACCCGGGCTCGAAGGCACGAGCGGTTGAGAATCGATTACTAAACAAATTTCAGACTCTGATATTCTCTACTTTGAAACCTTTGGTACCAAATGGATTGTCTTGAACAGCCTGCAGTCGGCTATCGACCTTCTCGACAAACGCGGTGCGAACTACAGCGATCGACCAAAGTTTGTTCTCTTCGAGGAGTAAGTCACTCATTCTCGGCAAGGTCAACAGGCTGACATGTAGCAGAATGGGCTGGGCACCGACGCTGACATGGCTCCGATGGGGACCTCAGATGCAGCGTCACCGCAAAACCCTGCAGCCCGCCTTCAGCAAGGCTCAGGTTCAGCAATACAAGGCCAACCAGCAACGACAGGCTCTGATTTGCCTCCGCAGCATTCTGGATGACACGACCAAATGGAACGCTGCCGTGCGCCGATTTGCGGTGGCCATTGTGTTGAGCATCGGCTACGGCATCGATGTCGACGGCCCGACCAGCCCATGGATCAAGATCGCTGAAGATGCCGCTGAGGCTATCAGCAAATCTGGTGCCCCTGCAAGTAGTATTGTCGATCGATTTCCGGCCAGTGAGTAATCCCAATCCGCCGCCCAAGACTGGGAAAAGACGAGGTGAATGAGATTGCTCACATCTGCATGCCATAGCACGCCACCTCCCAACCTGGCTTCCATTTATGGAGCGGTTGCGGTATGCGCGAAAGTGGCGCTGGGCCATTGAAGCAATCACAAACCTCCCATTTGCAGAGGCGAGGAGAGAAGTGGTACGACTCGGACCCCCATACTCAATCCTCATCCTGACATGTGTCATAGAACGAAAAGACAGACCGCAAGTGCTTTTCCCACGACCTCCTCAACATCTACAACTCCAATGTCGAAAAAGGAATCACCAATGAATTCACCATGGACGACATCCGCGGGGCTTCAGCAGCAGTTTACATTGCCGGAAACGATACTGTTAGTGTCCCCTTTCCGCCTCTTCCGTTCCTTTTAGCTCATACCGTGATAGACGGCCACCACCGTTATTCTCTTTGTCCTCTACCTCATGCAGAACGCCACGGTTCAAGTCAAAGCACAAGAAGAGCTTGATCTTGTCGTCGGCCAGGACCGCCTGCCCAGCTTTGACGACATACCCCATCTCCCCTACCTCAACCTCGTCCTGCAGGAGACTTACCGGATGAACCCACTGTCCCCACTCGGCATCCCCCACGCTTCCATCAACGACGATGTTTACAACGGCCGATTCATCCCCAAGGGCACCATTGTGTACCAGAACGTGTGGGCGATGCATCACGACGAGTCTGTCTACTCGGAGCCCTTCAAGTTCTGGCCCGAGCGATACCTGCCCAAAGACCAAGGTGGCAATGGCGAGCCATATCCAGTAGGCAACTTTGGATTTGGTCGACGTGTCTGCATCGGCCGGTACCTGGCTGAGAACAGTCTCCTGATTATATTGGCCAATATGGTGGCCACTGTCAATATCGAGTACCCTCTGGACGCAGAGGGCAACCGACCAGCGTTTGAGCCTGTGTGGTCGTATAGAGGGCAGGCGTAAGTGTTCATCCCTCCACTGACCGGCATGACTGATCAAACAATAGACATCCATTGCCCTTCCCCGCAAGCTTTACCGCCAGATCACCAAAGGCGGAGGAGATTCTCAGGGCCGCCGCCGGTGCGAGAGCATAGAACTGGCCCAGAGAGATGCCAGCATCAGCATTGGTGGAGTTGAGGTTTATAGGCCTAGATTTGTAATTGGCGATGGCGTGAATTATGATGAGCGAGCGCGCCCTTGCGGGGAACGAGAGATTTGAGGCCCGGCATCAACACACATATTCTTCGGAGAGGATCTAAAATTTCCTGTCTGGGGAATGAAATATCACGATGTTGAAATACTGCCAAAGTGGAGGTATCACACCAGGGCAGGACTAGAGAACGAAAAAATAAACATCGGTCTTGCCGAATCAGGGATGCTTGCATTCCCCACCATTGATGCCCGTAAAGGCAGCGATGTTAAAGTCTCTGGAAGTAAGAGGTTTAGAGACCTCAGAGGTCACTAGGTAGGCTTCGCGAACGTAAAAGTTACTTTCAGCCAACGCATTTTGGTGGTGTTCAACGGCAATGGCTGCCAGTGGCTTCTCAGCCCTTGGACCGTCAGATCACCCCGTTAGATAGATAAAAGTTCTAGGTGTGGGCGCAAGTCGCTTCGGACCCGCGGCGACACTTGGGTTATCATCCCGTTTCTTTCCGTGCCCGCCCAAAAGCCCTTCTTCTCTGAAACGAAAAAAACTTCAAGCTCAAAACTTTTATCAAGGTCTATCACAGCGGCTCTGCATCTTGCCATGGCAAATCGCCCTGTCTACCAGCCGCTGCATGCTTCGATTCGAAGCCGACTCGATCCCCAGTACGTCCACCTTCACGACAGCATTCTTCAATATCTCCCACCTTCAGAATCCAAGCCATGGGATCCGGCTTCGAGGCTTGCCGCTTCACCAATGGCTGGTGCGAGCCAGAAGCAAGTGGAGGTGGGTAGTGTGGCCGATAAAGATCTCGGCCATTTTCAAGTCCGAATTTTTACTCCCGAGGGAGACGTTCCCGAAGGTGGGTGGCCAGGGATGATGTGGTTGCATGGAGGGGGCTGGGTCATAGGAGGACTGAACAGTGAGAACGGATTCTTGCGCCATGTCTGCAAATGTGAGGATCTCGCCTTCCGTATTGATCGACTCAAGCTGACCGATGCTTCAGATGTCCAATGCATGGTCATCTCAGTGAATTACCGCCATGCTCCAGAACATGTATACCCGGCAGCCATCGATGATTCGGTCTCTGGTCTCCAGTGGATATTGGACCATGCAGCTTCTATTTCACTCAATCCTTCTCGACTAGCCGTCGGTGGGCTATCAGCGTAAGATATTCCTTCCCCGCTGTTCCAGACACCCTCGATGTTCTAACAAATCCGCCAGCGGTGGCAACCTCGCGTCCATTCTGTCCATGAAGGCAGCAGTCCTTGACCACCTCTCCAGAAGTCAACCGATTTTCCAGCTACTCATCTGTCCGGTTATCGACAACACCGCGAGTATAAGCAATGGTTGGACGGAATCGCAACATTCACCCTGGCTCACGCCGAGAAGAATGACATGGTATAGAGAGAGGTATTTTACCAATCTTTCAGATACCAAGAATTGGGATGCTTCTCCCTGTTTTGCTCCTGCAAATGTGCTTGCGAAAAGTCCTCAAACTTTCATCGCCATCGCAGAGTGCGATCTCCTCGCCCCCGAGGGAATTGACTACGCACAGAAACTGGCTGAGGCGGGCGTCGAAACGGAGATGAAGATATACAAGGGAGCTACGCATTCCATTCTCATTTTGGCTGGGTAAGCCTTGTCCGTTTTAGACCTTTTTGAAACGCGCCAGAGGGGCTAACTCGAACATTTTCTACGCAGTATTCATGCCATTGGAAAGGAGTTGGTTCATAATGCTTGTTCTGCACTCGCCTGCGTTTTCGGGAACTCATATGACCCTGCAAAGTCTCCAGTATTATCACAATCCCCGTAGATGAAATATTTCTGAATCAGAACATTATTCTGAAAGCCACTTGCTGCGAGTAGCCTCCACATCTGAACTCAAGTGGAAAGTTGGGGCACGCTGTCGTTAAATCTTGGATCCTTATCAACCTCTTCACAAGTTTAAATCTGCTAAAACCATGAATGCCCGTAGCTCCACAGAAGCAAATCAAACGCTCCCAAGGGGCAGAACTTTGCCTGTGTTATTAGCGCAGTTGCTGGACTCTCTCTTCGTCTCAACGTAGGAAACTTGGTGTACATACATGAGGGTGAGAATTATGGCTCCTGCTGACATGGGGTGGCTGGAAACCTCCAAATTTCAGAGGTGGGATGGCAAGGCGGGTAAGATTAGAGTGGCTAGACCTGGCGGGAAGCGGTGGTGGTTGCTGCTGGCTGTGACAGGTGTGGTGGTTCTTGGTTATGATGCTACCTGCTTGTGGTGAATGCTGGTTGTGCTGGGTGTGCGGTGCTGTGCTGGATATGCTGGCCAGCCAGACAGAAAGGCAGCCAAGACAGCAACAATAGCAGGCGGGCAATATTGGATTCAAGATTGGATTTAGGCAAGCAGGCAGGCAGGCAAGATTAGATTCAAGGAGAGCAGCCAAGACAGACATTCAGCACACCACAGCACACAGCACACAGCCGGCCAGCGAGGCCAGCAGTGCATTCAGGGAGGCAGGCAGGGAGGAAATTCCGAGGAGGACACCAGTCTAGGACACAGCAGGCACTCAGAACTGCACAGCACACAGCAGGCAGGAAAGCAAAGAAGACATTTAGTGCAGCACACAGAAGCCGATTTGCCCAACGAGTTCAGGAGATTTGTTACACCTTGCAATGTCGGAACGTTTACCGGCTCGCTGAAGATTTTGGATTCCCTTGGTTTGGTCCCTTTGTTGTTTTTGCTGGCTGAGGCTCTGTTATCTTTTGTAGTACATTCGGATACCATATTGGTGAATGGTCTGGTGTGTTCCTGTGTGCTTGCTGCCTGCCTGCCTGTCCGATTCTTGCCTGCCTAGCTGGTTGGCGGGGCGGCCTGCCTGCCTGTGCTGTGTATGCTGTGTACTGTGCTTGCTGCCTGCTGTCTTGATTGTGCTATTATGCTTTGCTCTGCTGTGTGTGTGGTGTCCGTGTGGTGTCTCCTTTCGTCCTCTTAAGCCGTTTTCCTGTCTTATCGAGGTCTGTAGAATAGGCAAATTATCGTTTGATTCCATTAGCTAGGTATCGGCATAAAGTCGGGGTCTTTTAGTTATCCACAATGTGCCTACTCCGTACGCACCAGACCGCAAAGGGTTGGCAACACTCCAGAGTTAGGCGAGCATATCCTGGGGTTTGGGCTGAGTCTTGTTCGGCTCACAATTGTGCAATCGCGCATACGAGAACGGGGTTGATCGGCTCCTCTTCAAATTCAATAATGTCATTTCTATTACGCGGATAGACGAGGATAATGTGGTAGTGGCAGGGGTTCAGCAAAATGTCTTTCGCTCCAAAGCCCAGTTTGGTCAAGTATGGCCACTTTTACGTGGAGCTCGCAAGCCATGTACCATCTGTTCCAGCAACTAGTACCGTGGAGCTCGCAAGCCATGTACCATTTGTTCCAGCAACTAGTACCAGAGCTTGGGCGCAGGAAGACTCATATGGCGCCAAATCTCCAACTTCACACCATATAACCCCCGAATCGTCGCATCTTCCCCAGCTTGCTTCGCTCGCAACACGTCCGTACCTCTTCTAGGCACAAGATGTCCGCCGACCGGGATCAAGGTTGTCACCTAGCACACCGATACAGGTGATGCCAATATCCACGACCACGCTGAGAATAGTATCACTAGGTTTGAGATTGACGTGCTAAGCTGGGCTTGAGATTGACGAGGGTGACGCTAAACTGGGCTATTTCCACAGCCGATTCTTTCTGGCTCCATGGCCACTATTTGCCTCAGCAGGCTTCTCGTATGCCGCGCCTTTGATCACCACGATATTAGACCGGTGAGGTTTCCCCTCCGCCAAGGCGACAGCTATGTTTATAGGCAGGGTGACGGGAGGAGAATACAGATGCAATTGTAATGCTAAACTAATCTTCAAGAACCAGAATGGATCGCCTTATATGCGCCGCACTAGCATGCTTCTTGGCCTCAGCCTCGTGCCCTTACAGAGTACTCCCAATATCGTCAATGAACAAACTTTTTCCTCATCAAGTTTTCGTTGGCTATCTTCACTGGTTGCTGGGCTGTGCCGTTGGGCTGTCTGCTTTCTGACCAATGACGGTGTACCTGACATTTGTCAGTAAGAAATGTTTCGGGTGTGTGCTGATACTGACACGTCGTATAGTGCATGGATGTCCTTGTTCTTCATGTCTGCCCGGACTTCCATCAGTAGTGCCTCCAGCTCAGACTGAGTCCATTTGAGAACATTTAAGAATAACCTCAGGCTCACGGCTTGTAAGCCCTCGAAGATCTGAGTCCAATTAAACACACCCATTCGCTTCAGTCTCTTATCTCTCGGCCAGCTGCCAATGGGTACAGGAACTTTGAAAACTTGAACGTCGACGAAGCCAGCATCTCGAACCCACTGCTCCAGCTGCACGCCCACACGTAACGAGCGTCCCACTTGACCGGCAGCTTGGGCGGACAACGCAAGCCAGCGTCTGAAAGCATGTTCTTCCGTCAACGATCCATCCTGAGAATAGTAGTCAATATCGAAATCCTGAAATTCTACCCAGCCGCCAGGGCTCAGATTATCATGACATTGGCGCATCAGCTTCGGCCAGTCTGATATTGACCCGACCATATATCTGCAGTGAATATAATCGAACGGCTTACTATATGTCCACTCATCTTCGACATCATCGATCTCGAATCGAATATTGGGTGGAACCACCGCCGGCATGGTGGGACTGATATCGACGCCCGTCACCAGAGCTGACGAGTAAGCATCTGCAAACTCGATGGCCCAAGCTCCGGTGCCGGCGCCGATGTCGAGGACACGGCCCAGGTCTGACTTGAGCGGTGCAAGATGGAGTCTATTGGCGTTGATCAATGCAAAGAGGGTGTGGGCGATGTCCAGACGCTCCAGCTCGGCCTGAATGGTGTCAGCAAGTGTGAAGAGTCTCCAGGGTGAAGAGTCTCCAGGGTGAAGAGTCTCCAGGGTGAAGAGTCTCCAGGTTGTGCACCTCATCATTTGGTCGATGGTAGCTTCCATCCTTGTATGCATGATATCGTCTCCCATGCTGTTCCCTGTTTTGCAAAATGCTGGAACGAACAGATGCCGTTGTCTCGTCGTCATCCCTACGGTCGGGCCTGTTAGGACGGCGTGTTTGTTGCCTGATTGACACTCACAACTCCGCTAGCCCTTCGTCTTCATCCAGAACGATCTGACCGGCATCGTTATGAGCCATCGTGGCCTGGTTGTTGGCACTTTCGGGCAGTGAGACAACAATTATGCGTCTTGGACATGAGCCGCTGCCACGTCAAATATCATGGCTAGTTTTTCCCATACAAGGTGACACCTGAGATATTCCCCCAAAAACGACGTGTGCATTAGCGGCGCGCGGAAGTGAGGGTTGAGAACGGCCCGAGGCCCACAGGCCCTTGGCGACAACGAATCGGAATCAGACACGTCGGAAACAAGCAGATCTTCATGCACGAGAACGAATTCGCAACGGCCCGCCGAATAGCTTTCCGAATTGCTGAAGCGAGATGAATAGCGTTGAGACCCTCTCGCGAGAATTTCCGCCTCAACGACTGTCTGATCTGTCGTCTCACTTGTACCATTCCGATACTTGGACACCGAGAACGACCACATGGCTTCAACACCCCCGCTCGACATCATCGTGATCGGTGCGGGTACGATATTATCACACCCGTTACATTTGTCCTGGCTAATCGATCGATGAGGATCTACCGGTCTCCTCCTGGCACAGGGCCTTCAACAGGTATCAGACCCCATTCTCCGATATTCGCCGTGGAGCCGACGATGAGTCCAGAATGGTATCCGATGTACGGTCTTTGAGCGAGAAGATCATACAACTTATCAGAACCGCTCGCGGGAGTGGGGCATGACCTTGCACTGGGGTGCTGAGTATCTCTCCAAGTGTCTTCCTCCCGATTTAGTGAGCAAACTCGACGAGAACATCTGCTGTGACCCGTTCTTCAAAGAGAAAATCACGTCACTGCCTTTGTACAATGGCGCGACGGGCGAAAAGCTCTTTGACATGCACGGGATTGAACCGAGGCGGGTATCACGAAAGAAGCTGAGGGAGTTTTTGAGCCAGGGTCTTGACGTGCAGGTGCGGTCGCTGGTTCCGATTTCTTCCCCGGCGCTGACGGGCGACCCAGTATGGTATGAGGTTGGCATCGGTCACCGTTGATCAAGAGCATTCCGTGACCGCCGTCTTCGAAGATGGAACGCGTGTGTCTGGCTCGGTCCTGGTGGGCTGTGACGGTGCCCATTCGACGGTTCGCAAGTTCCTTGTGGGCGGCGAGCGGGCGAAGGAGGAGTATATGGACATCCAGATGTTTAACGTCAGTTGCACGTTCCCCAAAGACACGGCAGAATACTTGCGCCAGATTCACCCCATTTTCAAGAACAGTTATCATCCCGATGGGTTTACGTGGTGGAACTCGATCCAAGACGTTCGGGATCCCGACAAACCAGAGACATGGCTCTTTCAGAATCTTCTGTCCTGGGCCGGCGCCCCCCGCGCCGAAGATCTTCCTGACCAGAAATCCCGCCTCCAATTTTGGCGCGATCGGGGTCCCAAATATGCTGAACCGTGGGCCACGATCGGCAAACAACTCGCCGACGACTTGGTCTTTCCGACAGACCGTACCGTCATGTGGAAGCCAGACGTCGATTGGTCGCAGTCACCCCTTTGGCCGCGAGTTACTATCGCCGGAGATGCCGCTCACGCCATGCCGCCATTTCGCGGTCAGGGATTGAACAATGCCTTGCAAGATGCCGCACATTTGATTGACGAGCTCAAAGACGTTCACACTGGTGCGAAATCGTTGAGCGAAGCGATCACTGATTACGAGAAAGAGATGAAGGAAAGGGCCATGACAGAAATGAAAGTGTCGATTCTCCAAGCCGAGACAGTGCATCAGTGGGACAGATTGATGGAAGCTCCGTTCATCAAACACGGCATGAACAAGTATCAGGAGGAACAAGAGGCAAAGTAATCCCTCAGCAGCGAGGATGTCTGGGCGGACCGTCTCTCCATCAGATGCGAAATTTTGGACATCTTTGAGAACTTTGTGTTTTCTTTTGGGACGACTCGGCATGCCTTTTAACTGAGAGTACTCGTCGGTCATTTAAAGAGCAAATCTGTCTCTCTTACCATAAATTTAGGCCTCGAGTCGTCGTCATTGCTGATGTCAAGTATGCTCTACCAAAGCATTCTCGATCATACTTTCAGTGCGCAATTACTGGGTCTGAGCCAGAAACCTTTAAGAATGGCTCTGGTCATTCATGGTTCACAGAAGAGTCCTTTCCTCTCAATGATGCTACCTGTTTCCTCCAAGCAAGGAGTTTTTTAGCCGGTAGATACGGCAGCCTCCAACGTGATGGCTTGAAAACAATTCTCTGTACAACCGCCTTTTCGCCATGAACCACACCCGTGGATTCGCACTTTCCATGCATGCGGACATAAATAGCGCTGGTGAAAATAGCCACTTTTTAGAGGCGGGGGAGGAGCCAGGAGGCAGCAGCACGAGACAGGCGGCCAGCCAAGAACAACCAACCAGTAAAGACGGCAGGCAAGCGAGACCGCCAGCCAGCACACAACGACCAACAAAAATCAGGCAAGCAGTCAAGGAAGACAGACCACCCAGCTGGCCCCATACCCCAAATACGTACCACAGCACGGCACACAGCACACACAAAACAAGCAGGCAAGAGAGGATTCAAGAGAGATCACTTAGAGAGGACACCACACCATACACCAGGCCATACACCACAACACAGCACACAGCACACAAAACTAGTCAAAACAGCAGCCAAGAACATTTGGGCAAACGTATTCTGTGGAACTGGTGAGTCCTGATCACTCAAGGGAATCATAGGTTGGATCAATCACTCAATTCTCCTTCAGAAGGAGGAGGGCTAACTAGACACCTAAATAGTCTGCATAAATGCCCTCAGGCTATTCCTAATAGGCGATAGCTGCTGTTGCCCAGCAACCACCAGCTCTCTAGCCGACATATTCAGACAAGAGCTAGACAACTGCAGGCGGGCGAGACGGCAGCAACCGCACAAAAAATCACACAGCACGCACAAAACAAGCAGGTAAGAGAGGATTTACAGGAAATTAGGTGGCTAAGCTGGCCAGCACAGAGCACAGCACAGGACGGAGCACAGCCAGATATTTCCAGCAACAATGTACATGTATCACGTGACCGGAACAACTATGAAAAAGGCAAGTCAGCAAGGAGACAGGCAGGTAAGCAGACAGGGCGTAGGTGACAGAATGGCCAGTGCATAGCACAGAACAGGCAGCCGGCAAAGACAGCCGGCAAAGACAACCATTGCCAGCCGAGACAACGCAGCGCAGCTGAACACCACTATCAACAACACGACAGGCAGGGAGGCTGGCAAGACATGTTTTAGCTAGCCAGCTAGGACAGCAGCAGCCCATCTCTTGCTAGGCTAACAGGCAGAGAGGCAGGGAAGCAAGCAAGACATCGACTAGGGAGGCAAGACATGGACCAGCCAGGCAGGCCAGCAGTACACCACACCACGCAGCTAGCTAGCCAAGGAGGCAAAGCAAGACTACCAGCCAGCACACAGCAAACACAGCCAAGACAGACAGGCAGGGAGGGAGGCGATTCAGTGAAGCGCAAACAGCACATACACAGTACGCCACAGCAGACAGTCAGGGAGGGAGGCGATTCAGTGCAGCACAAACAGCACAGACACAGCATACCAGAGCAGACAGTATAGCAGTTTAAATAGATTACTCTGCAGGCTGGTTTGCAATCTGTTATAAGACGGGTGGTTCTCTCCACATGATGTTGAATGTGCAAAGGCGACCTGTCGTTTCGTTGAGTATCAACGATGCTGCGAGAGGAGTGAAAGGGGAAATTATGCCATGGGAATGGGAATTACGGTCCGGATTAGGATGTACAAAAGGCATTCGGGTATAAATACAGCCTTTTTCGATGCTATAGGCTTCCACAAAAAGTTCAATACTCCCAAACCCGAGCCTAAGCCACAATCAGCATCCTTTTCAGTGTGAAAACCCCTTCCCCCTCAACCCCCCAAAATCATGATCCCAGAGCGCCAAATCTCCAGCCCAGCTATCCTCATCTGGGGTCAGAGCGGGCAGTGGGAACGGGATCCCATCTCCGAAGGACACGGCTTTCCACCAATCCTCTCTCCTTCCATCGCAAGGGACGAATATACCCCAATGTTATCATTTAAAAGGGCTTCCCAAGAAAGATTTTGACCCCAACCTTGGGGTGCTAAAGGGTCAATGACGCATCAATGCCGTAAGGCAGAAAAGAGCTGGAGGAAGGACCAGCAGCCACAGAATGCGCTCCGGCTTGATTCAATCCATCCATGGAGTCGGGAAGGTTTTCTCTGCAGGCCGTTGTAGATGGCAAATTCGCATCCAGTCCGTATCCCACGTTGGAACTGGGCATGTCGGCCGCACCTCCAGCATAGATCGAGCCCAGTTTCGTCTTTGTTGAAGAGGGTCTATCACTAGCGCCATTCATGCCACCCTCGCTGGCCCTCCGTGCTGAGGACAGCGTGGCGGCGACGTCGGTTGCAAGTGAGAGGTTACGCTCGTTCTTCAGTGTCTGGTCTAGCGCCTTCGACATCTTCTCAGCGGGGACATAACTGGCGCCTAAAGCTCTGAGAATTTCTGAGAGGTCGTGGAGATGAGGTAACGCCTTTTGACGCTTCTTGAGATCTTTGGTATATTTTAGGCTCATCAGAAGGGTCGTAGCAGCAACATCTGCGTGGCCGACGGCGGGCAAGAGCATTCGGCGCCCGTTGATCACGGCGTGATGATGTCTGAACATTTGTGCCAGACTGATGGCGTGGTTGAAGCAGATGGTACGCGAAAGCTGACAAATCTGATCTGAGTGTCGACGCTCCTCACTCTCGTCGTCTTCGCTCTCTTCCAGGAGACTCCATTGCTTGAATTGGGCAAAAGTTCGATGTAGGAGAATAAGAGAAGCGTGATAATGTTGGCTATAAGCTGAGTTAAACACTGTCTCTACCGGCGGTAGAAACAGGGCTGTTTGGAAAGATGGGGGGTGTGGGTTTACTCATAGATGAAATGGAACTTACTGGAAGAGGAAGAAATCGCTGTTGGCCGTCTGCAAATTCATCGGAGTCCATCTGACCGCCTCTGGCAAGTTATTATACCACGTTTCCAATTCGCGGTCCAACGCGACCACCATGAGGTAGTCATGGCGGTCATGTTGGCCACGGCCATGCTCAAGCCTTTCAATCATCTTCCCGCTTACGGTGATAAGATCTAGCAATGCGCTGGACATCTCCGCTTGGATATTCTTGGCTAGGGTCGGGTGCAGTTCGAGTGGTATAATTAAGCGCTTGGCAGTGCATTGCAGCATTCTCACGTCGGCTGTTTGAACTATTCCGCGAGGGCGGCCAAGGAGGGCCCAGTACCTGCCGTTCATCAACGTTGACTGCTCCTGGCATGCTTCCCGCAGGAGTGGTATGTAATTACCTTTCATAAACCAAACAAAAGAAGAGCAACGACTGTCGAATCTGAATGTCACGAGGCAACTGGTCGGCATATGTGCAATCTAGGTCCCGGGAAATACTAGTTGCGAGCCGATAGGCCATACCTAAGGAGTAGGCTTTTAGCCTGTTGTCCGAGTTCCGTCATCCTCACGCACAGGGGAGGCAAAGGATGAACTGGAGGAGAGTTGGGGGGCAAAGGATAAACTGGAGGAGAGTTGGGGGAGGCAAAGGATGAACCGGAGGAGAGTTGGGGGAGGCAAAGGGTGAACCGGAGGGAAAGTTGGGGGATGGCGCGAATGAAGTGGAGGCCCAAAGACAAAGAAGAAATGGAGATGGGAGACGTGCTCACCTATATACATCCAACCGGTATTGTAGCGCCCTAGGGCGCCCTCCAAATCGCCCAAGAGTAGGAGAGCCTGCACGAGTGGTAAGCTCTTGGAAGATTCGAGCTCTTCTTCCACCAGCCTTTTCGCCGCGAGATACGGCTTGGTCTCTCGTCCCGAGCCAACTAACAGTGACAGCATGCCTTGTCTTGTCATGTCTGCAAACCGGAATCCCACCGCGAGGAGACAAGCATACAACGGCCAGCTGAAATAGTTTGGATTTTCCTCCTCTTTGGCTTGCAGGAACAACTCTTTGTCGACGAACGGGAAGGTGTTGTTGTAATTTGTCCAGAATAGATCCAACAAGTAGTCTTCAACCGTCTTGGGGATATGCCCAATGATCGGGTGATGAGTCGTCTTCTGCTCCTCAGAGGCCGAGGCTGTGTGAGCAGGGCCGAGAGAAGTACCAGGATATGCATGCATGGCACCCTGACTCCAAAAATCCTTTGGGGAGTGCGCGTCACTGTTCGGCCCGCTTCTAGACGATTCTGGGGAGGACTGAGCTTGGGAAGAGTTGAGCGGAAGTCGATGATCAGACGATATCTGATCCCAATGGTTCCCGTGGTTGTTCGTCTCTGAAACGGTGCGATCAAGGAGATTGTCCAGCGGGGAATTTGTCATCTCAAAGTCATGCTTGGGTGGCGAATGCTCCCCAGTGGCGGACGGCTTGGAGAGGTTTGAGGCGGGAAGTGACTGTTCGTTCTGCTTCTGGAGTATTGATTCGAGTGCAGCGACGCGCTCCTTTAGAAGGCCGACCTCGTTCTTGAACTTGGGTCTGAAATTTTATCCGCGACGTCAGTGCCGGCAACGCCCAACGGCATTTCTGCGATCTCACCGCCTCCTCCTGTCTGTCGGTTCTATCAGGCAGCGCAAGTTATTGCGCCGACATTGCTCACAATCTGTCTGGCCCGGTTCGATCGTGCACTTGGGCCTTGTCAGCGGATGGCAGAAGAATGCAAAGGAAGGTAAACAGAAAGGGGGGAGTATTCTCCGGCGAGGCCCATGTTACTGCATGCCGATGGGAGAGTGGAGTGGTACCTTGCTTCGACGAAGCCTGCATGAATAACATGCAATGGAGGCCCTGACACGCTGCTTTTCACCGGCTCTCCCAGGGCGCGCCTTCGAGGATGACGCCCCATTTTCCCCCGGAGCAGCGGCGGGAGCGGTGCCGGCGTTTTCATCCACTAAATCGGCCATACCGCTCGAGGGCAGATGGAATTGTAGATAGCTCACTCGGCCCGATGATACTGCTGCAGGAAAAAATCCTGTGGCATCCGTCCTCGCATAAAGCGTCTGGTGGAGCAACCAGGGCCGAACCACGTGCAACGGCCTAATATCAAAACGCCCAGGCGTGTCACAGGCGGCTGACTGGATGTCTCCCAGAATGGAGGAGCGTGTGGGTTTCCCCTCGGGTGGGTCGAAACTGGCGGGCCTGATGGTCCGCGGGGATTGTCTTCCAACGAGGGCTACAGGTATGGGGGAATGAGGACACGAATGAGAAAATTTCGGTGGCCGTGATGCAAAGGGAGTGCAGAGGGAGTGGGCAGGAGGAAAGCTGGTTACCCGTTCCACCCCAAAACTGTTGGACTTTTGGCTCCAAACCCAGCAAAATACGGGGGGAAAACACTAACCAAGAGGGGGGAATGTGGGGTTCTGGCGCGGGGTAATACGGGGTCCCTTCCTGTTCCCCCCGCCCAACCAATCTGAACCTCTGAAAGTTCCACGGGAATGCAGTCCTCGCCCGGGTATGAACAGTAGGAACGTGGAAGTGGGTGTAAGGGACACGAGGCTGAAGCCAAGAAGCGGTGCTGGTGCAGTGTATACACGGTGGCCGACTAGGGCATCCTCTTCTGTTCGCTAGATATTAGTTTGAAAACTGAATCGTGCCTGCAAGTTCCAACTCCGCGATCCCATCACCCTGCCTGCTACACGGCTGCCTTAGCAGGAGAAGTCCAGTAGTAGAACGATGGAAGGCCATTGGATGATTCTATGTCGTTCTTGTCCTCAGCATCTCTAAGGACTACTTCCTTGCCATATAACATCCGAATAACCTGAAACTCGAAATAGTCGTTCATATGGAAATCTCAGACCCTCTCCTGACGGCGGCACCTGCACTTGACAAATTTCGAGCTCACAGGCTGTCTGCCTTAAGGCGTCCATTTCGGGCAATGTTTGTTACAAGACTTGTAAATCATTGCGCTTGGATGGACCATGATGCATGGACGAGAAGCTTCGTACGCTTGCCCTTCAAGCAGTAAATTTGAGATGATACACCATGTTCGCTGTTTGACTGTTCAATGTATGTCCACTCCATGCATTGCCATCATTAGGCATTCCACTCACCGTCGGCAAAATAGGTGGAGCCAGTAACAAAGCTGCTCAGCGGAAAGCAATCATTTACCGATCTCTTTTGGTTGTCCTGTACATGGAAGCGGGGTAATGGAAACCGGAGCCGCGCTCGGATCCGTCTTTAATGCCGCCGATAGCATTGGCGTTTCGACAACTCCACCGTAGAAACAACAAGGAACGGCTCCCGTCAGTGGAAAAGACATGGACATTGCATGGGGTTCTGCGGTGCGACAGGGATCATCTCCGGCCGACGCTGACCAAGGCTCTGGAGGACTGAGTGGAGACGAGACCTGGGAGAGAGGACTCAGCATTAATTCTGATGTTCCTCGATCCGGCTTCTATAGCGCCACATTTTGTCAGGCCCAAGACTGCATGTTTACTGGCAGCGTAGGCAGAGCCTTTCGGTATACCCTTGGTACCGGCAAAACTGGCGACGTTGACGATACTCTCGCCTGTAGGGAGACAGTTGAAGACACCTTCGGCATTGATGCTCATGACGATTGAGTGTTCAAATTTTCCCAGTGACTCCAGCGACATTGACGCATCCGTCTAGACGACCAAAGCATTGGAGGGTCTGGTCGATGAAAGCTCGCACGCTTTCGCGATTCGCAACGTCCACCACACCGGAATCGAATTTGTTGTGCCCATATGTCTTCAAAGAGGAGAGGGCCGAGGTAAGAGCGCCTTGGTTAATGTCTCCCAGGCACACCGAAGCTCCGCGCGAGGCCAGAATACGGGCTGTCGCCAATCCGATTCCAGACCCGGCACCTGTTGGGGCGATCACTTTGCCCGTCAATGAGGCCATTACTGTAGCCAGGGGATTGACCGTCAATGAGTCATAAAGAGACGTTATTGTGAGATGGCGGGTGAAGACGCTGATTTCTAAATAACAACATTACTCCCTGGAATATTGACGCCAGCAGAGAGGCGTCTTCCAAAGCAGCAGCGCCTTTGAGTACAATTTAGTTAGTTACTCGCAACGAGGCCATATGTCGTTGACGGTCGTATCGCAGAGGTTCTACAGTGTCCGGATTTGAGATTTGTGTTTTAGCCGTTCGCCCAAGACGCCTTAGGAGAGCGTCGATCGGTTCCTGTATGGCAGCTGATAGGGGCTCATCGCTCCAGTGCCATCGAGGAACTGCCACTGACCTCGGTTGTCGGATCGACACTTAGGCTATCACTGGTCTTCTCCCGTATGTGGTGGAATTTTGAACCCCTCACCCACCCTTGTTCAACGACAAGTTGCCGAGGGCCGCACAAATTTTGGCCCCTGGATAGCGGCCCCCTCAACCCGAGGGGCCATGCCAAATTGGGTCGGGCTCGAGCCTTCTTGAAAGGTCTGGTGTTTTTAGGTAAAGCCCGAATTTACATCTAGGGTATTACACCTGGACACCTGGTCGTCACTCACAGCATGACTAACATGGTCCTTTGATTAATTGCCTCACCACTGACCGAGATTAAGATTTCCCGTAGGCAGATTAGTGTATATAAGATAGATAGCCCTCCCAGCAGGAGGGCGGGGATTTCCAGAAAGCTGATTTCGCTGAAGGTTTAGCCAAATAAATCACGTGACCTACCTCCAAAGTTTGACAGATATCATCTTGCTTCTTGTACGCTGCCTTCCTCCACGGCCCAGTTTTGCCGTGCGATAGACGGAGAGCGTGTGAAAGATATGAGGCAATTTAGTAGGTGGATTCGCCGGCGACGAGGTGTCTGGTGCTGGCACTCTGTAGTGGACGCCTTGTAAATGTTAAATATCTGCTCTGGCCATTCCATAACTTGATCGTTAAGATCGAGTTTCATTCAACCACGACTAGCGGAATCTTAACTCTAGGCTGTCATAAACGACAATGGCGAACATAGAGAAGTGCGTCCACTCATCGTCTCTGCCCAGGAAGAGGGAGCAAGCGTAGAACTCAGTGTGCAACTCTCCGGGCGGGAAATATGTCGCCCCACCTGATCGTGCATTGCTTGCCTCCAGCTAGCTGTCTGAACAGGGCGATTTTAGGTACTACACTCATGCCGTCAGCGGCTAATACGTGAACCTGTTACCTGTCAGATGACCGGGCCCAGTGACAAAAATCTGTAGTGCGGATCCGGATCCGGATATATCCCGTCGATCAACAAAACTTGTATTATAGTTGGTTTGGTTTGTGTGTAAAGCTGATATTTTGTATCACGGTCGGGTAGAACCAGCTTGGAAAGAAGGGATTGCGCCCAGAAGATGAAGGACCTTTATGCACCTCGCTAATACCCTCGTCTTGAGGTTTGTCCCTGCAAGCCATGGAAGAGCTATATGATGCTCGTTGAGGTTTGAAGAGAGTTTTCGCCTACACCATGACAGAGATGCTGTAGGTTCGGTCTGTCAGGGAACCGGTTGCCTGGTGAGCAGCGTTGCAGAGACCTCGACTTGATCAAGTAGATAGACCAGTGGACCCAGTTCACAGTTTCAGAGCATAAAGTAACATGTTGCGGGGGCGGGGTAATCTCTTATCGCAGGTTGTCCATCCAACTATCTTGACCAAGACCATAGCCCAGCTTGAACGTTTCCCAACAACTGCCGGGAAGAGGTCCTCTTGCATAATTAATGAGCCGGGGCGTCGGAACTTCCGATGTCGATAGCCTAGGTAGCGCGGAAGAGAGATCCCGTTTCTGCGCTTAAAAGCTGGGCAATATTCCTCAAGCCAGGGTTTCACTTCATGGCATCATTCGGATTACACAGAAGCAAAGTGTGACAGCGGATGAATTAGAATCTAAGGGCGCCCACCTACCATATCCTAACACCCAACTCCCTAAATATATTCCATCCACGATTCTTCTTTGCAATTCCACAGCGCTATTGCCGGCCATGGCTTCTACCGCGCCTATCACCCTATCGCTGGGTGAAAGGCTGGGACTTATGACTATGACGCTCAAAGCTTGTAAGCTACACGCCTTGGTTAGGATCTCGAGATTCAAAAGTAACCGTTTCAGTATCCACGCTGTTCGTCGCTTCGGTGCAGGGCGTCTTTCGAGGAAAGCAGCACCCTATCTCATACAAGGCGCATGTTATATACAGCTTCATGCGTGCGCTTTTGAGCCCGGCTTCTGCCAGGCAGATTCAGTGGAGATTTTCGTATCACCGCCACTAGTCTATATCCTAACAACAGTCAGATATCTCAACCCAAGCACCGACGTCGCCTACAGAGATTTTTCACAGGCCGAAAATGTCACGCCCCTTACAGAGGTGTTGTCAGATAGTAATAAGGCATTCTGGATCGGCTCACAACATCCCGAAGCTTTAATTATTTACCTTCACGGTTCGTCTGTGTCCAGGCCCATATTCGTGAACGGTTCTCCCACTTTGCAATAGGCTGAGAGGATACAGGAGGTGGATACATCATGCCAGCCACGCCCAACCATTTCAAATTTTTGTACCGCTTGACGAATGATTTAAAAGAGTGACGTGGGAGTCCTAATGCTCCAGTATGGTGCGTTTAAACCGCTCTTCCTCTCATCATGACTTTGATCCGAATCCACGGTAGATCTGGCCCCTCAAGCTCAATATCCCCACCAGTTGCAGCAAGCTGTGGAGGTGGTCAGGCATGTGGTCGAAACACTCAAGTTCCGTCCCTCCCAGGTTCGTACGTCCGTGCCTTTCTGATATTGTACTGAATGAACAAAACAGATCACAATCGCCGGTGATTCAGCAGGCGGGAACCTTGCCCTGGGGGTGCTCTCGCACCTTGCCCACCCGCATCCAGATATTGCCCCCGTTCAGCTCGCAGAGCCGATCGGTGGGGCAGTGCTCATCTCCCCATGGGTCACCTTTGACCAATCTGCCGCATCATTAACGTCTAATCAGTATAAGGACATGTTAACGGCAATTACCTTGAGAACCATGTCCGACTCTTACATCGGTTCGAAGGAGTCCGATCCTTATCTTGAGCCGTTGAAGGCTCCGGCAGGTTGGTGGCAGAGCCTTCCAGTTTCCAAAATATTGCATATGGGAGGTGGTGATGAGCTGTTTCTGGATGACATCAAGAAAATTGGAACCATACTGACAAAGGAGTTGCCGAGGAAAGTTACAACCATCATCTCTCCCAACACCGCTCACGACCAGCCTCTATTAGATTATATAGTGGACCTCGGAAAACCAGGAGAACAGGCTGAGGCGTTTGCCAACTTTGTTGCTACAGGAGGTTAGACTATCATTATATAGCCGGCACTGTCCAATCGGGAGGGAGGGCGTGGGAGGTTGGTTATACTGGCCCTGGTCCGAACATGGGAGACGAAGTTGGACCATTTCGTTGAAATAGCCACAAATAGCTTTGCCTTGGAGGCCGTACATGGGCCCCCCAGGGTTCCAATGGCTGATGTCTACTCAGGGCCACGCTCAAGGCAATTGTCAGACCAGTTCCACTATTTCGGGGGTCCCCAAAAGACCAGAATCTGTGAGCTCTCTAGGCTGAGACTAATTTAGGATTCTGCAGTATTCGGTGTGTTGTAGGTTCCATTCCCAACAAAGATTACATCGTTGATAGCGATTATTCTCATGTGTAGCACGCAAAGGTTCAGGACAGCCTTGCATAATATATCCCGGTTTCATTTCGGCGTTACCAACATCTGCTCCTACAGTCTGTGATCAATCGTTACTGCTTCATCTCGAATATCTCGGAGATTGCCTCTTGAGCTAGCTCGAAGCATTCTTCCTCGAAACTCCTATTGTCAAGCATTGACTATGTAGTCGGCGTGAACATAGCTGTGGTGAACATGGAGGCGCTTTGCAGCCTCGAGTATGCCGACTGGTAGCGAAACGACCGCTCCACATGCCATTACTTTCAGATGTGGCATCTGACCTGCAGGCAGTGCCAATAAGTAGTGCCGAAGCCCTGCAGTCAAAACGTCTCGTTGTGTACCTGAATTGTACGCCGTTAGGAGTCATTTGGAAAGTTGGCCGACGACCACTGATCCTAGTGAGGTTGCACGAGGCATGGGAACTCCTCTGCCGACTTTGGAGTCTGCTTGCGAATGAATAGCCTATGATTTTCCGGCATGGGCTTACCCCGCGACTCTCTCCGATGACATAGACATTTGCACACAATACTCCGCTAGCCGAGGGCGTACCAGGTCGGATACTTCGGGGTCCGATTTTAATGCTGGAATCTCGTCCATTTCAGGTCCTGTGCATGACAATCCTTTCAAAAAACCCTGGCGAGGCTCTCCGGGCCGGCGGGCAGACTTGGCCATGCACATGCAAATTCTGTACGTGGTGGGGTTGAGGGCGAAAGGATGGAAGACAGACGGTGGCCAGTAAATCGTATTATGACAACGCGGCCAAATATATATAGAGGAACGTTTAGATGAAGCTGGTAGTTGTTCCTGGGTCAACAACAAGACTTCGCCTGGCTGAGGAACGATACGTCCCAGAGAGAACCTTGCGGCCAGAATTTGGCCTCTCTTCCACAATAGCAAATGTCCGAAGGCTTTGCCAATTTCTAGGTGGGCGGAGATTCAGGCAGGCCTTTGAATTTCCGGTGCCGAGTTTGTCACACAGGCTTGGCGTCGCATTGGAATATGAAGAACCCCAAACAAGGTCCGCTTTTCCAGTAGCGAAGGGTCGGTAAAACATGACCTGACTGCCGGTGCCGCAGCAGAGAAGGTATAAGTTGATATGACCCGTGTGTGAAAAAAACCAACAGCCACAAAAGCTCGGTTCAACCGCATAGGCAAATTCGTCCATATCTTTACTCTCCGCCGTTGTAATAGACAACTAACAACGAGCCCAAGCACAGCAGAAAATAATGGCATTCTCATTTCCTGACCTCAAGGGAAAGGCTTTCTTGATCACTGGCGCGTCCTCAGGAATGGGAAAAGCCCTCGCCATCATGCTTGCCCAACAAGGTGCGAATGTTGGGCTGGTAGATATTAGCTCATCCGATCACGTTGCCGCTGAGATTGCAAAAATTCCTGGCGGAGGGCAGTCGATCTCTGTGAAGGCCAATGTGACCAAGGCTGAGGAAGTCGATGCCGCGGTCAAACAGGTGGCCGACAAGTTCGGCCGGCTCGACGGCGCCGCCAATATGGCGGGTATTATTGGCGACAAGAAGCTCGGTGATACGGGCTATGCGGTTGAGAAGCTTCTCGACTCTGACTGGGACAAGATCATGAAAATCAACTTGGATGGCGTCAAAAACAGCCTGAGGGCCGAATTTCAGCACATGAAAGGGCCCGGTTCGATCGTGAACGCCGCGTCTATATCTGGCCAGTCAGCTAATCCATACGCGGTACCCTACTCAGTTAGTAAATGGGGGGTCATCGGCCTGACCAAGGGCGCTGCTGGCGAGGTCGGTTCAAGAGGGATTAGAGTCAATGCTATTGCACCGTGAGTTTCATATTATTCCCCCAGAATTGAGACATGGGTCAACTCTTTGCTGACCGAGTGTCACTGACAATAGGGGTATCGTCAAAACACCTCTCACCGAAACACTGGGCCAAGAGACCATGGAGCAATTATTTTCTTCAAGACTTGCCCTCGGTAAACTGGCTGAGCCCGAAGACATCTCCAAGGTCATTGTCTTTCTCTTGAGTGATGTTGCATCATACATGACTGGATCGGTGACGTCTCCCTAATTATTTCCCTTGTCCTTCTTCACTGCCAACATCGCCTTGTGATTTGGCATCAAGACTAAATTCTCCCAATACTAACGGTCTGTCACTTAGGTCGTCAACGTCGACGGTGGATTCATGTAGACGGAGGATTTAAAGATGATTCTTCGTTCTACCTGCAGAGACAGTCTCAACAAAATGATTCCAAGCCTCTTGTGCATTTGATGGAAGTTCACATTGGAAATCCAAACATCTGGGTAGGACGTTGTGTATTTACCTGCGCATAACAGCATCTTGACTTGCCTGATTCCGTTTCACTGAGCCTCTCACACCTCCCATCGGTCACGGTCTGATTGCACGAGCCCTCACGGGGTTTGGAGGATTGATTCAAAGTTTGAATAAAACGTCAACAGGCTTCTCCGAAGGTGGCATAGAATGGACAGATGGTCTGCATTACAAACCTGTAATCATTTGGTGTGCTTACGCGGCACTGGCTGGCAGAATACCAAAGACCTCAAGGTTTTCTGGATAAGAGCTTTGAAGCATGTATTGTCAGGTGATGCCGACGATAACACGGTAGACTTTCAATGAAGAACAAGTGAAGGGTGACCTGGCGTGCAGTAACAGCACACGGCCCCTCAGCTTTCTGGAAGTCGGTGTCTACCTTCATTGGCTATTAATCATCTGATTTTGGGAACCTGCTGGCATCTCAGATTGGCTCAAAACCTTTTGGGCGCCTCCGGGAAATTGAAAGACTAAGCAATGTAGTCGATTGCAGAGTTAAGGTGTACTCATTGCGCTGGTCGTTGGAAACTAGGAGATATGGTAGAGACCGTGATGACCTTCCCCCGGCAGGTCTCAATTCTAGAGCTATATCCGACTCCGAATGGACATTCCATCGCATATTCCAGAGGTCCATCAGACGGCTGGGGCAGCGGGAGTGAAGTGGAGTCCGCTCAGCTTGCCCTCACTCGATCCGCTTCGTGGGGGGATCATACGATCAAACACAAATACCAGTAACTATTATCAAGCGATATTATAATCGGCCGAGCTGAGAGTATTCCGTAGGCCTCGTAAGCGAGACAGGCCGTCTCAGAACCATCTACAGGCCCCAAGCAGGAGGGGTTTGACTATCAATTTTGGAGTGCAATCCGCTGCCAAGTGTTGAAAAACAGAGTTGACTCGGGAAAATTTTGTAGATGATGATGAATTGGTGGTTGGTCCAGAACATGTTTTCCTGGCGTCCTTGCATTTCCGGCTCCTGGAAGATCCTTGAGGCCCATGGAAACCCTGGCCACCATGCTCGGTTTCCCATCTGTGTCCACGAATCAGGTGGACTCATCAAGGTCAGATCTTGACCACTCTTTCAAAATTGTGGGTGGCGGTCGCCTAATCCGTTTCTGATCTGAAATATCCTGCATGCGGTATGACCTAGACCAGTTGACCTGAGAATGTGTCGGGTGAAACCTTGGCTGTTTTATGCAGCTAGAACCCCTCCCCTATGTGTACTCAAGGGGCCTCCTTCATAGACTGAATCTTCCCACGAGTTCCTTCTATCTCTTATTCATATCCAGCCTGAATCACGTGACCATTCCGTCCTCAGGTCAACTGGTCTAGGTCCGGTCAACTGGTCTAGGTCCGGTCAACTGGTCTAGGTCCGGTCAACTGGCCTAGGTCCGGTCAACTGGCCTAGGTCCGGTCAACTGGTCTAGGTCCTGTCAACTGGTCTAGGCCCTGGTCAACTGTTAACAGGTCCACTACCTTGTGATTTACGTTGACGTAAATCACAAGTGCCACAAGTGCGCCACCACCAATCCACACCAAAATTCAATAAATTCAACATGCAATTATGCTTCCTCTGTGAGCAGTCAGGGGCAAAACCAGCCGGAACCCGCTATAAGCGCTCCAGAAGCTCCCTAAAAACCACTGTTAGTCTCCCTGATTGAAGACCTGGCTTGTTGAGTCATGGTGGATTAAATGGTGTGATTGGTGCGACCCACTCGATGGTGATTTATATTCTTGTTTTAACCTTCTCCCCAGCGTGGCCTAGTACGTGACCTAACACAAAGGACTATTCACTATTAGCATTGTGGGTGAGGGAGTAGGACCAAAAATACTGGCCAAATGACAGCCGTCGAGGTCTTCACGTGCAGATATTCAAGGGTTATGTGACCTGGATTTCGCCAATTACACAAACAACATATGTCAGTATAACCGTGACACCCTATTTCAATAGCGTTCGATGGACTCCTATTACTCTAAGGTCTTTAGCAATTTATCATCATTCTTTCTCGAGTCTTCCGTCGAGGAATATCGCTAACTCGGGCCGTTGTTCAAGGCCAATACTACCTTTGCTACAGCCCCCACTGGTTCAAGTAAAGCTCCATCAAGGCTTCGGTTGGTGGCGCCAAGTTTCGCATGGTCTCACTCGCGGCTTTGGTTCTGTTGGTCTCTATCGGAAAGTATTTACGGTCGACCGGTGCCGCCAGTCCACGGAAAAATTCGAGCAGTTTGAGTGCTGGCTTGCGGGCGATTTCTTCCGGCGTGGCCTCGGTCGATGCGAGGGCGTCGACCCAGGCTTCGAAGGACACCACTTGCGCCGGGAAATGTCGGTGGATGGCCGGCAGCAAGGACGACCAGGTCGTCTCGGTCGGGTTCACGAGATGAAACACTTGGCAGCGGTCTTTTCCCTGTGTCGCCCGACGTGTCTCGATAATGTCCATGATGATCTGGGCGAGGGAGTCCTGGTCGTCACCACACGAGTCAGCTGCCAGACGCCAGACTTGGAAAAACATACCACAGGGATCCAGTCGATGGAAAAGTATGTCAAAGTCGCCGGGACCTTGGCGAGCCCTTTGGAAGTCTCTACCAAAGTGGGAATCCACTCTTGTCGATTCCAGACTCCCTTTTCGGTGGTCGGGCCCGAAATCTGGCCTACACGCAGAATACTGGTCGGAACGCCGGCCTGTTCCGACGCGATCGCAAGGATACGTTCTGCGATGCCTTTGGACATCCCGTAACCTGTCGGGGTCACGATGCTCGGTTTGTGAAAAACCATCTCCGAAATCGCTGGACCGTCTTTCTCGGTCCAGTCCGCGATTGTACTCTCCGAGGAGATGAAATGGATGTGCGCCAGGGCGGTGCTTGACAGGCTCAAATCGACCAGCTGACGAGTGCCTGCGATCTGCGCTTCGAAATGGTCCAAGTTGAGGTTGAAGTTGACGGGCCATGCATTGTGGATAATGGTGTCCACGGTCGACCTCAGCTTCTCGAACTGGCCTTCTGCAAGACCGAACTTTTCTTGACCGAAATCGGCTTGCCAGGCGGTCACCTTGGCCTGCGCTTCGGCCGAGTCATTGAGCCCTTTCTCTGAGAAGCTGTCTTTGTGCCTGGACCGGGCATCAGCCGCTCTGTCGAGACAGTAGACATGCTCGACTCTGGAGTCTTTCAGAAGAAGGTCGAGCATATAGTTTCCCAGAGATCCCGTACTTCCAGTGAGAATGACGGTGTGCTTGTCTAATCTGTTTGGAAGCGCCACCGGTTGGATGGGTAGATCTTTGGTGTACCGTTCGACCAGCGTGTCCATCTTCTCAGATCTGTCCTCGGTCGCCGACAAGCGAAGGTCTCCCGCTTCGCCGCCGTTGACGGCAACGTGGATCAATGCCGATAGTTTTGCGATCGTCGGGTTCGCATATATCCTTTGTGCCGTCATCACCACCTCGTCCCCCGGAACCCTGGACCTCACTGCGTCTTGGAGCACGCGCGCGATTTGGAGCGTCTGTAAAGAATCCGCCCCCGATGCAAACAAGTCCGATGACGGTGGGACATCCTGGTTGCCCAGTGTCTGAGCGACGACCTGCGTCACCAATGCCTGGATCTCATCGAAGCTGGCGTTCTCGGCGAGAGCCCCGAAATCGTCGTGTTCTCGTTGGGCATATATTTCTTCAATCTGTTTGGAGTAATCCCTCAGAATCGCTCGGCGTTGAACATTTCCTTTTTCCGTCACCGGAAACGGCGCCGCCTTGGAAGCCACACCAATCTTGGATTTTGCAATTCGGCCATGAGCCGGTCCAATCGCGTTCGCTTGCTCCACGAACGGCCAGACCTCTTGAATCAATTCTTGGTTCGAGCGGGCATCATCCCACACCTGCCAATTGGGATCCAGGAGGAGAACAGCATCGAACTTGTTGGCGCCCGAGATCACCGCCCTCCGGATGGCCGGGTGCTCCTCAATGACTTTCTCCATGTAGGTCGGATTGAATTTTTCGCCGTTGCTCAACACGATCACGTCGTCTGCCCGTCCACGAAACCACCAGAGCCCGGGCTTGGTCGGGTGCGGTGAGAACAGGTCGTTGGACCGGTACTCTTGGAGCTCGGGAAAGCTATGAAACACCCCGTGGTGCTTGCGGCTGGGTCCTCTCGGCTGCACGGCTTCGTATAAACCCTCTTCGACGGCTCGCAGCTCCAAGCCGTACCACGGCAGGAATTCAAGGTATTTCCAATCCTCCGGGTCGATCGTGGGCAGGCAGCCACAAATGCCCATCTCGCTCGTCCCATAGGCCGTGGCCAGTTTCGTGATTTTGGAAACTCTGTCGCCGACCGCCACGCCGAGCGGTGCTCCACCAAAGACGACCATCCGCAGCTTTTTCAACGCATTGATGCCTGCTTCCGACCTGCTCAGATCTTCGATCATCGACGGCGGGAATGCCCCTATCGTCGGTTTGGTCACGCTCAGGATCTCGGCGAGCGTTTCGGGCGGCACCGGCCTGTCGGGAGCGAGAATGAACGGCAGCTGGTGAAACAGCGATTTGAGAAAGGAAAAGAAACCCATAAAATGGAACAAAGGGGTCACGCAGTACCCCACCTCGTCCGCCGCCATCTTCCCCCAGATGATATGTCGTCCATCCGCTGACGGTGGGGCCAGCACCAGGGAGTCGACCACGCCCAGATACCCGTTCGTCAGGGGGATCAACTTTGGATTTCCTGTTGATCGCGAGACTCAGCCCACGACGCCCGGACGAAATGATGGGGATACCCTCACCCGTGGAGCCGGAGCTGTGTATGATGACCGCTGGTTCGTCTTCGGCTTCTGAGTAGGTCTTGCTCGACCGATAAGGCTCGCTCTCGGTCTCGACCATCTCTGAGATGGAGGGGATCTCCCACGCGCGGAGTTCTGACATGACGTCTTTGATCTCCTGCATCTTCTGCTTCCGCTCGGGGCTATAAATGACGTCCTTGCATGCCGACTGGCGCAGAAGATATAACTGTCCCGAGACCGCATTGCGAGTAGAAGGCAACAAGATCTATCGAATGAGACACTGGACCAGACCCTGCGGGCGTTAGCGGGGACGACTTACCGAGTGGCCGGTTTTCAAGCATGCTAGGGCGACGATAATGTAGCGCATATCGTTCGCCCCCATATACGTCAACGTCTCCGGTTTCTTGCTTACTCCGATTGACTTTTCGATCCACCACGCCGTGTAATCGACGGCATGTGCGAGTTCTCCATATGTCACGTCGCGCCATCCTGGACGATGGTCGTCCAGGACCAGTGGCACCTTTGCGAACAACCCATCGGGCTGCACCTTGGCTCGATAATCAAGCACTTGGGTCAGGAGCCTCTGACCGGTCAGGTCGTCCGATCCTGACATCATCTCCATCGTGCTGAAGGCGATGTCGGAGAGAGCAACAACTCCAAGGTTGGGAAGGCGTCGTGATTCATAGATGGTATGATATTATAGGCTCTCTATGTCTAGGCTATCAGTTGCCGACATTGGGGAGATCAAATCACGTGGAATTGAGAGAGGAGAAAGGCGCATGACCGTTCCGTGGCCGGGCCGGCCAGTAGAGAAAAGCACACGAAAAGTCCGACGTCAATCAGAGGAGCTCGACAAGTCGGCTGAAATGGGGGCCCGAGATCACCCTGGGGGGAAGCTCGGTTAATGTGATAGCCTGTTCCAAATGAGGCTTCTGTGTCGAAACCAGTCTTGGCTAACCAGCCAACCAGAGGCTTTGAGCCATTGGACACAAATGTTGAAAACTTGGAAGGATGCCGCCGCTGTCTTTTTCGTCACGTCATCTTACGGCGCTTTATCTAGTCCCACCGGTCGATTTGAGGCTTGAGACCTTGGCATTTGTGTTGACCTGTGGATGGAGGTGAAAAACTCGTGTGAGGATTGAATCTATCAGGGCTGAAGGGCCTAGCAGTTGTTCCCTTGGCAGTGGTGGTGCTTAGCACTGCCACACGATAGTCCAGCAATTTGTCTTTGATATGGCTGTGCGCTCACACGCCATCTGTCAAGATGTGCTGACCACGAATCGCGTGGCAGCCAGCCGTCTTGGGTTATTGTTGTCCTCTGGCCCCGGATAGACTCATTCCTTGCTTTCTCTGTAGACCTTATTGTCTATCCACTGTGTCATCATGCTATTATCTACTCTTGCAGCCGCGCCGTCGACTGTCACCTGCTATGCTGCCGCCGCTCGCCTACAAGGCTTTCCAAAGCCTGCGTCTAATCAGCAGGAGACGATTTATATTGGCTTGATGGAAGACTCACAAACAAGAGGGCCAGGCACGAATAAGCGGCGGTGCTGGTGTCGGCTCACCCGGCCGGTGACGTTGGTCATCAACATAATTTTCCTTTACCAAGCGGTCTTGGTCGAGGGCTTCATATCCATAGATCTACTACTTCAAAAGCGGTGCATCCAAGTATGTGAATCGTACGTCTGTAGAGTTAAACTGTCAAGATTGACATGACTGCACGAGTAGCTTGGTCCTTTGATTTCCTTGGTTGCCTCACGACTGATTGAGTAAGATTGCATACAGGAGGATTGGTCTATATAGATAGAAGCCCTCCCAGTGGAGGGGGGTCCAGGTAGCTGACAGTTCAGCCAAATATATCACGTGGCCCGCCTCCAAAGTCACGCAAACAGTGCCTTATTTGTCCGCCCAACCAGCGGAAATCCGCCGCTTGGAGTCAGAAGACCGATGGAAGTCGGTAGGACAGTCCTTTCGGTGGGGAGCCATGGAGCACGTGGCTTTTGTTTCAAAGTGGTCAACTCTTTTCTGCCGGGGCAGTACGACCAAAATGCTGACGGCGTTCACCAGTGACTCAACCAGTGGTTCTGGCTGGGACGGGCCAAATTTCTTGGGCGTCGTGGGAGGTGCTCTCTACACCTGGAACAGTTGAGATACTCCAGGACGTCAAGGTCTGAGATTGCTCTTTCGTGATAATGGCAGCTCGTTTGTGGTCAACAGTCGGACTGACCTTTGCTTCCACAGGTTGGCGGTTCGGAAAACCCATGTGAGCCACCCACCATGATTCGTCATCGTTCTGACTGGGGCCTTCCTGGCGGCATTCTCTATATACCTCGGGAACTCGACGAGCTCATGGCCGTGATCATCCACAGTGAAGCTCTCTGTCTCTGCTGTGGGAGTCGCGCCCGAGTGTGTAGATGAACTCCACAATGCCGGAGTAGTACGCCCCAGGAGGCGAAGCGGGCGGCCATCCCGAGACATCTGGCGTTGCTTGTTTTCCAGTAGTTTCTCCGTCCTCGTGCGCCGATATTTGCCGGCCGTACACTTCCCCATGACCGGGAAGAAAGTCCTCGTCGCTGGAGGTGTTTTCGATGGCCGAAGCTTGGCCTCCGCCCTGCTTGTTCTGTCTGGGTTCGCACTCGGTTTGTCACGGCGAAAGAGTCGGATGCGCCAAAAGAGGCCAAGGACCGGTCGGTGTTTCCCTTGGTCCGTGTTATCAAATTGTGCTCGTATCATCAAACGCGGATTCGATGCCACCATTCGGATGTTGATCTTCACGGGTCGCCCACTGAGATCATGGTCGACGCCGTACATTGCGCACGGGGACAGCCATCGTCAAGAGGAAATCGCGACCTGACGAGCAAGGACACACGATTCGGGTACATTGACGGAAGAAATCGAAAATTAGGACGGAAGAAGTCGAAATCAGAGCGTCAAAAGGTGGGCAGGCCTAAAACTGTTCCGCGTCTTGCTCGGCCTTCCGACCAATGGAGATTATGAGAGAGATGGGTGCGGAAGCGTCAAGCTGATTGACGTCAGCTCACAGAGACCTGGAACCGAGTCGAAACTCCGAGTGCCATCCGTGATGGGAGGGGGAGCATTTTAGATTGCCGCAGCAAATTGCATATGGTTCAGACATTTGTGTGTCAGCTTCGACAGTGGTCAGACACGAGAAAGCCAACTTTGACGGTAGTCAGACACGAGAAAGCCAACTTTGACGGTAGTCAGACACGAGAAAGCCAACTTCGTTCATGTGCCAGAAGTCCAGCATGGAGCCCGGTCCTAGATCCTCGCGTTCCATGAACGGCATACCTCCTGCTGGGGGAAGCACCGTGTTCCTTTTAAGAAAAGACGATAGATCTGGGTCGGGATGTGAAACGTGGTCGTGGTGCTCGTCTGGATAAAATGCCACCGCAGGCGTGACCTGGTGCGTCTCCTGTCGTCTGTGTCAGTATGGTGACTGGTTGATCTGGGGAAACAGAAGATCCAACGAAACCGGGGCCGAGCTGGCTGGAGTACATTCGGCTTTGGTGGAAGTTGACGCGGTCGCCGCTGGTGCTGAACGGTGAGATGATGTGGCCGGGACATGATAAACAATCGCCACCGGAATCACCAGCGAAATACTGCAAGGCGCACTCATCAGAACCAAGTGGGCCACGGGGAATGTCGGGGTCCCCCTCCCGCACATACCTATAGGATGGCATATATTCTACCAAATCATGGCGGGTGATGGCGCGTGCATCTCTTCTGCGGCATCCCAGAGCTTCGTGCTCAAAGGGGGCAAACGACTGCTCCGCCGCTGATGGGAAGACTTGAGATCGGTACAGACCGTTGATGGCCGTGAAGTAGGTCATTTCCAATAGAATTCGATGCAAGGTGAGGCTTTGGTCGGCCGCAGACGTGCCATGGGCCGGCTCCATTCTTTGATCTCTGCTCCAGGCTTTTAATTGAGCCGCGCAATTTCTAATCTCGAATACGAGTCATCCCATCGCGCTGAATGGATCAGGCGGCCTTTGAAGTCGTGAATTCCCGGGATGCGCGGCCATTTCCATTTGCTGCGAGATCTTTCGTCCTTGTCGATGGTCTTTGCTTACTTGAGGAATCCTCTGGCATTGACCAACACCTCTGCTTCGTCAAAGAATACGTCGTGTCGTGAGGTCTTTCACTTCCACTCGCCACTTGCCTCATCCCACGTCGCTCCGACTACAGCGTGCTGCAGATGGACGTACTTGTATACTCTGTGCGCCTCGGGCGTGGTGAGGACTCGGTGGCCATGACGGCCACGACGTTGTTTGACAAAGACCCCATGCTTGGACGTTTGCATAAATCGCCACCTCGCATGTGGACAGCCATTGACTATCTATTTGAGCTGCAGCCCCCAGGAAGTGTTTGCCCACGTGACATTATTCGGATTGGTCTCTGGGCCGCCAGATTCTCCACGGAGGCCAACGTGTTTCTCTCCCAACGTAGCCTGAAGGGCGGGCCGGCGGTGACCTTTTGCGTGGACTCTGCGCTGCATATTGAAGAGGCCTCCAATCCAAGTTCTCTGATTATACTCACTTTGCCCGGTGAGAACAACGCGGGGGTGAACAACGTGGCGGAATTAAAGGTTCTGACGACGGTGTAAACGGCTGAGCCACAGCCCCTGGCCTCGCTCGCTCAGAGGTGCCAATTCGGCCAATTCCGGCCCATATCCCGCGGATAAAGGTGGCGAGCAATAGCCTCAAGATCTCCGGCAGTGGTAAGAATTAATTACTAGTGGTATTGAAAGAGTAACACCGATCCCCTGGACGAGCTTTACCGCGTCTGCCTCACACACCACATTCATTAGCCCTCCATGACCGACTTTGGCTGACGATAATTAGTATCGTTAACATCACCCGAAGTCTTCCAGGCCTAGGAAACAGCCGATCTTGGTGTGGAGACTTGTACCATTCCCAACTTTTGATGTTCGGCACCTCACACAGAAGACGTTATATGTCGGGCTGGATGAGGTAGCCTTGACCCTCAGCCCGGCTCGGCCAGTTTCAGTCTGCTCGGACACTATCGGTGAAAGGAAGTAAAAGCGAAATAGCATTATCCTTGTGCATCGGATAAAGGCATAGCCGAAAACGACTCAAAAGATCAAATATCTACACCCTCACGAACTGGCATCGTTGTCCACGTTAAACGCCATGGCCGATTCGACCGTCCAGAATGAAGTGAATGGGATCCCCAATGGCCTTCCCATGGCCACTCAGGGGAACGCCTCGATGTCCTGATCATTGGTGCAGGGTTTACCGGTTGTTATCTCCTCTACAAGCTCCGCAAACTCGGATTCAATGTCACCGTCGTCGAGGCCGGCGCAGACGTCGGTGGTGTGTGGCATTGGAACAAGTACCCCGGCGCACGGGTCGACAGCCAATACCCGATCTACAGTTTACCCCTGCCGGAGGTCTGGGAGACCTGGACTTGGACTGAAAAGTATCCGTCCTGGCTGGAATTGCAACAATACTTTGCCCACGTCGACCAGCAGCTGGACCTGAGGAAGGATATCGTCTTCCATTCGACCGTGGTGGCCGCCGCGTTCGACGACCTGGCCTTGCCCATGAGGCAGCGCCTCCTCTCCGTCCTGGAGCAGCAGAAAGACAAGCGGGGTTATCCGGACATGTTCCAGTATCGCCTGACGACCCCTGGTGGCTATTCCTACGGTGACCGAGGCATCCCACACTCGGCACATAGTCCTGAAGAACGTACGGCCCTGTTTGAAGAGCTGTGGGAAATGGTGAGCTCGATCTGTCCAAAACAATCTTCACTCAGGGACGAGGTTGACCGACATTAGGGCGGCTTCGCCTTTCAGGCCAATACCTACAATGATTTCCTCACCGACGTGGAATCCAACCGCCTTGCCTACGAATTCTGGCTCACCAAAACCCGACCCCGGATCACAGACCAGGAGAAAGCAGACATCTTGGCCCCGCTCCAGCCGCCACACCCCTTTGGAGCGAAACGCGCCTCTCTGGAGCAGGACTACTATGAACAGCTCAATCGCCCCAATGTCCATGTCGTGTCTCTCAAAACCACTCCCATCACCGGCCGTGGCGGTCAGCAGCTCTCCGACAAGTGGGAGTCGGGAACCTATACATACTTGGGCATCACCACCTCTGGTTTCCCCAACTTTTCTTCACCTATGGGCCCCAGTCTCCCACGGCGTTCAGCAATGGCCCGTCTTGCGTCGAGGCCCAGTGTGATTGGATTATCCAAGTCTTGACCGAGATGCGACAGAAGGGCTTGAAGAGGATTGATGCTGCGAAGAATGCCGAAGATCAGTGGAGAGCTTTGGTCAACCGCCTGTCCGAGAAGACACTGGTGCATAAAATCGACAACTGGTATGAATCTTTGGTCCTTGCATTTGTGTACTGACGCGCCCGTAGGTACACGGGCGGCAATATCCCGGGCAAGCCAAAGGAAGCGCTCAACTATCTTGGGGGAATGCCATCATATGTCAGTTCTCTTCAGAATGCTCTGGACCGAAGCTTTGAGGGATTTGTAGTGGAATAAAGAAGAGATTAAAGAGGTGCCGTTTAAGGTTATAACGACTATCGTTTCATCACCTAGTCCCACGAGCGAGTCTTGCTGCTACACATGTGAATGTTTGCGTTGTCTGAGATTCGTGCCTCCAGTCTCAACCGCCGGATTAGTCGTTCCGTCAAGTCAAGCGAGAACCACCAGCCCAGTCGAACCTACAACGGACGACCAACCCGACAGCTCAAACGCCAACCCCCCAACATCAACGTCTCCGCCTTAGCTGGTCAACCGTTCCTCTCGAGCCAGTCTTGTCGAGTCAGTCTTGTCGAGCCAGTCCGTGGATGAAAGGACGGGCTGACTGATTCTTCTGCATCGATCCGTCCTGAACCTTGACCAAATACCCACGCCGGCCATCAACAAAGATGGTTTAGTCCTAGGACGAGTTGAAAATCTATCACATCTTGTAACATGACCGAGTATTTGGCTGGTGTGAGCGATGGTACATCAGACTGCGACATCAGACAGCGGTATTGGAATGGCCGTGGATACCCAGCTGGCGACCATTTGAGTCATAAGCCATTTCAATTAGTCCAAAATCAAACAATTCCAATTGCTCCAAAGTCAAACCATTCCAATTGCTCCAAAGTCAAACCATTCCAATTGCTCCAAAGTCAAACCATTCAAATTGCTCCAAAGTCCCAATCGAAGCCAGTATCTTTCGAGCGGAGGACTTTGGCTTTCATCTTCCGGCTCGAGCCTCCACGATCCTTGGTGCTCTGGTAGGATCTCGACGTGATGATTAAGAGAATCTGGCGGACGCCTCGGCCTTATCGATGACCACTGCATGCAGCTTGGAACCTACCTTTTTGCAGGATGACATGGATCACCTAGGAACACGCGAAGGGATGCGCAAATTGACGATGGGTAAAATGCCATGAGCGACGACAGCGAGAGAGACTATCTGGGCCGGAATGGATTTTCCTCCAGTGGACCTCTGCTTGGACCAATTTACCGAGGGTCAGCCCAGTTCTAGACTCTGGTCTTTCTGGCGTCCCCGGATGGAAAAGGCTTCAAGCGTGCTCGAGACTATACGACGAATCTTCCAAGCCCATTTACTCGGGATTATGAATACATGGGTCGACCCGCCCGCCCCACCTGGAGCTATTGACCGAGCATGTCCCGCCGATTCATTGATGAACGGCAAATGGGACCGGTCCGCTGTTCCAATACCTGGTCCGTCACGAGATTTTCCTGCAAGATCTGATGCAGGTTGTCTGCTGGACGAAGTCTTTGCGCGACTGGCCATGATCTCGACCAACTAGCGCCTGGCGAACCGATTACTTTGCCCCTCGATCAATCCCACGAGCGAGACTTGAGAGAATGAAACGACACCGACACTGGATCTGACATTCTGCGGATCCAGCCAATCCCGCCATACGTGTAGCAACCTGTTGTTTGCTCTCGACGCCTTGGGCATGCGGTGTTCTGGATGGCTATATCATCGATCAAGCGATATCGGAGATGTCGAACCTTCTTGGATGGTCCTCTCATCCATCGAGCGGTGTTCTGAGTGTGGAGCCTTCTTGGACGGCCATCCCATCGACCGAGCGATATCCTGGGGTCAACTGGCTGGGCCAATTGGTCGGTCACCGGCTGGGTCAGCTGGTCGGGTCAACTAGCTGTCTACTAGCAATCAACTGACCGGGGTGTGGCGGTTTATAGACATCAAAATCATTCCACTATTCCTGGTGATATAGGGCTGCAAATTAGAGAGGACAGCTAGGCTGAGATCGATCGGTTTGCACATTTACTGCCTGGTTGGGGCCAGATTGACGGTGCTGGCTGGGGGGCAAAATTCGACAATGATCACATGACCAGTCACGTGACTTATCACGTGATCGGTTGTGAAAACTGAGTAGTGCTCATAATTGGAACTTGCTGGGAATTAAATAGCTGAGGATTAAATGGCTAGATAACCTTCTGGGTCAACTGCCTGGTCAACTGAGTTGGTTCACCGGGACTTTTTATTGGGTCAACTGGCTGGGGTCAATTCACAGGGTCAACTGGCTGGGCCGATTCATTGGGTCAATTGGCTGAGGATTCTGGCTGGGGCCAACTGGCTAGCTGGCTGGGTCAAGATTCATTGGGTCAACTAAATAACTAGGTCAACTAGCTATGGCTCTGGGTCAACTGGCTGAGAATTGAATTGCTAGATGACTGACTTGCTGGATCAATTGGTTCAATGGCTGGACAACTGGCCGAGGCTGAAATGTCTGAAGATCAAATGGCTGGACGACTGGTTCACTGGGTCAACTGGCTGGAACTTGCTGGGTCAGATTCACTGGGTCACCTGGTTTACTGTCAATTGTCTTGGTTCACAGGGTCAACTGGTTCACAGGGTCAACTGGTTCACAGGGTCAACTGGCTGAGAATTAAATTGCTTGATACTTAGGGCCAAAACGGCCGGGGGCGGTGGGGTTAGGCTTCCCCTGGGGGACGATCATCAGCGTCCCTCGAGGGATGAGCCTGACCCTGCACGACGG
>Ga0255336_100781_pt1 | contig 35915 bp, 26 predicted proteins | sample MeOH1_35cm_T3_17_FD_189102 | JGI IMG/M metagenome (GOLD analysis project Ga0255336, IMG submission 189102) | Sandy soil microbial communities from University of British Columbia, Vancouver, Canada - MeOH1_35cm_T3_179 | ecosystem: Engineered > Artificial ecosystem > Sand microcosm > Unclassified ...
TCGATCGCAATGCCGGCCGGCTGGTCGATATAAATACACAACATGCCGCGCCCGGTGCGCTCGAGATCGACGAGCTCGTAGCCGAGTCCCACGACCGTGGTTTCAATCAGTTCCGTCAGTTGCACAGTGCCCTCTTAGATGTTCGCGCAGCGAGCCTGCCGCCTGTTTTGCAAACAACCAATGCGGGCCGCGCGCCAAGCCGGCGCACGTTCGTGCTACCCGAGATGCCAAACCACATAAACTGAGCGGCAAAAAAAAATGGGCTAAACGCCCATCATCTTATTGCCGGTGGTCGCACCTGAGCCGCACATGAAAAGCCGCACGCCCAGCGACTTCGCGATTGTAGCCATTTTTCGGGACAAACGCAAACCCGCAGAACGCCGCGTGAAGCGCATTTCCGCTGGATTTCATGGGAAATCGTTCGAACGATATGGCGACGCTTTGGGCCTTTTGCAAGGCGGTTTGCGCGGCCCGCTCCTGGCTTGGCGAGCAAGCAGAGCGACTCTGCCCCGATTTGCGCTCACGCCGCGATTTTTATGCGCCGCATGAAATGCGCGGCGCTCGTCGATCGATTCCGCCGAGGGCCGCACGTATTAGGGAGCGCGATACGCGACAGCCCGCCACGCGCGACTTCGTTACCGCTTAACGGCCACGTGAGCGGCCGCGCGGCGCGCCGCCGCCGCGATTGGCGCCACCCGCATTGGCATTGCCGCCGCCCGCACGGTTGCCCGCACCGCCACTGCCGCCGCGATTGCCGCCCGGCCCGCGACCGCCGCCGCCCGGATTGCCGCCAGCGCCGCCGACGCGCTTGCCGCCTCCTGCCGCCCGATTGCTATTGCCCGACGGCGCACGATTGCCGTCGACGTCACGTCCGCCACGCGGACCGCCCGTGCCGCCGCCCATCGGGCCGCTGAAGCCGCCGCCGGCCCCACGCCCCGCTCCACGGCTGCCATAGCCGCCGCCAAAGCCGGTGCCCGCACCGCCGCCGAAGCCGCCGCCGCCCGCCGCACCACGACGACCCTGGCCGCGCGGCTGCTGCTCGAAACGGCCGTGCGACATCAGCACCGGCTCACGATTGATGAAGCCCATCGACGTTTGCATCGGATCCGGCTGCTTGCGCTCCGGCGCCGCGCCGCGACCGCCCTTTTCTTCCGTCGGCGCCTTCAGGCCGACCGACGCCATCAGCGCGCGAACCTGATTGTCCTCGAGCTCTTCCCAGCGCCCGCGCTTCAAACCCTTCGGCAGCGAAATCGGGCCGTGACGGGTACGGATCAGACGGCTGACCATCAGGCCGGCCGCTTCGAACATGCGGCGCACTTCGCGATTACGCCCTTCGGCGAGCGCGACGTGATACCAGTGATTAGTGCCTTCGCCGCCGCCGTCGCGAATACGCAGGAAATTCGCCGGACCGTCTTCCAGCTCGACGCCATGCAGCAGCTTCTGACGCATGCCTTCGGCCAGTTCGCCGACCACGCGCACCGCATATTCACGCTCGACGCTATAACGCGGGTGCATGAAACGGTTCGCCAGATCGCCCGACGTGGTCAGCATCAGCAGACCTTCCGTATTGAAGTCGAGGCGGCCGACCGCGAGCCACTTGGCGGTTTTCATCGGCGGCAGCTTGTCGAATACCGACGGACGGCCTTCCGGATCGGCGTGACTGACGATTTCGCCGGTCGGTTTGTGATACAGCAGCACGCGCGGCGGCTTGTTGGCCAGCTTGCGCTTGACCGGCTTGCCGTTGATGCGAACCTGGTCGGTCGGCATGATGCGCTGTCCGATGTGAGCCGGCTCGCCGTTCACCGACACGCGGCCGGCGACGATCAGCTCTTCCATGTCGCGGCGCGAGCCCATGCCGGCTTCGGCCAGCACCTTGTGCAGCTTCGGCGCGTCGTCGTCCGCCGCCAGCACGCGCTTGGGCGCGGCCGGCTTGCCACGGCGCAGCATCGGCGCGCGCACGCCGCCGGTGGCGCTGTTGTCGGCATCGAATGCGGGCGAGGTGACGTACGAGAACAGATCGTCCTGGCCGGCTTCCGTGGCCGCGGCCGCCGGTGCTTCGGCGCCGCGGCGGTTCTGACGCTGACCGCCTTCACGCGGCTGGCGCTCGCCGCGCCCACCTTCGCGGGCGCCGCCCTCGCGGGGTGCGCCTTCACGTGGACCCCCTTCGCGTTTCGCCCCGCCGGCATTGCGCCGCGGACCTTGGCCCTTGGCGCCGGCTTCCTTGCGCGGCATGCGCACTTGCGCGACCACCTCGCCGTCAGGCGGGGCCTCGGTGACGACCGGCGCTCCTTGCGCGGGCGCGCCTTCGGCGCCCTTCGTCTTCGCTCCGGCGCGGCGCCGCGCGATCAGGCTGCGCGGCCCGCGACGCAGGCCGCGGCGCGGACGGTCCTCGCCGTCTGCTTCCGTGGTCTGCGCCGGGCGCTCGCCCTCGCCTGCCGATGCTTGCGTGGCGTGCGTCTCGTCAGCGCGCGCCGACGGCACGGCGCGCTCGGATTCGGACGAATCGGTGTCGTGGGTATGTGTCAAAACAACCTCAAAATGTCAGGTCGCGCGCGCCCATTGCGGGCGCGGCAAAAAAGTTCGGTTACGTCAGGCGCTGCGCGACTCGGGTTCGTCGTCGGTCAGAATGCCTGCGTCCTGTGCGGCATCGCGACGATCTTTACGATCGCCGTGCGCCGCCGTGGTCGGGTTCGGCTCGGCGGCGCGCTCCGTATTGCGGAGCGCGCCCGAGTCGCGCGCGGGTATTGCGGGATCGGCCTGGGAGACCGGATCGTGATTCAGTGCAGGCTCGGCGGCGCCGGCCTGCGGTACAACCTTTGCCGCTTCTTCAGCATGTTCTTGCGCGGCCGGTGCGCCGGCAGCGTCGTTTTGCGACTCGGACGCCGCTGCGATATCCGCCGCTTTAACCGCCGTCTCCGCTGACTCCCTGTGTTCAGCATGCGGCGCTTGATACTCTTCAGCTATTTCCGTTCCCGCCGTTCCAGGCGTCTCTTCGACATGGCCGGTGTCTTCATGGCTGGCTGTGTCCGCCGATCCGGCCAGCGGCGCTTCGTTCGCTGCTTGCAAGGCTTCGTGCGGTTCGCCGCCAACGCTCGCGCCATGCGATTCGTCGACCGCCTCGGTCGTGCCGGAGTCGGCCGGCTCTTTGATCACGGCCTCTTCGCTCGCAGCCAATGCCTGAGCCGCTTCCACATCCGAAAACTCGATTGCGTGCTGCCCGAGAAGATCCGCGTTCAGTTGCGCGGACGGATCGGCGAGCGGCGGCAATTCGTCGAGCGCCGTCAAACCGAGGTCATCGAGAAACTGCCGCGTGGTCGCATACAGCGCCGGACGGCCCGGTACGTCGCGATGACCGATCACCTCGATCCAGCCGCGGTCCTCGAGTTGCTTGACGACCTGCGTATTCACGGTGACGCCGCGAATCTCCTCGATATCGCCGCGCGTGACCGGTTGCCGGTAGGCGATGATCGCGAGCGTCTCGAGCACCGCGCGCGAATATTTCGGCGGCTTCTCGGGATGCAAACGATCCAGGTACGAACGCATCGCGGGCTTGCTTTGAAATCGCCAGCCCGACGCCAACCCGACCAGCTCCACACCGCGCCCGGACCAATCGCGCTTGAGGTCCTCGAGCAAAGTTCGAACGGTGTCTGCCGACACGCCGTCGGCAAAGAGCTTGCGCAACTCGCCGAGCTTTAACGGCTCCTGCGCGCAGATCAAGGCAGTCTCGAGGACGATCTTCGCCTCTTGGGTATTCATGCAGCCAGGTCGACCTTATGAGTTAGGGTCAAAGAACCGGATCAAACAGACGATGTGGAACTGAAGACGCGCTCGCCCGATTCTGATCGGTCATATTGATGGGAGCACGCACCGGGGGGAGGCGAAACAGGCATCGAGCCAAACCCAGCCGGACGGAGCAGCGATATTCCTGAAAGGAATCGCGTGACTGAGCGCCATATTACGCAAAAACAATCAGTGCGTAAAGGCGAAATCCCCCGCGCATATCCGGTCCCGCCTTGATCGGCGCACTTCAGCGCAACGACGCGTGCAAACGGATGGAAGCCGCTTTGCGCAAAAGAGCTTTAAGCTTCCGTCCGGTCCGCCCGCTCGGCTTCGCTCATCACGGTGCGGCACGTTGCGCGAGGAACTGCTTCAGCCGTTCGACACCCGCATCCAGCCGCGCCGTGTCGCAGGCGTAGCACCACCGCACGAAACCCTCGCCTTGCGGGCCGAACGCGCTGCCAGGCGCCACACCCAGGCCGACCTCGCGCACCATCGCCTTGCACAGCTCAAGACTGCGCGAGGCGCCGGGCATCGAAAAGAACAGATACATGGCGCCCGGCGGCGCCTTCACGTCGACACCCGGCACCGCGGACAGCGCCCGCACCAGATGGTCGCGCGAGGCCTTCAGGTCGAGCACGAGTTCCTGCGTGAAGCGCTCGCCCTGCTCGACGGCCGTGATGCCCGCCTGCTGAACGAACGCCGGCGCGCATGAGGTGTTGTATTCGACCAGCTTGCCCAGATCGTCCATCAGCGTGGCCGGCGCGACGATCCAGCCGAGCCGCCAGCCGGTCATCAGCCACGCCTTCGAGAACGAGTTCACGCAGATCACGCGTTCGTCGCGACCGGCGAGGTCGAGAAACGATGGCGCGGTGCGTGAGTGCGTGCCGCTCGCGCCGGGATCGGCGTCCGCGTAGTAAAGGCGTTCGTAAACCTCGTCGGCGACGAGCCAGATGCCGTGGCGCCGGCAATGCGCAAGCACGGTGCGCTGCTCGTCGCGGCTCATCACCCAGCCGGTCGGATTGTTCGGCGAGTTGATGAGCAGCATTCGGGTGTCCGGCGTCAGCGCAGCCAGTAGCCGCTCGATGTCGAGTTGCCAGCCGCGCTCGCCGTAGCCCAACGCAACGGTCTCGACATGCGCGCCGAGAATCTTGGGAATCTCGACCAGATTCGGCCACAGCGGTGTGACCGCGACGACGCGGTCGCCCGCGCCCACCACCAGTTGCGCGGCCAGCATCAGCGCATTGACACCCGCGCTCGTCACCGCGACGTGGTCCGGCGACGTCGGCCCATGCAATTCGCCGACGTAGCGGGCGAGCGCCGCGCGCAACGGCGCGATGCCCAGGTTGTGCGTGTAGAAAGTCGCGCCCGCGGCCAGCGCGGCGCTGGCCGAATCGCGGATGAACGACGGCGTGACGCGGTCGGACTCGCCGAACCAGAACGGCAGCACGTCGTCGACGCCGAATCCGGCGTTCGCGACTTCACGGATCTGCGAAGGACGCAGGGCGCGCACGGCATCGCGCGCATTCGGGATGGATGGCACAGGCAGATCCGATTCGCTCATCGAGGCTTCCAGACGGTGTCGGCTAGGGGTTGAGATTGCGCAGAGGCGATAGTGTAGCGTGGCGCCTGTCGTCAGGACGGCGAAGTCGGCGGTCAATCAGGCGCCGAGCCGAACCGCGACCCGCATCAGCCCAGCTCCTCCGCCCGCGCCGGCAATTGACGAATCAGTTCCCACACCGCCTCGGCCGCCGGCGATAACGAACGGTCGCGCCGCCGCACCAGTTCGACCGTGCGTTGCGCACGCGGCACCAGCGGCCGCGCCACCAGCGTGGCGCCCGCCGGCAGCGGCAACGCGAGCCAGGGGAGCACGCTCACGCCGACGCCCGCCTCGATCAGCCCGAAGACGGTCGCGGAATGACCCAGTTCCTGCACCACCGTCGCGTTGACACCGTGCTCCTGCATCACGGCGTCGATGATCGGCCGGCTGCCTGACGCGTAATCGAGCATGACGAGATGCTGGCCCTCGAGGTCCGTCCATGCCACCTGCTTGCGGGCCGCCAACGGATGGTCGCCGCGCAAAACGACGCAGAACGAATCCGTCATCAGCGATTCGCTGAGCAGATCGTCGGCCGAAAAGGGGCCGATGATCACGCCGAAATCGACCTCGCCCGATTTGACCTTGCGGACCACGTCGCTTTGCACGTCGTCGCGCAAACCCAGTGTGATGTACGGAAACTGCCGTCCGCACGACGCCACCACGCCCGGCATCAACCGGCAGGCGACCGTCGGACTGGCGGCCACCATGACTCGTCCACGGCGCTGCTCGCCGATTTCACGAATCTCGCGCAGCGCGTCGTCGAGGTCGTTCAATAGACGCGACACGCTCGCAACCAGATTGCCGCCGACATCGGTCAGTTGCACTTCGCGCGTCGTGCGGTCGATCAGCTTGAGGCCGATTTCGCCCTCCAGTTCGCGCACGCAGCGGCTAACGGCCGATTGCGTCAGGCCGATTTCATCGCCCGCCCGACTGAAGCTCTGCAAGCGGGCGACCTCAATGAAAACCCTGAGCTGGCGCAGCGTGACATTCATTTACCAACCTCATCAATGACGCATTTTGATGCGCATTGTATTCGCAAACTTCGCGTCACAGCGGCGCAGCGGCTTTCGCTGCAATGCAGCGGGAAGGCGCAAACGCACGCTGGCCGGGCCTGATTGCACAAGATTGGTGATTGTCCCGATTTGCGTGATGGGTTTTTTGGATTCTCATACGCCCCTAGCTAGCGCCCGCGCTGGCCCGCCGCTACAGGGCTTCAGGCTGTTGGACTTATGTTGGCACAGTTCCTGCATTTACATGCACACAGGATCGGCGCCATGAGTTCTGACTGCATACAGGACCGTGGCAAGCCCGACCCCCTTGGCACTCGCCTATCGAGTGCATGGAGAGTGCGCGGCGCGGGGCAGCGCACCGGAGTTAGCTTCGCTGAGGTGAAACATGATGCTGTTCGACGATTTGAGAGACAACGAGTGGGCGCTGGTCGAGGCGTTGTTCTGTGCGGAGCCTGCACGGAGCGAACGGCGCGGTCGGCCACGCGTGGAAGCGCGCGCGGTCGTCAACGCCGTGCTTTGGGTGCTGTCGACCGGCGAAGGCTGGTCCAAGCTGCCCGGCCGCTATCCGTCGCCGCCGACTTGCCGCCGCCGCTTCGACGAGTGGCAGGCCGATGGTACGCTCGCCGAAATAGTCAAGCGACTCGGAACGAGCGGCCGCGAAATTTCGCTGCGCGGGCGGATCGGCGCCACCGCTGCGAAACCGCCAGCACCGCCGAGCCGCGACCGTCTGCGCGGCGCATTCTGGACCAATCCGGAATCGTGGCGCGCGCCGGTCAAGATGGCCTGACGCGAATCGTTTCACCCGGGCCCCTGACGGGCGCCCGGCACCTGTCCAGGCCTTCGTGCGTCGCCTCTCGACGCCCGCCTGACTCGTCATGGGCACCGCTCGCCGGCGCGCCCAACGCAGTCGTCCCTTTTCACCCTGCCTGCGCGCTGCTTCAGACGTCCGATGCAGCGAGAGCGTTGCGGGTGAAACATCCATTTACTATTACTTACAGCGTGCTTTCGTCGGTCGGCCTACCTTAGGGGTATGAAAACAGGCCTTGAGTCGATCGGCTTGACGGGAGCTCCAGCATGAAACCAATGTCACTGCTTCTGTGCGGCATTGTGGTTTCATCGATGGCCGCAGCGGCGCTTGCACAGCAACGGCCGGAAGGCTGGAACTGGCGGCCTGACCGCACCGCCAGCCTTCAAGCCTGGCAGCAGCGCGACGCGCGCAGTCGTGACTTCACGCCACCCGCGCCGCGCGGAGATTTGCGTGGCGACATCGCAAGCAACGTGCGCACTCGGCCGGAACCGCCCCGCGAGGATCCAGCGCGCCGGCGTTAGGGAGGGAGCGTCGATCAGAATTCGAATGGAAGCCCGAGCGTCCCGCTGAGTCATCCGCCCCGTTTGCTAATACCGAATGATTTGCTGTGACTTCGCCGTAGCCGTGAGCCCATTGCGGCAGTGCGAAGCGGATCGATTGGGGAACCACTGGATCCCGCCAACAGTCTCATTCAACGCCATTAGCACAGCGTGGCAGTAGTAATTCCGGTAGCCCGTATCCTCAAGATACGGGCTTTTTTTTCATGACCGGACACGAGCCGACGCGCGAGCCACTTCGGCGGAAAGCGCCGGAATATGCCCGCAGTTTGCAGAACAACGAAATAATCGCCAGCCTCGTGCAGCGGTCCGGAAACCAGCGTTAGCCGTGCGCCGAAGCTAGGGCCGCACTTCGAGCGCGGCGGTGGGCCGCGAGTCGGCGGTGGCGACGACGTAGTCGTTCATTCGCTGGTCCGTCCAGCTAAGCAACCGCTCGTCATGTGCGAGCCGCGCAAACTCAGCCTTGCCGCGCTCGGTGAGCACGGCGATGTCGACAGGTGCGTGAAAGCCCGGAGCCGGCGCGACGGTGCGCTGCCGAACGGTATCCATCAGGCCAAGCGCGCGAAGATATTGGAAAACGCCCGGCCGTCTGGCCCATGGGACCTGGCGATATTGCGCCCGCCGCAGCGCTTCAAGTACCGCTTCGTTGGAATACGTGGTCATCTCACTTCTTTCTTAAAGTGCAGCCATGACACATTTATGCCCAACACGTCACCGCGCCACCAGTGACGCGCGTAGCACCCGCCCTGGGCTGGAAGCGGGCTGCAAGTCATGCAGCCGGATTTCCGCCAGGTGCTGCCTGGTCTCGTTTTCGGAACCCCCGTCTGAACAGCGTGTTAGCGTTCTGTCCACGGCCGGCGATGCAACCGCTGCGGCGCGATAGCAGGTTCGTGGATTTGTCCCGAAAGTCATACGTTACCCCATCTAAATTGATTCTATTCACTTTATTAGCGCTTTTTTTTGCAGCAATCGTGCTATGGAAAAGCGCCCGCCGACCGCTCGCCGTTTGTCTGCTCGCCCTGTTCTGGCTGCTCTCGGCCGGCTGGCTCGCCGCGCCATTGCTGCAACTGGCGCAACCGCACCGGCAATCCCCTGCGCCCGCCACGTTCGCGCCGCGCACCGCGATCATCCTGCTCGGCGGCGGCACGATTTACGACGCCCACGATGTGCTCGTGCCGCCACGCGACGTGCTCACGCGCATCGCGGTGAGCGCGGCCAACTATGCGAACTGCAAACGCATGGCGCTTATCTGCGAGGTGATCGTGAGCGGTGGCAACCCGCAGCGGCATCGCGCGACCGAAGCCGACACCTATCTGCCCTATCTGCTGGACAAGCAGGTGCCCCGCGCGGACATCGTGCTGGAAAACAGCAGCCGAACGACTTACGAAAACGCGCGCAACGTGTCGGCCATTCTCGAGCGATCGCATTACGATTCCTTGATACTCGTCACATCCGCGTATCACATGCCGCGCGCATTAATGAACTTCCAGTTGTTCGGTCTCTCACCGCAGCCTGTCATCTCGAGCGCGCGGCGCGCCCATGTCGGTGTACTCCCGCGGTATGAAAATCTTGTGAATGCCGAGATCGCGTTGCACGAGCTGATTGGAATCGCACAGTTTCAGATTTATCGCGCAATCGGATGGTTCTGAAATGCGAGACATCGCAAAAGCCACGTTATTTAGAGATGCGAATATTCGCCGCGACAGCTCACCGTGTTGGATAGCGCAGAAATCAACTGTAAACCTGACAACAGTCCTTGGACGGCAGTAACAGGATGTAACGAATTGTCATCGTCGTTACAAAGCGTCTGCTGGAGCGGATATTGCTGGCTAGAATGCACTGTCTTTCCATTTGGGTAGACAAATGTTCGGGTCCATAAACCACTCTGCGGAGGTAACGATGAAGAAAGTGTCCCTGGCGATCCTGGTTTCCCTCAGTGCCGTGACGGGCGCAGCTTATGCGCAAGACAGCGGCGTCACGATGAGCACCGATCCGGCCAAGGCCGCCGACGTCGAACAACGCGCGCAAGATTTGCAAAACCGGCAGCAAGCCATGGACAGCGCGCCGGCAGCACCCGCCCAACACCACAAAATGTCGCCGCATCACAAGAAGAAGGCCGCCAAGGCCGATGCCGCCAGTTCGTAAGCGCGGCTAGCCAGGTCATCGGCAGCATCGCCCGCTGCCTCGCCGTGAAGATTGAAAGCCGAAGCCGGCACGCCGGTTTCGGCTTTTTGTTGTCTAATGACCTTCGGACTTGCAAAGGGACATTGCGACGTACTCACAGGCGTTCGACAAGGCACCGACGGCCTGCCGCTGCCTTCACCACCGAGGCGCTGAAGGCAGCCAACGCCGCGCCGCAAGAGCCCCATGCGGGTGCTCCAAGCCCGCTGCATCCGGCCGGCGGTATGCTAAAGTCGCGCACCGACCGGCGCCCAGCCGGCATCCCTAACCCGTGCGCACCCTGGTGCGGAGGACAGCATGAGCAACATCCAGCTAGATATCGAATGGACTGAAGCAGCATCCCGCAAGATCGAAAAATTGATGCCGCGCGGCGGTCAGGAAGCGTTCCTCGCGCTGCCGCCCGTCGAATGCCTGCCGATGGAAGGCGACGTGCTGTTTCTCGGCCCGGATGGCAAGCAGCAACCGTTCATCGTCGCCGAACGCCAGTATCACCACGATGGCGATGCCGACTGGACCATCATCCTGATTCTCGACGTCCCGCAGGCGACCCACTGAGCACAAACGGCACGCACCGCCCGGCGCCCGCCGTCGCGCGGCGCTCACCACCGCTCACGAACGCTCAGGCGATCTTCGACACCACGCGGATTTCCGCGTGTTCCACCCAATCCGCCACGGCTTTCCCGTAAGCCTCGATGTGCGCGGATTTCGCATGCGCCGCCAGCGCCTCCTGGCTTTCCCAACGCTCGACGAACACGAACCGGCGCGGCTCCTGCACATCGCGGTGCAGGTCGTACTGCAGCGCGCCTTGTTCGTTGCGCGTCGGCCCGACGATGCCTTCGAGCGCTTCGCGCAGTTGCTCTTCGTAGCCCGGCTTCGCCACCGAGATTGCGACCACCGCGATTTCCGACATACCGTCCCCCTTTTCACGAAAAACAGCAGCATACCCGCCGTCTTTCAAACCTGCAGGCTGGCTCACGCGTGCATCTGGCCGCCATTCGCGCGCGTCGTATGGGCTGACGAAAAGCGCGTGGAAAAGCGCATAACGTCTGAGTACCGTCTCGCCTGGAGTTTGGCGGGCGGCCACTCGCCACCCTGCTACGCTCGCCTCATGCACACGGCAGATCACGACGGGCCGCGACGGCGGCGATGAATGTGTCGCGCACGGCAAGCGCGCGCCATGCTCTCGCGCGAAGTCATGCCGGGCGCCTCGCCGCAGCTGGTCGCAGGGTGATCAAATGACGTTATGCGTCTGTGATAACCCGCACATTCATGCAAATCGCAAACTGCTAGACTGGTTTGACCAATCCGCCGGAGTCCAGCATGGCTGGCATCGTTCTCCGCGTTCCCGCGCGCTTCGCGCCCCACCCCGCCGACGCCTGGGCTGTGCTTTCGTGGCGCGCTGAAACGCGCGCCGAATCGGTCTGCGCACCCGGTCATCCGCTTGCCGCGATGCCACCATGCCCGCTCTCATGCCTGCCCTTATGCCAACCGTCAGCGAATTGACCCTGAGCGGCCTGCTCCCGCATCTGGTCCGGGACGAGTCCGGCTGGACCGCGACGTGGCGCGCGCTGACTCTGCATAGCGCGTTCCAGCCCGTGCTCTCGGTCACGCACCAGTGCGTGGTCGGCTACGAAGCGCTGCTGCGCGCCTTCGATCCGGTCGGCTTGCCGGTCTCGCCGGAAGTGCTGTTCTCCGGCACGCGCTCTGCCGCCGACGCGCGCGAGCTCGATCGCATCGCGCGCTGCCTGCATGTGGCGAATTTCATGGAGCAAGGCATCAGCACCGGCTGGCTGTTCCTGAACACGCGCCCGCAGGTGTTCGAGACGGACTGGCCGCAACGCACCTTCATCGATGAGCTGTCCGCGCACTTCGGCCTGCCGCAGGAGCGCATCGTGATCGAGGTGCTCGAACAGCCCGCCGACGATGAATCCGCGGTCGCCAGCATGCTGGCCGCCTCGCAACCGCGCGACTTCCTGATCGCGATCGACGACTTCGGCACCGGCTTTTCGAATTTCGACCGCGTGTGGCGCTTCCGCCCCGACATCGTCAAACTCGACCGTTCGCTGGTCGCGCGCGCCGGCAAGCGCGAGGGCGACGATTCGATGATCAGCCACCTGATCGCGATGCTCCACCAATCCGGCACGCTGGTGCTGGCCGAAGGCGTCGAGACCGACGAGGAACTGATGATCCTGATGCAGGCCGACGTGGATTTCGTGCAGGGTTTCTGGCTCGGTCAGCCGCAGAGTTCGGTGCAGGCGGCGTGCGCCAAGGTGCCCGCGTTGCTCGAGTCGATGTGGGGCAAATTCGCCGACTACGAACGCGCGCACGCGCGCCATCAGCGGATCGGTTTTGAAGGTTTTGCGGAGGCGGTGCTGGCCGCGGCCGACGCCTACAAGCTCAGCGGCGATCTGCGCGACGCGGCGCAAGAAGTGTCGCATCTGCGCGAAGCGCGCCGGGTGTTCATCACCGACAGTCGCGGCGAGCAGACCCAGCCGTCGATCACCGCCGTTAGCGTGCCGCCGCCTCCGCTGCGGCTCGCGCCGCTTTACACGAACACGCGCAGCAACTGGTCGCGGCGCGCCTATTTCAAGCATGCGCTCGCGGCGCCGGGGCGCGTCGCCATGATGGGTCCGCACTATTCGCTGGCCGACGGCGAGGACTGCTACACCGCGGCCATCGCGTTCGAGCATGACGGCATGCATGTGCTTTGCGTCGACTTCGTGCCGACGAGCCCGAGCGCCATTGCACGCGCCGGCGGACGCAGCGGCAAGCGTTAATCGTCCACTCGCCCGCGGCCGGATTTGATCTCGCTGCGCTTGGCCTTGCTGTCGAGACGCCTCAGATTCGACGCGCGCGTCGGCCGGGTCGCGAAGCGCGGCTTGCGCGTGACGCTGACGCTTTCGATCAGTTCGTCGAGCCGCGCGAGCGCCGCCGCGCGATTCATCTCCTGAGTGCGATGCTCCTGCGCCTTGATGATGACCACGCCGTCACGCGTAAGCCGGTGATCGGACAGCGCGAGCAGACGCATTTTCAGCACTTCCGGCAACGAAGACGCGCGCACGTCGAAACGCAGATGAATGGCGCTCGAGACCTTGTTGACGTTTTGGCCGCCCGCTCCCTGCGCGCGCACCGCGGTCAATTCGATTTCGTTCGGCGGGATCGGATAGCGGGATGTCATGGCATGCGATTGCGTAAAGAGATGCAAGTGTACACAGCGGCCGCGACGCCGAAAATCGCTTGCGCCGTCGGCATGGCTGCTTCATCGATAGCGCCGCCGCCATGCCGCACCGCTACGCGTTACCCGACGCCTCCGCGATTCTTGCGGCCAGCCCCGAGTCACGCTGCGTCGGCGTCTCGATAGCCTGCGCCAGCACGGCCCGCGAACCGATCACTTCCACCCGCTCGCGCGCCCGGGTGATCGCCGTGTACACGAGCTCGCGCGACAACACCCGGCTGAACGCCGACGGCAGCATCAGCACCGCGTGTTCGAACTCGGAGCCTTGCGACTTGTGGACCGTGAGCGCGAACGCCGTATCGTGCGGCGGGAGCGCGGCCGGCGAGACCGCCCGCAGACCGCCGTCACCGGTACGAAAGTACACCCGCAACGCACCGCCCGCGCCCGGCAGCGCGATGCCGATATCGCCGTTGAACAGGCCCAGCGCGTAATCGTTGCGCGTGACCATCACCGGCCGTCCCGCGAACCATTGCGCGCCCACGGCGAGCGTCACGCCGGACGAGCGTCTCACTTGAGCCGCCATGACCGCATTCACCTGATCGACGCCACGCGGCCCCGAACGCGTCGCGCACAACACGCGGAAGCGGTTCAACGCATCGAAAAGCGGCAACGGGTCCGGCGTTTCGGCGGCGAGCGCCGCGGCGAGCGCGTCCGCATACGGCGCGAAGCCCGCGGCCAGCCGCGCGACCGTGCGCTCGGCAAGCGTCGCGTGGGTATCTTCGTGAAGCGCCGCGGCGCACGGTTCGAGCGGATCGAGGCTCATGACGTCGAGCGCCGCGTTCGCCGAGCCGTTGCGGATCGCGAGCGACAAGCGGCCGATCGGCGATTCGAGGCCGAAGCGATAATTGCGCTCGAGCCAGACGACACAGTCGGCTAGCGGGCTTTGAAGCGGTGATGCCGCCGATCCCATCGCCGACGCGTAGGCAGACGAGACGGCGTGTTCGAACAGATCATCATCGGAGCGCGCAACGACAGCATCCGGCGCATCGGCACGCGCGAACAGATCGTCGAACGGCGCATGAAAATGGTCCGGCACTTCTTCACGAGTGGACCGACCGCCTCGCTCCTCGTGGACGCTTCGCGATGCACGCGGCAATGCTTGCGCGAGCCGCGCCTCCGCGATACCCAACGCGGCGGCGATCCGCTGCATCCCGGCTGGCGTGAAGTCCGGCCGCGCGCTGAGTTCCGCGAACACCGCGCCGGCCTCGACGGCGGCCAACTGATCCTTGTCTCCGAGCATCACGAGACGCGTGCGCGGGGCGATCGCATCGAGCAGATGCGCAGCCATCGCGACGTCGATCATCGACGCCTCGTCGATCACCACAACGTCATACGGCAGCGGATTGTCGCGATGATGCCGGAAACGCCCCCCCGGTCCCGAGCCAAGCAGACGATGCAGCGTGTACGAAGTCTGCGGCAAGCGCGCGGCGAGCGCGGGCGGCAATTCGCCGGCGCGCGCGAGCAAGGCTTCCTGCATCCGCTGCGCCGCCTTGCCGGTCGGCGCAGCGAGCGCGATTCGCAGATCGGCGCGCGCATCGAGCAAGCAGGCAAGCACGCCCACCACGGTCGTGGTCTTGCCCGTGCCCGGTCCACCGCTGACGATGGTGAGCCATCCTGACAGCGCCATGACGGCCGCGACGCGCTGCCAGTCGAGTTCGTCGTCCTTCGGCGGACCGAAATAACGCAGCAGGCGCTCGTGCAGTGTTTTGGCGTTGGCGTCGGCGCTCGCATCCGCGCCTGTCGCGGCGTCGCCACCGCCCGCAACATGATCACGACTCCGGGCCTGGTCCTCGCGCACCCGCTGCGCCTCCGCACCCGCGTGCGCCACCAGCGAGCGCGCCAGCCGCCGCTCGTAGTCGTAGTAGCGCGCCAGATACAACCGCCCTTGCCCATCGACCACCAACGGACGCAACGCCGCGGCGCTCTGCGAACCGTCGCTCGCCATGCCGCTCGCGAACAGCGCCGCGCGCACCTCCGCGCTCGATGCCTCGAAGCGTCGCGCCAGCACCGCGAGGGGCACGCATACGTGCCCCTCGGCCGTCGCGCGGCTCGCGGCGAACGCGCCCCGCGCCGCCCATTTCACCGCCTCGGCCGACGCGCCGCCGCGCCGCGCCAGCGTGCCGATGCGGCGCGCGAAACCCTCCGCGAGCGCGATGCTGAAATCGGCCGGCGCAGGCAGATTCACGCCGATGTCGATGTCATCGAGTTCCGGCGGCGTTGAATTAGTGTGTTCGAGCGTGCTCATGCGGCACCTCCGATCATCGCCGCGTCGAGCAGCGCGACCAGTTCGAATGGGGGCCTGCGCCCATGCACGCCCGCCGGGCCGTCGGCATCGCGCCACTGCGGACGCACGCCGCGCACGAACAGATACAGATAGCCGCCAATGTGCGTGTCATACGAGTAGTCGCGCAGCCGCGTTTTCAGGTAACGATGCAGCGCGACCGTATAAAGCAGCGCTTGCAGGTGATACGCATGGCTCGCCATGGCCGCCTGGAGTGGCGCGTCGGCGTAGTCGGCGGCACTGTCGCCCAGATGGTTCGATTTCCAGTCGACGATCCAGAAGCGTCCGTCGTGTTCGACGATCATGTCGATGAATCCCTTGACGAAACCGCGCAACACGCCGGGTTCCAGCGCGACGTCGGGATAGCCGTGTTCGATCAGCAACTCGCGCAATGCCGGGAAATCGAGCGACGGCGCCGCGAACAGAAACTCCAGTTCATTGATTCGGCGGCGCGGGTCCAGTTTGGACAGCACCATGCCGGGCACGAGTTCGGTGGTCACGACGTCCGCGATCAGCTTGTGCATCATCGCGGGTAGACGCGTTGCGAGTTCGGGCACGGCCGGCGCCGGGCGCTCGCGCAACGCGCCGCGAATCGCGTCGGGCCAGGTTTGCGGTTTGGTGAAATCCGCCAGTTCGAACATGCGATGCAGGCAGTCGCCCGCCGCCGCGCCGCGCGGAAACGCGAGAATGTCGTCCTCGGCGTAAGACGGCGCCTGCTGCGCGCGCACTGGCACGAGCGGCGGCGCGGACACGAGCGCATCGGCGATCTCGTCGTGATCGGGCCGCACTTCTTCCACCGGCGCGTGCATCTCCTCGGTCTTGCTTCCCGCGGCGATCAGACCGCTGAAGCTCGCCATGCGCCACTGATCGCGCAAGGGCCGGCGATTGGCGCGCGCCTGCATCCGCGCGCCGCTGTCCTGGATGCTTTCCAACGGTACGCGGCGCGCCACTTTCGGCAACGCCTGCAACGTGATCGGACCGCCCGCCAGCGCTTGCCAGCTTGCCGACAAAGCGGCTTCGTCGGGCGGATCGGTAAGCCAGTCGTCGAAGCCGTGACCGCTGCCGCCCACCAGCCAGTTCAACACGCTGCGGCGCGACTCCCGGGTGGAACGCGACGACAGATACGTGCCCGCAACCAGATAGCAACGGTAGACGGCGCGCGTCAACGCGACGTAGACGAGCCGCGCCCGCTCCGCCGCCTGTTCGCGCACCGCGTGACGCGCCGCGCGCTCGGCCTCCTCGTCGTCGCAACCGTAATGCAGCACCGCGTCGCCCGTTTCGTCGTGATACTCGCGCGCGTCCGGCAAGCCGGAAGACGGCGGCTCGCGCAGCGCGCCGTCGTTCAGGAACGGACAGAACACCACTGCATACTCCAGCCCCTTCGATTTATGAACGGTAACGATCTGCACGAGGTTGCGATCCGACTCGAGCCGCAACTGCGCGTCTTCGCCGCCACCTTGCGTGCGTTGCGCGGCGAGCCAGCGCAAGGTCGGCGCGATGCCGGGTTGCGTGGCGGCGCGCGCCTGCACGAGTTCGGCCAGGTGGTTCACGTTCGTCAGACGACGCTCGCCGTCGGCTCCGGCGACCAGCCGTTGCGCGACGCGCAGTTCGCGCATCAGCGTGCGCCACATCACGGCGAAGCCGCGCTCGTGCCACAGCATCCGGTAGCGTGAAAAACGCTCGACCCAGCCCATCGCGTCCGCGGCATGCGCGGGGTCGTCGGCGGGTGCGGGCGCGTCGGCGGCCTGTTCGAGACGCCACAACGCGGCGGCGTCGAGCCCGAGCCAGTCGGTCGCCAGCGCGGCGCGCAGGCGGCGCAGATCGCCGGGCGTGTCGACCGCGGCCAGCACGCGTTCGATCTGCTCCGCGTCGAGCGTCGCGAACACCGAGGCCTGCGCCAGTTCCACGCTGCCGACGCCCCACGCCGCCAGCACGCGTTTGATCAGACTGCCCTGCTTATGCGTTTGCACCAGCACCGCGATGTTGCCCGGTGCAAGCGGCGCGTCGCCGATCGTCACGGCGCCTTCACGCGCGCCGCGCAATAGCCGCACGATCTCGGCCGCGCACGCTTCGCTCGCTTCGCGCTGAGCCTCGCGCTTGGTCAATGCGGCGTCGCCTTGCGGCAGGCTCCAGATGCGGAAGTCGCCGGCGCTCGCGTCGGGGTCGGAGAAAGGCGGCCTGCGCCGCTCGCCCGCGCGCACCGGCTGATAGTCGAGACCGTCGAGCACGAACGCCTGCGGATTGGCTTCGAAGAGCCGGTTGCAAGCCTCGACGATCGGCGCGGTGGAGCGCTGATTGACCGCGAGCGTGTAGCACGCCGAAGCCGCCGCGCGCGCCGTCAGATAGGTATGCAGATCCGCCGCGCGAAAACTGTAGATCGCCTGCTTCGGATCGCCGACGAGAAAGAGCGGCCCGGCCGGCGCGAAGATGCGGCTGAAGATCGCGAACTGCAACGGATCGGTGTCCTGGAACTCGTCGATCAGCGCGGCCGGATAACGCGTGCGCAACGCATCGGCAAGCCAGGGGTGCGCCGCAAGCGCGCGGTAGAGGTTCGACAGCAGATCGTCGAACGAGACCACGCGGCGCGTGCGCTTGCGCGCCGCCAGTTCGGCGGGCGCGTAATCGAGCCAGGCCTGAACGAGCGAGAGCCAACGCGCGCGTTGCGCGGCTTCGGCCGCGACCACCGCGGCCGCCAATGCTTCGGCATGTTCGAAGAACGCGTGCTCGGGCGGTTCGAACTTCACCTTGGTGGCCTTCTTCAATGCCGACGCCGTCAGCTTCAACGCGGCCCGCGGCGGCGGCGCATGACAATCGCCCTGCGCGAAGTATTCGGTCCACGCGGCGATCGCCGCGCTCACGTGATCCGGCTTGTGTGTGGTCTTGCTGAGACGCTCTTGCGCCTGCGCGAGCAGACCGACGATCGCGTCGCGCTCCGCACACCAGACTTCGCAGGCCGCATCGAAACCGGCTTGCGGATCGGCACCGCTTGCGCCCGGATCGGCCTTGCCCCAGCGCAACTGCGCCAACGGCTTCTTCAGACGACGCGCGAGCTGCTCGTCGAGCGAAGCGGGGCCCGCGCGTTTCGCCACCAGCCAGGCGGCGAACGCGGGATGCGCATGGGCCACCGGCTCGACCTGCTCGCGCCAGAAATCAGCCGCCATCTCGAAGCGCAACGCCGCGTCGTCGGCTTCCATTTCGAAGGCGAACGGCATGGCGGCGGCGAACGGCGCCTCCTGCAACGCGCGCTGACAGAATGCGTGGATCGTGTGAATCGCGGCCTGGTCGAATGTGCGCAATGCGCGGCGCACTACCTTCAATGCGGCGTCACGCTCGATGCCCCCCTGGGGCGCGAGCGTCGTTTCAAAGAGACGCTGGATGAACGGATCGCCGCCGTCGTCGTCCAGGTCGATTGCCCGATGCAGTTCAGCGAGACGGCCGCGAATGCGCTCGTGCAATTCAGCGGTGGCCGCCTTCGTGAACGTGACGACGAGAATCTGATCCGCGTTCAGGTTCTTTTCGAGCAGCAGGCGCACGTACAACGCGCAAATGTTCCAGGTCTTGCCGGTTCCCGCCGACGCCTCGATCTGGTTGACGCCGTCGAGCGAACAGGCGAATACGTCGAGTTCCTCGGCGACCAGCGCGTGATGCTGAAGGGCGCGGTTCATGACGCGCTCCGCAGATGCTGCACGAGCGGCCTGAAAACGATGGACGCGAGATTGCCGAACGGTTCGTCGAGCGTGAGCGGCGTGCCGCGTAGCGCGATGCGCAACGCCGCATCGTCGGATTCGCCGCGCACGCGATCATTGACCCACACGCCCAGAGCCGCCGAATCGCTTTCGCTCACCTTGGTCCAGGCGCTCTTCGGGAAAAACCGCAGCGGCAACCTGCGCCCTGCTCTGAACAAGGCGGCAAGCGGCGCCAGTTCATCGAGCGGCGCGGCGACCGGCGCGAGTTCGAAGCTCTCGCCGCTGCCGTGCCACACAGTACGGCGCGGGCCATCCGGCTGCGCGGCGCAATAGACCAGATGCGCGAGCCACGCGGACAGATAGTCGCGCGCGGTGGGTTTGGCGTAGCGGAAAATCACTTGTCCGGTTTCCGTCAGCAAATTCAACGTGCCGTGCAATTGCAATGGCGCTTCGGCGGCTTCACGCAGCGCCGGGTCGTGTGGACCGAAGAGCGTACCCGCCATCTCACCGCTGTCGGGCCAGCGCGGCGCGATGTCGAGCACGAACGGCATGCGCTCGACGCCCGCGGCCACTTCGCGGCGCACGCTGTCGGCAAGCTGGCGCAGCGCGCCGAGCTCCCGCGCACGCCATACCGCGCCGGTCGCGCCGCCCGGCAATTCGGGACTGGCCGCGGCGACGCGGCGTACGCGTTCGTCAAGCACGTCGTCTTCGGTATCGCTGTCGAGCAGTACGGGCAACAGACGCTCGGCCAACGCGTCGCGCCCGGCGTAGTCGAGTTCGAACGGTTCGGTGTCGAGCAGTTCGCCTTGCGCATCCGACAGCACGATGCCCAGGCGGTCGCGCAACAACGCCCGCGCCGGATGCCGCCAGAAGCGCACGAATTCGTCGAAGGCAACCGGCGCCTCGTCTTCCGGCGGCAATGGTTGATCGAAGAACGGCGCGGCGGCCGGATGCCGCGGCGCGGCCAGCAAGGTAGCCAGCTCCGCGCGATCGGCGTCGTAAGTGAACAGCTCGCCGCGCGGCGAAAAATAGTCCGATGCGAACGCCTGTAGCGGATGGTCGACGATGAACGCATGACGCGCCGCTTCGACTTGCGAGGGACTCGCGCCCTCGCCCGCCGACACTTGCGCGAGATGGTCGAGCAATTCGTCGACCAATGCGGCTGGCGGCAACGGCGCATTGTCTCGAATGCTGCGCCCCGTATACGCGATGAACAGGCGATCGCGCGCGGCCAGCAGCAGATCGAGGAACAGATTGCGCTCGTCGTCGCGGCGCTGCCGGTCGCCGGCCTTGCCGAACGCGGCCATCAGGTCGAACTCGTCGGCGCGCGCGAGACTCGGCAGCACGCCGTCGTCCATGCCTAGCAGGCAGACGATCCGGTACGGCAAACCGCGCAAGCTCGTCAGCGATGAAAACGTCACGCTGCCCCAGGGCACGCCGCCGCGCGCCGGGTCGTCGAGCGCTTCCGTGAGCGCGCCGCGCACCACCGCGGCCGGCAACGCGACCTCGTGCGCGCCGGCTTGCATGGCTTCACCCATCTTGTCGATCGCGTCGCGCACGGCCGCCAGCGAATCGGCGAATGCCACGCCGCCGTCGAAACACTGCGCGAGCGTTTCGAGCAGCAGTTGCGTCCATTGGGCCGGCGTGCGTTCGTCCGCGCAACGCGCGGCGAAGCTGTCGATGTCGTCGACGAAACGCGAGAGGCGGCCGAGCAATTCGGCGTCCGAGCCGTCGGCGCCTTCGACCGGCAACCAGGCGTCGACCGGTTCGCCGCCGTCCGGCATCGCGTAACCCAGGTAAAGACGCGTGAGCGCGTCGGCGAACGTGTGACGGGCGACCGGCACGTGTTCGCCGGTCGGCTCCACCGGCGCGAGCCCGCGCCGCGCGCCGGCCGCGGCCAGCCACTCCTGCGCGGCTTCGAGCGCGCTTGCGTCGATGCCGTAGCGCGCGGCGATCGCGTCCACGCGCAGCCATTCGATCAGGTCCGGCGCACTCACACTGCGCTCGGGCAGCGCCAGCCAATCGAGCAGCAAGCGCGCGACCGGGTTGGCCTGCGACGGCGGCAAGCCGGTGATCCGATACGGAATGCGGCGCGTATCGCCGGGCGGCGCCGTGCCGAACACCGCATCGATCAACGGGCCGGCCGTCGCGAGATCGGACACGGCGACCAGCACGTCGGACGGCTGCAAATCGTCGAACTCGTCGAACCAGCCGAGCAGGCGGTCATGCAGCACTTCGAGCTGCCGCGACAGGCTGTGGCACACATGGACTTCGATGCCGCGCTCGGTCGGCAACGCGTCGGGATCGATTTCCACGCGCAAATCGAGGATGCCGTTCTGCACGGCGGCAAGCCAGCTCGGCTGCGGATTCTCGGTGAAGTCGCCGGTCTCGCCGGATGCCGCGCTCTCGGTCAGCTCATGCAGCATATGCAACTGCGCCTGGGTTTGACGGCCCCATTCGGCCAGCAACGGATGCCCGACTTCCTGATAGTCACGCTGCCCGGCGGCGTCGAGCGCTTCGATGCGCCCTTCACTGACCACGTCGAACCAGAACTCGCGGCACGGGTTCATCACGTACAGACGCACGTCGACCCAGCGCGACAGCGCGCGCAACAATGCGACGTGCAACGGCGGCATGGTCGGCAGCGCGAACACGCTCACCGCTTCGGGCCAATCCGCCCTGGCGATCGCATCGAGATCGAGCGTGCCGATTTCCTCGAGGAAACGATAGGCGGGCGGCAATGCGGCAGCCGGCGTTTGCGCGTCGCCCGCCACCTCCGCAAGCACCGCGCGCCACAATGCCGCCTGCCAGCGCTCGTCCTCGCGCGCCGCCTCGCTCGCACCGACGAGACGCGGGCCGTTGTCGTCCGCCGCGCCGCTCGCGAAGATCGAACCGCCCTTTTGCCATTGCAGCAGCCATTCCGGGCGATAGGTCAGATAGTGGTCGAGCACGGTGGCCACACGTCGCGCCAGTTCGTAGCGCATGGACGCGTCCGCCGCATCCAGATAGGTACGCAGACGCGGCGACGCGTTCCAGGGCAAGGCTTCATCCGCCTCGCCCAGCAGCCGGTAGCAGCGCCACACGAGCCGGTCCGGCGCGAACGGCGAATGCCTGGGCACCTCGATCACCCCGCCGATCCGCGCCCACAGCCATTGGGCGAGATAGCCGAACTCGACATTCGCGCAGATGCCCTGGCGCGCGGCGATGTCCAGTTCGAGCCGCCGCCGCACCGCCGCGCTCGGCACGATCACGGGCTGCGCGGTCCACGGATCGGACGGCGCTTGCGCGAGGTCGTCGAGCAGCGCGCCGACAAGCGTTTCGTAGCGATTCGAGTAGAAGAGCTGGAGCATGGATGGGGAGGCCGGCGTGCGGCGCGAGCGAAACGCCCAGGCCGCGACAGAAAGTGAAGCGACAGCATAACAAAGGCGCTCCCAACGCAGAACCCGGCCGAATGGACGAGGTCAGATCGGGCGCAAAATCAGTTAGACTCGACGGCGGTTTGGGTCTGTCCCTGCAACGCCGTTTTCTCTGCGAATGGAATCCAGGCAGTCGATGCGCTATTCGGTTGAAATAAAAAAATTCCTTTACAGCCAGTACTTTTACGGCGGTCTGCGCATCGCGGTCGGCGTCTCTTTACCCGCGGTACTGTGCCTCGTCGTGTTCAACAATCGCGAACTCGGCTTCACGATCGCGACCGGCGCGCTCGGTGCCTGCGTGGTCGATATGCCAGGCCCGCTCAAGTACAAACACAACGAGATGCTGGCGTGCTCGGTGATCGGCTTCCTGGCCGCGCTCGCCACGGGCCTCGCCACGGTCAATTCGGTGGCGCTGTGGTGCACGGTGGTGCCGCTCACCTTCGTGCTCTCGCTGATCGTCGTGTACGGCAACCGCTGGCCGCAGATCAGCTTCGCCACGCTCTTCATGATGATCCTGACGCTGGAGGAGCGCTTCACGCCAATCCAGGCGCTCGTCAACGCGTCATGGATCCTGGTGGGCGGTCTCTGGTACACGTATTGGTCGACCTTCGTGAGCCGCTGGATGATGCATCGCATCGAGCAGCAGGCGCTCGCCGAAAGCGTGTTCGCGTGCGCCGACTATCTGCTCGCGCGGGCCGCGTTCTACGATCTCGACAACGATCTGGACGAGTGCTATCGGAATCTGGTCGACAAGCAGATCGCGGCGGTGGAGCGTCAGGACGCCGCGCGCGACATGGTGCTGCGCAACCTGCCCAGGCTCAAGAGCGGCAAGCTCGAACCGCGCCGCGCCATGCTGTTCAATCTGTTCATCAATACGGTCGATCTTCACGAACTGTTCGTCGGCACGCATACGGATTACCCGTTGGTGCGCAATACGTTCGGCGGCTCGGATCTGCTGGTGTTCTACCGCGACCTGATTCGCAAGGCGGCCGCGGATCTTGAGGAGATCGGGCTCGCGGTGCTGCAAAATCAGGCGCCGCGCATGCGCGTCAACGTGAAGGCGGAATTGCGCGCCATCGAGTTCGAGATCGAACTGATGCGCAAGCAGGACCTGCCGGCGAAGAATCCCGAGGCGTATTCGGCGGTGTCGTCCACGTTCCGGCGCATCTGGAGCGCCACGCGGCTGATCGACAAGATGCGCAAGAGCCTGTCGGGCGATCCGAGCGCGACCGAAACCGAATTGCGCCTCGACCAGGCGCTCAGCCGCTTCGTCTCGAGCCGCCGCGTGCCGTTCGGCCAGATCTTCTCGAACCTGACGATGGCCTCGCCGAGCTTCCGCCATGCGCTGAGGGTGACGATCGCGGTCGCCGTCGGCTTCTGGCTCGGCCGCCTGCTGCCGCTCACCAACGCGTACTGGATCGTGATGACCACCGTCATCATTCTGAAGCCGGGCTATTCGCTCACCAAGCAGCGCAATGGGCAGCGGATCGTCGGTACGTTGATCGGCTGCACGGCCAGCATCGCGTTGATCATCTTCGTCAAGGAACCGCACATCCTGCTGGTGGTGATGTTCGCGTCGATGGTGATGAGCTACAGCCTGCTGCTGTTCAACTATGCGGCAAGCGTGGTGTTCACCTCTTCCTACGTGCTCTTGATGTTCCATCTGCTGGCGCCGGGCAGCATGCGCATCATCGGCGAACGCGCGATCGATACGGTGGTGGGATGCGCGATCGCCATCGCGGCGAGCCATCTGTTCCCGTACTGGGAATACCGGCTGATGGGCAAGCTCGTCAACAACATGATCAGCGCCACGCGGCAGTATCTGGAAGCGAGCTGGTGGTGGAGCGGCAAGCCGGCCGCCGCCGTGATCGCCACCGTGACCGAGGCGGGTGCGCGCGCGCCGGCCGCGGCAATGGCCGATCCGGCGATCGATATCCCCAGACCGGCGCTGGCCGCCGCCAACGGCGGGGTCGATGTTGGAACAAGTCGCGGAGCGAGTAGTGGTGTGAGTAGTGGTACCGGCAGCGGAACAGGTGCGGAAACGAACACCAACGCGATTGCGCATGCCGGTGCGGCCGCCGTCGCCAACGCGCCCGCCAAACCGCCGGCGACTGGCGCCTCCCCTGCCGCCGCGGCCGCTGCCACGGCGCTCGATCGCGACTATCGCTACCGGCTCGCGCGCAAGAACGTGCATGTGGCCTTCGCCAATCTGGGCCAGGCGTTTCAGCGCATGATGCTCGAACCGAAGTCCGCGCAAAAGTTCGTCCCTGAACTGAACGACCTGCTGGTGCGCAGCCACGTGCTCGCCTCGCAGATCACCGTGGTCGCGCCTTTGCTACGCACCTCGGCGCAGCAGAACGACGGTGTTTCGCTACAGCCGCTGCAACGCGCGCTGAGCGTGGTTCGCGACAATCTGACCGAAGCCGAGGCCGGCACGGCGCTGCCCGCCGACCAGGGCGAACAGATCAAACTGTTGAACCGTGAGCTCGATGCGATGGTGGTCGAAACCGAAAAGTCCCCGGACTATCCGGCGGACGCCGTAAATGACATGAAGCTGCTCGCCCACCAGTGCAAACAGATGCTGAGCGCGTCGGCGCAGATTCGCAAGGACGCGAGCGTGATTCGCCTGCCGGAAGGCTGACACGGCGACGCGCGGGGGAAGAACGTCGCGCACCTGCCAACCCTCGGCAGAGGTCGCGTCGCGCACCCGCGCCAACCGTTAGGGCGTTGTGGTTTTTAGCGTGCGCGGCAGGTCGCCGGTGATTCGGGCGTGGTTGTCGAACCGATGAACCGTGCCGCCCTATTGCGCCTGCCCGCTCGCGGGCCTGGCGACGGTAGCCGCAGCGGCTGCCGTGGAGGAAATCGACGGCGCCGTCGCATTCTGATTGTCGAAATCGCGCTTTTCCGTGATGGCGTTATAGAAAAGCGTGGCGATCACGAGCAATACCGCGACCACGATGAAAACGGCGATGCCGAAGGTCGGGTTCTTCTTGTGCGGTGGCTTGTTCATGAGGCGGGCTCGGTTCGCGAGGCTGTCGCGGATAGGTCGGGAAAGGCGGCATTCTACGCCCAGCGAGCTTGCACTCGGCTTGCAGCCGGCGGACAAGCGCATGCTGCGACCGAGGCGGCGCCCATCCGCAACTCGTAGCTTGGGTGAATCACCTGTCTTACTAGCCGAAGCGGATCGCAGGGCGTCTCGCGGACCGAGAATTTGCGCCTCATACATTGGGAATATTCCTCAATTGCACGCTAGAGACTCTGGCGCTTTGTAAGCAGAACCCGATTTATTGCGCGCGCAGTAATAAACCGGCATTTAATATCAGCCGCAGCCGACTTTTGCGAAAAAACGCAGAAAATGCCCATGCTAGAGTGCACGCCCTGACGAGTTTTATTTGTCACCCGGCTCGCACTCGGCAATCCTCATCGAATTGAAAAAGAAAACCTATCTGGTGACCGGCGCCTCCGGCTTCATTGGTCGGGCGCTCGTTGACCGCCTTCGGCTGGAGGGGCACGACGTTCGTCGCGCGGTAAGGCGCATGGTGCCGGGAGCGTTCAACGTCCAATGCCCTCTTGGCGCGTCAGTCGACGCTTGGCATGACGCGCTGGAAGGTGTCGATGGCGTCTTTCATCTCGCCTGGTCAACGGTTCCCAAGACAGCGGACAGGCTGCCATTGGACGACGTCACAACCAACGTGGTGGGCACGGTGGGTTTGCTGGAGGCACTTCGGCGACGCCCCGGCCTCCCAATGGTTTTCGCTTCGTCGGGCGGCACCGTTTATGGCGCCCCAGAAACAACGCCGGTTTCGGAAGCGCATCCCTTGAGGCCGCTGGGGCTCTACGGCGCTTCGAAAGTGTCAGCGGAGGTTTACGCGATGCTTTACCGCCGCCAATTCGGTGTCGATGCTCGCATCCTGCGTATCAGCAACCCTTATGGACCCGGCCAAAATGTCGAGGGACAACTTGGGGCGGCGTCGATCTTCGCCTGGCGCGCGTTGACCGGACACGAAATCCGGATCTGGGGCGACGGTTCAATCGTCCGCGATTATCTTTATATCGACGATGCGGTGAGCGCATTTTCCGCGGCGATAAAAGTCGATCCCGACGCGTTCGGCTCGAGCGAGCCCATTTTGAATATCGGATCGGGGCATGGAACGTCCCTGAAGCAAATCGTCGAAACGATCAGCGACATTCTGGGGCGACCGATCCGTGTTGAATATGAATCGTCGAGATATTTCGATGTTCCGGTCAACGTCCTCGAAGTATCGCGCGCTGAACAGTTGCTTGGCTGGACCGCGACTACCGGCTTGCGAGATGGCATGAGCAAAATGCTCGATTACTTTTCGAAACAACTGGTTTCACAGGTCCAACTCACTTGATAACGTCGATGCCTTTAATTTCGGTGGTAATACCTTTTTTTAATCAATTAAGGTTTCTTCGTCAAAGTGTGGAAAGCGTTCTCAGGCAAACCCACACTGACTTCGAAGTAGTCGTCGTCGACGATGGCTCCGACGAAGATCCGTCGGACCTCGTGCGCTCGCTGAACAACCCACGTATCAGGCTCATCCGGCAAACCAACGCCGGTGTGGCGACGGCGCGCAATACTGGAATCGCAGTCAGTAACGGCGAGTATTTCGTGTTTCTCGATGCCGACGATTGGCTGGCGCCAACGATGCTTGAGGATCTGAAGCATATTCTCGCCGCGGCGCCAGATGCAGGCATGGCTTACAGCGACATCGTTCGCGTTGGCGAGGAAGGAGAAATCGCAGACGCTCATAAGATCGAGCATGCGAGGGATCAGTTAAGCGGGAATATTTTAGCGTCGCTTCTATTGGGCGGATATTTCCCGCCGGTCTGCGTGATGGTCCGAGCATCGGCACTAAACATGGTCGGAGGCTTCGATCAATCATTGGGGGGATGCTGTGATTGGGATATGTGGCTCCGCATTGCTGCCGCCGGGTTCAACGCAAGGTTTCATTCGCGTGAACTTGCCTACTATCGGCTCCATGCCCGTTCGATGAGTAAGGACTCGGCGCACATGCGATCGGCGGCGGTCTTAACTCTCGCAAAAAATATGGCGGCCTTTCCACAGCAGCTCGCATCCGCCACGCATCTGCTGGTGGAAACGTCGGCAGAAATGTATTCCGCCAATTCCGCATTAGCACGCGAGAAACAAGATTTGACGGAGTCCCTTACGCAGGAAAGGGACCGCATCGAGCATCTAGAAGAAGTGATAGCGACGCTCAACGGTCAGATCAACCTGCTGACGGAAGGAAAAGCGTGGCTCGAGCAGCAATGGGAAGCGTACAAAAAAGATAACGAGAACAAGCAAGCGGTAATCGATTCCCTCGTGACCAACTCCAATATCAACCGATAGACAATCTAATTTTCAAGTCGGGCAAATTAAATATCGCCATGGTTCTTGATCTATTTCGCATTGCACGAAAACGCGCTGGCAGCTTTGTCGAGCCCATGGCCTATGCATTGAATTTGCCTCGCAGCCATGCCAGGCTAGTTCGGCAGTCGTCGCTTTTCGATGCGGCGTACTACCTGAATGAAAACCCGGACGTCGCGGATGCGGCCGTCGACCCAGCCATCCATTACGTACGTCACGGATGGAAAGAAGGTCGTCAACCCGGCCCGATGTTCGACGGAAACCGCTATCTGGAAGACTACCCGGACGTTCGGCTCGCCAGCGTGAATCCGCTGGTCCATTACATCAAATTCGGCGATTCGGAAGGCCGTCAAACGCACGCCGTCACGTTACCGAGGGCTGATCGGAAAACCAACCGCGCCACGTCGCACACTGGCGCTTAACCTGGGTTATCCGTCGAGAAGGCGAGGGAAATTATCGCTCAGTCAGGGCTGTTTGACCGTGACCTGTATCTTCAGCTCTACCCCGATCTGGCGATCCTGCCTGATCCCCTTGATCACTACGTCCGGCATGGAAGCTTCGAAGGCCGGCGCGCACACCGGCTCTTCGATGGCCATTGGTACGCATCGGCCTACCGGGACGTGGCTCAGAGCGGTTTGCAACCGCTCGTGCACTACATCACGATCGGCAAGGCCGAGGGTCGCCGATGCGGACTGCAGCCGCGCATATTAGACAAAGTCGAAAAGATGGTGGCGGAAGCCGGGGAACTCGAGAGCACGATCTTGCTTGACGCTACCTTGGTCGAGCCCGCGCTGCTGGGTTTCAATTACGGCGGCCAGTCCTGGCCGGGAATCGTTGCATGGCAAAAGCTTTTCGATTCGCTGCCTCACGCGTTCGATCACATCGTCTTTGTGCCGTGGCTCGTGCGCGGCGGCGCCGATCTGGCCGCGGCGAACGCGGTGCGGGCCGCCATTCAGCAACATGGCAATGATTCGACGCTCGTCGTGCTTACAGATCACGACCGGAGTGAGTCGATCGACTGGCTGCCGGTCGGAGCACATGTTCGTGTCCTATCGGAATTTGGATCGTCGCTAACGCGGTCAGACAGGATTCAGATGGTGGAGTCGTTAATCCTGGCTTTGCGTCCGAAGTCAGTATTGAACGTCAACAGCGGCGCGTGCTGGGACAGCATTGTTCAGAAGGGTGCCGCTCTTGGCAAAGTGACGAATCTCTACGCCTGCCTGTTTTGCCGGGACTACACCGCCGACGGCCGAGCGGCAGGGTATGCGGACACACACTTCCGAGACAGCTTGCCATTTCTCACGAAAGTCTATTTTGACAACGCCGGCTTCATGCATGAACTCGCGGACGACTATGGCGTACCGGAGAGCCTGCGCGCCAGGATGATCACGCTTCATCAACCTATTGGCAACGTGTCTATCGGGAAATTCAAAACCGGTTCGCCACGGGGCAACCGGGTTATCTGGGCCGGCCGTTTTTGCATGCAGAAAAACGTGGATCTGCTGATAGAGATCGCCCAACTGGCAACAGACTTTCATTTCGACATCTATGGCTACGGCGACGACGCCTATCTGAAGAAGCTCAGAACCTTTGCCAACGTGCTGCCCAACCTGACCATCAAGGGTCCGTTTTCCGCTACATCGGAATTACCCGTCGATGAGTACAACGCCTTTCTGTACACCTCGCTCTGGGATGGCCTGCCGCTCACCTTGGCTGACGTAGCTTGCATGGGCATACCGGTCGTCGCGTCCGCTGTCGGCGGAATTCCCGACCTTGTCACTGAGCGAACCGGCTGGTTGATCCGGGAATATAAGGACGCGGCTCCCTACGTGGACGCGCTTCGCGAAATTCGCCGTTCCCCCGATGAGGCCCGCCAGCGCGCCAGGCGAATGATGGCTTGGGTCAGGCAAGAGCACTCGTGGGACCACTTTTGCAAGACCTTGTCTGTGTCTCCGTCGTTTCTCGATTAAGTCATGACCAATTTTGATATCACAGCCGTCATAAACGGCCATTCTGAAGGCCTTTTGGCAAACGCTTCGCTCAACAGTCTAAGCAGGTGCGCTGACATTGCTGCTGCATCGGGATTGCGAGTGGAGATGCTCGCGGTGCTCGATAGGCCGACCGAGGTGACACTGCACGTATTCGAATCGTTCGCCGCCAAACGCGCCGACCTGAGAGTAGTGACAGTGCAGCACGGCGATACCGGCTATGCCCGCAACACCGCTGCAAACGAAGCCAGAGGCAAATGGATCGGGTTCCTCGACGCGGACGACATTTGGGGGGCCAACTGGCTACTTGAGGCCTATAAAGCAGCCGAAGCCGACCCGCGAAACGTCGCGTGGCACCCGGAGGTCAATGTCTACTTTGGCGTAACGCCCCATATTTTCTTGCACGTGGATATGGAGGACCCCAGTTTCCATCTGGCTCATCTCGCATACACGAACGCATGGACTTCGTTGGTCTTCACGTCCAGGCAGTTTTTGAGGGCTGTTCCCAACACCGGAACCGACCTCAAGAACAACATCGGCTATGAAGACTGGAGATGGAATATCGACGTTGTGAACAACGGCGGAATCCACAAAATTGTTCCCAATACCTCGCACGCAATTCGGACACGACATACCTCTCTGGTCAAGCAAACCTCTGCAGCGGTTTGCATTCCAAGACCGTCCGATCTGTTTCGCAACGAGATCAGAAGTCGCGCCCGGCGGACCGATGAGATCAGTCGGGCATTTGCCCGAGACGGCGCACCGGCAGCGCCGTCGAATACTTGATCCGCTCCATTTCAGGAAAACATTCTTTCAGATCAATCACCCGGCGTCAGAATTCACGTGCATGGCACCTCCATGGCACCGCTCCCTTGCGGCGGATTGCGATGATTCATGCGACGACAGGCTGCGACCGGCCAGTTCCGGTCGCTGGCCACAGCGGCGACTCGGATGTTCGATTGTCTGTACTGCACAAACATCGGTCATTGCGACGATTCGCGCCCGTCAGCGCGCGGGCGAAATCGAGGACCAGTGACGTTCTGAGTATGTATGGGTGTCGTGTGTATATGTCCCTGATCCTTGGCGCACTCGTCGGTGCGAACGTTCCGGGATGGTTTTTGCGTCTTGCCCGTCTACGCTCAGGATGCGGGGCAAGCGAACCGATTTCAGCCGCCAACGACCGGTTTCCGTCTGAGCGTTCCTGCGCAGACGCCGGAAGACAAGACAGAGCGTCCGGAGGAACGCCTGGCGATTGCCGTATCCGGAGTTTTGTCGAGGCAATTCGGCATCTCGTCAAGCATCAATCCGCTCTCTCAACGCCTGGTTCCGAAACTAAGAGCTAGTTGCAAGTCATCGTCATGCTGGCGACATATGGTTAACGCCAGGATATCGTTACTGACGACGCAATATGAGTTTTTCGGTTGCGTAATTGTTAAATATCGCAAGGCCATCCGGCTCCTTATGGGTTTATGTAGACAATTTAATTCGCCTATGAGAGAGTCTCGGCGACGAATTGCAGGAACTTACATTGTCTTACCTTGTCGCTGGCAGCACCAGCCCGAAACTCACCGGGCGGGAGCCGAATTTTTGGTGCGTGCAACCCTTTGAGTTCGACTTTTAGAAGGATTTCCGCACACAGGTTTCAAAAAAAACTTACATAAAGTTTCCTACCCAACTGCCGTAATCCTGGTTAGCACTGAGCCACTGTGCCTGCGACGATCAAGTCGTCGCAGCGACGTTGCTTGCCTGTTGCACCGAGAACACGGTCGTTAGTGATGCTTAATGAGCATGCCTGTGCAAAAAAATAAAGTCGTTAATTAGCTTTCCCAATAAGTGGGTGATGCATATGACGGAGACCAAACATGAATACTTTTTGTCGATCAGTTAACCAAGAAAGGAAAACGCAATGAACAAGAGCCGATATAAGCTGGTCTGGAACCGCCGACTTGGCGCGCTGGTAGCGGCAGCCGAGACGCAGCGTGGTGTGCAGGGCGAGCCAGGGCAAACAGAAACGGGACAGGGCGGAGCCCAATTGAAATCAAAGGTGACGCTGGCGGTATTGGCGGCGTTGATGCTGCTGCCGGTGGGGCAGGCGTACGCAGATAACCTTGCAGTTGGCGGCGAGGGCGGCGGGATAGTATCAACGGTCGGGGGCGCTGCAACGTCGCCTCCCGCCAGCTCAGGCGGAACACTCCCCGCAACCGCCGGGACGGATAGTACGGGTCAAAACGAGGCGTTCGGTATAAATACAGCTGCCAACGGCGGGAAAGCGACAGCGGTTGGCGACACCGTCACAGCAACCGGCACTAACGCGACTGCAGTTGGTGCCACTTCCATTGCGAACGGCAACAACGCAGTGGTGTTCGGCGGTTCGTCGAGTGCGAACGGGGCCGGTGCAACAGCCTTAGGCGCCCTGGCGACGGCGTCTGGATCGGCCACGGCAGTGGGTGTATCAGCGACAGCAAGCGGCGGCAGCTCGGTGGCGCTCGGCAACTCGAGCCTGTCAAGCGGCGCATCGGCTGTGGCAATTGGTCAATCTTCGACTGCATCAACACAGAGTTCTGTTGCGATTGGTTTTGGGGCGAATTCCGCATCGGCCAATACCGTCGCGCTCGGTGTTCTCTCACAAGCGACAGGTCCGAATACACTCGCCATCGGTAACGCGGCAGTGGCTTCGACTGCAGAGTCCACGGCGCTCGGTTCCGGGGCTGTCACACGCGCGGCAACAAACGTGAGCAGCGTCACGCTGAACGGTGTTACGTTCGGTGGCTTCGCAGGCGCAACACCACTGGGTGTCGTGAGTATCGGGAGGGTCGGTCAGGAACACCAGTTGCAAAATGTAGCTGCAGGGCAGATCAGTGCTACCAGCACCGACGCGGTGAACGGCTCGCAGCTTTTCTCGGTCGCTTCGCAGGTTGCGGCACTCTCGACCAATCTGGCGTCGCTCACAACCACAGTCAACACGATTTCGACAACTGGGTCGAATGGCACGGTTACCGATCCAACAAGTACGGCAGTTGGTAACAATTCGGTCGTGTCTGTTCCCAACGGAACCGCTGTCGGCAACGGTTCGAACGTTTCGGGTCAAGATGGTACGGCAATCGGCACCAACACGACTGTTACGGCTGTACGCGCAACCGCCATTGGCACGAGTTCCAAAGTCACGGCCACGAACGGAACCGCAATCGGTGACGGTTCGAATGTCACCGGCACGAACGGAACTGCAATTGGCGCAAATTCCCAGGTCACCGCGAACAATTCGGTTGCCCTGGGTGCAAATTCAGTTGCGGATCGGGACAACACGGTTTCGGTCGGTACGCCGGGTGCTGAGCGTCAAATTACCAACGTTGCAGATGGTACGGCTCCGACTGATGCTGTGAACAAGCGCCAGTTGGACGGCGCCATCGGTTCGGTGCGCGATGAAATGTCGAAAAATCGCAAGGATGCTGCTGCTGGCACGGCGAGCGCTATCGCGATGGCGAACTTGCCGCAGGCTGTCCTGCCGGGTGAAAAGGTTGTCGCGCTTGGCGCAGGCAATTACGGCGGTCAGTCGGCTATGGCAGTGGGTCTCTCGGTCGCGACGCAAAAGTGGATGGTCAAGGGCTCGATCACGACCGCTGTTTCGGGCCACGGCTCGGTTGGAGCAGGCGCTGGCGTCGGTTACCGCTGGTAAGTAACTTGTCTGTCTCCCGCTGCTGGGAAAGAAGCGCGACAGCAGCGGGAGAAGCGGCTGGAAAATGACGTCACCACCGGTGAGGAAACCCGCCACAAGCTATGTTGTACAGCCGCCACGGGCGTTCAGCAGGTGACGCCAACTGGGTCGTACTGAGCCGTTCAAAGTCACTTTGACGGATTTTCGCGGGCGGCGATAGTTCAGGGGGGTGGAATGACAGGCGCAAGGCCTGTCAGATATGGATTGCTACCGTTGCTGTAGCAAATCTGTTGTCGCACACAAAAATCCCGTCTTAGCATCTCAGCGACTGTGCGCAGCCCCACCGCCCCGCAGGCCCGTCCGGCGACAACCGGCCACTTTCTGCCATTCGCTGACGCGCTTAGAGAGACACCCAATCGTCGGCTTCAGTGCGCGTTCGGCCGCCCCTCTACCATCCAGGCCATGACTGGTAACATATGCTGATGATGCAGCAGTACCTCCTCCCCGCCAGATAGGTCTTTGCGCGACGGCCTACGCCATAGCCCACGCTCGTCGATTTCTCGTCGGACCGCTCCTGGACCAGGCCACTCCGAACAGGAGCACAATCACCTTGCTGCACCCTCAATCACCCCCGTAAGGAGTAGCCATGAGCGCCGAAGCTTTGAAGAAACTGTGGGCGGAGTTCGACGATCTCGCATCCAAGAGCGAAAGCGAGGACGTTCAATTCCTGATCAGGGCCATTAAGCTGCACGCGAAAGTAATGGACTCCCGCCTCGCCGCCATCGAGGCGATAGCAAACGTGTCCGCCAAGCATCCAACGAAGTAGCCTTAGACGGTGAGCATCCGGCCGCTGGCTGGCGACCGCCCCGCGCCCGGCTCCCTGCATTGGTCCGCTGAGCGCTGTCGGCTGTTGTGGGCCGGCAAAACGTACGCCCTCGTGGACGTCACAAAACAGCAGCGGCCTGCCGCTGGTCCGCTCTACAAACCAAACGGGCAGAGATGGGCATCACTCCCGTTCGAATGGCTGTAGCTCAACCCTAATGGGACATTGACGAGATTGGCTCGCGGTGTACACGGAATGCCGGTCGCAGCCGGAGTAGTCAGTCATCCCTGGTCGCCCGGAATGGCGATCGCGGCAACGGATCGCCATCTACAAAGGCGCTCGCGCATCGAATGGCGGAATCGAACACTGAAATGCGATGGCAACCCTTTCCAACCTCTCCTAATATTTATTGGCCTACTAATCTTGGTGGCATATTGGGGGAAAATTATGGCTGCAGCATATATCGAACATAGACCGCTAAGTTCGGACAAGAATGCAACTACCGCGCATCATGTGGTAGTAGTCGGCGGCAAGGAGATTGCAACCTATAAAACTCAGAAAGAGGCAAAGGAAGCTGCCTGCAAGGCAGGCTACAGACCCGTTCATGTCGCTCGTGAACGCCACTTGCAAAACCGAGATATACCAGACCATTTTCGCGTCGACCCTTGCTGATAGTCTATATTGGGGCCTACCGATTGGGCTTTCGGCATGAACCGTTTTCGCTGACGCGGATTTCGAAAGCCTGTAACGCGCATTAACGGTGAAGATATGGGACGGGGCATTTGTGCACCTCGTACCGGACCGAAGGCAGTCGAGGAACCCATTGCTCCTTGCCTCTTTGTAGTCACGGTCCGCTTTCACCTTGCGAGCAAGCATTCTTGAATCTTGTGTGTACGGCCGAAATGGGTCGAGGCGACACCGAAAGTTACTTTGGCGTCGCGACATGAACTGGATTCAACCGGCCTAAACGGCTTTGCAGGCCGCCACCATCCCTTTTTATTCAATACCTTACCTCGATTAACCATCCAGAATAACCACTTCACGTATCTCGGGCGGCGCTGCCCGTTTCCGTCGAGAGACTGGTCGCGGCCCATTTACTGCCATTTGTTCGTCGTGGATCGGCCGGGTGAACGTCAGCTTCTGCCGAGCTACCTGACGGGCGCACCTTGACAACGTAACCCCATCGTTGGCCCAAGGTAATGTGGTGGGTCCCGAGCAAGCTGATGCTGTTGGCAAGGTCGGGGCTTGCAACTCGATACCCGGGGATTCCGGCAAGACCCTTGGCGCATTGCGACCGACCTGGTGACGTAGACTACGAGGCACGGACTCAACCGGCGCGACACCGAACACGGATGACCTATTTGAGCAACCTTGACGACCAAGCCCGCGCTGAACTGCTCTGCTACCTGGTGGTGGGGCAGCTGGTCGCGCGAGCGCGCACAAGCGGTTGGATGCGAACCGTTCATGTTGAGGAGTTGCTGAGCATCTGGCTAAACGGCAACGGAGCCC
>Ga0255336_100782_pt1 | contig 35892 bp, 32 predicted proteins | sample MeOH1_35cm_T3_17_FD_189102 | JGI IMG/M metagenome (GOLD analysis project Ga0255336, IMG submission 189102) | Sandy soil microbial communities from University of British Columbia, Vancouver, Canada - MeOH1_35cm_T3_179 | ecosystem: Engineered > Artificial ecosystem > Sand microcosm > Unclassified ...
TACGCAAGCGTCCTGTCCTCGACGTGGACGAGGAGTCGGTCACCGTCGCGCAGATGATCGACTACGTGAAGCGTCGGCTTGTGATGGAGGATCATCCCGTATCCCTGCGCAGCCTGCTGCATAACACACATACGGAGAGGGCACTGATCTGCATGTTCCTGGCCATGCTCGAGCTGGTACGCCTTCAGGCAGTCCTCTTGCATCAGCCGGTCAAGCAGGGCGACATCCTCATCAAGAAGACCGATAACTTCGATCAGGTCTTCGCCGATCAGCAACAGGCACGCGACGACTGGCGATAGTCTAAGCAGCTTAAAATAAACGAGTCCGTGCAGGATTACCTGCACGGACTTGTTGTTTAAGAAAACGGCTTTGATTGAACTGAAGTTCAGCCCTTGGAGCGCCGCCGGACCAGCCCAGCCAGTGCGGTAATGCCCGTTCCCATCAAAGCCAGCGATGCCGGCTCAGGAGTCGCAGCACTCGGACCCGGAGGCAGTGTGCCCGTGAACTCCTGGTTGTGGACCTCGCCCGTCTGGCCGATGGCCGCTGCAATAATGTTGCCCGCCATCTGCGAGTTGCCGCTCAGGATCGCAAAAGGAGCCAGAACCGAAGCCGTGAGCTGGCCATTGATCGTGACTGTCTGGGCATCGGAGAAATTGAACAGAATGTTGCTGTTAGCGCTGCTGTCGCCGGAGTTCTGCTGGTCATTGTAATAGATTCCCGTTCCCAGGGATACATGCTGTCCGTCGACATTGATGATGATGGTCGATCCAGCCGGAGCGATGATGTCCAGCGGGTGGTTCACATCGCCAAACTGAGCTGCGGTGATGTTGAAGATGTTCAGTGTCGAGCTCGTTCCCTTCAGAACGAAGAACGAAGGATTGACCGACGAGTGGCCGGTTCCAAGTACCTCGCCGGTTGCGGTGAGAGCAGCCAGGCCAAGCGACTTGTTATCGAGGGTCGTGCGAAGGCTGTCGAAGTCGATGCCCGACGATCCGGTGCTGACGCGATGTCCACCGCCATTGAAGTTGAAGTTCCCATTCGTGCCCGGGGCATAGGCATTGCCATGGCTGTCGATGTTGAACTGCTCACCGGGGTTCAGGCCGCCCGTCGAGACCACATCGAAGGGTGCCTGCGATCCCCAGGGGTCGTTGTAGAGATTGCTGCCAACCGTGGTTCCGTTCAAAACCATTCCGGCAGCCGCGATGCGTCCGGTCACGTCCGCGTTGGTGGAGATGTTTCCGGCAATAACCGTGTTGCCGTGAGAATCGACTGTACCAAGGGCCACTAGATTGTAAGCACTGGCTACACCGAAGGGGGCTACGCCGTCGGCTTTGCAGACAGATGGGAGAGCAGCAAGGGTCACTGCAAAGAGAGAAAGCAGTTTGATCTTCATTTGCAACTTCTCAGTGCAAATGACGGGCCACACGCTTAAAGCCCAATAATCCGATAGTTAGGTCGAGTCCATGGGGAAATTATGGGGAAGTGGGTGTGCAAAAGTTTTCACATTTTTAATCGAAGATTTGCAACCTAGAGATAATTCCTCCCCTTTTGCAATGGGAGGATCTTTATGGTCCCTTAACCTCCTGTTTGCAAACCTCGCCTATCGTCATCCTCACGGAAACGAAACTCCTGACAGGTGACGAACCTATGGCAACGCCAGCCACTCTTCCCTCTGGCTCCCTTCTCGACGAGAAACTGAAGAAGTCATCCCCCGGTAAGGTTGGTGGCATCCTCTTCGCCTTGCTGCTGGTCGGTGGCGTCGGCTATATCGTCAAACAACTCTCTGACGACCTCACCTTCGTCCACACCGGATCGATCTTCCCTTACCTTCTGCTTGCCTTAGCCCTTCTGATCGCGCTCGGCTTTGAGTTCGTCAATGGCTTTCACGACACCGCGAACGCTGTCGCCACGGTCATCTACACCCACTCCCTCGAGCCCCACATCGCTGTCGTCTGGTCGGGACTCTGGAATTTTGTCGGTGTTCTCACCAGCTCAGGCGCCGTGGCCTACTCGGTCATCACACTTCTTCCGGTAGAGCTGATCCTCAAGGTCAGCAAGGGCTCCGGCTTCGCGATGGTCTTTGCGCTTCTGGTCGCAGCCATCCTCTGGAACCTCGCCACCTGGTGGCGAGGTCTGCCCGCCTCCAGCTCGCACACGATGATCGGTTCGATCATCGGCGTCGGTATCACCAACCAGCTCCTGCACGGCGCCAGCGGCGTCAGCGGCGTGGACTGGGAGCAGGTAACGAAGGTCTTCAAGGCTCTCTTGTTCTCTCCTCTGGTCGGCTTCATCGGCGCTGCTGTTCTGTTCGGCCTCTTCAAGCTTCTGCTGCGCGATCCCCGTCTCTACGAGGCTCCCAAGGGAACGGATCCGCCGCCCTTTTACATTCGGGCGCTTCTGGTGCTCACCTGCACTGGCGTCAGCTTCGCTCACGGATCCAACGACGGCCAGAAGGGCATGGGTCTGATCATGTTGATCCTGGTCGGTACGGTCCCCACGGCGTATGCGCTCAACCACACCGTGACCAACTCGCAGGTCCAGACCTTCGCGGCGGTCTCGCAGCAGGTCTCCGACAGCATCACCCACTACGTCGATCAGAATGCCGTCATGGCCGATGCGGAGCCGGAGCTGGAGCAGTTCATCTCCACTCGCAAGTTCACCCCCACCACCATGCTGGCTCTTCGTCAGACCATCAACGATATCCAGAACGAAGTGACCCGGTACGGCTCTCTGAACAAGGTTCCTGCCGCAATGCAGGCCAACGTTCGCAACCAGATGTATGTGGTCAGCGAAACGATGCGCTTTCTTCCGAAGTATGGCCCTAAGATCTCCGATAGCGATCAGAAGATCTTCGGGAACTACAAGAGCTTCCTCGATCGTTCCACCAAGTTCATCCCTTCGTGGGTCAAGGTCGCCGTCGCTCTCGCGCTGGGCCTGGGAACCATGGTGGGCTGGAAGAGAATCGTCGTTACGGTCGGTGAAAAGATCGGCAAGACTCACCTGACCTACGCTCAGGGAGCCTCGGCGGAGCTGATGGCGATGATGACCATCCTCGCCGCCGACAACTATGGCTTGCCGGTCAGTACGACTCACGTACTCTCCTCGGGAATCGCCGGTACCATGGCTGCCAACAAGAGCGGTCTGCAGACCTCGACGCTGCGGGATATCGCACTGGCGTGGATCTTTACTCTGCCCGCCGCGGCTGTTCTCTCAGGGGTTCTCTACTGGTTCTTCAATATGCTCGCCAGATAAGCTGGGCCTGTCCCGGGTTCCCTAAGGGGTGGAGAGTTGCTCTCCGCCCCTTTTCCTGTGCAAAACGCGTCCCTAATGTAGGGGTCATCCCTCCGGGGCGTTCTTATACACTCAAAGGCAATGAGCCTCAAAGCAAAGATTGAAGCTGTTATCTACGCATCGGAAGAACCGGTTACCCTGGCCCAGCTGATGGGGCTTCTCGGTCAGGAGGCCCAGGCTGAACTCGACCAGATCGCCCAGGCCCAGCAGGCGCTCGCCCTTGGCGACGAGGTCACCCTCGAAGGAGAGGCCCAGCCGGACGAAGCGGATGTAGATGGGCTGAACAGCGAGATCCTCGCCGACTCCGAATCAGCTCCGGAGGAGTCGGCAGCCGTTGCGGCTCCAGAGGCTGTGGAAGAGACCTCCGAGCAGCGCTCCACCCGGGAAAACAAGGAAGAGAAGGAGAGAACTCGCCGCCTGCGTGAGTACTTCCGCTCCCTCCTCGATCAGCTCATCGCCGACTATACCAACGGAGACCGCGGCCTCGAGATCCGTGAGGTAGCCGGTGGCTACCGTCTCGCTACCAAGCCCGAGTATCACGACGCGGTTCGTGGCTTCGTAAAGTCTCTCAAGCCACCGCTGAAGCTCTCCCTGCAGGCGCTCGAGACCCTCGCCGTCGTCGCCTACAAGCAGCCCATCACCGCGCCCGAGGTCTCCGAGATTCGCGGCGTCGACTCAGGCGGCGTTCTCGGCTCCCTGATGTCGCGCAAGCTCGTCACCACGGCAGGACGCAAACAGGTCATCGGCCGGCCCATTCTCTACAAGACCACCAAGGACTTCCTTCTCCGCTTCGGCCTGAAGGACATCAACGAGCTTCCTTCCATCGAGGAATTCGAAAAGATGGCCGGAGAGCTCGCCGAGCAGGAAGAGATTCCGATGGAGTCCGCAACTCCGGAGCACCATACAACGGAGCACCACGCCCCCGAGACCCCGGAGGAGGTCGAGCCCGAGCGCCACACCCATCTTCCACAGGCCGACGGCAGCCCCGATCCTGTGGATGATCCTCTCGACGATCAGCTTCCCGACGACGACAGCCCGGCCGACGAGGAATCCTCTGCCGAATCCTCCGATGAGCAGGTCTCCTCCGAGCCCGTCGAAACCTCAAACGACTGATCCGGTCACTCTCTCCGTCTTCTGCTAGGCTGGGAGCTGTTATTCGGACCCAAGACTTCACGCACGGCCGGAGCCTGGATGAAACCCCTAAGAAGTTTGAAGATTCTCGGCGAAACGGTCGAGATTCTCGTCGATGGCACCATGACCGGCGGAGCGTCCACCACCATCGTTCAGATTACCCCTCCCGGAGGCGGTCCTCCGCCCCATAGCCACACCCGCGAAGATGAGACCTTCACTGTCCTCGAGGGCGAATTCGAGCTTCTCAGCAACGGCGAATGGTACAAGGCCCCTGTCGGGGAGGTCTTCTTCGCTCCTCGCGGTGGAATCCATACCTTCCGCAACGTCGGAAAGACCACGGGCCGGGTCGCAGTCTTCATCTCTCCTGCAGGAATGGAGCAGTTCTTCGAAAAACTCGCTGGTCTTACTCCTGCGGATATCCCACGCATCCTCGAGATCTTCGCCGAGCACGGCCTCTCCCTGCACATGTCGTAGCGCATAAGAAAGAGGGCGCACGCGCGAACGATCTCCATTCAGGGGATAATGGAAAGATGACCGATCTGACCGAACCCCGGGGCGAGCGCCTCCAGAAGATTCTCGCGCAGGCAGGCATCGCCAGCCGCCGCAAGGCCGAGGAGCTCATCCTCGAAGGCCGCGTCCAGGTCAACGGGCAGGTCGTCACCGAGCTCGGGACCCGCGCCGACCTGGACCGGGACCATATCCGTGTCGACGGCAAGCTTCTGCACGGTCGCGAAGAGCAGCGCTATTACATGCTCAATAAGCCGCGTGGCTACGTCACCACGCTCGCTGACCCCGAGAAGCGCCCAACCGTCATGGAGTTGATGGCGAGCAAGCGCGGACCGCACGGAGACCGCGTGCGTCTCTATCCTGTCGGGCGTCTTGACTACCTCTCCGAAGGCCTGTTGCTGATGACCAACGACGGCGATCTGGCGAACAAGCTCTCCAAGGCAGCCGCCGGGGTAGAGAAGACCTATCTGGTGAAGGTCTCAGGCATGCCCACAGAGGAGAGCATCGGCCAGCTTCGCCGCGGCGTCATGATCGATCGCGGCCGCCTCAACGAGGTTCGCAGCGGCCGTCGCGACCGCGTCATCACCTCGCCCGCAAAGGTAGAGATGGTGCGTGGAGGCGACAATCCCTGGTTTGAGCTGACCCTCACCGAAGGTCGAAATCGCCAGATCCGCAAGATGTTCGAAGAGATCGGCCACCACGTCGAAAAGATTCGGCGCATCGGCTACGGTGCTCTGCGCCTCGATGTGCCGCCCGGCGACTTTCGAGAGCTTACCCCTGGCGAGGTCACGGCATTAGGGCGTGCCGCTGCGGGAAAGAAGGTCGTTCCCAAGCAGAAGGCCCCCGAGTTCGCGCAGCTGAAAAAGCCTGTTCCCCCGAAGTCCCCCAAGCGTCGGACCTCTGTTTCCCGCTCTGGGAATCGACGTCGCGGTTGACGTGTTTTTCAATGTCCTCGACTAGCCAACATGAAATTCTTGTGTCTGGGACAGGCAATCTCAGCCTCGGAAGAGGGTCGCTGAGACCCTCTTCGAGGAAGCCGCATTGTATCTTTCGATCCCCGAAAAGATATCCGTTGCGGATCATTGACAGGTCTCAAGAAGAGCGACCAAAATACTCACGCTATTCATCTTCCAGGGGGTGACAAGGCCCCTGGGTAGAGCATCCAATAAGTACGTTCGACCGCAGACCCAGGCCTGTCGTCTAACTGGTAGTAATGTGCAGTTTGCAGCAAAGGAGTAACAAGAGTGGCAATCGAGAAGGTTACGTTTGGAGCAGGATGCTTCTGGGGTATAGAAGCAAAGTTCAATGAAATTATTGGAGTCATCGATACAACGGCAGGCTACGAAGGCGGAGACCTCGAGCACCCGACTTATAAAGATGTTTGTACCGACCGCACTGGCCATGCGGAAGTTGTTCAGGTTACCTTCGATAACTCCCGCATCAGCTATGAAACGCTTCTGGACGCGTTTTTCGCCATGCACGATCCTACCCAGATCAATCGTCAGGGCCCGGACCTGGGAACACAGTATCGCAGCGTTATCTTTACTCACAACGAACGTCAGATCGCCGAGGCTCGCGCCAAGATCGCTGAGTTGAACGCCTCAGGGACTTACCGTAACCCCATCGCGACGCAGGTCTCGCCCACCCGAACCTTCTGGAAGGCAGAGGAGTACCACCAGCGTTATCTGGAAAAGCGAGGCATGGTGAGCTGTCATATCTAAGGGAAGCTCCAGAATCTCAAGAAAGAGGATGCCCCGCATGGACGCGGGGCATCCTCTTTTTACCTGGAAATCACGATGGTTAGCAGTCCGTTCGCAAAGCGATCTCCGCTTCGTGGTACCATAACTCATACACTCTCTGATTTAGAGTGTTCGCTTCGGCGGGAAAGCCTTGGATGGATTCGGGCTGGCCAGAGACCGCTGAGGCTTTATTCTCTCCCCGCGCTTCGCTAAAGATACGGCCAACAAAAGCGCTGGTTGCTCTGGCTCCGACGGAAGATCAATCGTGATCTTTCTCGCCGTGCAGCAGCGTAATGCCCGATGCAGGGCATGCTGATACCCCGGAATCCATGATGCGCTCTCCGCATCGTTCTGCATATCTAAAGTCAGCCGTCTTGAGAACGGCCTTACGTAAGGACTACTTTGACTACAACATTAGAACTAGAAGCAATTGAAACGCTGGAATCCCCCAGGACCGCCAGCTCCCTTGAATCTCCTCTCTTTACTGACTTCAACATCTCCGATCAGCTTAAGAGCCGCCTGAGTGCAGCTGGCTTTACCAAGCCCACACCCGTACAGGCCGGAGCGATTCCGCCCGCGCTCGAAGGCCGCGATATCCTCGCCACCGCCTCTACCGGAACCGGCAAGACTCTCAGCTTTCTCATCCCCATCCTCCAGAAGCTGGATGCAACTTCAACCCCCAGCACACGCGGCAAGCGCAATCCTATCCGCGCTCTCATCCTGCTGCCGACGCGCGAGCTCGCCATGCAGGTGCTTGAGAACTACTTCAAGCTGATGCCTGCCGCCAAGCACGATGCCGTGCTGATCTGTGGCGGCCTGTCGGAAAACACGCAGTTCGATAACCTCGATCGTGGCCCGCGCCTCGTTGTCGCTACTCCCGGCCGGCTCGAGGACTTCCTCCGTCGCCGCGAGATCGATCTCTCCAAGGTCGATATGTTCGTCCTCGACGAGGTCGACCGCATGCTCGACATGGGCTTCCTCCCCGCGATTCGCCGCATCGTTACCGCGGTTCCGCGTGGTCGCCAGACCATGTGCTACTCGGCCACGCTCGATGCCAACATCCAGGAGATCGTCCGCGACTACGTCAAAGACCCCGTCCGCATCGAGATCGGCAATACCTCGAAGCCGTCGGATCGCGTTGAGTTGCGCGCCTACACCGTCATGCAGGACCAGAAGCTCGGCCTGTTGAACCAGATGCTCAACGAGGAGCAGGGAAGCTTCCTGGTCTTCTCTCGCACCAAGCACGGAGCCGACCGTATCGCGCGCAAGCTCGAGAAGCTCGGTCACGACTCCAACGCCATCCACGGCGATCGCTCGCAGTCGCAGCGTACCTCGGCGCTCAAGGGCTTTGCCTCCGGCAAGCATCGCGTCCTGGTTGCCACCGACGTCGCGGCGCGCGGCATCGATATCTCCGACATCGCGCATGTCGTCAACTTCGACCTTCCCAACGCCAGCGAAGATTTCGTTCACCGTATCGGCCGTACAGGCCGTGCGGGAGCCAAGGGAGTAGCCACCACCTTCGTGATGCCTCAGGAGCGCCATGAAGCCCGCAAGCTCGAGCGTGAATTGAGCATCAAGTTCGGCTGGCGCGAGGCCGATAAGAACCTTGAGAAAGAGGAGCGCAACAAGCCCGTCGATCTCAATACCATCCATTCGCCGGGGGCCAGCAGCGCAGCCTCAACCTCCGGTCTCGATGCGCTGTTGGCGCTTGAGACTCGCTCATGGCGTGGCGAATCGTCAGGACAGCCGGGTGCTTCAGCCGGCAATGGCCGCACCGGCTTCCGCAATCGCCGCAAGGGTCCCGGTGGTCGCTCGCAGGGCCAGTCCGGCGGCGGATCGCATTCGGGGCGTAGCGCCTCGCATCCGCGCGGAGGCAACTCCGGCTCACGCCCCACTCGGGGAAACCGCGGTCGCTGACAGTCCGGCAACCCGCAGACGATAAACCAATCGTCTGCGGGAATGCCCTCTCGAAGAAGGCTGTCTGAGCGTCCAGAATAGAGTTATGTCCCAGAACGACTCTGCTTTCAGCGAACTGAATACTTTGACCTCCAGCGACAGGAAATTTGTCCTGCGTATCGTCCAGCCTGGTCTGGCCGGTCTCATGGACGGTTCCGTCTCCACGCTGGCTCCCATCTTCGCTACTGCATTTGCAACCCATAGTTCTCGCACCGTCTTTCTGATCGGACTCGCCACCGCAGTCGGAGCCGGAATCTCGATGGCGTTCTCCGAAGGTCTCTCCGACGACGGTTCACTGACCGGGCGAGGGAATCCAGTCTTTCGCGGTCTCGTCACCGGCCTGATGACCTTCATCGGCGGCTTTCTGCACACACTTCCGTTCCTGATTGCAAATGTGCATCGGGCTCTTACCCTCGCCTACGCTGTCGTCGGTGTCGAGCTGGTGGTCATTGCCTTCATCCGTCATCGCTACTTCAAAACCAGCTTTGCCCTCTCCTGCCTTCAGGTCATCGTGGGTGGAGGTCTGGTCTTTGCGGCGGGTGTCCTTATCGGTCAGTCATAAGCGATAAAGAGTGAACGAAGTATATTTAGAACCATGATTTATTTATGAGGTCATGATCTCTGCTCTTTGACATGGCTTCCAAAGATCACTCCCCACCCTCCCCAAGTGAGCTATATGAGCGCTACCAGCACTCGTACGATACCAGCCCGTTTTGCCGACTCCTGGGCTTCGATTCATTTCGACAGCCTGCGGGCCATGGCCGCGTTCCTCGTCATGTTCGGGCATTGGCGAAACATCCTTTTCGTGGACTATCCGCAGATAAGCTCGCATCGAACCCTGTGGTCCTTGCCCTATCTTCTGGCGGGCGTAGGTCATCAGGCCGTAATCTTCTTCTTCGTCCTCAGCGGTTATTTCATCGGCGGTACCGTTCTTCGTTCTCTGGAACGCAATAACTGGGCGTGGAGTGGATATCTCCTCCGCCGCTTCGTCCGGCTCTGGATCGTGTTGGTGCCGGCATTGCTCCTCTGCCTCTTCTGGGACAAGCTTGGAATCCACCTGGGACGCGCCCCCATGCTCTACAGCGGCCAGAGCGACAATCACATCGTCTCCGATGTGGCCCAGCGTCTTTCGCCCCACATCTTCCTGAGCAATCTGTTTTTTTTACAGACAATTCTCACACCGACTCTGGGCTCCGACGGCCCCCTCTGGAGTCTCGCAAACGAGTTCTGGTACTACCTGCTCTTTCCTCTGGGAGTAATCGCACTCTGGCCTCGTGCACGGTGGAGCCACCGGTTGTTCTGCGCGGTGCTCTTTGTGGCAGCGGCATGGTTCGTTCGCGGCGGCATCCTCCTCTCGTTTCCTATCTGGCTGGGCGGCGTGCTTCTCTTCAAGATGCCCGCGCCATCGTTCTCTCCGCGAGTGGCTAAATTCGCGCGCATCGTTGCGACCCTGATCTATCTCCCTATCTTTTTCGTTATCGGGAAGTTCCACTCGCTGAACGGTTTCACCAGCGACTACGTCCTCGGCGTCATCACGCTCGCGTATCTCTGGATTCTCCTCTCCGCCAGGGAACCCTACCCGCAGGACACGTCCTTCGTGCTCGCATCCCGCGAAGGTGCGCGCTTCTCCTACACGCTCTACGCCGCGCATCTGCCCTTCCTGATCTTTGCGGCTGCTTTTCTGGTGGGCGATTCCCGCTGGCAGCCCACGCCCGTAAAAGCTCTCATCGGGCTCGCTCTCACTCTGGGAATCCTGCTCTACGCCTACTGCCTTGCGTTCCTTACTGAATTCAGAACAGATGCGGTTCGCATCTGGCTGGAGCGCATCCTCGGTCTCGCGAGCGCACCTCCCATGCTGCCTTCCGATCCTTTACATCACACAGCGAAGGATGTGGGATAGCGCATCCTTCGCTGCGCAATCATATCTTCGCGGCCCTTCGTTAGAAGCTTCGGGAACCTGTAAAATAAAGGTGATCTCATGATTTCCGTCTCCAATGTCACCATGCGCTACGGTTCGAAGCTCCTCTTTGAGGACGTTTCGGTCACCTTCACCACTGGCCGCCGCTACGGCCTCACCGGCCCTAACGGCGCCGGCAAGTCCACCTTCATGAAGGTGCTCACCGGCGAGATCGACGCCCAGAAGGGTAACGTCGTTCGCCCTAAAAAGATCGGCGTCCTCAAGCAGAACCAGTACGAGTTCGACGCCTACCGCGTCATCGACACCGTCATCATGGGCAACAAGGGCCTCTGGGCGGCGCTCGAAGAGCGTGAGCGCATCTACGAGAAGCCCGAGCTGACCGACGAGGACGGCTCCCGCCTCGGCGAGCTCGAAGGCATCGTCGGCGACGAGGATGGCTACGAGGCCGAGGCCAACGCCGCAGTGCTGTTGCAGGGTCTCGACATCCCCGACGAGGTCCACGAGCGCAAGATGAGCGAGCTGCAGGGCGGCCAGAAGGTCCGCGTTCTCCTTGCGCAGGCTCTCTTCGGCAACCCCGAAGCCCTCCTCCTCGACGAGCCCACGAACTATCTCGACCTTGACTCCATCCACTGGCTCGAGAACTTCCTGCTCCGCTACAACGGCACCGTCATCACCATCTCGCACGACCGCCACTTCCTCAACTCGGTCTGCACCCACATCGCCGACATCGACTACGAGACCATCATCGTCTACACCGGCGGCTACGACGACATGGTGCTGCAGAAGACTCAGGTCCGCGCCCGCATCGAGAGCCAGAACGAGCAGCGCGAAAAGAAGATCGCCCAGCTCAACGACTTCATCGCCCGCTTCTCCGCCGGTACCCGCAGCTCGCAGGTCAACTCGCGCAAGAAGGAAGTCGAGCGCCTCGCCACCACCGAACTCGCCCGCTCCAACATCCAGCGTCCCTACATCAGTTTCAAGATGGAGCGCCCCTCCGGCAAGCACCTGCTTGAGTGCGAAGGTGTCAACAAGTCTTACACGCAGCCCGATGGTAAGACCGAGCACGTCATCAACAACTTCTCCGCCGCCGTCATGCGTGGCGACAAGGTCGTCCTCATCGGCCGCAACGGTCAGGGCAAGACCACCATGCTCAAGGCGCTGCTGGCCAATGCCGGGCTCGACGAGTCCGAAGCCTCGGCCATCGACTCCGGTACCGTCAAATGGGGCCACGAGGCGCAGATCGGCTACTTCGCGCAGGATCACAAGGGCTCCATCCAGCTCGGTATGACCGCCGCCGACTGGCTGCACCAGTTCGACCCGCAGGCCACCAAGGAAGACATCCGCGGCATCCTCGGGCAGATGCTCTTCCGCGGCGAAGAGGGCAACAAGAAGACCGACGCCCTCTCCGGTGGCGAGGCCGCCCGCCTGCTCTTCTGCAAACTCATGTTGCAGAAGCCCAATGTCCTCGTCCTCGACGAGCCCACGAACCACCTCGACCTCGAGAGCATCAACGCTCTCAATCAGGCTTTGCAGAAGTACGAAGGCACCGTCTTCCTCGTCACCCACGACCAGGACCTCATCGAAGAGGCGGGCACCCGCATCTGGCACTTCGAGGGCGGCCCCGACGACTTCCGCATCACCGATCACAAAGGCTCGTACGAGGAATACCAGCAGCAGCTCGCCCTGGCCGCAAAGTAACGAATCTTTCCGTGCGGCTGCATTCCATGGAATGCAGCCGCACCGCTTACCACTTTAGGCATATATACGACCATAGCCAGCAAACAGTAACCTTCATCCGAAAGACCTCTCAGGATTACAGTCGGAGCGAAAGCTATTTATGGAGCGCGAACCTCTGGTCGGCACAATAAAGTCGGATCGTCCCCTTTTGCGGAAGCACATGCCGGAGCTGGATGTGCTTCGAGGAACGGCCATCCTGCTGGTTGTGTCCTACCACGCCCTCAACTGGGATGTCGGCCACCCCGCTTCGAAGATAGGGAAGATGATCGTTCACGCCAGCGTCTTCGGCTGGCTCGGAGTCAATCTTTTCTTTGTCCTTTCAGGCTTCCTCATCACAGGAATCCTGTTGGATACGAAGGGCCGTCCGGACTACTACCGCAGGTTTTACCTCCGTCGTGTTCAGCGCATCCTTCCTGCTTATCTGGCAACCATCGCCATCCTGTGTCTGTTTCGCTACCTCACGACGGGCGCTGTGGTCACCTCGCTGCTCTTTGTCGCCAACTACAGCAAGGCCCTTGGGGTAGCCGCCATCTATGGCCCCTTCTGGTCGCTCTCCGTCGAGGAGCAGTTTTATCTCCTCTGGCCGATGCTGGTGGCGAAGGTCAACATCCGTGTCTTCACCGTGGTGGCGATCGCAATCTGTTTTCTTGACCCTCTCCTTCGCTGGATGGCGGGATCGGGCCATCTCTCTCTGGGCGACGTCCACGAAAGCACCATTCTGATCGCCGACAATCTCGCCCTCGGGGCTCTGGCCGCGGTCTTCGCTCGCTCTTCCCGGGGAAACTCCCGTGGCGGTCTTCGTCTGGGCGCGACGATGATGATCGGAGGAGCCCTCGTCCTTCTGGCGGGCATTCCCTTCGGAATCCTGCACCGCACCACCACCTTCGGGGCGACCTTCCAGACCACTCCGTGGAATATATTCTTCACCGGCCTGCTCCTCTTCCTGCTCGCCCGTCAGAGCCCGTGGTTCAGCTCCCGCTATGCCGCTCCGCTGCGCTTTCTGGGCTATATCAGCTACGGTCTCTACCTGATCCATCTTTTGGTCTTCGACGCCTACGACTGGGGCGTGCGGTACCTCCCGGCCTCTGTTCAAACCACGTTGGAAGGAGCTCTCCTCCGGTTCTTCTTTATCAGCCTGCTTTCGATCTCGGTCGCCTGGGTGTCGCGCCGCTACTTTGAAGAGCCGTTTCTTCGCCGCAGGCCCGGTCAGGCCCCGAAAGCCCCTCCTGCTCCAGAGCCGGAGAAAGAGGGAAGCTGGCTCCGGCAGGAGAAGAGCTCCGTCTCTGTCGATGCCTCTGCTCAATAGCAGTGCGCTGTACGGCGGAGCTGGTTCCAATAAGTGATCGCATCGTGAAATAATGGGTAGAACCAAGGCAATCACGCCTCTCTTACCCTTAAAAGGCGATCCATATGGCTGTCTCCGTTCTTCAGCACGACACGATCGACGAATCTAAACAGGCCAGCGAACTTTCCTCAAACCTCATCGCGCTCGAGGATCAGTACGGCGCCCACAACTACAAGCCTCTGGACGTAGTTGTCCATCGTGCCTCCGGCGTCTGGGTCTACGACGTCGAAGGCCGCCGCTACCTCGACTTCCTCGCTGCCTACTCGGCCGTCAACCAGGGCCACTGCCACCCTCGCATCCTTGCCGCCATGCTCGAGCAGGCCCAGCGGGTCACCCTCACCTCGCGCGCCTTTCGCAACGACCAGCTCCCTCTCTTCTACAAGGAGCTCTCCGACCTCACCGGCTTCGAGATGGTCCTGCCCATGAACTCCGGCACCGAAGCCGTCGAGTCCGCCCTGAAGATCGCCCGCAAGTGGGGCTACAAGATCAAGGGCATCCCCGACGGCAAGGCCGAGATCATCGTCTGCGCCAACAACTTCCACGGCCGCACCATCTCCATCATCAGCTTCTCCACCGAGGAGCAGTACCGCGACGGCTTCGGTCCCTATCTCGCCGGCTTCAAGATCATCCCCTTCGGCGATGCCAGGGCCCTGCGCGAGGCCATCACGCCCAATACCGCGGCCTTCCTCGTCGAGCCCATTCAGGGCGAGGCCGGTGTCCTTATCCCGCCCGACGGCTACCTCCGGGAAGCCGCAGCCATCTGCCGCGAGAACAACGTCCTCTTCATCGCCGACGAGATCCAGTCCGGCCTCGGCCGCACCGGCAAGCTCTTCGCCTGCGAGCACGAGGAGGTCACCCCCGACGTCCTCATCGTTGGCAAGGCACTCGCCGGGGGCTTCTACCCCGTCTCCGCTGTGCTGGCCTCGCGAGAGATCATCGGAGTCATCCACCCCGGCGACCACGGCAGCACCTTCGGCGGAAACCCCATGGCCTGCGCGGTTGCACGAGCCTCCCTGCGCGTCATCGTGGACGAGAAGCTCTCCGAGCGCTCCGCCGAGCTGGGCACGCTTCTCATGGATCGCATGCGCCAGATCCGCAGCTCGCACATCCGCCAGATTCGCGGTCGCGGCCTATGGGTGGCCATCGAGCTCAACGGCCCCGCACGCCCAATCTGCGAAGCCCTCATGCGCGAAGGCCTCCTCTGCAAGGAGACCCACGACAACGTCATCCGCCTCGCACCACCCCTGACCATCGAGCGCGAAGACCTTCTCTGGGCCTGCGACCGTATCCAGTCCGTTCTTGAAGCCCGTCCGTAGTCTCGGAGGAGAGCAGGGGCTTGAGTCTCCCCCTGAAAAGAACCCGACTAGTGTAGTAAGTCACAGGTTCTCACCACGAGTGTGTCCTGAGCGGAGTCGAAGGACCTGCGGTTTGTGCCGGATAGCACAATGTAAGTCGACGAGAAACACTAAGATGCGATCGCACACGAATGACGAGATGAGCGTTTGTGAGAAGTAATCCGATGAAATCAGGTTAAAGACCGATCACGCGGTTCCAGTCTGCGATATACATGTAGACCCGTTGGAATTCACTCGGCAAGAGCATTCTGTTATGAGCGATGAAGTTCCGACATTTCTCAAGCTCATCCATTCGCTGTTTCAACCAGTGCTGCGTTGGAATGACGTTTTTGAAAATCTCCCATTTCGCTACGATGATTTGCGCAAGCTGGCCAAAATCGATAAACCCTAACAGATCAGACTTCTCACCTTCGAGCCAAGAATCCTTCAAGGCTGTCTCCCGCCTTGACTCTGCGTGCTCTTTTATCTTCGGCGGCAATTTGTCGATCCAGTCCAGGCCTTCTTTTTCTAAAAGCGCCTCGCGAATGAAGTCGCGGATTTCGTTTTCAAAACAAAACAAAACGGCGAAAAGGCGTGCCATTTCCAGCGCATTGTTCCGCCTTGTTATACCGAAAGGAGAAAGCGCTTCTTTTAGGAGATTCTCTTCAGCCTCGGTCGAATCCGCTCCGATCTGAATGCCCGCCAAGCGAAACTTCTCAGATTCCGCTTCGAACATGAGACCACGAAACAGGAAATCCCGAACCTCGCTATTTTTCAAAGAGGTGCTCCTTTAGCGATTTAAATATGGAATTGTAGACCTCGACGTCTTTGGTCGCGGGTAGGTGTATCTGGATGTTGTAATGCAAACCCGAAACATTGTCCCCATGCACTTGTGGAAGCGCATTAGTTTCTAATTCTGCTTTTTTCTCAGGTTCCTTGGCTGCTGGTGTGTTCACAGCTTTCTTCGATAGATCAGCCAAGCTGAGAAGCCCCATGAAAGTCTTAGTCATCAAGCCGGCCACGTTCTCACTCGCATTGTGGAAGCTCTTGAACTTTCCTTCGATCGCATCTTTGTCGGATTGCGTCGGATGCTCCTTGATTAGGAAAATATCGCCGTACGCATCTCGCAGGGCGTCTGCCATGATCAGTTTTGAGCGGGAATGATCTCGATAGTCGTTATAGCGTTGCGTAGGTTTGCCTTCCGAAGACAGAAAACCGAGCGCCTTCAAAAGCGGTATGAAAGCGTGATCGTTGGAAGATCTGAATCCCCAGTCCTTCAAGAGTTGACGCGAAAATCTTTCTGGCGCTTGTCCATCTCGGATTTTGTTGAAGATGTCAGGAATACGATTTGTCGGCTGCACATACGAACTGCTCAAGGCCATAACATTCTCACAAAAAGGTTTTTGGGTAACGGCGGTCATCATACCACTGCCAGTCACCTTACCTTTAGGGTTTTAGGTTAGTAACGATATGTCGGCTAGTCGCCAGTAATCTGTGGTTTCCAAGAACGGTGTTTATCAGGACTTAGACCCGATCGGTTCTGTAATCGGATTCTTAGTCAGGCGTCGAAGCAGAAGAGAGCTGCGCTGCATCAAGCCAACTCACGTTGTCGCTCAATGATTCGCATGAGTTCGCTCAGAACAACGTCGAAATCTCCCGCAAGGCAAATGTCTCCATTCTTTGCAATTCTCCTCGACTCCTCGAACGCTTCAGCGCTTTGAACGCGTCCTTCAATGTGGTTAACTCGCGACAGTTGGTCATCGTGGCTCGCCAGCGTATCCAAGCCTACAGTCACGATTCTTATGTCTGACGGGCTTTGCTTTAAGTCATCAAGCGCCTCAGTATGCACGGCTATAACGCCGATAGACTCATCTGGCAAGTTGGCGAGTTCAGACTATGAGAATCCGTACTCTGCACCCGCTTTGGTATATCTCCACAGCGCGTCCGCCGGAGAGTCGACTACGAACCTATACTCGTCATTCTCTTCGTACCGCCTTGAGCGGGTCGTGTATCGCTGTAAGCGAATAGCCGATCCTCGTCGATCAAGAGCATCAGCAAGCGTGGTTTTGCCGCAGCCGTGTGGCCCTATCAGGAGCACTATCGTTCGCACTTTCACCTCTAGCTCTTCGCTCTTGGATAGATAATTAGCGCATCACGAGCGGATTGCTCGATTCTAGGGAAACATCCGCAAATATCGGGATTAGATTTTCCGAAGGGATCTGTTCCCCTCCATCTAAGAATCCTGTCAAGTTCGTACTCTGTCTATCAGCGACAAAACAAACAATATCCACCTTGCCGATTAGTTCCGTCCTACCCGATAAAATAAGAATAGAAAACAAAACTCCGCAGGAAAACCTCGAGCGCATCTCTTTACGATTCAATACTTTACACGCAAAGTATTGAATCGTAGATGTTTAGCAAAGTACAAGCTTAAGTCAAATAAATAGAAGACTTTGCGCAAGATTGACGGGGGAGGGGTACCTCACTTCGCCTTCTCCGGCTCAGCCCGAAACGCCGCGAACGCCCGCTCCAGCCCTTCCCGCGTCGAGATCAGGGGTCTCCAGCCGATGCTCTTCAGCTTCGCATTGCTGAACTGGTTTCCGCCCCACATCGCCCGAGTCTTGTAAGGAGTAAAGATCGCCGGAAGCTGCCCCTTCGATCTCTGGCTATAGCGCTCCACCATCTGCGAGCCCCACATCAGGGCGAAGTAGGGAACCGGAATCGACCGCACCGGCTTCACCTTGCTCCTATAAAGAGCAAGATACTGTCGCGAAGTCACCAGATCGTCGTCCACAACGTTGTAGACCTGCCCATTCGCACCCGAAAGTGCCGCCACAACAATGGCCTCTGCGCAGTTGTCCACATAGGTAAGAGGAAGCAGATTGCTTCCGCCCAGGTGAAGAAACCGCCCGAACAGGCTCAGACCCACGCGGTTTGAGAAGTGTCCTCCGCCCGGGCCGTAGATCACTCCCGGACGCAGCACCACCAGATCGAAGCCATACTTCTCGCGGTACTCCCAGAACAGCTGTTCCTGCCGTAGCTTCGAGTGCGAATACACATCGCGCAGCTCCGGGTGTCGCTCCATCGGTGTGCTCTCATCGACCATCGCGCTGCGCGGAAGCTCCGGCACTCCCATCACTCCGAATGAGCTGACCAGAACCACGCGCATCGGCCGCAGCTCGTTGACGATGACCTCCAGCAGGTTGCGTGAGGCCACTGCCGAGTCCATGAACATTTCGGCAGGAGAACCCTTCAGCGCCGCCGCCGCATGGATCACCATGTCACACCCGGCCACCGCCGGAACAATCTCCGCCGGGTTCCGCAGGTTCACCGTGATGAACTCCAGCTTCGCCTCGGGATACCGCTTCGCAATCTCCTCCAGCCCACGCGCCTTCGAGGTGTCGCGCAACATGCAGCGCACCTCGTTCTGCCCATGAGCCAGCAGCCGCTCCACAATCGACTTGCCCAGAAATCCCCCGGCGCCGGTCACAAGAATCTTCATCGCGCGCCTCCTGCAACCGTCTCGGGATAAACCTGCTCTGTCACGCGATCCATGACATCGGCCACACGCAATATCTCGGAGTAGGGAATCGGAGGCTCTCCTCCGGAGCGGATCTCTTCATAAAAAAGCTCCAGCAGCTTCGACATGCCTGCAAAGTAATGAAATTCGCTGCGCCGAAACTGCCCGATGTTCTTCTTTGACTCCGAAAGATAACGTCCGGCCATCTGCAACGGAGGAACGAGTCTTCCAACCGCGCTCGGATAACGCTGCGAAGCTATCGAGATAACCGTGCGATTGTAGAAGTCGACTTCGACGGTCGCCTTCGTTCCATAAACCTTCAGCGTGTTCGCGACCGGACGAGCGTGCGAGCACAGACTTGCGTAAGCCGACACAGTGCCTCCCCGCAGGAACACTCTCAACTCATCGAGCATGGCATCGGTTCCGTCGTTTCGAACCCCCTCGCGACGCTTGTACGCAAACGCATGAATCTCAGGCTCCACGTCCGGAAACAGCGGAACGATGCGGTTGAAGATGTGATCCATCATGTTCTGGAAGAGCTTGCCCGGCAGCCGATGCACCCAGTGTCCTGCATCGCTCATCAGCGCCTGTCCATAGGATCCTGCGAGGTCATAGCCGATAAATGCTTCCACGTGGACAGGTTCCCCCACCTCGCCCCGGGCCAGCATCTGCTTGAACTCCATCGCCGGGGGATCGAAGTTCGGCCAGTAGTTGACCGTCATCTTCCTCCCGCCAGCGACTACCGCATCAATAAGCTCTTTCGCGTCGGGAGCTGTCAGCGCCAGCGGCTTCTCCATAAAGACATGCGCTCCAGCGGCAACGCACTGGCGGGTCAGCGGAAGGTGCACTCCGGGGGGAGTCGTAATGTGCACAACGTCCAGATTTTCCCGGGCCAGCATCTCGCCCATATCGCCGTACCAGGCCGGAACACCGTAGCGTACGGCAAGCTGTTCGGCCAGCAGGGGCTCGCGGTCGCAGACCGCAGCCAGTTCCGCCCCCTTCAAATGCTTAACCACCTCGGCATGTCCATCAGCGATCTTTCCGCAGCCAACAATCCCAATCCGCAGCCTTCTTGTCTCCGCCATCTCCCTAGCCTACCGAATCTCTGTTCGATGTCCCATGCTTTTGCGGTACATCTCGCAGAGATACTGCAAACATGGGATACTTGAGGCGGGCCCTGGAGCAGCATCACGAAGGACAGGTTGGGGCCGACCAGACTGATGCCCAGTACCGAACCCATCAAAGAACGTCTCAAAGCACGAGGCAGAAATGTCCTCGGACAGCCGCTTGATATCTGCGGCTGCGAGCCTATGACCGGTTTCTATCGCACCGGCTGCTGCGAGACCGGACCGGACGATCTTGGCGTTCACACCATCTGCTGCATCGTCAATGAAGATTTCCTTCGAGTCTCGAAGCAACTGGGAAACGATCTGATTACGCCTATGCCGCAATTTGGTTTTCCCGGCCTGAAGCCGGGGGACCGCTGGTGTGTCTGTGCCGCTCGCTGGCTCCAGGTTCAACAGGCCGGAGCCGGTTGCCCCATTGTCCTTGAAGCTACCCACGAGGCAACGCTGGCCATTGTTCCCTTCGAGATTCTCATCCAGTACGCCACGATCCCGGATACGCTTCACTAACGGTAGGTCTGAAGACTCAACGATTTACCTGATTTTAATGTGGTTCATTTCCCAGCCGGAATCCCCCTTCAACGTCGGTTTTGAGATTCGATTAAAGCCTTGAAAGGCCACATTTTGCAGGAGTTTGACAGAGTTTCTCTTGACAGAGGCTTGTCGTAGGCATGACCGTAGAAGTACTACAAGTTTTCAAATTTCACCTATACCTGAACACCTGAACCCGGCCTTCGGCGGATAACAATAGCCGCGCCGCGTCAGCTAAACCCTCTTTTCACTCACCGTTTTTCACCGGTGACGTCTTCAAGGAGCCAGCAACACATGAGTTATACCTCTGCGTGTAAACGCCTTCTCTTCACGGCCGCTACAGCGCTTCTCGCTGTTTCAGCGGCTATTCCGTCTTATGCACAGACGGCTGCAACGGGAACGATCTCTGGTACCATCACCGATGCTTCGGGTGCCGTTGTAGCGAACGCTTCAATAACCGTTATCAATAACGACACGGGTGCAACCCGCACTCTGAACGCGAACGAGTCCGGCCAGTTTACCTCTACGTTCCTCCAGCCCGGCCACTATGAGGTTCTCGCGACCGGCAGCGGCTTCGGAAAAGTTGACCGTAAGAATCTCGTCCTCACCGTCGGTCAGGTCCTCTCCGTAGATGTCGCCCTTCCCCCCGCCTCTGCCTCGACCGAGGTCACAGTTACCGATGCTTCGCCGCTTATCGACACGGAAAAGGTCCAGGTTTCGCAGACCATCGGCCAGCAGTTCGTCTCTAACCTTCCTGTCAATGGCCGCCGTTACGATAACTTCGTTCTTCTGACGACCAATGTTGTACCCGATGGCAACTCCGGCCTGATCTCCTATCGCGGCATCTCGGGTCTGTACAACACCAACCTCATCGACGGAGCCAACAACCAGCAGGCCTTCTTCTCCGAGGCTCGCGGCCGCGCTATCGGCGCTCCCTACGTCTTCTCGCAGGACTCCATCAAGGAGTTCGAGTCCTCGACCTCAGGCTACTCCGCCGAGTTCGGACAGGCTGCCGGTGGACAGATCAACGCCATCTCCAAGAGCGGCACCAACGCCATCCACGGCGACCTCTTCTACTACCTGCGTTATCCTTCGCTGAACGCTCTTGATCCGCTGACCAAGTTCAACGGTCGTCAGCCCGGAGCCAGCCCGGCTCTCCTGCAGCCTGCCATCCACCAGCAGCAGCAGTTCGGCGGATCCGTCGGCGGTCCCATCATCAAGGACAGGCTCTTCTACTTCTTCACCTATGACGGTTTCCGGCGCTCGAGCCCGTTGCTCTACAGCACAACGGCTCCTATCTCGAGCTTTGGCTGCCCCGCTCCAATCAGCCCGGCTCAGTGCGATGCTGCGAAGGCTTACCTGAACGGTCTCAGCGGCCCAGCGCCTCGCGTTCTTAAGCAGGACATCTTCTTCCCCCGTATCGACTATCAGCTCAACGGCAACAACCACATCAGCGCCGAGTTCAACTGGGAGAACTACAAGCTTCCCAACGGCTACACCACTTCCACGACGGCGAATGCCAGCTCTGCTTCGACCAACGGTCGTTCGGACTTCCACGAGCGCTTCTTCATCGCCAACTGGGAGTCGGTCCTGAGCCCCACGATGACGAACGCCCTCCGCTTCCAGTGGGGACGCGATCTTGAGGTGACCTCCGCCAACGCGCCTGGACCTTCGGTCTCGATCTCTGGTGTTCAGGGATACGGCATGCCCAACGCCCTGCCTCGTCTGGCCTTCCCGGACGAGCATCGCTGGCAGATCTCCGACACGCTCTCCAGGATCTGGGGCAAGCATGTCGTCAAGGCCGGTGTCGATGTCAACCTGATTCACGAATACCTCGCCAATCTCTTCCAGGGCGGTGGCGTTTACTCCTACGCAGCTCTCAACAACCAGTGCTTGAATCCGTCCAATCAGGGGGCAGTTGTCTGCACTGCCCAGAATGGTTTGGGCATCGCTGGCCAGGGAGCAGCCTTCGCCAACTGGGTTCAGGACGTCTATGGAGTCAACGGCGGCCAGCACTGGAGCTCCTTCCAGCAGGTCAACGACCCCATCACGCACATCGGCGCCGACGATTTCTGGAACAAGGATCTCGCGGGCTTTGTCGAAGACACCTGGAAGCTGACCAACGACTTTACCCTTACGGCAGGACTGCGGTACGACGTGCAGCTTGTGCCTCAGCCGCCTAACCCATATACCACCAGCTTCAACGGCGCTCCCTCGGCGCTTGGCAACTTCTATACGAAGACGATCAATACCAACTACAAGATGTTCCAGCCCCGTCTCGGCTTTGCCTGGTCCCCATATCCTGGCACCGTGGTTCGCGGCGGCTATGGCATCTTCTACGGTCTTACCTCGAACTCCACCTTCTACGCGACGCGTGTAGAGAACGGTGTTTATCAGCAGGCATACTCGTTGAACGTTGCTCAGACCGGGGGAGGTACCCCTGCCAGCCCGACGCCGACGAAGTATAGCTATGTTGCTGGAGCTCCGGTAAACATCGGCGTGCTGTTTACACCTCCGGGTCTTCCGCTGACAGCTCCCTTCAATGGCGCTGTTACGCCCACGGTCAACGGCTCTGCTGGTCTCCAGCGGCTTTCGTTCCGCGGTCAGGACCCCAACTTCACCAATCCCTACACCCACTCGATCGATCTGGCGGTTGAACAGGAGCTTCCCGGTCACCTCAGCCTCACGATCGCTTATGTCGGTACGCGTGGTATGCGTCTGCCGTACTTCATCGATGCAAACCTGCCGCAGGCAACAAGCCGCACCTACACAGTTACCGACTTTTCTAATAAACCTACCGGTACGATTACCGTACCGTTCTACCAGTGCCAGAACTCCGCAAACTGCAGCGCTTCGCGGCCTTCGCCAAACGATGGAGGCATTCTCGTTGGCTTCAGCGGCGTGAACTCCTGGTACAACTCGGCAGCCTTTACGATCCGTAAGCCCTTCAGCCATCAGGTAGAGGCGCTCATCAACTTCACCTGGGCCAAGTCGATCGACGGAGGTCAGGTTCCTGGCCAGTTCGGTACCTTCAACGGAACCGACACCATCCTCGATCCCTTCAACCTGAAGAACCCCGGTACGCTCAGCGAGTACAGCCGTTCGGATCTCGACATGCGCGGCCGCTTCGTCGGTAGCCTTGTCTGGTCGCCTAAGGTTGGTCTTGCTAACCGTTATGCCAGCTACGCGGTCAACGGATGGTCTCTCTCAGGCACGGCGACGGAGCAGACAGGTCTTCCGCTCACTGCCGGTATGAACGGCAATGCCTCCGGTGGTATCGAAGGCGGTGTCTCGGGAGGTTCGGTGGGCAACAGCCCCTCGCCTTCTTCGGGACGTGCACCTCAGTACCGGCGTAACGCCTTCCCGAGCAACGGTGTTCGCAATATTGACGCTCGTATCTCCCGTGATTTCCCGATTCACGAGAGCATCAAGCTGCAGCTCTTTGCGGAAGCCTTCAACGTTGTCAACCGCAAGCAGCAGCTGAGCTTCAATACCACGGCGTTTGCCTACTCCGGAACCAACAGCATCGTTCCTTACGTTACGAATGCTGCCAGCGCCTTCGGCACGCCCAGCTCAACGTCAAGCACACTCTACGGCCCTCGCCAGGTTCAGTTCTCGGCGAAGCTGTTCTTCTAAGCTGAATACAACTCAAGAGAGGCTCCGTTCGCGGAGCCTCTCTTCTTTGCCCATAAAAAACGATGAGGCCAATCGGCCCAGGCATTACGCTGATTTTGAAGTGAGATAGCGAAGAGAAGAAATGGTGCGCCCGAGAAGATTCGAACTTCTGACCTACAGCTTCGGAGGCTGCCGCTCTATCCAGCTGAGCTACGGGCGCGTACCTTAAGCCTAGCACGACCCTGCCTGATTGACAGGCCTCTGCGACGCAGTTCAGCATCGAAGTGTCGTAAAGGCAATACCGAGTCCGAAACCGAAAGAGAGACAGACCTATGCTCCTCCGCAGCCTTGCTTCGTTCGCCTGTACCGTTTTGCTTGCTACCTCCAGCCTCGCTCAGTCCCTTCCCAGCCCCTCTGAGACTGCAACTGCATCGCTTAGCGGAAAATCCGTCACCGTGAAATATGGAGCTCCCTCCATGCGCGGCCGCAAGATTATGGGCGAGCTCGTCCCTTACGGCAACGTCTGGCGCACTGGAGCGAACGAGTCCACTAGCTTTGTTACCGAAGGCAATCTCAAGATCGGCGGCACGACCGTCCCGGCCGGCAGCTACACCCTCTACACGCTTCCCAGCGCCGGCCAGTGGCTTCTCATTGTCAACAAGCAGACGGGGCAGTGGGGAACGAAGTACGACCAGTCACAAGACCTCGCCCGCATCCCGATGAAGTCCGCGAAGCTCTCCTCCCCTCAGGAGAAGATGTCCATTACGTTTGAAAACACCCACGGCAGCTCCACCGAGCTTCACGTCAAGTGGGAGAACGTCGACGAGTCCGTCACCATCGCTGCGCAGTAACGGCATCATGAGGCGCTTCGGCTTTCAGGCGAGGAAGCGCCTCTTCCACCATGGTTGCAAATCACTCGCAGCTAGATGAAGGACGACCCACAGAGTGAACCACTCCAGCCCAAAAATCGGTCGGAGCCAGCGGAGAGCTGGAAGCCATGCCACTGACAGGCCGATAACCATGACGAAGATGTTTGTCAGAACGATAAATGCTGAGCCCAGCATCGCGTCTTTAGGTGTCTTGCGATTCGATTCAGCATAAAAATATGCTGTAAGGTAGTGAAAAAAACTCGCTGCGGCGATGTGGAAGATGTAAATTCCTACGCGAAACGAGTTCGACATGTAAGGGCTATAACTAGCCCATACCAGTGTCTCGCCCAGCAAAAATAAAGTAAGTAATGGCAGGCGAACTCTGCCTGTTGCCAACAGATGCCAGCCTCCGGTGATTAGCACCAACGCCGCGATGACGAGTGATCCGGCGAACACGATGTGAACATTGCGGAGTGGTCCTACATGGAACAAGCAAAGGGTGAACCACGCGAAGGCAGCTACTGGCGAATAAAAAGCCGTGCGTGTTTGCCGCAATCCAGAGAAAAAAATCTCCGCCTTTACAAAGTGTGCAATGTTGTAGATCCACGCTAGCAGACTAAAGATTGCGATACCCAGCCAATTACGCAGCAAATACAAAACAGCTAGAAAAATCGCTACTGTAAACCAGTATGCAATTCGATTTTGGGGTGAGAATCTTCTACTTGCCAGCCACTGCCCGCGCCATGCATAAACAAAATGAGACCAGCCGGCGAATGCCGTCAAAGCATATAGATTGAGAATCTCTCTTGAGATAGAACCTTCCCACATATGTTGGGGCGGAAAAGGCGCGAGGCGCAAAGGAAATGCAAAGCCTATTCCCAGAAGAAGGAAAGTTAGCCCTAACGCAAGATAAGGGCGGCTCGTAGCATTGGAGCTAAATTGAGTTGCGATCGCAGAACTCATCGAAGTAATTGCGATTCTATCGGCGTATGCGTTAAGTGGCTTCTTTTTCTTTTCGCAGCCGCTCCATCACGGCAGAGACCAGCTCCTTGGCTCCGTTCAGATTCATCAACACAGCCTGCAGATCGAGCGCCGGAACGGTCGGGTTCCGGTTGCTCGTGCAGTAAACACCGTGCTGGCCGACGAGGATCAGGGCGTCTGTAAGGCAGTCCATCGTCGCGGCGAGTTGTCCGCGTGCCTCGCCCATCATGAACGCGTACTTCTCGAGCTCGGCACGTCGGTCGTCACCCAGATAACGGAAGTCCGACACCTACCACTCCTTCGCGGCGGTATCCGGGGTAAGCGCGGATGAATCCGTTGCTCCGTTTGGCACAGGCTTCCATCGCAGCACAGGCTTGCGTGCCGCCGCAGTCTCATCCAGTCGACGCAGACGAGTCGCATGTGGTGCCGTCTGCACCAGCTCAGGATTCTCCTCTGCCTCGCGTGCAATCTGCTTCAGTGCATCGATCAGCAGGTCCAGCTCCTCGCGGCTCTCGCTCTCCGTCGGCTCAATCATCATCGCGCCCTGCACCACCATCGGGAACGAGACGGTGTAGGCGTGGAAGCCATAGTCGATGAGCCGCTTGCCCATGTCGCCCGTCTTCACGCCGTTCTTCGCCTGGCGCTTGTCCGAGAACACGACTTCGTGCAGCGACCGTGTCTTGTACTGCAGCTCAAACGTATCCTCGAGCTTGGCGCGAATGTAGTTTGCGTTCAGCACGGCGTCTTCCGTTGTCTGCCGCAGACCATCCGGTCCATTCGCCAGAATGTAGGCCAGCGCACGCACAAACATTCCGAAGTTGCCGTAGAACATGCGTACGCGCCCGATGCTCTGCGGGCGGTCGTAGTCGAGCGCCAACGTTCCATCGGCCTTCGTCACGACGACAGGCCTGGGCAGGAAGGGCTCCAGAATCTTCTTGCACGCAACCGGTCCCGACCCTGGGCCACCGCCTCCATGCGGAGTCGAGAAGGTCTTGTGCAGGTTCAGGTGCATCACGTCCACGCCGAAGTCGCCGGGCCGTGTCTTGCCGACCAGAGCGTTCATGTTCGCGCCGTCCATGTACAACAGCGCGCCCTTCGCGTGCAGAATGTCAGCGATCTTGTGAATCTCGCTCTCAAAGACACCGATAGTCGAGGGGTTCGTCAGCATCAGCGCGGCGGTATCTTCATCGACCATGCGCTCAAGCTCGGCGATATCGACCATGCCCTGCGCATTCGACTTCAGATTCGCAACCTGATAGCCGCACACCGCGGCGGTCGCCGGGTTCGTTCCGTGCGCCGAGTCGGGAATCAACACTTTCTTGCGCGGATTGCCTTTGGCCTCGTGATAGGCACGGGCCAGCAGGATGCCCGTAAACTCTCCATGTGCTCCAGCAGCGGGCTGCAGCGTGATCGTGTCCATGCCGGTGATCTCGACCAGGCAGTCGCTCAGCAGCTTCATGATGCCCAGCACGCCCTGCGACAGCGACTCCGGCTGATACGGATGCGCCTCGGCGATGCCCTCGAGCCGCGAGACCAGCTCGTTCACGCGAGGGTTGTACTTCATCGTGCAGCTGCCCAGCGGATACATGCCAAGGTCGATCGCATAGTTCCACGTCGAAAGCCGCGTGAAGTGGCGAATGATCTCGATCTCGCTCAGCTCCGGCATCACGCCGAGGTCCGTGCGGGCAACATCGCCCAGCAACGAAGCGGCGTCGACTGCCGGAACATCCAGCTCTGCGAGCCGATAGGCCTTCTTGCCTGCCGAAGACTTCTCGAAGATCAGATCTTCATTCTGATTGACATGCGTCGTCGCCTTCTTTGGCGTCCCGACAAACTTCGTCTCGCTCATCTATCCCTCACACAACCAATACCGAGCTACTTCCAAAACATCATTCTGCTGCTAATGCGCCGTCATTCTGAGCGGAGCGAAGAATCCCTGTATCTCGCCCGTGCAGCCACGGCTCCATCAGAAAACCTAAAACTCCATCTGATCTGCAACCGAGCCGGTCGGCGAAAACGCTCCTGCCTCCGGACCATCCAGATCTTCTTCGCGTAGCGAAAGCGCAATCACGGTGTCGTTCTCAAACCGCAATGTCAGAGAATCTCCCTCCTCCAACGTTGCTTCCTCAACTTTTTCGCCGATCAGCGTACACAGCGCATTGCGATACTCCGGTTCGCCAAAGGCAAGCGAGTACTCGCTCAGCAAAACGTGTGGCCACGCATACAACGTCAGCAGAGGACCATCGAAGCGCAGCTGCAGATGGTCCTGCACAAACTCCACTGCAACCAGCTCTTCGCCGAGAATGGTCGAGAGATCCACTGTTACTTCAACGCCTCAGCCGCGGCATCGATCTGTACCTTTGTCGTCAGCTCCGTCGCGCACCACAGGCTCGCGTTCGGCCCCAACTCCGGATACCACTTCGCCAACGGCAGGCCGCCGATAATCTTCTTTTCGAGCAGCTTCGCGTTTACCTGCTCCGCGCCCTTGCCGAAGTCAGCGACAAACTCGTGGAAGCGCGGTGCGCCACCAAACAGCACCTTGCCGGACTTGCCCAGCGCATCGGCCGCATATTTGGCCTTCGCGAGGTTGTGGACAGCCAGCTCCTGCAGCCCTTTCTTGCCGTACACGGTAAGGAAGACGGTCGTCATCATCGCGACCAGCGCCTGATTGGTGCAGATGTTCGAGGTTGCCTTCTCGCGGCGAATATGCTGCTCGCGTGTCGACAGCGTCAGCACGAATCCGCGCTTGCCATCCATATCCTTCGTCTCGCCCACGATGCGTCCCGGCATCTGCCGCAGGAACTTTTCCTTGCACGCAATCACGCCGCAGAACGGTCCACCGAAGCTCGGAGCTACACCAAAGCTCTGTGCCTCAAGAGAGACGATATCCGCCTCCGCAGGCGGCTTCACGATACCCAGCGAGACAGCCTCGGCGATCGAGACGATCAGAAGCGCGCCCTTCTTGTGCGCGATCTCAGCGACAGCGGCAACGTCTTCGATTGTGCCGAAGAAGTTCGGCGACTGGATCAGCACGCAGGCTGTGTCGCTCGTAATCGCGGCATCCAGAGCGGCCATATCCACGCGGCCATTCTCTGCATAGCCCACTTCGGTGAGAGGAATCTCCTGGTGCTGCGCGTACGTGGCAACAACTTCGCGGTACTCCGGATGCACGGTTCGCGCGATGACTGCTCCATCGCGTCCGGTAACCCGCACCGCCATCATGATCGCCTCAGCTGCGCCGGTCGAGCCGTCATACATCGACGCGTTCGCAATCTCCATCCCAGTCAGCTCGCAGATCATCGTCTGGAACTCGAACATCGCCTGCAGGGTACCCTGCGCAATCTCCGGCTGATACGGCGTATAGCTGGTCAGGAACTCGCCGCGCGAGACGATGGTGTCGATCATCACCGGCCGATAGTGCCGGTACACGCCCGCGCCCAGAAAGCTCGCATAGCCCGTAGCATTCTGATCGGCGAAGGCGCGAAAGCGATCGATGATCTCCGACTCACCGTGTTGACGGGGGATCGCGAGATCGCGTTTGAACTGATATTCCGCAGGAATTGTTGAGAACAGATCGTCAATCGAAGCCACGCCGATCTCGGCGAGCATCTCCTGACGATCCGTTGGGGACTTCGGCAGATAGCGCATTTTCGTTAGTGTCCGGTCTCTTCGCTGACAAACTTCTCGTAATCGGCGGCTGACAGCAGGCCGTCCAGCTCTGCGGGATTGCTCACGTCCACCTTCAGCATCCAGGTGGCGTTTGCATCCACATTGATCTTCTCCGGCGCATCCTTCAGCGCCTCATTCACCTCGGCTACAGTGCCCGTCACCGGCGAGTACAGGTCCGAGACCGCCTTCACCGACTCTACCGAACCGAAGATCTTGCCGGCTTCGACCTTGTCGCCCACCTTCGGCAGGTCGACAAAGACGATATCGCCCAGCGAGTTCTGTGCGTAATCCGTAATGCCGACCGTCCCCTTGGAGCCGTCGACGCTGATCCACTCGTGTTCCTTCGTGTACTTGTAATCCGCAGGATAGGACATAGATTTTTGGGAATCTCCGCTTCTATTGTAGTGTGTTCAGCGTGGAAAACAGGATTGCAGCCCTCAGCGCGGGCCAAATCCCGGGTAGGGCTCGAGCTGGGTCACCAGCGGAAATCCGATCATCCCCAGCTTGGCCAGAGGAAGGCTCTCAATCGCGTTCCGAAGCTCCTCTTCGCTTGCCGCCTCCAGAATGAGCGTCGCGCCGGGCTTGTCCTTGCGGCGCCACGCGCTTCGCAGGATGCCGGCAGCGTACAGCTCGCGCACACGCTGGCCCTCTGCCTCAATCAACTCCGGCTTCCATGCCTCAGCGGGGAACTTGTCGGTATAGCGCTCCGTCAAAACAAGAAACTGCATTCGTCTCCTCCGAAAGCCTGCGGACTCTTTGCTGCGGACTTTCCTTCTTCAAAAATCATGGATATGCCGGTCCTCTTTCAGGCTCTCATTTGAATTGCGGCAATAGGAGCGAAAAAGTACGAACCGGCAGCAGAAACCTACTTTTTAGGCCGTTTATAGAACGGAGTGGGTACAATCCTTGCCTTTACCATCTGGCCGCGAATCTCCACTGCAACTTCGGTATCGACCGCGGAGCTCTCCACAGGCACATAGGCGAGCGCGATGTTCTTCTTCAGGAACGGCGCAGGCGATCCGCTTGTAATCTCTCCAATGCGTTTGCCGTCGAGTGAGAAGACCGGATATCCATCGCGTCCGATGCCGCGCTCGATCATCTCCAGGCCCACCAGCTTCCGCTTCGGCCCGCCCTCTTCCTGAATCTTCAGCAGCGCATCGCGTCCGACGAAATCGCCCTTATCGAGCTTCGCATAGCGTCCCAGCCCAGCCTCAAAGACGTTGATCGTGTCCGAGATCTCGTGGCCGTACAGCGCCATCGCCGCTTCGAGCCGCAGCGTATTCCGAGCTCCCAGTCCGCAGGGCAGAATCCCGAACTCCGCACCTGCTTCGAGCACTTCGTTCCACACGCGCTCGCTCGTCGCCTCGTCCGAAGGGATGTAAATCTCGAACCCATCCTCGCCGGTGTATCCCGTGCGGGCGATCATCACGTTATGCAGCCCGCAGACCTGTCCCCAGGTGAACCAATAGTTCTTGATCGGACCCAGATCCACCGGCGTCAGCTTCTGCAGAGTCTCCTGAGCCTTTGGCCCCTGGATGGCGAGCTGCGTGTAGTAGTCGCTGAAGTCGTTTACGTGCACGCCGGGCATGTGGCCAATCTGTGACCGCACCCACTGCACATCCTTCTCGCGCGTTCCCGCGTTGATCACGATCAGATAGTCATTGTCCGAAAGCTTGTGCACCACCACGTCATCGACGAAGGTGCCGTTCGGATACAGCATGGCCGAGTACTGCGCCTGCCCCATCTGCAGCTTCGAAGCATCGTTCATGCAAAGCTTCTGTACCGCGGCCAGCGATCCCGGCCCGCGCAGTTGAATATCGCCCATGTGCGATACGTCGAACACGCCCACTGCGGTTCGTACGGCCATGTGCTCGGCGGTCAGGCCGCAGCAGTCTACCGGCATATCCCAGCCGCCAAAGTCCACCATCTTCGCCTTGCGGGCGCGGTGCACAGCATTCAGTGCAGTCTTACGAAGCTCAGTTATCGTCTCTGCCATGGCAAAATCCTTCTATTCCTCTTCAAACAATAGCATCCGTCGCCAAAACAGGGCCTGCGATCAAGGCTTAATCGCCGAAGAAGACGCCGTAACCTTCTTCAATCCCTGCACCAGATCGGCAAGCGCGTCGTCGAAGTTTCGGTCGTGAGTCTTCTGTAGATTCGCCTGTCCAATCGACTCCGTCACGGCCCACAAGATGTAATGTGTCCTGCGATCCCAGACGACCAGGCGAAACATCGGAAGAGGATCCGACGCTCCCTTCGATTTATCCGCATTGGCCGGGCCGCTGGGAGCATGGAGTCGCAGCTCCAGCACGAGATCGGCATCTGCGGGATTGTCGACCAGATTGAATCGTCCCATGCTCTGTACCGCCGCATAGAACTGGTTATAGCCGCGATCGGAATCACCGCTGAAAGGGTGAGGGAACAGACCGCTGTCGGAACCGGCGTTTGAAATAAATACGCTCTTCGCTCTGTTGAGCAGAGGCGGCACCGGTGCGACAGACGGCTGCTGTGCATAGCCAATATCGAGCGCCGCTAATCCAAGTATTCCTGCCAGGACAACCCCGAGCATCTTCAAGTCAGACCTCCTGAGAAAACATCCCATTCCAGCAAACGCTCCACGAAGCAGAAAAGTTGCAGGGTAAAGAAGAGACCTATTCGCGCGTGGCTCTCTCCAGCCTCCGCTGGTCCAGAATTCGTATCTGCTTGCGCTCGATCGCCACAATCCCCGCCTTGCGAAGCTCACCCAGTGCTGTCGTCGCCGATTCCCGATAGACGTGGAGATGCTCCGCAATCTCTTTGTGAGTCATGTCGCGTACGTGGTCGCCCTCCGCTCTCTGGAGCAACAGCTTCGCCAGCCGCGGAATCAGGTTGCGAGAGGACGTAGCCTCCAGATCCATCAACACATGCAAAAAACGATTGCTCATGAGCTCCAGCATCCGCCGCACGATCTGCGGATAACGATCCATGAGCTCTTCGAGATTCTCCCGCGAGAGGACGCGAATTCGCGAAGGCTCCGTCGCCTGTGCCGAACAGTAGTACATGCACTGTCCCACGCATCCCATCTCGCCAAAGATCGACGGAGGCTTAAGCTCTGCCACGATCAGCCTCTTCTGTCCTGTCGTGCGAAACGTCTGAACGTGACCCGTCTCCAGCAGAAAGAGGACTTGTCCTGTTTCGCCGGGACGAAAGAAGACATGCCCGGCCCTGTAGTCGCGGACGGCGCTCTTCTCTTCAATCGCTTTCAACGCCTCATCGGGGAGGCCGCGGAACAGATCGATGGAAGAGAAGGAGGCCTCTTCCACCAGGCTCTCCCTTCGCGCATTTCGCTTCGTGCTCAACGTTCCTCTCCTCCTCGCGATCGCCCTGAGTGTAAGCGACCTTACACCTTTTGTCGGCGACTTCCGCGCCGTTCCGCGATCAAACTAACCGTAGCAGAGACACGAACCAAGGAGGATGTAATGTCGCGACTCAGTTCCATTCAATCCGATCAGGCCACTGGAAAGGCCAAAGAGCTTCTCGATGCCGTACAGGCCAAACTTAAATTCACACCCAACATGACGAAGGTGATGGCGAACTCTCCCGCCGTATTGCAGGCTTATCTCTCCTTCAGTGGAGCCCTCGCCGGTGGAGCTCTCGATCCCAAACTCCGCGAACAGATAGCCCTTGCTGTCAGCGAGCAGAATGCCTGCCTGTACTGTGTCTCGGCCCACACCGCTATCGGACGGATGGTCGGTCTCTCCGAAGCCGAGCTTGACGCGGCTCGCGACGCGCAGTCCTCTTCCGCGAAGAATGCCGCGGCACTGCGTTTTGCTCATCTGCTTGGCGAGAGCAAAGGCCTCGTCTCCGAGGCTGATATCGAGACTGTCCGTGCCGCGGGCTTCAGCGATGCCGAGATTGCGGAGATTATCGCTCACGTCTCGCTCAACATCTTCACTAACTACTTCAACAATGCCGCAGGGGTCGAGGTCGATTTCCCGAAGATCGCTCTTCGCGGCGCTGCTTGATAAGCTGGATCGCCTTTGCAGGGAGGCTGTGTTACACCACCACAGTCTCCCTGTACTCTCCAAACACTCCGCGCAGCACATCCGCAATCTCACCCACGGTCGCATAGCTCTCTACGGCGTTCACAATGCGAGGCATCAGGTTCGTGCCTTCTCGTGCCGCATCCTCTATTTCTCGCAGTGCCGCAGCGTGTCTCTCAGCATCTCGACCAGCACGCAAAGCACGCACACGATCTACTTGCTTCCGCTCCAGGGCTTCGTCGATCCGCTGAATCGGAACCGCACTCTCCCCATCGCTTACATACGCATTCACACCCACCACAACTGCGTTCTTCTCATCCAAAGATTTCTGATGGGCGTAAGCCGCGTTCTGAATCTCACGCTGCACGTACCCCTGCTCAATTGCGTGCAACATCCCGTAACGCCCACCCAGATCGAATCGGGCAATCCTCGTCATGTACGCCTCTGCGCGTCGTTCAACCTCATCCGTCAGCGTCTCCACGAAGTACGATCCCGCCAGAGGATCGACCGTCTCTGCCACTCCGCTCTCATGCGCCAGAATCTGCTGTGTGCGCAGCGCAATTCTCGCCGCTTGTTCTGTAGGCAACGCCAGAGCCTCATCGAAGCCATTCGTATGCAGCGACTGTGTTCCGCCCAGAACAGCGGCCAGAGCCTGCACGGTCGTACGCACGATGTTGTTCTCCGGCTGTTGCGCCGTCAGGGTCGAACCCGCTGTCTGCGTATGAAACCGCAGCATCCAGCTTCGAGGGTTCTTCGCGCCGAACTCCTCGCGCATAATCCTCGCCCACATTCTGCGAGCCGCACGAAACTTTGCGACCTCTTCCAGCAGGTTGTTGTGTGCGTTGAAGAAGAAGCTCAACCGCGGAGCAAACGTATCGATCTCCAGGCCCGCATCCAGAGCGGCCTGAACATAAGTCACTCCGTCGGCCAGTGTGAAGGCTACCTCCTGCACCGCCGTGCATCCGGCCTCGCGCATGTGATAGCCCGAGATAGAGATCGTATTCCACTCGGGAATCTCCCCGGCTGCCCACGCAAAGATATCCGTCACCAGCCGCATCGCATGCTGCACCGGATAGATATACGTTCCGCGCGCGATGTACTCCTTCAGGATGTCGTTCTGCACCGTCCCATTGAGCTTCTTGACCTCCGCGCCCTGCCGCTTCGCTACAGCAACGTACAAAGCCAGCAGTATCGAGGCCGTCGCATTGATCGTCATCGATGTCGAGACTGCGTCCAGCCGTATCCCTTCGAACAGCCTCTCCATGTCCTCGATCGAATCGATCGCGACTCCAACTTTACCCACCTCGCCCAGAGCCAATGGGCTGTCGGAGTCATACCCAATCTGCGTAGGCAGGTCGAACGCCACGCTCAGACCCTTCGTGCCTTGTTCCAGCAGATACTTGTACCGGCGATTCGACTCCTCGGCATCGCCCATCCCCGCATACTGCCGCATCGTCCACAGCCGTCCGCGATACATCGTCGGCTGAATCCCGCGGGTAAAGGGGTATTCGCCCGGCTGGCCCAGCTGCTCTGCTGGATCGAACGCATCGAGGCGATCAGGGCCATAGACTTTGTCGATAGGGATTCCTGAGGTTGTCTGGGCGGGCCTTAGCGGTGGCTGTGAACTCGTCTTCGGCATGACGCTCAAGTGTACTCGCCTCCCGGCGCTTCTTTTATGGAAGAATGAAAACATGTCTGGTGAGTTAGAAGGTGGATTTTCCTGCACCGTATGCGGGGAGCGGCATGATGTTCTGCCGCTGAAGTACAGCGTTAAAGCACCGCAGGCGGTAACGGTAATCCCGTCCGATGAGATTGAAAGCCGCGTCATCATTACGGCCGATCAATGCGTGATCGACAATCGGGACTTCTACCTTCGCGGGCGCATTCTCGTACCCGTCCGCGGGCTCGATGCCCCGTTCGTCTGGGGAGTATGGGCAGAGATCAGCCCCGTAAACTTCATCCGTACCAACGAGATGTGGCATACGCAGGGGCGTGAGCACCAGCCTCTGTTTCGAGGCTGGTTGAATACCGATCTGTTTCTCTTTGGGAACACGATCAACCTCGAGGTCGACGTACACACCCAGCCTGTCGGCCAGCGGCCACAGTTCACCATCAGCGACCCCAATCATCCGCTGGCGATTCAGCAACGGACCGGCATTACGGTCGAACAGATTCAGGACATCGCCGAGATGATCTATCATCGCGGCTGGCAGGACCAGGGAGCGTCGTAGGCGGTGTCGCCTAGCGCGTGCGTCCTCTTCGGCTGGCTCGAACAAAGCTGCTGATGCAGAAGTACGCAAACACGATCGCCATCAGTGCGGCCATTAAAAAATGCATGTGCGCATCGTGATTGGCCGTCGTCTCGTGCAGGTCTCCTCGCAGCTTCCATGCTCCGCTACCTGCGTAGGCCGCAAAGATCCCGAAGAACACCCCGGTGAACTCGAGCCATAGTACGCCGGATAACCGGACGAACGGCCTCCACACCGCCTCTCCGAAGCGCTTTCCTCCGCGTGCGACCCCTTCGGTCGTTCGCTTCGCCTGAGCTGCCGCGCTCGTCACCTGCTGCGCCGCTCGCGCCGACTTCGTCTCCGCCTGACGCGTAT
>Ga0255336_100783_pt1 | contig 35815 bp, 30 predicted proteins | sample MeOH1_35cm_T3_17_FD_189102 | JGI IMG/M metagenome (GOLD analysis project Ga0255336, IMG submission 189102) | Sandy soil microbial communities from University of British Columbia, Vancouver, Canada - MeOH1_35cm_T3_179 | ecosystem: Engineered > Artificial ecosystem > Sand microcosm > Unclassified ...
TACCACATTGAATCTTTGCTTAACTTAACAATATCATTATGACACACTTTGTTGTAAAGTATCAATCTTTTTTGTAAAGTGTCAGACTAATTGTCATTGTGTCAAACTTTATTGTTATTTAACAGCAGTTCCACCACATCCGACATGGAAAGGCTGTGTCCCTCATAGCCAAGCGGATGGTCAAGGTTGAATTTAGCGAATAGTTCCTCCAGATTATTGGTTTCCACCTCGCCGTCATAGACCACCCTGTAATTATCCGGATCAGGTTCTCCGAAATGCTCCAGCAGCTCGTCATACCCGATGAATTTCATCATTGCATCCACATTGGGATTGAGCTGATGGACCCTGCATTTTTTCAGAACCTGCAGGTTGCCTTCCGGATCAACCTTTCCCTCAGCCATCCGCGCGAAGGTGCCGTTTCTCCACTCCAGCTCCAGTCCTTTTTCATCCGCAAGAAAGGATCGGAGTTCTTCGTTCTGAAATATCGGGTCCACAATGGCCCTGTCCTTTTCGATATAGCCGGCTGTATTGCCGTAGTAAAGGATGCGGTTGTTCTTAATCTGAATACCGTTCATAACACTTCCTCCTTTCCCGGCAGGACTGCCGGAGTATTACTGAAAATAGAAGGTGACGGAATAGGTGATATTGCTTTTGTTGTACATGCAGTTGTGATTTGTGTAGTAGTAGAACTCAAGCTGGCTGTAGAGTCCCGGTGATAATGAACGGCTGAAGGTAATGCCGTTAGTGGTTGTGCCGTAATCCAGCTGATCCCATTGTCCGGTCAATATGTTGTAGCCGCGGACACGTCCATAGTCCTGACCACTGTGTCCATCGACAGGGGGCACCGTGAAGGTGTAATTGGTAATGGTCGCTCCCGCAATGCCCTGTTCCAGAATAACGGACTCTGGACCGGTCAGTGTCATGCCGCCGCCTTTATTAGGATCGGCAACAAAAAACACGATAGCTGCCCATGGTGATTCCGCTCCGGTGGAGTCAATAGCTTTGACTCGAATTACATTCTTACCTAAAGGATAAGCAGTGCTGGTCTGCGCCGGGCGTCCTTCCCATACATAGGTGATAGCATCGCCATCGGGGTCAGTGCTGGAGGCGGTGATGGTGATAGCCACACCGGGGGCAATGCTGTTGCCGTCAGGAGTACGGGTGATCACCGGCGTTGAGGGAGCAGAGTTGGTTACTGTGAAGGTGATGCCCGTCCAGTCAGAATACAGCCCCCACGTGTCCTTTGCCCGAACCCACACGGTTTGGGTACCTACGGCATAGTAGCTGTCTGCTGTATTGCCGGAGTATTCCAGGCTCACAGCGTCACCGTCCGGATCGGTGGCATAGGCTGAGAGGTTAACCAGCAGTCTGCCATCCTTTGCGGTTCGGGTTACCGACGCGCTTCCGGTCGGCTTATTCGGTGCGTTGTTGGTGATGGTGATGTTCTGTGAATAGCTGAAAGTTCTGCCTGCGTTGTCGGTGGTGCTTGCAGTCAGGACATAGCTTCCGGTACTTTGGATAGCAATGGTTCCACCGCTGTTGGAGAGGCTTCCGGTGTAGCTGGCCGCGCTTCCTCCCTTGGTCAGCGACCAATTAAGAGTTCTGCCCTCCAGTCCGGATGTTCCAGGCAGGGAAACGTAAAAGCCGGAGCCGATATGGGCGGAGGACGGAGCCGTAAACGAGAAGCTGGCAATGGGCTTGACCATCCCTGCATTGGAGGTGAAGGTGAATCTGCGCCCGTTGGTATCGGTGATCACCGCCCGCAGCCTCACGGAAATGGTTTTATCTGTATAGAGCCGCAGAGTACCGCCGCTGGTTCCGAGGGAGCCGGTTGCATATTCCGTGTAGGGCTTTGCCTCGCCGCCATCCACCGAAAGGAGCCATTCAACAGATGCTCCGCTCAGCTCAGTGCCGGAAGCAGTGACTGCCATGGACTCGCCGCTGTAGGTAAGCGATGGTACGCCAATACTCATAATTGGAATGGGGTACACCGTGAAGCTCTGACTTCTGGCAAAGGTTCGGCCGGTGGGGTCTGTCAGGGTGAGGATCAGTTCATACTGCCCTTTCGAGGGGAAGGTCAGGCTGCCCCCTGCTTTGGTCAGGGTCCCGGAGGCATAGGCAGAATAAGGCTTCGCGCTGCTGCTTCCTTGAATGACCGTCCAGTCTGCAGTAAGATTCTCCAAGTCTGTGCCGCTGACGCTTACCGCTCCGGCTTCTCCGGTGTACCAGGTCTGCTGGACGCTGAGTGAAACAGACGGAATGGGATAAACCGTGAAGCTCTGGCTTCTGGTAAAGGCACGGCCGGTGGGGTCAGTCATAGTGAGGATCAGCTCGTATTGTCCCTTCGCCGGGAAGGTCAGGCTGCCGCCCTCTTTGGTCAGGGTCCCGAAGGCATAGGCAGAATAAGTCTTTGCGTCGCTATTCCCCTGAATGACAGTCCAGTCCGCAGTGAGGTTTTCCAGGTCCGTGCCGCTGACGCTGACCGTTCCAGACTCGCCGGCGTGCCAGATCTGCGAGACGCTGAGTAAAATTGAAGGAATGGGATAGACCGTAATGCTCCGGTGTCTGGTAAAGGTTCGGCCGGTGGGGTCCGTCATAGTGAGGATCAGCTCGTACTGACCCTTTGCCGGGAAGGTCAGGCTGCCGCCTGTTTTAGTCAGAGTGCCGGATGAGTAGATGTAATACGGCTGTGCACCGCCGTCACCCTGGATGATTGTCCAGTCTGCAGTGAGATTCTCCAAGTCCGTGCCGCTGACACTGACAGTTCCAGCTTCTCCGACGTGCCAGGTCTGCTGAACGCTGAGTGAAATTGACGGTATCGGATAGACCGTAGTGGATGCACGATAGGAGAACACCCTGCCAAGCGCGTCTGTCATGGAGGCCGTCAGGGTATAGCTTCCTACATCTTTAAACTGTATTTTTCCGCCGTAGGCGTTCAGCGTACCCTCCAAAGCATCAGAGATTTCCACAGGCTCTCCGTCTTTGGTAAGCGACCATTCCACCGGCAGCACATTGTTGTTGCCGCGGGTCCGGAGATCAACAGTGCGGTCGGTGTGGGTCGATTCAGGAAATTCGAAGGAAATGTTCAGCACCGGCAGAACTTCGATCCTGCCGCCGTTTTCAAACAGGAATACCCGCCCGGTTTCATCTGTGATTCGGGCGATCAGCTCATAGGTACCGGCGTGCTTGAATCGGATGGAACCGCCGCTGTTTTCCAGAGTTCCATCGACATAAGTCGCAAAATCCTGGAATCCGAAGCCGTTCTCTAACAGCCATTCCACTTTTAGGCTGCCTAATTCCAAGGTTTCTGGAATCACGCTGACAATGGTATCGGTGTAGGCGGTTTCAGGCAGCTTGTATGATATGCCGAGGATGGGATAGACCTTAACCGGTGCTGTGTAGCTATATGTCCTGCCAGCAGGATCTGTAAAAGCTGCTTTCAGAATATATTCGCCTTTTTCTTTAAAGAAGATGGAGCCGCCCTCGTTAGTCAATTCCCCCAGAACCGCATCGGTAAGAGTGACCGCCTCTCCATCCTTGGTCAGCGACCATTGGATTGCGGTGTCGCCAAGGTTTTCGAAGCGGCTCTCTACGCGAACAGCCTTGTCTGTGTGGGTAATTTCCGGCACATAGAAACCAATGGAACCTACCGGGTAGATGGTTATGGTTTCAGAGGCTTCAAAGATTCTGCCGGTTTCATCGGTGATCGATCCGGTGAGCATATACACACCCTTGTCCTTGAAACGAATTTTTCCGCCGTCATTGGTCAAGGAACCTTCCAGTTCATCGGCAAGCACCGCTGTTTCTCCGTTCTTGGTAAGGCTCCAAGCTACCGTCAGTCCGTCCGCTTCTGTCAGTGTTGTGGAAACATCAAGGGTCGTATCGGTATGGGAGGCTGACGGGAGCTCAAAGGCAATTCCGGTCACCGGATAGACTTTTGTTTTTTCTGTATGGGTAAAGACTCGGTCGGTATCATCCGTGATGGCAGCGGTCAGTGTATATTCACCCATAGCTTTGAACGCAAAAGTGCCGCCTTCGCTCCCAAGCTCACCGTTGAGAATGTCGGCCGGCTGAACGGTTTCCCCGTCTTTCGCTGCTGTCCATACAATGTCGTGTCCATAGAGTTTTTCCGGCTGGAAGGTGATAGTAACCGATTTGTCCGTGTGAGTCGTTTCCGGAAGGTCAAAGCTCAGATCGATGACCGGATAGACTGTGATCTGTTTGGACAGCACAGTTTCTTTTCCAATTACATTCTTTGCCTTGGCGGTCAATGTGTATTGCCCATCCTGATTAAAACTGATGGCGCCGCCCTCTAAACCGAGAGTACCGCTGACGGCATCTTTCAGTTCTACAGGCTGTTGGGAGCCGTCCACGGCTGTTTTGGTCAGCGACCACGAGAAGCTGCTCATGTATTTCCACACGGGCATCACTTTGATTTCCGTATCGGTATGTGCTATGGCGGGAAACTCAAACCGTACCTCCGCATCCGGATAATAATATGAGCCGCCTCCCGAACCGCCTCCTGAGTCATTGCCAGGATTATTCGGCGTGGGTGTTGGAGTCGGCTGATCCTCATCCGGATTCGTTGGCGTGGGTGTCGGCTGCTCCGGGGTCGGAGTCTGTGAAGGAGGCGTTGGAGTTGGTGTGACCAGTGGCGGCGTTGGGTTTTCCGGTGTGACCTTATCGATCAGATCATCGGCTTCTCCCTTGGTCACCGGATCATTAGGATGAATTTTGTTATCGTCCGTATCTCCTATGATACCGTCCTCGCGGCCGACAATGAGGTATCCTTTGTCCTCATCGTTAATGGCCTCCTGATCCTCATAGCCGCTGTGTCCCTGAGTGTTTTTTGCTTCCTCATCCTTTCCGCTGATCCGCACAAGCATCTTAATGATCTCAGCGCGGGTAATAGGGTCATCCGGGTGGAAGCCGTCCGGATAATCGGCAGGGTCAATAATGCCGGCGTCGATAAGAGCCTCAATGTTTTTCTCCGACCAGTGGCCGTCGATGTCAGGAAAGCTGGGCGGGTCTTTCGCCGCATTTGCGGTATCCAGCGGTATATCCCGCACCAGAATGGCGGCAAATTCACCGCGTGTAATGATTTCATCCTGCCGGATGAAGGCTTCCGGATGCAGGCGGTATGCCGTATAGATTCCGCCGCACACCAGAAGGATGAGAACAAGGGCGAGAATGCCGATGCGTTTTCCTTTTTGTTTCATGGGTTTTCAGTCCTTTCTTTTTGATTTTAGCAATGACAAGGCCGGAATCAGCAACCTGACCCCGGCCTTAAGTCCCTATTGGTTTCATAGCTTCAGTTCCATTCCGCCTTGCTCCTGATGTTCCTTCCGGTAGGCTTCCATGGTTTCCGGCAATGGATGGACGATCTGTCTCGCAATCATCTCAAATACACAGAAATCTTCACGGTCGCAGATCATCACCCTGTGCTGGTAGTCCTTCTGCATCTCGATGTAGTCCAGTACCTCCTTGACACTGCATAGACTTATGCCAGAGGTGTATCGTCCGTCCGGCAAAAAACAATAGCCGCTGTACTGCGGTTCATGGCTTTGCAGATCCAATGCTCCGCTAGGATGGATTTGTGAAAGCTGCAGCTGGGCATATTCGGGAAGTAGTTCGGGTTTTAGGATGCCGAGGACGTCGCTCCGGTTCCAGCGGATTTTTTCTCCCTCCGCCAAAGAGACCGTAAAAATAGAACGGCCGATGGGATTGGGCTTGCTGCCATTTCCTCCGGTGCAGAAGTACATCTGATACTTTGCCTGCACGAAATCTTCAGGCAATGCGGAAGGATGAAGGACAATAACCTTTCCGTCGATGGACATGTCATATCCGGTCTGAAGGCAGTCCTCCTGAGTAAACAATACCTTTTCACTCATGGCGCTGCCTCTTTCTCTGCTCGATGAGTTCGAGCAGCCGTGCGGCAAGAGTGATTTGTGTATCCTCCGGCATTTCACGGATCGCAGCATGAACAAAGGCTTCCACCGCCTCCGGCGACTGATCACCTACCTCAATGAGATCCACCTTCTTTGCGGTGATGACGCCCTGATGGATATTCAGCTTCACAATATCCCCGTAATCCATGCCGGAAGCTGCTCGAAGCTCCTTGGGAATCAGGACGCGGCCCTTGCCGTCAATGATTTTATAAATGGGTTTAGCTTTCATACAAAATATCCGTCCTTTCTCATAACCTCCCGGATTGTGCCGGGGTCGATGCCAAGCTCACCAAACAGCCCACGCAACTCGTCCGGCAGGCAGTCCAGAATATCTGATTCTATAATTACAATAGCTCCGGCTGTGCAGACGATCTCCAGATCGCTGTCCGCCGGAATCTCCGCCGCTTCCAGAAGATCGTTAGGCAGAGTCAGATCACCTACCTCATCGTCCTCCTGCCAGCCGGACAGCTGCACCGCAACTCCCACGCCCTGTGGCGTAATGACAAGCTGCGGGCATAGGTTTTCCGTTTCTTCCTGCCCCACAGCAAGAGTGACACGCAACTCGTCGCCGGGCTTCAATCCCGCCGCGCTAAGCGGCTCTCCCGGTAGGATGATGCGGCCTTGTTTGTCTACGGATGTACGCATTTCAATCAGTTTCATAATATTGACCCTCCTAATAGATTTGGATTAGTTATTCCATGCCGTAAAACCGGCGAGGTCGAATAGTCCCAACTGGGTCGGCATGTCCCTCAGTCGTTCGCTGGTATCATAATTAGAAATCAAGACTTCGGCGTATTCGCAGCCGTTGTCATAACGCTGAGCGAGGTTGTTGATGCGGCTGACCGCTTCAATTTGATAACCGTCGTACAGCTCTCTGATAAAGGCACAGTCGTTATAGCTCACCAGCCATTTGCCCTGGCAGGCTGCCAGGGTATCCCGGAGCCGCGCATGATCTTCTTTTTTGAATTCCACAGCGTAGTGTCCTTCCGTCTGATAATATGGCGGATCGCAGTAGATGAAGGCATTCTCACGGTCATACTGCTTTATCAGATATTCAAAGTCCTTGTTCTCAATGACCGTATCTTTGAGTCTGCGGCTTCCCTGCCAGAGTAGATGGAATGTTTTCCGGATGTCGAAGGGTTGGCAACCATAGCTGGTGCAGCCGCTTCCGTAGCTTAAGCGGATGAGCCTGTAAAAAGCGGCGGCTCGTTTCACGTCGTTCATCTGAGCGTTTCCCAGAAGGATGGGCTTGATTTCTTCATACTGCGGTTCCGAAAGATACCGCTCAGCGATCTCCAGTTCCTCCCGCAGGTATTCGTTTGTGAAGTCCTCCTTCTCCAGATATTTTTTCAGGACATTGAATTCATCCCGTCCGTTCAGCGGGAAGAAGTTCAGTTCTTTGAGAAGCGCGAAGGGGCGGTCTCGGACACATCGGAAAAGATTCGCAAGGTCAGAATTAAAGTCGTTGTAGACCTCCATTGCGGCGTCGGGTGTACGACCGAACAGCACCCAGCCCCCGCCGCCGAAGACTTCTATGTACCGTCCGAATTCTTTTGGCATCCGCTGGTAGATCAAATCCCGCAGTGCTTTTTTGCCGCCCACCCAGCTGATGATGCTGTTCATTTTCATCACCTGCCTTTGCTTGGACGGCTGAATTTTTCAACCTCGGTTTTCATGCAAGATCCGTCCGGACTCCAGCAGATGAAGCCGACTCGGGGATAAGGACATCCTGTACAACGATCGAGATCTTTGGGCAGAGGTAAGGAATACTTAATCGGCGTATCGGTTACACCCGCGACTGTTTTTTCTTGTGGTGTTACATCATAGTTCATGTTTCAGCTCCTTTCTCGGAAAAACAAAAAAGGCGCTGCCTTTTTTGTAAGACAGCGCCTTCTCGTTCTTTTATTTAGTTGTATAGCTCACAGCATAAGCTGTGACAAAAAAGCGGCCCTCCAGCTACAACAGAAGCCAAAGAACGCTATTTGTCCGTTCACTTTTTCATTCATCCCATCACCTGACCTCCGTATCCGAGGTCGGGCGAGCTATTTTTCATCTCCTGCTCAAGCTTGAGATAATAGTTTTCGTGATTCCAAAAGCTGACATAGATCTCGCCGTCCCGCGTTTTGATAGGACGCTGTTCAAGACCTTCGCCGTAACCGTCACTGTTCTGGCCAGTCACAAATTCGAGAAGCTCAGCGGTTTCTTCACCTGAAAGCGGTTCTCTTAACCCAGCAGTCATGACTCCCCACAGTTCTCGGTCGACGATTTCCACTGACGGGTTCAGGCTATACACCTTTTTATTTAGTGACTCGTCATGAATGTATTCGGCAAGTCCTCGGTCGTTTTCAAAGAGACGGTTCTCTTTTTGCGATGGCGGCGAGGATAGCATCCTCATACGTCACGGCCTCCGCAGGAGTGATCTCCACCAGATTGTCATCCAGTCCATACTCGCCTTGGGGGTAAGTGATGATCTTCAAAGGGAAAAAGATACGCATTGTTTCGTTTGCCATTTTGTTTTCCTCCATTCTTTATTGACATGATTATTTTGAAGCCCTAAAAAAGGGCATAAAAAAACGAGTGTATCTTCGATTGAAAATACACCCATTATTTTTGTAAGAATCAGAATAAAGTTGTTTGCGAGGGTTCAAATCCCTCCCAGTATTTTAAAAAGGCCCAATGTAACTATATTCTGTATAGTATAGCTAAAGAAATCTCCATAGTATATCAATGCAACAAACCAATGAACAGTTATCCAAAAAAATTTCGTCTTTATTCAAACAGCATACTCCAAGCACATTGAAGCAGTACCACAGCAAGTATGATATTAATAATACGGAAATGCTTTTGATACGCCTGGCTGAATATCTTACCTAAGAAAATCCAAGTTAAGGTTGCGATTGTGCCTATGGTAGCAATAATAAGTTCAAAGAGTATTAACATTTCAAGTGTTGAATAATATCGTACAACATATCCGGATAAGGCTGTTACCCCAAACAAATATATTTTGACATTCACGAATTGAAGCATGAATCCTTTCCAGAACGACGCACTCTTTTTTTCCTCCGTTTCTATTGGTTTGCTGATCGCTACATGTATGGAAAGATATAGAATATAAGCTGCTCCAATATACTTCATGATCGACATTACAGGATTTAGCAATTCATTTAATCCAAAAACAAATATTGCGCAGATAATCTGAACGGCATAGTATCCTGAAAAAATCCCTAAGAACAGTTTCCGGCCTTTTGACCAGCCGTAATTGGCTACCGTATTTAATGCTAGGATGTTACCTGGCCCTGGAGTAAAGGCGTTGATTAACACATATAAAAGGAATGCTGTAACAGCTTGAGTGCTCATTGCAAAAATACTTCCGCACAGCGAATCTTTGCAAATGCTTTTTCCAAATCTGCAAGGATATCCGTCACATTTTCAAGCCCTACCGAAATACGAACCATACCCGCGTCGATACCTGCCGCAGCAAGCTGCTCATCATTAAGCTGCCGGTGTGTTTCGCTTGCAGGATGCAAGACACAGGTACGGATATCAGCAACATGGACTTCATTTGAAGCAAGCTCCAACGCGTCCATGAACCTGACGGCATTGGTTCTGCCTCCTCTGATTATGAAGGTAATGACTCCGCTGCATCCTTTCAGGTATTTCTGCGCCAATGTATGGTTTGCATCACTATTAAGCCCCGGATAAATCACTTTTTCTACCTTCTCAACATCTTTAAGATACCTGGCAACTTTCATTGCGTTTTCGCAGTATTGTTTCATTCTTACTGCCAGAGTCTCCAACCCGAGATTGAGTAAAAACGCCGAATGCGCCGCGGGATATACGCCGAAGTCCCGCATTAACTGCATCCTCGCCTTTATGATATATGCCTTATTGCCGTAAGTTTCCGTATATGAGATTCCGTGATAGGATTCGTCCGGCTCCGTTAATCCGGGGAAACACCCTTTTGTCCAGTCAAATTTGCCGCTGTCCACAATGACGCCGCCTATCTGCACCGCATGGCCGTCCATATATTTGCTTGTGGAGTGAATAACAATATCGGCTCCAAATTCAAACGGCTTGCATAAAATCGGAGTGGCGAATGTGCTGTCTACAATCAACGGTACATTACGCATATGAGCGATACTGGCAAACCTTTCGATATCCATGACCGTAAGCGTTGGATTCGCCAGGGTTTCTCCGAATACCGCTTTTGTATTTGGCTTGAAAGCACGGAGGATTTCCTCATCGGTGGCGTCCTGATCCAAATAAATGCATTCAATCCCAAGACGCTTAAGCGTGAAAGAAAACAGATTAGTACTTCCGCCGTATATTTGCGGTGTACTGATAAAACTGTCGCCTGCGTTGCAGATATTCAGAATCGCAAGCAAGACCGCAGCTTGACCCGAAGAAGTGCACAGCGCACCGACACCTCCCTCGAGCTCTGCTATCTTATCCTCTACGGCCATTACCGTCGGATTGCCAAAGCGGGAATAGATCAGACTTTTCATCGGATCGTCAAATACAGCAGCGACATCATCTGTGGAATCATAAACGTAAGTCGTGCTTTGTACAATCGGTACTACTCTTGGCTCTGCATTTTTGGGATGATACCCGGCGTGCAGACATTTTGTTTCGTCTTTCATGGTATGTATGCCCCCTCAATAAATGCATCTATCTTACAGATGCAATACAATGATTCTTGCTTTATTGAAAGCATAACATAATTATTTCTCTATAGGGTAACACCTGTTTTATATATCGTGATATAGTTTCAACCTATAAATAACTCCTGCCGTCCTTCATCCCGGACAGCAGGAGTTCGTACCGTTCTACACACACTTAGCATATTGGCACAATGCTTCTATATAAATTTTCCCGAGATCAGATAAAACAGTGTCCTTATGTACGATTGTTCCAATCTGTATTTTTTCGTCCACATTCAAGGGAACAGAGATAATATCATCACCGTGAAGATATTTTGGAAATACTCCCGATGAAATCGTGTATCCGTTTAAGCCGATTAAAAAATTCACTACCGCCGCGCGGTCGCTTACTCGAATGCTCTTTTTAACTGTTCGGGTGCTTAAAATCTCTTCCGAGAAATAAAAGGCGTTATTCTGACCTTGATTATATGAAATGCAGGGGTATTGATCCAAGTCATTCAGTTCAACTGATATTTTATTAGCCAGCGGGTGATGTTTGTAGAGAAAAACGTGAGGCTTGGCTGTAAAAAGTTCAGTATAGAACAAATTGTTTTCTTTGAGGATTTTACGGATAACGGTTTCATTATAATAGCTCAGATAGATGATTCCTATTTCACTGAACAAGGTTTTCACATCTTCAATGATTTGATAAGTGGTTGTTTCATTCAGTGCAAACTCATATTCGTCAAGACCGAATTCCTTTACCAGTTCCACAAAGGCATTCGCAGCAAAAGTGTAGTGCTGTGTGGATACGCAAAAGCGTTGCTTCATTGGCGTGTTACTGATATATTTAGATTCCAGCAACTCAGACTGTGTCAATACCTGTCTGGCGTAACCCAGAAATTCCATGCCTTCATTTGTAATCGAGACGCCTCTGTTATTGCGGATAAAAATAGTTATATGCACTTCTTTTTCAAGCTCCATGATTGCGCTCGACAGGCTTGGCTGGGAAATAAGCAATTCTTTTGCCGCTTCATTGATAGAGCCTTTTTCTGCAACCTTTACGACATATTTTAATTGCTGCAATGTCATTTTGATCACCTTCTTTTATATATAACCCAAGTTTGGCGACATAAATTACCAATGCAAGCTGGGAGCGGGTTTCAGGTTTCAAGAAATCTTTGTAGTCCCTAATCAAAAACAGAACCCCTTTAGCCCAGTAAAATCAATAGTTCGGAGAGGTCATTTTCCAATTTGGGACTACACTTTCGTTGGCAAACCCTAGAAGCCTTGATATTACTGCGTTTGGAATAAATTGTCGCCAAACTTGGGATATAAAAAGCATTATAAAATGATATATAGCCAGTCTATCATAAACATTTCAAAAACTAAACCCTCGAGGTTTCAAGTCCTTTTGCTTCATTTTTAAGCGATGGCGCTGGGGACGCGGGCTACTTTTTACTTTAATCGTTTTTTAGGGTAACATTCTCCTAAATACACGATGTCATCTATAAAACGGGCAAAAAATCGGGCTGAAAATTGCACTTTTTCGGCCCGATTTTTGACCATTTTTTGCTCCAAAACCACTATATATAGTGGTCCGCCTGCCTCATTTGCCCTCTAAACCACATTTCGTCATCAGAATTATACTCTCAACGTGCCTTGAGGATACAAAAAAGATGCCGCATCAATCTGGTATCCCCTTGGCGGCGGGGTAGTCTTTGAACAAACATTATCTTTTTTTACACTATCAACCCATGCATAGGGTTTGATATGCCTCGATAGTAAAATAGATACATTATCTCATGACATGGAAATGTCTGAATACCTCCTCTGTTTATCTAAATATTAAAATAGTCAGCCTTGCCGCTGACTATTTAGGACAAAATTGAATCCTATTTTTCTTCTTTCTCTGGTAAATCATTAAACAAAACGCGCATATAATCCCGTCTACCATACAAGATTCTAATCACATAAACAACTTCATCTTCATACCTGTAAAATATCAGATAATTGTCACAAACAAGAAATCGATAATCTGTTTGAATGTCAATAATCGCAGATAAAGATGCACCAATACCGGGATACTCCAACAATCCACGAATTCTTTTGGTTATTTTTGTGATCAAATTTACAGCAGCTTGTGGACCAAAAAGCTCCTGGGAAATGTAATTTTTAATTTCCACTAAATCATTTCTGGCTTCAGGTGAAATTTTCAGCTTATTCATTCTAAATCTCCAGCTCTGCTTCCACTTCCTCTATAGCCATCCATCCTTTTTCTTTTCCGGCCTGCTCTCCTTGGGCAAGCTTTGACATCAGCTTTAAAGAAGCCTTTAGTTTTTCATACTCATTTATATCAACAATAGCAAATTTCCCTCTGCCATTTTTGGTTAAAAACACTGGCTGGCCTACGGAAATATCCCGCAATACTTCATTGTAATTTCTCAAATCGGATATGGGTTTAATATTTGGCATATATAACAACTCCTTTTGCATCTGCTGTTGTTATTATTATACCTTTATTATTCGTAAAATACAACAGCAACAATGTAAGCATTAATCGGATAATATTTTTTCATATCGACTTAACTTCTTGAGTGAAGCTGTAACAGCTTCCTTATATTATTATAGGGATTCGCCTTTTCTTTCCTGCTTTTTCAACGTTGTAATAAATTGAATCGTTCTCTCAATTCAATAATCCCCAGCAGTGCACCTTGTTCATAATCGCTATCTGGGTAGAGCGATTTCAGTTCTGCATGTTTTCGCAATAGCAACTCAATGTCTGATTCACTCCCCAGAAAACCAATCAGGATGCAGACTAAAGACAAGGCATATGGAGACCGAATTTCGTCAATCATTTCAACCAGTTTTTCGCAATAATTGGTTTTTGCTTTTTTAATCAATTTAATCGAATGTTCAATGAAAACATCATTCCCCGACGTTTTCAGCTTTTCGATGATCACAGGTAATAACGTCTCTTCTTGTTCCAATATTTTCATATGTAATAAAACATAATTCAAAGGATCGCATTTTCCCCTCATTCTTTTTAAAAGAGCTTCCGGGGAAGACTCGTTTTTTATAGCCTCAGCCTCTTCTTCACCTCTTTTTATCCGGGTTTTTGAAAATTCAACTGCAAGTTCTTCCAATCCGTCATACAGCAGAATACTATATGCGAACTGTTGTGCTGTATTTTCTTTTACGGGATTATCTTTGAAAAACTTTTTGGTCAGCATCTTTTCAAATCCTCTCTATGTCTTTAGAAATTCTGATATCCGTAGAATCAAAGCTTTATGTCATATTTTACATCCGTTTACCTGCCAAAAGCAGTAGATCTCTTAATTCATCTGCTACCTGAAAAGCGTTTTTACCATCAATATTCTTTTGAATTTTTGCCTTTTTGTAGCTTCTTCCAAAATACTCAATGTCCAGGCTTATATCCTTCAAATAGTACTTTTCATTTTCTTTGGTTACTGGCGATTCCATTGGCTTTGAGTAATCATCATAAAATGTAGCCCTTTTCAGTATATTTTTAGCCTTATCCCTTAACGCTATTGTTATGAGACTATCATCCTTTTTAATTATTCTCCAATAGTTATCCATCAGCCCACTTGGCGGCATCGCAAGAACAAAATTATCATTATTTTCTTTGAGTATTTTGCTTAAGACTACACTTACCTTTTCTCTATAGGTACGCTCAAAAGGGTATTCTCTCTTCAAGAAGGTTATGTGACTATTGAAATACTTCTCAACCTCAAAGTCAAAATCAAAGAATTTATAACCAATTTCGTCCGCTAATATCTTGCCTACAGTGGATTTTCCAACACAGGATACACCTACGATAATAATCTTCATCAAATTCACACCTCAAATCAATCACAACATTTGTTAAGCGCCAAGTCACTGTAAATGTTAACATTTAAGCTCTATGTCATCTTTTTTATCTCTTCAAGGGTTACCTTACAATCATCGAAGCTTCAAAAAGACCTGTATGCCTTGATTTGTCAAGGCTTCAGCTACGTTCAACCCTCGTGACACATTCTGTATGCTGCGTATAAGGAAACATATCAATTATTTCATTGGTAAGAATCCAAACGAGGGTTCGACTCCCTCCAGTTTGCCGAAAAAGTCAAATGTCATCTATGAAACTGAGGGACAAAAAATCGAGGGTAAAAACCCCCGAAAAGGTAGATGCCATGCGGTTTTGACCGCATGGCATCTATCTTCACCTAAATTGATGGCGGAGACGGTGGGATTCGAACCTAAGGAGCGGCACATCACCGCTCAAACGATTTCGAATCTAAAAAATAATTTGCTTATTCCTCTACTCTACCCGTCTCTCCCTGAAGTTCTTCTTCCTGAGCTTCATCGTTCAAGATTTCCTCAATGGCTTGATGAAGTTCCTCCACTCCTATTCCACTTTCTGCCGAGTAAGGTAGTATAAAATGCCAATCCGGAAGTTCAAGGGTTTCAGCAATGTCTTTTAAATATTTTGACCATTGCCCCCGGGCGATTTTATCCGACTTCGTCGCCACAACGAGAACCGGAATCCCCCGATTCCGTAAAAAGGCACTCATTTCCTGATCTTCCAGACTCGGTTTATGACGAAAATCAACCACTTGGATAACCGCCCGTAAATTTTCACGTGTGGAGAAATAATCCTCCATCATTTTTCCCCAGCCGGAATGGACTTCTTTCGAAACTTTAGCATAGCCATACCCCGGAAGGTCAACAAAATAAAAGGCATCGTTAATATGATAAAAATTGAGCATTCGCGTTTTTCCAGGGGTATTTCCGGTTCGGGCAAGATTCTTGCGATTCAAGAATTTGTTAATGAGGGATGACTTTCCAACATTAGAACGCCCTGCTAAGGCAATTTCCGGCTCGCTATGGGCCGGATATTGCGTAAGACTAACCGCAGACGTGGTATATTCAGCTTTATGAATAATCATCTTTATCTCCTCTGGAAGCTTGGGGACGGTTCTTTTGCTTCCATTACTTATCTGGTAGACATTCAATTGCTCGGGTCAAGTAGCTCTGGGGTTGTTTGCAAGTGGAATTACATTACAGACGCTCGGACATACGCTCGCAGACCAAGCTAAGGGCATAACTGCTCATGCTAGCAGCAGGATACCCTCCAATTCGCCATCCTTGGCTCAGTGTCGGCGAGTCACGACCTGTCGCCGTTAAGTAACTCTTTGAGCAGGCGGCTTGGGCGAAACCCGATCCTGCGCCGGTAAGCAATTTTCTGAGGCATGCGGCTTGGCCAGAACTCTCCACCGGAGAATTTTGTCACTGGAGGCTTTCGTGTGTGACTCGTCCCGCTAAAGCAAGCGCAGTTTTGCCAAGCTTGGTATCTGCTCGCGTTAAGTCCTCACTTACTGTATTTGTAACTCACTTCGAAGAATAAGAAGGCGAGGCAAGCGCGCACCAAGTGCAACTGGCAATGCCTGACCCGAGCAATAACCCAAAAACACCGCTGTCTAAATGCTTACTAGTACTTCTCTTGGGTTATCCAGCAACTTTGCCCCAGGCGCCGCTTTGGCCTAAGGGAGTAGCTAACCGAACTTAGCGAAGAAGTCGAGCGGAGGCGGGGCTGCGCACACGACGTGCGCAGCTGGCAGTGAGCCAAACAAGTGCGATACTCTCCACTGGAGACTATCGGGATGGCGATTTTGCCAGGTACCCCGCCGCAGCCCAACTTCTGAGCACTAGTTTGGTCTGTGAGCGTCACAAGCGACCGTGGCCAAAGTGGCGCCAACGTTCAGCCCAAACAAAGACCCAAGTAGATACCCCAGACCCACGCTCTGAAGTGGAACGAGGAACCTGTCTCCTCGTTTTAATACGGTTTCGACACCGGCAGCTCCTCGGGTATAGTTTGGGAAACCGGAATCTCAGTTTGTCCCCAAATCGGAGACAAAGTAGTATTCTCTAGATACTTTTCGGATTCAGCCACAGGTAATAAAGCAAGGTTAATCACTTCTTCGATCCGACTGACGAAGTGGAACTCCAAGTCTTTGCGGACGGTATCCGGAACTTCCTCTAAATCTTTACGGTTTTCCTCCGGTAAGAGTATCACTTTAATTCCTGCTCGGTGGGCAGCCAGGACTTTTTCCTTCACCCCACCGATAGGCAAGATATTCCCACGCAGAGTGATTTCTCCCGTCATTGCCAGGTCGGAACGAACCGCGCGTTTAGCCAGCGCTGAAGCCATAGCTGTCACCATGGTAACCCCAGCCGAGGGTCCATCCTTCGGGATCGCGCCTTCCGGAACGTGAATATGCAAATCCACTTTCTCATAGAAATCTTCGGGGATTCCGAGTTGATTGGCATGAGCGCGCACAAAAGTTAAGCCAGCATATGCCGATTCCTTCATTACATCACCGAGTTTTCCCGTCAAGGTTAAATGTCCCTTGCCGGGAACCGGAGTCACCTCGATTGTCAAGATCACTCCCCCCACTTCAGTGTAAGCAAGTCCGGTCGCAGCCCCGATCTCCGGCGCAGGTTCAGCTATTTGGAAATGAAAACGTGGCGCACCCAGCAAGTCTTCCAAATCTTCTTTGCTGATCGCATGCGGCTCCCATTCTTTCTTCACCCAACGCATGGCCACTTTGCGCAAAAGGTTCGCGATTTGCCGTTCTAAATTTCGGACTCCGGATTCCCGTGTATACCCTTGCACCAGCTTAAGCAAAATTTCATCAGGTAAAGTTAGGATCTCGTCCTTTAACCCGTGAATTTTCAGTTGTTTCGGAGCGAGGTACTTCCGGGCAATATTCACTTTTTCATCTTCCGTATACCCGCTAAGCGAAATCACTTCCATCCGATCTAAAAGCGGACGAGGAATCGTATCAAGGGTATTGGCTGTCAAAATGAACAAGGTTTGCGAAAGATCAAACGGAAGCTCCAGATAATGATCAGAAAAACTATTGTTTTGTTCTGGATCCAGCACCTCGAGTAAGGCTGAGGCCGGATCTCCTCGGAAGTCCGAAGTCATTTTATCAATTTCGTCAAGGAGGAAGATTGGATTACGCGTGCCCGCCGTGCGCATTCCTTGGAGAATTCGTCCCGGCAAGGCTCCGATGTAGGTCCTGCGGTGTCCTCGAATTTCGGCTTCATCCCGAATTCCCCCTAAGGACATCCGCACAAACTTACGATCTAGAGCTCGGGCAATGGATTTAGCAAGGGAGGTTTTCCCCACTCCTGGGGGCCCCACAAGGCAGAGAATCGGGCTTTTCATTTTGGGGGTAAGTTTGCGGATCGCTAAAAATTCGAGAATCCGCTCTTTTACTTTTTCGAGACCGTAATGATCTTCATTGAGGATTTTCTCGGCACGGTTTAAATCTGTCTTATCACGGCTCGCTTTACTCCAGGGCAAAGCGAGAATCCAATCTAAATAAGTCCGGACGACGGTGCCTTCCGCTGAGGCTTGGCCCATTTTTTCCAAGCGTTCCATCTCTTTTAAAGCCTTTTCCTCAACTGCTGAGGGAAGCTTAGCTTGAGCGATTTTTTCCCGATACTCGTCCGCTTCCACCTGTCGTTCGTCCTTATCGCCCAGTTCCTTTTGAATCGCTTTCATCTGTTCACGGAGGTAATATTCCTTTTGGGCCTTCTCCATTTGTTTGCGAACACGCAAGCCAATCCGACGTTCCAGTTCAAGGATCTCAATTTCCCTCATAATTATTTCAGTCAAGCGCTCCAAACGTTCGGCGACCCCGAGAGCCTCTAAAATAGACTGTTTATCTGTAATCTTAAGATTCAAATGGGAAGCAATAATATCAGCAAGTCTTCCGGGATCTTCCATTCCAAGTATATTACCTAACGTATCCTGGGGCACTTTTTTGCTGAGCCTTGCATACTCTTCAAACTGATGGTTCACGCCGTGGATTAGGGCTTCGATCTCGGGAGTCACCGAGGATATGTCCTCTTCAACTTCCTCAACCCGCACTTTAAAGTAGGGCTCTTCGGTAATAAACTGAGCGATCCGCCCCCGCTTCATTCCTTCGACCAAAACGCGCATCGTACCGCCGGGAAGTTTGAGCAGTTGTTTTATCTCTGCCACCGTTCCCACCGTGAAAATATCCTCTTCCGTCGGAGAATCGATTTCAGTTTCCTTCTGCGAAGCGAGGAGAATCATCCGATCCTCAAGCATTGCTTGCTCGACAGCTGCCATTGAACGTTCCCGACCAACATCTAAATGAATGACCATATACGGGAAAACTGAAATCCCACGTAACGGTAATAATGGTAATTCTCTCACTTGGCTCATCTAATCCCTCCCACGAAATCAAAAAGCACACTAAATCATAAGACTTAGTGTGCCATCTTCTCTAATGAACTATTCTAACATGATTGACCCCGCTCAGGCAAATTCACGGGCAAAACTGGATTGAGCTCTAAACGAGCCAAAACCTCCTCCAAAGCGGGTTGGATTTCAGGTCTATCCTTGATTGGCTCAGCTAAAAAGGCAGCTTTTAAAACCTCAGATAAGCTTTCCACGGGAATAACCTGGAACCCTTCAGCAAAATTCTTAAACCGGTCCTGCCAATTTTCTTTGGGTATAAACACCCTTCGACACCCCGCTTGATGCGCAGCCTCAATCTTTGCTGCAATTCCCCCCACTGGCTTCACACCACCCCTGATGGAGAGTTCCCCTGTCATCGCCAGAAAATTATCCACACATTGTTTGCGGATCGCGGAGACAACTGCTGTAGCTATCGCAACTCCAGCTGAAGGTCCATCTAAAGGTATCCCCCCAGGGAAGTTAACATGAATATCGTAGTTGCGGGGGTCAATCCCTAACTGGCGACGGATTACGGTCAAAACATTTTCCACAGAACTCCGGGCCATGCTCTTTCTCCGAATTTTCTTAGTCGAACTCCCTTGTTCCTCTTCTTCAACAATTCCCGTCACAAGAAGGACTCCAGTTCCAGAGGATACAGGTTGAGCCGTGACCTCCAATTCTAGAAGCATTCCCATATTCGGTCCATAAATTGCTAAGCCATTGACGACCCCGATTTCCGCTGTGATCGGAACCTTTCGATCCGGTCGTGGGGCATACTGTCCAGAATTAACGACCCACTCCACAGTTGCCGCATTGATTTCAAAGAGCTTATCCGTTTGTGAAATGCCTGCGGCAAGCTGCACAATATTCACTGCTTCCCGACCATTGGTCGCGTAATGCTCAACGACATCGACTGCACCCTCAGTCATCGGGATCTCCATTTTCGCCGCAGCCCCCCGAGCGATTTCTCCAATTTCCTCGGGAAGCAAGGAACGAAAATAAATCTCCATACAACGTGAGCGAATCGCCGGTGGAATTTCCTCAGGACTTCGCGTCGTCGCTCCCACCAACCGGAAATCTGCAGGTAACCCTTTTTGAAAAATATCATGGATATGAGCCGGAATATTCGTATCTTCCGAGCTATAATAGGCGCTCTCCAAAATCACTTTCCGATCCTCCAAAACTTTTAAAAGCTTATTGATTTGAATAGGGTGAAGTTCTCCAATCTCATCAATAAAAAGGATCCCACCGTGAGCTTTTGTTACTGCCCCGGCTTTAGGCTGAGGGATCCCGGCCATTCCCATTGCCCCAGCTCCCTGATAAATCGGGTCATGTACCGAGCCAATTAACGGATCCGCAATCCCTCGCTCATCAAAACGGGCAGTTGCACCATCAATTTCGATGAACTTGGAATGCTCTTTAAACGGCGAAAGAGGATTTTTCTTTGCCTCTTCTAAAACCAGTCGGGCCGCCGCGGTCTTGCCGATTCCAGGAGGTCCATAGATTAGAACATGTTGTGGATTTGGACCACATAGAGATGCTTGTAAAGCTTTAATTCCCTCTTTCTGCCCAACAATATCGACAAAATGTTTTGGACGAGTTTTCTCGGCCAGAGGTGTGGTGAGCTGAATCTTGCGCATTTTTTCTAGTTTCTCCAGTTCTTTGCGCGATTCCCGTTCCACCGATACTTTATTGCTCTGTTGTGTTTTGAGCATCCCCCAAAAATATAACCCAATGACTAAAGTAAAAATGAGCTGCGTAACCATAATAATGCCACTTAATCCACTCATTCGTCTAACCTTCCCTCCTGCAGGCAAATTCTACCTGAAATCTTACTTTTGGTAGTATTGCCCAAGAAAGGAATAAGGAAACTTCTAGATCCAAAAACTTGGAAAAAACCTTATCAGATCCGTTCCTGTAAAAATGTTTTGACATAGGTTACCAGTACGCCTATAATGAGTATCAAATATAGCGCAAGAGCCAATGATGAGAAAGAGTACACCTTATAACGATGTCCTAGAGAGTCAGTGCTGGTGGGAACTGATACAGAGTTTGAGGTGGAATGGGTCTCTGAGGCGCAATCCGAAAGGCATTCTGCTGAGTAGGTGAGCCGGGGGTTTCCCGTTATAGAAACACGGATATCGAGAGCACGAGTTTTTTTCATTCTCTCCGCATCCGGTTGAAGAATTAAGGTGGCACCACAGAAACTTTCTGTCCTTTGCAGGGATAGAAGGTTTTTTTATTTTCTACCCTGACGTTTGTGGTTAATCCTTACCCTCCAACTGCAAAATCTCTAAGCATGAGCTAGGGGCGCGAAGTCGAGAGCATGAAAAAAGCATAAAGTTCTCCGTATCGTAGAGGTACTTTGATTTGTGTCTAATAAACGACTCCAATCGAGGTATAAAATAAGGTGGCACCACAGAAGCTTTCTGTCCTTTTCAGGATGAGAGCTTTTTATTTTGCGAACAAATTACTTACGGGAGGTGGCTAATCCATGAATATCCTAGAACAAATCCTGGTGAAAAAAAGCAAGCGGCTCGAACAACTTCAAGAGGTACTCCCCTTTGACCAACTGGTAGAACGCTGGGAAAACAAACAAACGAAAATCGGCCCACATCTTACCCCATTTTCCTCAGGTAATTTCCTGATACCAGGCACGTTCCACGTTATTGCCGAGGTTAAACGGGCTTCTCCTAGTAAAGGCAGGATTCCCTGGGCTCTCTCCCTGGAAGAAATCCTTTCTCAATATAAACGTGGAGGGGCTTCCGTGGTTTCCGTGCTCACTGAAGAAGACTTTTTCCTCGGAAGCAGCGAGATTTTCCGAACGATCCGACGATTCACTACGCTTCCCCTTCTACGCAAGGACTTTATCTTTACAGAATACCAGGTTTATGAAAGTGCTTTGCTCGGTGCCAATTTCATCCTCCTCATTACCTCGATCCTCGATGAGAAAACACTCAATTCCCTAATCAAACTAGCCGCTCAGCTTGGACTAAAAGCTTTGGTAGAATGCCGTGATGAACAGGAAATAGCCAAGGCACTCCAGGCCGGAGCAACTCTTTTGGGCATTAATAACCGGGACTTAAGAACCTTCGAGATTAACCTTCAGCGCACCGCAGAACTCAGTCGACAGATTCCCAAGGATTGTTTTCTGGTCAGCGAAAGCGGAATTCTTGGACCAAAGGATGCCGCCTTGGTTTCCCACTTCGGAGCTGATGCCATTTTGGTCGGGGAATCCTGTGTTCGCTCCGACCACCCCGGTGACCACATTCGCGCCTTGCTTCAAACCGGACAAGAACAAAAGTGAGCCTGGGGGACCATTTTAAACGAAGAATTAATGTCGCTCAAGTGAATTGTGTTCAAATGAATTACGGTGAAAGGAGGTAGTCCTAATGATTCGCGTAAAAATCTGCGGCATCCGCTCCCTGGAAGAAGCTCACTGGGCCGTGGCAGCCGGTGCCGATGCACTAGGTTTCATCCTTATCCCCACAAGTAAACGGTATGTTAAACCGCAAACGCTTCGTCAAATCACAGCAAGGCTTCCCCCATTTATCAGCAAGGTCGGGGTGTTTTCCGGTGAACCCCCAGATAACGTTACCGAAATCATCCATCAATGCGCCTTGGATACCATCCAACTTCATGGGGGAGAAGCTGCCGAACTCTATCAACAGGTTACAGTCCCCAAAATCAAAGCTTTTGCCGTTGACCCCCTAAATTTTGCGACTGAGTACGACTTGGAAACTCTCCTCGCCGAAAGCTCCCAAGGATTAATCCAAGGCATCCTGCTTGACTCCACTGTCCAAGGACACTCAGGTGGAACCGGGGTCTCCCTTCCTTGGAAAGACACCCGTTTCCAAGCAATCCTTACGCAACTCAAAAAAGTGGGTTCCCCGGTACTGCTTGCTGGCGGACTCAATCCTGAGAATATCCGGGAAGCAATCCGTTTAACCCAACCCTATGGTGTCGACGTCAGCTCAGGCGTCGAACGAAACGGTCATAAAGATAGTGAACTCATTCTTCGGTTTATCGAGTCAGTTAAAGAAAGCAAAACCACCAAAAGTCCACAAAATGAAAGGAGTTTAGAATTATGAGTAACATTCACGAAGCTTTAGACAAGTTAACCCAAAATCAAGATTTACCGGCTGAATTAGCCTCCTCAGTCATTCAGGACCTTCTCGCCGGCGAGTTAACCCCAGCTCAAATCGGCGGCCTGCTTTTTGGTTTAAGGGTCAAAGGCGAAAGTGCCGAGGAAATTGCAGCTTTTGCCAATACCCTCCGTCAGGCCGGTCAACGTATTCAAGCTCCCGAGGGGGCAGTTGATACCTGTGGAACGGGTGGCGATCGAGCGGGAACGTTTAACATTTCCACTACTGCGGCCTTTCTCGTCGCCGGGGCCGGAGTCCCGGTCGCCAAACACGGCGGCCGTTTCGCCTCTGGACAGTGCGGCAGTGCAGATGTTCTTGAATGTCTGGGTATCCCGCTCTCCGCTAACCCAGAGTTAAGTGAACACGTATTAAAAGAAACAGGCATAACCTTTCTCTTCGCCCAGCTTTATCATCCGGCCATGGCCAAGGTCGCCGCCCAACGCCGCGAACTTGGCATCCGCACGATTTTCAATCTACTCGGCCCCTTGCTTAATCCCGCGAACGCACCTTATCAACTTCTGGGAGTCTCCGCTCTCCCTATTTTGCCTAAAATGGCTAAAGCCCTACAACTTCTTGGCATTCGCCGAGCTGTAGTCATGGTTGGAGAAGATGGATTGGATGAAGTAAGCCTTTCGGCTCCTACTCAAGCTATTCTGGTTGATGGCCAGGATTTAACAGAATTTGTGATTACGCCGGAGGAATTCGGCTTCAAACGTTGCTCACTCCACGAGATCCAAGGCGGTACACCCGAAGAAAACGCCCAAATTACCCTAAAAATTCTGCAAGGCGAAAAAGGTCCCAAACGGGATATCGTTCTTCTCAATGCTGGAACGGCCCTTTTTGCAACCCATAAAGTAAAGAGCATCTCGGGAGGAATCGCCCTAGCCACCGAGAGCCTCGATTCAGGTCGTGCTTTAGAAAAACTAGAACAACTCCGCCAATCCCTTCATCCAGAGCTCACTGCCTATAACTAAGATAATCTAGCACCTCTTTAAAACTTATTTCATCATGATGAAGAGAAGGGAAGGATAACCAATGCAGGTTGCTCAAAAAGAATGGACCCTTCAGCCCTACCCCAGCAATCCGGATTGGATTATAGACTTATTTCGTTTGGGCGAAACCTTAGGGGAGAAATGCTTTGCCCTCCTCGAAGGAAAAGAAGGAGATCATCAACGCACTTACCTGGGATTTGGTGAAGGAATCACGCTTTCCCGCCAAACCTTTGACCAAACCGGACTGAAAGCAACGCCAGATCCGCTCACTCACTTGAGATGGTTCCGCCAAACTCATGTCTTGGATCAAGATCTGGAGAGCGGCCTCATCGGCTACTTGGATTTTGAATGGGGTCTGGCTTGGCAAAAGCCTACAGCTAGCTTAGTGACCCCCGACTATTTTTTCAGATTATGCCCGATCAACCTTGTTCTCCTCCCCCTTTCGCAAAAACTCGTTCTCGAGATTTTCTTCAATCACGAAAAGGAGCGCGAACAAACCTTTAAAACCTGGTGCGCTGCGCTTGATCAGTTTCTCGCGAAAATCCGAGTCACTCTTGCTGTTTCTGCTGATTCCCCTGCACCTGCACCTGTTTCTGCATCATCGCCCATTCCAGCTTCCCTCCCTGTTTCTGCTACCTCGCCCGTCCCTCCTCTTCCGTCTAGTTCAGCACCATTGCCCTCCCCAGCGCTCCCTCAAAAGTCAGACCTGACTTGGACCTCTAACCTCAGTCGAGACGATTTTTTACATCGTATCGAACAAATCAAAGCTTATATTTGTGCAGGAGACATTTTTCAGGCTGTTCCGTCACAACGTTTCATTAAAAATATCCAGCTTAATCCCTGGGACGCTTATCAAAAACTTCGGATTTTAAATCCTTCGCCCTACCTCTTTTGTCTCTTCGCTGACCAACAAACCTTGGTCGGAAGTTCCCCTGAACTTTTGCTTTCCTCGATAGGTTCATTGATCCAAACTCGGCCGATTGCCGGGACAAGACCACGTGGAAGAAGTCTCGAAGAAGACTGTGCCCTGGAACAGGAGTTGCTCCAAGATCCCAAAGAGATAGCTGAACATGCCATGCTCGTTGACCTCGGGCGCAACGACCTCGGTAGAGTCTCCCAATACGGAACTGTAAGCGTAAACGAGTATGCCAAAATCCAACGTTTTTCCCATGTCATGCATCTTGTCTCCACTGTCGAGGGACACCTTGATCCGAGCTATGATTCTCTGGATGCTCTCAAAGCGGTTTTCCCGGCTGGAACATTAAGTGGAGCTCCCAAAGTTAGAGCGCTAGAAATTCTCCAGGAACTCGAACCGGATCCCCGAGGAGCCTATGGCGGAGCGCTCGGACTTATGCGCTGGAACGGCGATCTGGATTTCTGCATCACGATCCGAACCTTAGTAATCAAAGGCCAGCAAGTCGAAATTCAAGCCGGAGCTGGCATTGTCTTTGACTCGATACCCGAGCGGGAATTTGAAGAGACCGTACATAAAGCGCAGGCTCTTCTCAAGGTGGTGGACGACTGTGTTAGCGGTCCTTGATAATTATGATTCATTTACCTATAACCTAGTACAAATCTTTGGTGACCTTGGGGAACCACTCCGAGTCTATCGGAACGATGACTGTGATGCTGCCGAGTTTCTTAACTCTAAGCCCGACGGTGTGATCATTTCCCCAGGACCCTGTACCCCATCCGAAGCGGGGATCTCCCTTGAAGTTGTCCGCCAACTCGCAGCTCGAGCAGACAAGGGAGAAAGGATTCCGATCTTGGGGGTCTGTCTTGGACACCAGGCCCTAGCTTACGCCTATGGTTCGCCAATCACCCGAGCACCGGAAATTGTTCATGGCAAACAGTCCTTAATTTTTCATGACGAGAATGTACTTTTCGCTGGGTTGGAACAAGGTTTTCCTGCGGGCAGATATCATTCTCTGGTCGTGGATCCGCTCCATCTAAACCCTGTCTTGAGCGTAACGGCTTGGACTGACAATGGCCTCATCATGGGAATTAAGCATCAAACCTATCCTTTTTACGGTCTACAATTTCATCCAGAAAGCATTTTAACCCCAGGCGGAAGAAAAATTCTAGGTGCTTTTTTGAACATCGTAAATCGTAAGGCAAAGGAAGGTATGAAAGGCTGAAGAGGGCTAAAAATGGGCGAACAAAAAGCTGCTAACCAATCGGTTAACAGCCTTTTTTTGTTTTATTCTTTAATACTACTTCAGCAATGCTTACTCAGGCAGTCTCTTCCTTTTTACCCTTTTTTCCTTTTTCCGCAGTTACCAGGAATGGCTCTTCCTTCTTCAAGATGACATCCTTGGTCACTACACACTTAGTCACATCCGTGCGGGACGGGAGATCATACATTACATTGAGCATGATCTCTTCCACAATAGCACGCAGACCACGGGCTCCAGTATTACGCCGGATCGCTTCTTCAGCGATCGCTGCGAGCGCCTCCTCTTTGAACTCTAAGGAAACCCCATCGAGCTCAAGAAGCTTCTCATACTGCTTAACCAAGGCATTCTTGGGCTCAGTCAGAATTTTCACGAGCGCATCCTCATCCAAAGCATCCAGAGTCACAATCACGGGTAAACGTCCCACGAATTCCGGAATCAAGCCGAACTTCAAAAGATCAGAAGGAAGAATCTCTTTTAAAGTTGCTCCGATATTCAAGTCGCTTTTCTTTTGAATATCAGCCCCAAAACCCATGACTTTCTTACCAATCCGACTTTGAATGAGTTTCTCAATCCCGTCGAAGGCCCCACCCACAATGAACAAAATGTTCGTCGTGTCAAGTTGAATAAATTCTTGATGGGGATGTTTTCGTCCACCCTGCGGAGGAACACTCGCCACCGTCCCTTCAAGAATCTTCAGAAGGGCTTGTTGGACCCCTTCTCCAGAAACGTCACGAGTAATCGAGGGATTTTCTGATTTACGAGCAATCTTATCGATTTCATCGATATAGACAATCCCTTTTTCGGCTTTCTCGACATCATAATCGGCAGCCTGAATCAGTTTTAATAGGATATTTTCGACATCCTCACCAACATATCCGGCTTCCGTCAAGGATGTCGCATCCGCAATCGCAAAGGGAACATTCAAAACTTTGGCCAGAGTGGAGGCTAACAAGGTTTTACCTGATCCAGTCGGTCCCATCATAATAATATTGGATTTTTGAAGTTCGACATCGTCAATCTTCATCCCTAAGTTAATCCGCTTATAGTGGTTATAAACGGCAACGGAAAGAGCCTTTTTCGCTCCATCTTGACCAATAACATATTGATCAAGAATTGCGCGAATTTCCTTGGGTTTCGGAATATCTCCGATCTCGACTCCCAAGTCTTCATTAAGTTCTTCCTCAATGATTTCATTACAAAGCTCAATACACTCATCACAAATATAAACACCGGGACCAGCAACTAGCTTTTTGACTTGATCTTGAGTTTTCCCACAAAATGAGCACTTGAGTTGGTTTTTCTCGTCGTTGTACTTTGCCATCCTCTCACCTCTCTACCGCAGAATTCCCCTTAAATATAGGTTACGCGTTTTGCTCAACGAGGAAATTGACGGTTTTCTCAGAGATTAAGCTCTGACCGTACATTTTGAGTTCCCCACGAGCAATAAGGGCCTGCTTTAAGTCGTCAGCTTGGGTTTGATAACTTTTGGCGAGTTTTTCTAACTCTTCGTTTACTTCTTCCTCAGAGACTTCAATTCCTTCTACTTTGCCAATCGCTTCTAAAACAAGTTCAGTTTTGACATTTTCACTGGCTTGGGGACGGAATTTCTCTCTCATTTCTTGCTCAGAGGTTCCAAGAAAATGGAAATAAGTCTCCAAATCCAATCCTTGATGCGAAAGATTTTGTTCCAGATCCCTAACCATGCTATCAATTCTAACATTGATCATCGCTTCAGGAATCTCAACACTTGCATTTTCAACGGTCTTCGCGACAACAGCATTACGGTACTCGTTCTCAGCGTTTTGCTCTGCCGCTTTCATCAGTTTGTCTCTAACATCAGCTTTCAATTCATCCAGCGTCTCAAAATCACTAACATCTTTGACAAACTCATCATCGATAGCCGCAAGTTCTTTCCTTTTTATCTTATGCACCGTTACTTTAAACAAAGCATCTTTTCCTTTAAGATCTGCAACATGATATTCTTCGGGGAAGGTTACGTTTACGTCGACCTCTTGTCCGAGTGTTACGCCAATCAATTGATCCTCAAAGCCAGGAATGAATGATGCTGAGCCTACAGTTAACTCATAACCTTCAGCTGTGCCCCCTTCGAAAGGAACTCCATCCACCGACCCTGCAAAGTCAATCGTGACGGCATCGTTATTTTCAACTGTGCCCTCTTCCTCAAGGGTCAGAACTTTTGCATATTGCTCCTGTTTACGCTTGAGATCTGCTTCTACGTCCTCATCGGTTATCATAGCCGCGGTTTTCTCAATATTTAGGCCTTTATAATCCCCAAGCTCAACTTCCGGTTTAACCGTGACTTTCGCTTTGAAGACAAGGTCTTTTCCCTCTTCCATTTGGACGAGATCAACCTCTGGACGGTCAACAGGCTCAATCGCTGTCTCGTTCACCGCTTTAGTATAAGCCGGTCCGATCACATCATCTACAGCTTCATTATATAGCGTCTGGGTTCCCACATAACGCTCAACCATCGACCGTGGGGCTTTCCCTTTACGAAACCCTGGGACATTGACTTTTTTAGCTAGCGCTTTTGCTGTTTTGTCCACTGCAGCACTGAATTCTTGTGAGTCAACGGTGATTTCAAGTTCAACCGTGTTCTTCTCTATTTTCTCCATCTTGACTGACATTAATGCTCCCCCTTAAAACTTCCTTAAAAATATATGTAAGCCGCCTTTGTCCGGTGTCCGACGAAGTACAGTTACATCAGGCATATTTCGATGTGGGTTTCTTGAATCCTTGCTGCTCTCCATAGTCTATCCGGAATTCTCGAGGAACAAACTTGACATTTTTCGTCAAAATCAACCTCATTACATTGTGAAAAGCAACTTTTATAGACAATTTTACTTGCTCATTCTACCAAACAACCTCGTTAAAATCAAGCGATTACGCGCGATAGACAAGTTTTAGGCGTGATTTCGGTTCTTTCATTCCAATTTCAAATAACGGCCAAAATGAAGGAAATGCTGTTTAAATACGAATTAAGTGCTTCATTAATTAACCCCATTTTAAGAAATATTCTCTTGATCTGCTGAAGAAATATCTTGATGGATAAGTTCAAAAATATAGTTTGTCGCTTTCTCAGCCGCTTTACCCGGCAGGGCCGTCGCTGCAGCTCTGCGCATTTGCTCTAACTCTTGAGGATGAATCAGAAGACGATGCACCGTCTTCTCCAGTTCTTCCTCATTCGCCACGGCTATTCCCGCACCGACCCGTTGGACGAAATGGGCATTTTCTTCTTCCTGCCCGGGAATCGGCTTATAAATCAACATAGGAAGATGTCGAGTCAAGGCTTCTGACACCGTCAGGCCACCCGCCTTGGTAATAATCATATCTGACACCGCCATCAAATCCTCAACATTATGAACAAAACCAAACCGATGCATGGGATTTTTAGCCTCAGCGACAATTCCATCCAGTGACTTATAAAGTTTTTCGTCCCGTCCGCAAACGACCAGAGACTGAACCGGCATCTCTGACTCCGCTAAAATCCGGCACACTTTTTTCGCACCACCTAGAACACCATAGGCCCCACCCATGATTAAAAAAACCGGGTGATCAGAATCAAGATGAAGCCGTTCGCAGATTTCAGGACGATCTAGTGGTTGTTCGAAGCGGGGACTCACCGGAATACCCGTAATGTGTATGCGCTGCGGCTCAATTCCTCGAGTCACTAAACCCTCAGAGACATCTTTATTACCAACGAAGTAGAGGTCAACTCCAGGATGAATCCATTGGTTATGCACTGCATAATCTGTCACTACCGCAACGACTGGGACGTGTAACACTCCCCGCAAACGAAGTTGTGCTAAAACGCCGGCAATTACAGGATAGGTACAAATAATCACATCCGGCCGAAGCTCCTCAATATAGTTTAGAAATTCGCTTCGTCCAATCACATTCAAGAATTTCTGCAGAACTGAATCGGGTGGAATCTTGGCTGTTCGGTAGTAAAATTTCCCCCATAACCGGGGACTGTGCTTAATGACTTCAATATAAGTATTCTTGATGACTTTATTCAACGTCTTACTTAAGAAAGCCATAGAATCAACGTGGGTAATTTCAGCGGAAGGAGTTTTCGTCCGTATCGCTTCGATGAGCGCCTCGGCAGCGCGCACATGACCTGCCCCATAAGTTGCCGAAAAGACGATAATTCGTAAATTGCCCACTGAGAAATCCTCCTTTTGTTTCCTTACCTGCAAAAATGAAGACACTTCCTTTACATTTTAACCCTAAATAAGGAAATATCAAACTTAAGAAAAACGTTTTTCTTCTTTCTATGCTAAAATGATAAAATATCTATAGATCCAACATGAAGGAAGGTCCACCCTATGCCCAACCAAACAACTCGCTTGAAATCTCTAGACATCGTACTCTGGACCGTCGTACTCTTTTGGGGAACAAATTACGTTATTGGGAAATGGGGTATGCTCGGATTTGATCCAGTCACCTTCAATCTTCTCCGTTTTCTTGGAGCGACTCCTGTTCTTTTCCTTCTCCTTTATTGTTTCGAAAGAGATTTAACAGTCCGTCTCAAACATCTACCAGAACTTGCTTTCGTCGGACTCGTTGGCATAACAATTTATCAAACCCTCTTCATGTCTGCTGTCAAATATGCAACGGCAACGAATGCTTCGCTCTTGCTCGCCGCTTCTCCAGTATTCACTGCCCTCTGTGCTAGCTTACTCGGTCAAGAACAGATCGGACGCCGGGGCTGGTTTGGGAGCATTATGGCCTTATCTGGAGTAGTCCTCGTACTCTTGTTTGGCACGAGCAAATTAAGCTTTAGCATGAGCATTCTCAAAGGAAATCTCATCGGCATACTGGCTTCTTTTGTTTGGGGCATTTATCCCATTATATCGCATCGTTCACTTCAAAAATACTCCGCACTTAAAACTCTTGCTTATTCCGCATTATTTGGCACGATCTTCTATCTTTTCATCGGTATAAATGGACTCTTTCAGGTCTCCTGGTCTAATATTCCTCTAGTTTCTTACGGCTCTCTTCTGTTCTCGATTGGGCCCGTTACTGCCTTCGGGCTCGTTGCCTGGAATTATGGATTTAGTAAAGTTGGAGCCAACCGGGTCATGGTGTACATGTATACCATCCCTATTGTCGCCGTAGCCAGCGCTGCCCTGATCCTGCGAGAACGCATGCACCTCCTGCAAATCCTCGGAGCAGTTATTATCTTTGTGGGAATTTATTTCGTCCGTATAGATAAAGAAAACCCGGCTTTCGCCGAGCTTCAGCGATAAAGAAAACTTGGCTAGCACCAAGCCCTAGCGAAGGTGGTAGCCCTAGTTGCCTTATCCTGCCGAACTTAACCGCATTCATCGTAGGAAAGCGAAACCGCTGGTTGCACTTATGCTATCTGCCAAAAATTTATACTTTCTGTTAGTATAAAGAAAACTTGGCTTGCGCCAAGCCTCTAGCGTAGGCGGAAGCCTTAGTTGCACTTATGCTATCTGCCCAAAACTTATACTTTCTGTTAGTATAAAGAAAACTTGCCTCAGGCGTAAAGACAAAGAGAGCGGGAATTTTGATCCCGCTCTCTTTTCATTTATTAGGATAAAGAATTCGTATCTACCCATTCCTTAGCTTCGATAACAGACTCCTCACTAGGAATGGGGACATTGGATTCGGGCTTCGTGCTTTCAATATGTCCGCGCCAAGCTGCCGTATCATGCCTTTCAATCGGATTTGCTAAGAATTTTTCTTTGGACTTATTTTCAGTCATAACACATTCCTCCTATGGCTAACCTATTATTTCGTTCATCAATACTGCATGTCTGCAAAACGTTTTAAGGTCTGATATTTTTCATGAGCGTGCTTTTCGGCCAAAGCAAACAGTTCATCCGCGGCCTCAGGAAACACTGTTTTAAGTGAGGCGTAACGAATTTCACCCTTGAGGAAATCTTGGAAGGAGCCTGTTGGCGCTTTGGAGTCAAGGATAAACGGATTCTTACCTTGCTCTTTAAGCCGAGGATCATGGCGCCAGAGATGCCAGTACCCTGCATCGACCGCTTTCTTCATCTCATTAATGCTTGTTCCCATACCTGACTTAATCCCGTGGTTTATGCAGGATGCGTAGGCAACAATTAGGGACGGTCCCTTATAACTTTCCGCTTCGGCAATCGCTTTAATGGTTTGATTCATATTAGCCCCCATCGCGATTTGGGCAACATAAACGTAACCGTAGGTTGTGGCGATAAGCCCGAGATCCTTTTTACGAATCTTCTTTCCACCAGCAGCAAATTTAGCGATAGCCGCAGTTTGGGTTGCTTTCGAGGACTGTCCACCCGTGTTCGAGTAAACCTCTGTATCCACAATGAAGATGTTGACGTCATCCCCGCTCGCAATAACATGATCTAGCCCATTATAGCCGATATCATAAGCAAAACCATCGCCCCCGAAAATCCAAACTGAGGGCTTAATGAGGTAATCTTTTCTATCCATGATTTGTGAAAAAATCGGGTTGCCTGAGACATTTTCTTTTTTCAACTCTTCCAGTACTCGAGCCGAGGCTTTCTTCGACCCTTCTCCATCATCCATATTATCAAGCCATTCCTGGAAGACTGGTTTGAGATTCTCGCTAAGTGAGCTTTCCAACCCCTGGCGCATCAAATCAGCAATTTTGGCTCGAATTTGCTTAGATCCTATATACATGCCATAACCGAATTCGGAATTATCCTCGAACAACGGGTTCATCCAAGCCGGTCCTTTGCCGTCGGCATTCGTAGTATACGGGATCGAGGGGGAACTGCCGCCCCAGATTGAAGAACAGCCTGTAGCATTGGCGATCAACATGCGATCCCCAAACAATTGAGTGAGGAGCTTGGCGTACGGAGTCTCCCCACAACCGGGACAAGCTCCGTTGAACTCGAGGAGCGGTCGAGCAAACTGGCTACCGATAAGCGTCTTCACGTCCAGTAAATCGCTTTTCTCGGTAACCTTCATCGCGAATTCCCAGTTTTCCGATTCCATCTCGATTTCATGATCTGCAGGCTTCATCACAAGTGCTTTACCCGGTGCTGGGCAAATATCCGCACAGTTGGCGCACCCGGTGCAATCGAGCGGAGCAACTTGAATCCGGTAATGGTAACCTTCCAACTTCTTACTATTTGGCTTCTTCGTTTTAAAGGTGTCCGGGGCTTTCGTGAGTTCGCCTTCATCTAGAAGGAAGGGGCGAATCGTCGCATGCGGGCAAACATAGGAGCATTGATTACATTGAATGCATTTATCGATTTGCCATTCGGGAAGATAGACTGCAATCCCCCGTTTCTCGTACGCTGTTGTACCGAGCGGATGTGTTCCATCCTCCATCCCTACAAAAGCACTCGTCGGCAGGTCATCTCCGTCGTGACGAGCCATCGGGCGTTGGATATTTTTAATAAAGTCAGGCTCTTCCTTGATCATCATCGCCTCATCTTTAATCTCAGCCCAGGAAGCAGGTACCTCGACTTTATATAAAGCTTCAGTCCCTTTATCCACAGCCTTTTGGTTCATCTCGACAATGTTGGAACCTTTTTTGCCATAAACCTTCTGAATCGAATCCTTCAGGTACTGGATAGCCTCTTCGACGGGGATAACGTTCGCTAATTTAAAGAAAGCGGCTTGCATGACCATGTTAATCCTGCCGCCGAGCCCAATTTCTCCGGCAATGGTGATCGCGTCAATGATATAGAAATTGATATTGTTTTTGGCAAGATAACGTTTGAATAAAGCGGGCAGATGATCTTCCACTTCTTCTGGTTTCCAGGGACAGTTCAGGACAAACGTGCCATTCTTTTTTAGCCCTTTCAAAAGGTCGTAATTATAAAGGAATGACCGGTTATGACAGGCAATGTAGTCAGCATCAACCACAAAATAAGAGGATTTGATCGGCTTCTTACCGAAGCGCAAATGAGAAATCGTGGTCCCGCCAGACTTTTTGCTGTCATATTCAAAATACCCTTGAACATTGAGGTCCGTGTTGTCTCCGATGATTTTGATCGCGCTTTTATTCGCCCCGACCGTACCATCAGAACCAAGTCCCCAGAACTTACAACTAATCGTACCCTCTGGCGTGGTATCTATCGTTTCTTTAATCGATAAAGAGGTATGGCTGACATCGTCTACTATCCCGATCGTAAACCGATCCTTGGGTTGATCTTGTTTCAGGTTTTCATACACTGCAAAGATCTGGGAGGGAGTGGTATCTTTAGACCCCAGTCCATAGCGTCCTCCTACGATAATCGGCCTCGTCGTTTCATGGTTAAACATCTGCACAATATCGAGGTAGAGTGGTTCGCCCGTTGAGCCAGGTTCCTTTGTTCGATCAAGAACCGCGATTTTCTTCACCGATTTAGGAAAAACGTCAAAGAAGTATTTTTTTGAAAATGGACGATAAAGATGGACTTTAAGCAGCCCAATTTTCTCTCCTTTTGTCCGAAGGTAATCGATCGTCTCTTCTGTCGTGTTGCAAACCGAACCCATAGCTATAATAATATTTTCGGCCTCGGGATCCCCATAGTACTCGAAAGGATGATATTCGCGCCCGCTGATTTTCTTAAATTCCTGGAAATAGTTCTCGACAATATCCGGCACAGCTTCAATGAAGGGGTTAGAAACCTCACGTCCTTGGAAATAAATGTCGGGATTCTCCGCACTCCCTCGTAAAACGGGGTGTTCGGGATTAAGAGCGCGGTTTCTAAATTCCTGAATGGCTTGATAATCTACGAGTTTAGATATCTCCTCATAAGGTGTAACTTCAATCTTCTGAATTTCATGGGATGTTCTAAATCCATCAAAGAAATGTAAGAACGGTACTCTGGATTTAATCGCCGAAAGATGAGCGATAAAACCAAGATCCATAGCTTCTTGAACATCATTAGAACAGAGCATTGTAAAGCCAGTTTGGCGACATGCATTGATATCCTGGTGATCTCCAAAAATAGACAGTGCCTGCGTCGCTAGGGCACGCGCACTGACATGAAAAACTGCTGGTACCAGATTACCTGCCATCTTATACATTTCTGGAATCATCAATAACAACCCTTGAGAAGCCGTATAAGTCGTCGTGAGAGCCCCCGCCTGAAGTGAACCATGGACCGCTCCAGCAGCACCACCTTCAGATTGCATCTCTACCACTCTTACCGGTTGGTCAAACAAGTTTTTCTTCCCATGAGCCGCCCATTCATCAATCCCTTCGGCCATCGGAGATGAGGGTGTAATCGGGAAGATAGCTGCAACCTCAGTCAGCGCATACGATGCCTCAGCTGCAGCCTGGTTAGCATCCATCGTTTTCATCTTTTTCGCCACACTAGAGAACCCCCTTCGAATACAAGGATAATTTTCCTACTTAGTATTCGAAATTAGCGGACTCTCATACATGAAAATCAGTTTTTGTTAAATCAGTTTTTGTTTCATTTATTCTGATAAAGTATTTCTCATCGGAACGCGATGAGAATAAAGGCCGCTTCCAGCGCATCCAGATAGTTACAAACTGTCTTTTTAGGACGTAAAGGCAAGAATCCTCCCCATTTCAATGGGGAGATGAATTGTCCCTCGTACTATGTGTATGGTTGATATTCCTGTTGATAATAGTATTTATCGGGTATTTATGCTATACTATATAC